>Ga0075118_10000173_pt1 | contig 64522 bp, 59 predicted proteins | sample AntAceMetag02UKE_FD_69794 | JGI IMG/M metagenome (GOLD analysis project Ga0075118, IMG submission 69794) | Saline lake microbial communities from Ace Lake, Antarctica - Antarctic Ace Lake Metagenome 02UKE | ecosystem: Environmental > Aquatic > Non-marine Saline and Alkaline > Saline | place...
AACGTAACCCATTAAAACCCCATAGGCTTAATTGATTATTTTCTACTGACCGCTAGGCAGGGTGCAACAGGAAGCATAATGAACCGTTGCCCTACAACGCCTCATTAGTGCTTACTTGTTGTATGCTGTGTTTGTTTTTTTACTCTCTCTGTAAAATCATCAAAATTGTCTGAATAGTTGAATAAGTTATTGCTACTTGTGTCACCATAGAAATAAAGTTGAGGCTGACTACCTGTTTGAGTTAATTCAATTTGAGCCCAATTATTTAAAGAACCTATTGTCTTTCTGTTTTTATTTTGTTTTTGAGGCCATAAGGTACTGTCTGCTAATTCTCGAGCGTCTACATAAAGATTAATAAACTTAAATTTTTTATTTATTTCATCCCACAGTCCATCCGTATTTAGAATTTTACTTTCGATTTTTCGGCAATTAACACACGCTATAGAATTAAAGTAAATGAGAATAGGTTTTTCTGAAATAAGTAAATTGTTACTAAATTTTTGATACTTAAAATGATTAGTGTCTACTTCAATAAATTCCTTTTTCATTATTTGGCTGTTGTCTGAATTTGATTTTTTTGAATCAATATTATTACAACCTAAAAAACTAATAACTACGATTAAAGAAATTATAAATCTAAAGTGTTGAAGCGTTAATCTCATTGGTGATTTGTTACATTGCATACAACATTTGGATATAATACGTGTATTATATCAGCACTATACAAACACAAATATATTTAATCTAAAAGGCGATTAATTTTTCCTTGGTTATCCTCAGCAACGGCTCGGCATTGTGTTGTGAGGAATTTAAAAAGAAGAGTTGTCATTGTGTTTCTTTTTTCTTTCGCCGCCGCCTTTGAATGGATTTTAAAGCTGAGTTTCCCAAAACTGTAGAAAAGATTATAAGTGCGCCAAGGTAAAAACCCGGTGTCATTTGTTCACTTTCACCAAAAAACATAAGCGCCAACACCATTGCGTAAATCGGTTCCATATTGATGCTAATACTGACTGTAAATGGCGATAATTCCTTCATTACCTCAACGCTCACCACAAAAGCTACAGCAGTGCAAACCAACCCTAGAATGAGCAGATAAATAATGTCATTTATACCTGGTAAAAAGTCTGTAATTGTTGGAGATTCGAATAACAGGGTATAAATAGAAATACCTATGACCCCGCCTACCATTTCGTAGAAAGTAATTATTCTGGCTTTATTCTCACGAATTAAAAGACCATTAATAGTACTAAAAAGCGCCGCTAAAAAAGCCGATGATAATGCTAGAAGTATTCCAAGGGCATATTGGTTTTCAAAATTAAATATGAGTGAAAGTCCTACTATTACTGCTAATCCAAAAAGCAGTTCGTAAAGAATCAATTTGCGTTTAAAAAAAATAGGCTCCAAAATAGCAACAAAGAGAGACGCAGAGGCCAAGGTTGTTAGTACAACAGAAACATTTGAAACTTTAAGCGCTTGAAAAAATGTACTCCAATGCGCTGCTACAATAAATCCTACAAAAATAAAAATAAGCGCTTTTTTAAAGGATATTTTTAGTTGGGCTTTCGTCGATATTGCATACATGGCTAAACCAACAGCCGCAATAAGCATTCTGTACCAAACAATAGAGTAATACGGAACTTCAATGAGTTTACCCAATATTCCTGTAAAACCCCAAATAAAAACTGTAGCGTGAAGCGCTATTTGATAGCGATAATCAATAATGAATTTTTTGAGCATATCTTATTCTTCCGCTTGAGATTCGGCTACCCCACCACTTAAAATGATTTTCATCATTTCGGCAGGCTTAACATTTAACGGCGTTACATTTTTTTTCGGCACAATAAATATATTGCCCGTAAATCCATAGCTATGAGGAAGATACACCATTACTTTTTCACCTTCAATGCCCCAAGTACTTAAATCAGACTGGGTTACAAAGCCTGGCTTTTCTACATCTGGACTTAACTTTACGAGCACAGGTTTTGAAAATTTCTTTTTCTTACCGCCAAGGATCGCTTCGGTAAAATCCATTATTGAAGTATAAATGGACTTAATAACAGGCGCTTTATTTAGAAGACGCTTAAACCAATAATTGATTGGTTTTGCTACGACAGTATTTCCCAAAAACCCAATTACCGTAATCATAACGACCAAAATAACGAGTCCTAAACCCGGGATGTCAATTTTGAAAGGCAGAATGGTAGGAAGTATAGCATCTATAAAACCCAATAATGCAAATATTACGTAAAGCGTAACGGCCAATGGCACGGTAAACAATACGCCTTGTAAAAAGTAGGTTCCTATTTTCTTAAGCATCTTTTAATAGTTTTTTGCGGTCTGATTTTTTAAGCCCTTTTACAACTAAACTATAGGAATGATCTATCATTTTTATAGCAAGTTTGTCATCAACATCTGATCTTGAATTTACTGTATTCCAATGTTTTTTATTCATATGAAAGCCTTCTTTAATTCCGTTGAATTCCTCGCGCAGTTCGATAGCCCAGTCAGGGTCACATTTTACGTTATAGCTTTTAAAATTATCGACATCACATAACGCATAGATTTTCCCAATTACTTTAAAAACTAATGTTTTATTATCGAAAGGAAACTCTTCAGTGGTTCCCTCTTTTGATAAACAATAATCTCTAAATTCAATAATGTCCAAAGCTATACCGATTCTAATAAGCGTTAAAAATACAATAAGGTCATAGATTCCAAATTTTCCGGTTCATCCTTTTTGAAGGCATATTTATTGTGTTCTGTTCAGAATGAAAATCAAAGTACAAGTCTCGATAAATTACTTTTGTCTATGAAAATGATATTAGATAGAATAAGCTTACGCAATCGCATATACTTCTCACTTACCCTGTTGGTGGTAATTAGCTTTCTAATTATTGGGGCAGTTACCATTTGGTACACGCACATTGAAAACGAGCGCTACCATAACCAGAGACTTGAACGAAAAGAAAAAGCCATTACATCTGCTTTGAATTATTTTTTAGAAGATAAGGATGAGGATATCTACGCATTATACACTAGAAGTTTTCACGAGAAAATTGTTGAATTAGCCGACATACATGGGCTAGAAGTAAACCTATATGACATGGAAGGCAAGTGGATTGCCTCTTCCAATTTTGATTATTTCGATCAAGGTATTTTACCAGAAATTCTTGACGATCAGCTCATGCAAACCATTTTTGATAATCGAGGGCATTATGTAACGGATCGTTATGTAGGTGAAGAAGATTTGCTAACAGCTTTCACTTTTGTACGTGGCGCAAATGAAGAGCCAATTGCATTGGTAAGCGTACCTTATTTTACAAGTAATGAAATTCAAAAAAATGAAACGTACGAACTTTTATATAGACTTGGTCAAATCTATTTACTGCTGATGTTGGGGGCATTGGCGATTGCATTCTTCCTTTCTAATTATATTACCAAAAGCTTGCAATCGATAACTCAAAAAATTCGAACGTTAAGTCTGACAGAAGCCAACGAGGAAATTAACTGGGAAACAAATGATGAAATTGGAGAATTGATAACCGAATACAATAAAAAAGTAAGAGAGTTAAAGATAAGTGCTGAGTTATTGGCGAAAAGTGAGCGCGAAGGAGCCTGGAGAGAAATGGCCCGTCAGGTTGCCCACGAAATAAAAAACCCGCTTACGCCAATGAAGTTATCCGTTCAACAATTGGAAAGAAGTTGGAAAGATGGCAAAGAAGATTTCTCGATTCGAATGAAACGCTTTAATGAAACAATGACTCAGCAAATCGATACTTTATCAGATATAGCAACTGAGTTTTCGAATTTTGCCCGACTCAATAAATCAAATCCAGAAAAAATTGAGCTTATAGAGAATTTAAAAAACTGCGTTAAACTATTTGATGGAGAATCAATTGATATTCAATTTTCAAGTTCAGATACTAAAGCAGAAATACTTATTGATAAAACTCATTTTAGTCGGATTTTCACTAACCTCATTACCAATGCTATAGAAGCTATTTCAGAAGGAGTAGCTGGGCATTTGAAAATTGCAGTCTCTGTAAAAGAAAATGAGATTACTGTTTCATTGTCAGATAATGGAGTGGGTATTGAACAAGGGAAGCTAGATAGAATATTCGAACCTAATTTTACTACTAAATCAACAGGAACAGGACTTGGGTTGGCAATGGTAAAAGGAATGCTTGATGCTGCAGAGGCATCAATAACGGTGAGGTCTATAGCAAGTAAGGGCTCAACATTTACACTTTTGTTTCCGAAAATTACTTAGTTCTAATTTTAGAGATTCTAACATTACCTTCGCTCTTATGCATCTTCTCACAAGTATATTTATTAAAATTCTCGCAAGATGAAGTAGCTCGAAATGTGGCAATTACTTCTGTTCCATTTGAAAGATGATCCACTTTACTCTCATTGCAAATTCTAAAGTCACTGCCTTTAATCTGTAAATAAGACCCGGTACAATCCTTTATTAATATTGATTTTTTGTTGGTTTTATGGTCACATGAAGCAGCGCCAATCAATAATGAAAATATAGACGCAAGAATGAGCAACTTATTAGGCATTGGATATAATTTTAGAACTAACTCAAATGTAACTTAGATATTACATCAAAAAGATGCCTTAGTTTTATTAATTCACCAAGGCATCTTTTCACTTTAAAAGTTATCCAAATCAACTGGCCTCATAACAGCCATCCATTTAAGAACGGTTTCTCCAATACCGGGAGCATTAATATGATAGATATACATACCCGAAGCAATAGGAACACGTTGCTGGTTTTTCAGATCCCATTCCAAAGATGTAATTGTATCGTCATCTTTCTCTAATGTTCTTACCAATGTGCCATTAATAGTATAAACTCTTACGGTAACGGTTTTAGGTAAGTTGGTAATAATAATTCTATTATCCAATTTACTGGTTTCATACTTACTGTATGCATAGTATGGGTTTGGAACAATTTTAATATCCTCTAGTGCACCTTTAGCAACAGTTTGACTATTAAAAGTAGGCTGCATTCCCTCCAATGAAAATGTGTACATCGGCATTCCACCATTCGTTTGTTCTATTAAAATAGACTCTATATCAGCTCCTTCTCTGCCACTCTTATATTGGGTTGTGTAAGCAATATCTTCCTTAGGACTTATTGTCATTCCACGATAGAACACATTAGTGTCTAGGGTTAAGGCTGTTTGTTCAATAATCCTAATCGGGCCTGCATTCACAAAATAGTTTTTTCCACCTTCCAAGATCCCTAAAGTTGCAGCTGGTTCTCCAATTCCCCAAGCTTGATATTCTTGCTGAACTCTTAAACGAATAGTCACATCTGAAGCGAGGAGTTCCTGACCCTCAGCAAGCAAAGGGTTCATTACCCACATGCCCGCTCTAAAGACTTGTGCGGCATGATTGTGTTTTAATGTATCACCTCTTACCACAGATGGATTCAAATAGCCACGCACATCTCTCAGTTTTGACTCCATCCATTTTCCGGCATCGTATCTAGGCATCCTATTTTCAGGATCATTGTATTGGTAATTAACTAATGGCGAATTATGAAAAGCCTTATTTCTGTCATCATAAGACGCAACATCGTCTTCCACAATATTATTTCTAAAGACATATATCAAATGTTTTCCTCCTCCCCTAAATTCCCTCCTAGGTCCTTCTGTTTCAGTAGATGTTGGATTCCAAATCATGTCTCGACCATTCTCTTCTATTAAATAAGAGTCTTCTCCAAATGCCATATTTAAGCGCTCTCCCGTTTCCACGTCAATTGCATAACCAGGAAACCAGCCCATACCTTTAGAAGATATGTAATGTGGATCTGTTTCAACATCACTGCCTGCAAGATTAATATTTGCAGACCGTCCTTCTTTATCTACGGACGGTGCATCTCTCAGCTGTCCTCTTATTGCTTCTCCTTGACTTTCTGAAATGGTATCGCGCATCTCTATAACGGGACATCTAGTCCAATGATCTTTATTAGAAGTAATTACAATATTAACTCCGTGCAAATAATTCAATTGGTTTACTGAATCTATAGAAATACTTGGAAGATCGGTGTTTGAAGAATCCGGTCTAGTTTCATATGACCATAAACTTCTGGCTCCTGCTACCATATTCTGATTTGGAGTTAATCGCACTTGAGCTTCTAAATATCCTGGTACAGGGCCATTAGGTGATTTCCAAGCAGTCATCCTAAAAGGAGCAATTATTCCTCCTTCAATTTGTTCGAATTTTTGAAGATCATCCAGTCCCATACCCAACTTACTATTGCCGTCTTGGTAATAATTCCAGTCATCATATGCACTTTCAATTTGACGTGTTTGCCCGACATCTTCTAATGCAGTTGTTCCACTTAAAATCCAGTTGGACTCAATCGTTCCATCTCCATCTGCTATTCCACTTAACCAAGCTTTACTAGGGTCATCAAATACAATTTCAGAGAATAAAAAACCATTGTCTACATCTCGAACTTCTTTTTCACCTGAATTGTGCACTTGACCTAGGGTAATCGAGATTCCTAAATCAGCAAGAATTTTTTCGGCACCTACTTCAATAGACCTTGTTGAGACAATAGTATCAGCAAATTTAGTGCTCGTAACCATCCAGAAAGCATCAGTTAAGTCACCTTTCGTATATCTATTGGTGTCCTTTAGCCATATGGTGTAATCACCACCTTTAATTGCAAGTGGATCAACCACTTTTACACTAACAGGACCAGCACCTTTTTCATAAGTAAGTTCTTTTACTCTGTGGTCCGGTGATGCTAAAATGGCGTCTATACTTTTTTGGGTAACCGTAAGGATGTTCCCACCATTTCCGATCCCTTCAACTCGAGTAATCTCAACCCCATCGCCGTATTTAGCATTTAAGACTGTACCACTATTTTGATTATCCACTTGATGTGGTATTCCTTTTACGGCCTGAATTGCACCCGTTGGGGATTTACGACTACCAATAAATTTTCTGTTCTGCGAATTTGGATTAAATCCATAAGCAATGGCTAAATAATAATACGCTCTGTGGTTGACTAACTGAGTCACTCCCTCTGCAAATGCATCTTGATCAATTAGAAAAGAAGTCCTTATCCCTCCATTTTCCCCAGTCACTTCAAGAGTCGGAACTTCGGTACCTAAGTCACTATCAAAAGGTTGATTAATGATCTTAGAAACCGAATCCCTAACATCAACTTGAGCAATCAGCCTTGCTTTAGAAGGATCTTTTAAATCTCCTGTAGAAACAGCATTATCCTTCAATTGATAAATCATATATCCTTGGAAACGATAGGTTTTAAATGCTTCAATTTCATCATCAGTAATAGGCCTAACTCCAATTGAATCAGGAGCTATAATTGTTGGATCCGTTTCTATATAAGCTTCATTATAGTTGTTAGAAAGAAGCGGGTTATTTATATAAATAATTAGCTCATTTTCCATTTCACGAATGGTAAGGTTAGGCGCATCCGGTCCACTTAGAATTCTAAAACAGTTATCGAATAATGCTTGTGTTTTATCATCAGCTTTTTTAAGCGATTTTATTGAGCTAAGGTTATTTCCACTCGTAGCACGCGCCCATACAACCCCTACTGTAATATTATTTACTGCACCCGGCTCTAAGGTAAATGGACCTGCTGATTGATTTAACCTCCTATCATTAGGCGTCGTCCCTGCTGTAGATTCTGTCCAAGGTGCTTGTGGTTTTCCGCCTGTACCCCACCCCAACGGATCAGAATCACCTGGGAACATATAATCTGCTTCAGTGTTTGGATCTGCTTTGGTATCTGCCTGATGTCCCGTACCTCCGTATAACATTTTGCTCCCATCTCGCCAAACACCTCTTAAATAATTATAGAATTCAACTCCCGTTTGAGGGTCTTGTGAAGCTGGAATTCCGTCACGATTATGATAAATAAAACGACGCATTCCAAATCGCTCATTATCAATAACACCATCTCCATAACCAATTCCAATTCCTTTGTAAGGAATTCCTTTATTTCGAACAGCCTCAGCAATTTTTTTAGTTAAAGGATTATCTACACCATCGTTATCCTGAAATGGTCCTTGAAAAAAATCGATACCAATTGCTGGAGGAAGATTACCATAACCAGTTACTCCATTACAATCTTCATCATTGTTATCTCCATTATAACAATAGCCCAGTCCTCTTTGAACGTCACATCCAACATAATCATCTGCACTACAACCTAAATCTGCATCAACCCATTGACCAAAATAAGTGTCAGTAAGAGTAAACGTACTTCTGTTTACAAGCTCGTAATTGTAAAAAGTCATGTTGTTGATTTCATCATTTGTAGCAAAAGCGAATGCTTGTGCTCTAATCTCCATTCCAATGGAGGATGCTCCTGTTTCTGTGTGAATATTTCCCTTATCGTTAAATATCCACCATAGGTTCTGATCTCCAAATAGGTTTACGATTCGTTCCTTACAATCGCTTGAATTGTTTAAATCATAAGCTGGATAATCTCCTTGGGTAGGATCATAATCTCCGTCCCCATTCCGATCTACGAATGGAGCTAAGTTTTCTGCCTCATTATAAGGGGCAAAAGAGCGTCCTTTTGCCGGATAATCTAAAATATTTTTTGGAATCGAATAACCTGGGTACTGAATAGATTGAGTAGAAGTTCCATTTGCAGCATCGTTAATTCCTGCTTCAAACCAACCAACAAATTCAGAAACCTCAGCACGAGAAGTTGGAAAATGTTTATCATATTCAACGCAAGTTGCTGGGTCAATTTCAGCATCGATCAAACTCAATGGACCGGTCCAAAAGTCAACTCCACTAGATCGAAACATCTGAGCAGCTACTTTCAATTGTCCCGAAATATCTCTTCCTCCCATCCATAACGATCCGGCAAACAATGATGTTTGTCCACTATTTTTTGGAATTTCGTACTGCGATCTTGTAAAGTCCCACCACATGTCACCACCAGTTTGAATAAGTGCACGAACATTGTTGATGTCCAGCTCGGTGCTCTGTGTTGCAGGCGAACAATTTGCAGCTAAACTACCGTTTGGTTTTTTTCCAGCTCGACTTCCTGGCTTTTCTGTTTCACGGGCAAATGATAAGCTGCTTATTAAAACTATAGATACTAATAGAAGTAAATTTTTCATGGCGATTAATTTAGAATACTAATGTCTAAACAATAACGCCATTAAACGAGAGAAAAGGTTGTGCGAGCAGCTTTTGGACTTAAGCGGCTAACTCTGTTTATTAAACGGTTTTACTGTTTTCTGGCATTCAGTGCCTCCATAAATGCCGTCTTCTTTCTTCTTGATACATCTACTTGAGTTCCATCACTCATTTCGATAATTCCACCTTCTGTTTTGAGAAATTTATGAATGTGACTCATGTTCACTAAATGACCTCTATGAACTCTAAAAAAGCCATCTCCATCAAGCATATTTTCATACTCGCCCAGCGTTTTAGAAGCAAGAATTTTCTTTCCTGTATTCATGAAAAGTCGGGTATAATTTCCATCAGATTCGCATCGAATGATGCTGCTGATAGTAATGAAAGTAATTCCATTACTATCTGGAATAGCTAATTTTTTCTCTTGATAATCTGACTTAAGGTTTTCTATAAGGTTTTCATAACCACCTGTTGGAGGTGTTTTTTGGGTGTGCACATGCTTCTTAATTGCCTTTTTCAAGTCTTCAATATCAACTGGTTTTAGCAAATAGTCCAGAGCAGAAAACTTGATGGCTTTTAATGCATAATGGTCGTATGCGGTTACAAAAACAATATTGAAATTAATCGGTTTCATTCGCTCCAATAACTCAAATCCAGAACCAAAAGGCATTTCAATGTCTAAAAAAACTAATTCGGGACTATACTTTTCAATCTTTACCATCGCCGAAGCAATTGATTCCGATTTTGCAACGATTTTCATCCCGTCTACATACTTTTCTAAGAGGTTGCTTAATGATTCTCTAGCGCCTTCTTCATCGTCCACTATCATTACTCTAACATCTCTCATATTACTCTCGGTTTAATGGTACATATATCTTTACTCTAGTTCCGGCTTCTTCAAAATTATCTGGATCTATATCTTCAATTGTTACGCTTAAATTGCTATCGTTTACTTTATTTATAATGTGTAATCTATCTTCCGTAATTGACATTCCTTGCGATTTGTGGTACTTGGGCTGAGTACTTCTGATTTCTTGCGCCTTTTTTCTACCAACACCATTATCTTCCACACAGACCACCAAGTAATTCTGTTCTAAGTATAAGTTAATGTCAATTCTGCCTGGTGTCTTTTTATGCGCTATCCCATGTAAGACAGCGTTCTCAAGATAAGGTTGAACGAGCATACTTGGCATTTCGTCATACTCTTTGTCTATATCAGCATGAATACTAATTTTATAGTCAAACTTGTTTTTAAACCTAAGCTTCTCGAGATCTAAATAGAGGCTAATGGCATTTACCTCATCTTCAATACTTATAAACTTCTTTTTACTATTATCTAAAATAACGCGCATTAACTTTGCGAATTTGCTCAAATATTTTAGTGCTTCTTCCGTATTGTTTCCAGAAATAAAATGCTGAATTGAACTCAATGTATTAAAAATAAAATGGGGATTCATCTGAGCCCTTAAAGCCATTAATTCCAAGTTGGCAATCTTCTTATTAATCTCAGATTTTTCTTGTTCATTTTTTCGGATAGATCTGGAATAAACCCAAACTGAAAGCAGTAAAACAAGCCCAATAATCCCCCCCAACACTATCTTAAACCAAAGTGTTTGATAGAAATGCGGTAAAATCTCAATCTGTATTTGGGCCGGTTCTCTACTCCAAACGCCCGATTTGCTCATCGCTTCTACAGAAAACAAATAGTTACCTGGCGGCAACATAGTATATTGAACATAACTTGAACTGGTATATACCCATTTCTGATCTACTCCATCCAATTTATAACGGTACTGAAATAACCCTGGGTTTCCTGGTGCTGAACCCACAAAAGATAGTCTGATAAAATTTTGCTCTGCTTGCAGCTGATAACTAGTAAGCAAAGTAGTGTCTTGATTGTTGATTTTAATACTGGAAATGTAAATTTTAGGTGCAACCGTATCGGATTCTAGTCTATAGGTCAAACTGCCTTCTGGGGAAGGATTATCGATTCGTATTGCTTGGACATATCTACCTGTATCTCTATTTAAAGAAGAATTTAAGTTCGGCGAAACATAAGTAATATTAGAATTTAAACTGTATTGGTAAATCCCTGAATTAGCAGTTGCAAACCATAAATTATTATCCATGTCTTCGTAGATAGCAGTTATGGTTTTATTACTCAGATACTCGATTCTATTTCGAGATGAAATATCGCCAGTTGGAAAACAAATTACTCCTCCTTGGTTCAAACCAATCCAAATTTTTTGTTCGCTATCCTCAAATAAACATTCCACTTTTTTTTCAGTAAATAATCTCGCTAATATTCCTTTTTCGTTAAAGTTAACCACCTCGGCACCAGCACTAAATAGGTAGGATTTATTCTGTAGCGCATTAAATTTACTTTTGTTGTATTCAGAGTTTCCGCTGAGTGAAATTTCTAATTCAAGTTCATGGAAAAAGACTTTTAATTGATTTACTGACTTTGCTCCTTTCGTTGGTTTTGAACTACCTACAATAAAGTTGTTTTCGGACAATTGGCGAGCAATGTATTTATACTCTCCAGATTCGTCATGGTTAATCACTTTTCGAGTTGCGGGTTGAATTTCAATTAATCCACTTCCTATAATATTAGATATCCAAATATTATCCGAATCGTCTATTCTAGCTTGATTAACAATTTTACCAACTAGCGCGGATTGGAGTTGGGTGTTTAAAGCAATAGGAGAAACTCTATTATCCTTTATATAGAACAACATTCCTTCAGCAGTGTAGCAGCCCAGTTTTCCCTGAGATTCAAAAAAACCAACGATATATGAATCCTGTGATACTTTACTCGATTTCACTAATTCAAAACTTAACCCTTCAAGAGTGACCAGGCCTTTGCTCGTTGCAACCCAAATTCGACCTGTTTTATCTTGGGCGATATCATAGATTTCATTGCTAGCGATTCCCTCTGTTTTTCCATAATGGTTAAACAAAGCTTCTTGAGCCGTTAATAAATTCGCTGCTAAAAGCAAGGTCGATATAAATGTGATAATCCTCATTTGTAAGATGAAAGTATTACAAATCCAAGTCCCAAGAGACGAATAAAATTAGAAATTGGCTTTTAATAAATAATCGGTTGGTTTATGGAAATGAGTGGGATTACTTCGGCCGTTTAAAAACTGGAACAGTACTGCAAGGCTCTCCAAACATCAACGACTTTGCAACCGGTTGCAGCTTATTTGTAATTTCAACCCAAGCTGCTTCCGAAACTGTTCTATCGCCACATCCTTTTATAACTATTCGGGTATCGATATATTCTTCTGAATTTATCGAGCGAATAGAACGCAATAGTAATTGCTGTTCAACTCCTTGTTTGCTACCAAAATGGATTGTTAAAGCAAATTCCTGCAGGGCGGAACTTAACAACATATAAGACCAACTTGGAATTATGGCATCAACAGAACAAGTCAAGGCCATGTGTTTGTTCTGATAAACTGACCAGTCATTTTCTTTAATAAATGCTCTAAAATCTTTTTCTTTCAATGCAATTTCTTCCCAAAGATTTTGAGCAATATCGTATTCTACAATTTCTTCTTTTACGAAAAAATCAGCCATGTCTAGTTGAACTAACCCAGACTTAGCAACTTTATTTATAATTTCAACTGATTCTGACATTACATAAATCCTAATTCCAACTGTGCTTCTTCAGACATCATATCCTTTTCCCAAGCTGGTTCAAAAGTGATTGTCACTTTTGCGTCACTTACTATTTGGATTCCCTTAACTTTTTCTTCCACCTCAGCCGGCAAGCTTTCCGCAACAGGACAGCTAGGTGATGTTAATGTCATTAGCACATCTACTTGCGCAGTGTCGCTCACAGCAATATCATAAATTAATCCCAGCTCATAAATATCAACTGGAATTTCTGGGTCAAAAACCGTTTTTAAAACCTCTATTACCGTATTCTCAATTACTTTTTTGTCCATCTTAAATTGCTTTTGCTGAATAAGCTAAGGCGTATGTTTTAATTTTTTTAATCATTGATACCAAACCATTAGAACGGGTTGGCGATAAATGCTCTTTTAATCCAATTTTATCCACGAAATATAAATCCGATTTTAATATTTCATCTGCTGATGAGTTATTCAAAACTCTTACAACCATTCCTACAATTCCTTTAGTAATAATGGCATCAGAATCCGCCTGAAATTGCAAAATTCCGTTCTCTTGAGCTGGAATCAACCAAACTCTACTCTGACAACCCCTCACTAGATAATCATCCGATTTTAATTCTTCTGTAAGACCACTGACATCCTTCCCCATATCTATGATGTACTCATACTTTTCCATCCAGTCATCGAACATCGAAAACTCTTCTATAAGCTCATCTTGTCTTTCGTTTATGGACATCATGAAAACATTTTTTTAACCCTTAACAATCCTTCGTATAGAGCATCAATTTCTTCTTTCGTATTGTAAAAAGCGAAAGACGCTCTTACCGTACCTGGTATTCCAAATCGCGTCATAACTGGCTGGGTGCAATGATGGCCAGTTCTTACTGCAATTCCTAATTTATCTAAGATAGTTCCAGCATCATAAGGGTGAATTCCATCCAACAAGAATGAAATCACTGAAGCCTTATTTTTTGCAGTTCCGTATATCTTAAGCCCTTCGATTTGACTTAATTTTTCTGTTCCGTATTCCAACAATTCTTGCTCATAATCAGCAATAGCATCAAGACCAATTTCGTTTACGTAATCGATTGCCGTTTTCAAACCTATAACTCCTGCAATATTTGGTGTTCCAGCTTCAAACTTAAATGGCAGTTCATTGTAAGTGGTCTTTTCAAAAGACACCGTCTTAATCATATCACCACCACCTTGATAAGGAGGTAGTTTATTCAACCACTCTTCTTTGCCGTACAAAACACCTACGCCTGTTGGGCCAAATAACTTGTGGCCGGACATTACATAAAAATCGCAATCTAATGCTTGAACATCAACGGCCATATGAGGAACAGCTTGAGCGCCATCCAATAAAACTGGAATTCCTTTTGAATGCGCTGCTTCGATTACATCAGTAATTGGGTTCATCGTTCCTAACGCATTGGAAACATGATTTACTGCAATAATTTTAGTTCTATCAGACAATAAGTTATGAAAGTCCTCCATAATCCATTCACCCGAATCGGTAATTGGAATCACTTTGAGCTTCGCGCCCGTTTGTTCACAGGCCATTTGCCAAGGCACAATGTTCGAATGATGTTCTAACTCTGAAACGATAACCTCATCACCTTCTTTTAGAAAGCTTTTAGCAAAACCATTGGCTACTAAATTGATTCCGTCAGTAGTTCCTCTGTTAAATACTATTTCGTGGTCAAATTTCGCATTAAAATGATCTTGAACCGTTTTCCGCGCAAGTTCATATTCCTCAGTAGCCGCAGCCGATAAAGAATGAACACCTCGGTGAATATTAGAGTGCTCATTAGAATAATAATCCGCGACTCTATCAATAACCACTTTTGGTTTTTGAGTAGAAGCTGCATTGTCAAAATACACCAAAGGTTTACCATTAACTTCCTGGTGAAGAATGGGGAAATCTTTTCTAATTTGCTCTATGTTCAATTCAGTTTTTACCACACTTATACTTTAAACTTTTCATCTACTAATTCTTCAACATGAGTTCTAAATGAGTCTAATTTAATCTCATCTAGAACATCAAATACAAACGCTCGGATCAACATTTTTTTTGCACTTATTTCACTTACACCTCTAGTTTTCAGGTAGAAAAGCGCTTCTTCATCCAATTGCCCTGTTGTTGAGCCGTGAGAACATAAAACGTCATCAGCGTAAATCTCTAATTCTGGTTTTGAATTAATGGTTGCATCATCACTCAATAAGATATTTTGATTGCTTTGAAACGCATTAATCTTCTGAGCATCAGGCTGCACCATAACTTTTCCATTAAAAACTGCAGTAGCCTTATCATCGATAATGCCTTTATAGTTTTCGCTTGAGTTACAATTTGGAGCAATGTGATCTACATAAGTATGATTGTCAAAATGCTGCGTACCGGAAGCAAGATAAACTCCATTTAATTTGGTTTCGCAGTTCTGTCCTTCAACTGCAATATTCAAATTATTTCTAAGGATTTTTCCTTCTAAACAAATGGTATGAATTGCAAATCGACTGTCTCTTTTTTGTTGAACCGCAATTGTGTTGATTAGGTAATTTTCATCTCCGCCTTGCTGCAATTGGTGCACATTCAATTCTGCATTTTTTGCCACCTTCATTTCCGAAACTACATTCCAAAAATTATTCTCATTGCCCTCGTTTTGAAAATTGAAAATAAACTGAGCAGAAGCACTTTTTGCTACTTCAATTTTAATTCTAGGTTGAGCTTGAATTCCGCTGCTGGCATTCACAAAATTCAGTTGAATCGAATTGTCCATTACCACGCCTTCAGCAACTTTAATTCGGATACCCGAGGTGAAGTAGGCCGTATTCAATGCAGCAAAAAACTCGTGCTGATATTCTACCAATGAATTTCGAACTTCCTCGATAGGGGAAATCTCAATTCCTTCAGGTAACTTTCCAATCAAATCTCTAAAAAATCCGTTTACACAATTGATATGTGCTCCCTTTTCATCAATTGATGGAACCTTCACATCATCGTTAGATTCTTCAATCGAAAATGAACTGTTCTGAATTTTTGTCAATCGTGTATACTTCCAATACTCATCTCGAGTAGAAGGAAAGGCCAGGTTCTGCAAAGCAATTTGTGCTGCTATGCTTTCTCCTGAAAGTCCTTCAGAAACTCTGAACTGCTCTAAAAACAACTCCTTTTTATCTTTTACAACTACAGACATTACGCTAGTTCTTTATCTTCTTTAGTCAACCAATCGTACCCTTTTTCTTCTAATTCTAGTGCTAATTCTTTACCACCAGTTTTTACAATCCTCCCTTGATACAATACATGTACAAAGTCCGGGACTACGTAATCCAAAAGTCTTTGATAGTGCGTAATAACTATGGTTGCATTGTCCTTAGTTTTGAGTTTGTTTACTCCGTTTGCAACAATTCTTAAGGCATCGATATCTAGCCCCGAATCTGTTTCATCAAGTATGGCTAACCTAGGATCAAGCATTGCCATTTGGAAAATCTCGTTACGCTTCTTTTCACCACCAGAGAAACCTTCATTGACAGAACGGCTCGCTAAATTATCTTTTAGTTCAACCAATTCCTTTTTCTCTTTTACTCTTTTCAAGAATTCTTTTGCAGACATTCTTTCAAGGCCTTTGTATGCCCTTACTTCGTTTATTGCTGCTTTCAGGAAATTGATGTTGCTGACTCCAGGAATTTCAACTGGGTATTGAAAAGCTAAAAACAACCCTTCGGCTGCTCTTTCTTCAGGAGCTAATTCCAGCATATCTTTTCCATCAAAAGAAACTGTTCCTCCATCAACTTTGTAATCTTCTCTTCCAGCTAAAACTGAAGCCAAGGTGCTTTTTCCAGAACCGTTAGGTCCCATTATCGCATGGACTTCGCCTGCTTTTACTTCTAGATTTAAGCCTTTAAGGATTTCCTTTCCTTCTACGCTTGCTTTAAGGTCTTTTATTGATAACATAGCTTACTTGCTTGAGAATTAATCCTCTTTGTTTTTAAATAAAATATTGAAGGTGGTAAGACTGCCATAACTTCTTGTTATGTATTGCTGCATCTGCACCTTGTCTTAGTCCGATAATTTATCATGACTGTTTGAATATTGTTCCTGTTTTAATATCCATTTCTTAACTGATAGCCTATCCTACAGAACCTTCTAACGAAATATCCAATAATTTCTGAGCTTCAACTGCAAACTCCATTGGTAACTGATTCAAGACATCTTTACAATATCCGTTTACTATTAAACCAATTGCTTTCTCGGTATTAATTCCGCGTTGGTTACAGTAAAATATTTGATCCTCACCAATTTTAGAGGTCGTAGCCTCATGTTCAACTTTCGCCGTTTTATTGGAGGTTTCTATATATGGAAAAGTATGTGCTCCGCAAGTATCACCCAACAACAATGAATCGCATTGTGAAAAATTACGTGCATTAGTTGCACTCTTATTTATTTTAACCAATCCTCGATAGGAGTTACTGCTTTTTCCAGCAGAAATACCTTTTGAAATGATGGTAGACTTGGTGTTTTTACCAATGTGAATCATCTTCGTACCCGTATCTGCTTGCTGGTAATTGTTAGTTACCGCAACACTATAAAACTCACCTACCGAATAATCACCTTTCAATATACAACTTGGGTACTTCCAAGTCACTGCAGAGCCTGTTTCAACTTGGGTCCAAGCAATTTTTGAATGGTCTCCTTCGCAAAGGCCTCGCTTAGTAACAAAGTTGTAGATACCTCCTACTCCTTCCGCATTTCCTGGATACCAGTTCTGAACGGTAGAATATTTTACCTCGGCACCTTTGTGCGTAACGATTTCTACAACTGCTGCATGCAATTGATTTTCATCTCGCATTGGCGCTGTACAACCTTCTAGGTAACTTACATAACTATCTTCATCTGCAATGATCAAAGTTCTTTCGAATTGACCCGTATTTGCTTCGTTGATTCTAAAGTAAGTAGACAATTCCATTGGGCATCTAGTACCTTTTGGGATGTAGCAAAATGACCCATCAGTAAATACTGCTGAATTCAACGCTGCATAATAGTTGTCGTTTACCGGCACTACTGAAGCCATGTATTCTTGCACCAAATCGGGGTGATTCTTAACCGCCTCAGAAAACGAGCAGAAAATAATCCCCTTTTCAGCTAACGTTTCTTTAAAGGTAGTAGCTACTGACACTGAATCCATAACAATGTCAACAGCAACATTAGATAGTCGCTTTTGCTCGTCGATTGAAATGCCTAATTTTTTGAACGTATCCAATAATTCCGGATCTACTTCATCCAAACTATCTAGCTTTTTCTTAGGCTTTGGAGCTGCATAAAATATTAAGTCCTGAAGATCAGGCTTAGGATATTCAACGTGTCCCCATTCAGGTTCAGTTAAGGTCTGAAATTTCTCGAAAGCATCCAGTCTAAATTTCAATAACCATTCAGGTTCATCTTTCTTTTTAGAAATAAAGCGAATGATATCTGCATTTAGACCTTTTGGCGCATTATCAGATTCAATATCGGTTGTAAAACCGTATTTGTATTCTGAGTTTATATGTTCGTCAAGAGCTACGTCTTGTTGAGCTAACTTATCTGGCATATCTAATTAAATTGAAAAACTTTCTCCGCAACCACAGGTGCGCGAAGCGTTCGGATTGTTAAAAGCAAAACCTTTTCCGTTGAGACCTCCACTGTATTCTAAAACAGTTCCTGCTAAATACAAGAAACTCTTTTTGTCTACAGCTATCTTGATGCCTTGATCCTCAAAGATTTTATCATCCACTTTCGATTCCGATTCAAAATCCATTTGATAGGTAAGGCCACTGCATCCGCCACCTTCTACACCAACACGTATAACAGCATTCTGAGGAATCTTATCTTCTGCCATAAGGCGAAGGACTTCTTCTTTTGCTTCTTCTGATACTTTTATCATAATCTTATAACAATTAGGCAAACTGCATGGTTCGCTAGAGTGCAAAGTTATTTAGAATAGTTCTAAATAAAAAAAAAATAGGTTAATAATATACCTAATAGTAGGTAGAAGGAATTTCTTCCAAAACAAAACGCCGACTATTGATTTTAGGTCAGGTAGTTAGTTTGTAACCTCAAAAAATTATAAACATAAAATCAATAAGAAAAATTAACCGTAGACTGCTGATATTAATGTCAAATACAATCCTTTCTTGTAAAAAAAGAAGGATGTACCAATACAACAGCAACAAATTATAATTCAAAAGCAATAAAAAAATAATGGCACTTATTTGAGCCAATAAAAACAACTACCACAAACTCTAATGAACTATCCAGTCTATGGATACAGTTGAACCAGAAAACTCTAAAACGGAAACATTTGCTTCACTTGACGCTTTCAAAAAAGCAACCGCAATACCTTTCGAGACTTTTAGCTTCAATGTATCTGAAAGCGGAAATATCACTGCATCAAAAGGGTCTGTAATAAACGGTTACCCTAATTCACTAGTAACCTTTCCTGGAAATCCAGAGTTTGAAGGCCTAATGGTGCGCATAAAAGAACTGTCTAGTATATGAGACATTATTACCTCTGACGTCTATACTGGTTCTAATGGAACACCCTTGGAATCAGGAGGCAAGGTTTTCATAGATGCCAAATCTAACCGGACTTTATTAACAGTAGCTCCTGGAAAATCTGCAGTAATTTCAATGCCTGCGAAATCTACTGCAACAGGAATGCAGCTTTTTACTGGAGGTCAAAGTGCGGATAGAATTGCTAGATGGACTATTGATGACTCAACTGACACTAACTCTCGTTTTGAATAGCCGCAAAGTATCCCCTCTATTTTTATATGAAATAAAACTTGAATTTTAGACTGAATAAACATTGATCGATACTTACATAATGCCCAAACCGTTAATGTGAATTTACAACCCTTTCTAAACGAAACCCATGGAACACAAAATTTGTTGGAATAGTGAAAGGTGTTCACTCTATTTAAGGAGGAGGAGCAAAGTACTCTGAAATTGGAGGTAAAGCTAGAATCACTTCCATCAGAATAATACCATTTTTAAGAAGTACAATTTAAAATGTTTTGTTAGAAGATGCAACTGACCAAATCGATTTAAATCAGATTATCATAAAACATAACAAGTGCAGGCTTATATAATATGCTCAATAATCTAAAATAGGATAATGAACTAGTTAAGAGCGTTTCAATAATTTTTGAAAGTGCGAAATGACGATTGATTTTAAAATTATGATTTCGCTCTTTTATTTATTGGTGCTTATCTTGAAGCCTTTAATGGAGGAGAACACCAGCGAGCTTAACGTTTAATAAATGGCTTACAGCTTTAATATTTCAGATGCACAGTTTGCTAGAAAAGCTTGTGAGAAAGAGATTGATAAAAAAGAATTAGCTCAGAACATAAAGTTGCTCAATTAGTGCGGCAAATATTTTTGCACTAAACCATATACAAACGTGCCTATTGTTGCTCCAATAATTGCTAAAATCATAATGGAATATCCTGCACCCGTTATGGCAAACAAAGGCGCTGGACAAGCCCCTGTGAGCGCCCACCCGAAGCCGAAACAAATTCCACCAACCAAGTTTCCAACTTTCTTAAGTGGCTTGGGGTTCAATACTATTGGCTCTCCCTCTATCGATTTTAAATTGAATTTTTTGATCAATTGAATAGATATAGCACCAACAGCAATTGCACTTCCAATAACACCATACATGTGGAATGCATCGAACAAAAACATTTCTTGAATACGAAACCAAGAAACAACTTCTGCTTTTATCAAAAGAATACCGAAGCTAATACCAAGCAATAAAAATTTCGCGTACTTCATTATCTATAGTGTTAAAATGGTTGGGAGAATAAAATAGGACATCAATAAACCTCCAATAAAAAATCCAATTACAGCAATGAGCGATGCCAGTTGAAACAAAGACAAGCCCATAATGGCATGACCCGATGTGCAACCTCCTGCATATCGGGCACCAAGCCCGACAAAAAATCCTCCAATTACAGTTATAATAAACGTGCGAAGAGTAAAGAGTTCGTCCCAATTAAAAATCTCCTGAGGCAATAGGTTATTGAAGTCTGTAATTCCCATAGTAGTGAGTCGCTCAACGGTCGCTTCACCAAGAACAACAGGACTACCGTCATTCATAAAGTTTCCTGCGATTATGCCGCCTATCAGTATTCCAACTAAAAATACTAGATTCCAAATATCGTTTTTCCAGTCATTTTTTCGATACAAGTCTGCATTTATGGGCACACACATCGAGCAAACTGAACGAAGTGTGGAAGAAACTCCAAACGGCTTGTTTCCGATGTACAACATAACGGGAACCATTAGCCCTATAAGTGGGCCAGAAACGTACCATGGCCAAGGAGAAAATATAAAATCCATATGGAATAATTTTAAATGCGAATTAAGTAACTGTTTTATTCCTTTACTGTAAAATTCAAAGTATTGACGTTAACTCGACCTAAGTTAGCTCCATTTACAAAACAGAACTCACAACGGCTAAATTTGTAAACATAACTTTTTAGTTGGGTTACCTTTTTGAAAAGCGTGTAAAAAAGTAATTGATAAATGCTTAGGCCCAATATTTCTCAACATTTCGCAATTACTTTTTCGAAAGTGAATGGTCTGAAACTTCAAAATTTCGGAACTACTCTATCTCTACGATATACCAATAGATAGGTATTGTATAATCGAAGAATGCTTTACACATTTGCAGTACAAATGAAATTAACTCAGGCGCCTTTCAATAAACCCCTTCTGGTAATAAATATAAGTGATACTGCTCTTGAAATTAAGTTGTTGGAATTGGGCTTTGGTGTTAACACCCAATTCAACTTATTGAGGCAAGCGCCTTTTAATGGGCCTTATACGCTCAACAATGAAAAAACACAAATAATTTTGAGAAGTGAGGATGCCAATAGAATCGAGGTTTCAATACCACCAAGTATATGAACGTTGTATTAGCGGGAAATCCAAACTGCGGTAAAACTTCTTTATTCAATCGGTTTACCGGTATGAATCAAAAAGTAGGTAACTACCCTGGAATTACTGTAAGTAAAAGAGAGGGTTCCTTTAAAATTGACAGCGAAGCTTGTTTAATCACTGACTTACCCGGTATTTATAGTTTATATGCCGGAAGTGAAGACGAACAAATAGCGGTAAACACCCTATTAGATCTTCAAAAATTAGAAAAGCCTCCAATTATACTTTGCATAATAGATATTCAAAGTCCACATAAAAATCTGCTTTTACTTTCTCAACTTATCGAATTAGGAATGCCTGTTATCGGTGTTTTTAATTATCGTAAAAAAACTACGACATCTGAAGTAAGCGATTGGATCAAAAAGTTAAAGGCGAAATATATTATTCCTTTTTTAGCTTTAAATGCCAACTCCGGCGAAGGGGTAAGTGCACTAAAAGAAGAATTAAAAAACAACAAGAACAATGAAGCAGTAAGTGGTGAGCCAAATTCCAAAGTAGCGGAATTTGCGACATGGATAAAACAAGCCAACGAGAGCGATACAGGATCAAATATTCTAAAAATAACCAAAGACCTAAGGGCTCGACTTGAGGATGTAGACAATAGTTTCCCGTCAAAAACTTACAGCCCTGAAAATAAACCAGATTCTACTCAAAAAACCCATAGTAAAACTTCCTATCTAGATAAGGTACTCATGCACCATATATGGGGTTATTTGATTTTTGGGGTTTCATTAATTGTAATATTTCAAGCGGTATTTTCTTGGTCTGCCTATCCAATGGAATGGATTGAAGAAGGCTTTGGATTATTATCTGCCTTTACTCACAACTATTTACCCTCTAATTTTTATACAAATGCAATAAGCGATGGAATCATTCCTGGGCTTGCAGGCATTGTTGTTTTTGTGCCGCAAATTTCCTTTCTATTCTTGTTTATTGCCTTGTTCGAAGAGTCTGGTTACATGACGCGTGTAGTGTATTTAATGGATAGACTGGTAAAACCTTTTGGTCTATCAGGTCGGAGTGTAGTACCTTTAATTTCGGGTTATGCCTGCGCAATACCTGCAATTATGGCTACCCGAACCATAAAAAACCCCAGAGAAAAGCTGATTACCATGCTCGTAATCCCGTTTATGACCTGTTCTGCCAGAATACCAGTCTATACAACACTTATCGCGCTTATGATGTCTTCAGAGGCCAGTGTGGGTGTCTTTAACTCTCAAGGATTGGTGCTATTTGCCCTCTATTTGTTTGGTGCTTTTATGTCCTTTTTTACTGCGTTAGTCGCTCATAAAGTAATGAAGCGCGGTGGCAGATCTATGCTCATAATGGAACTGCCAAACTACAAAATACCTAGTTTCAATAATGTAGTGCTTACTATTTATGAAAAAAGTAAATCCTTTGTATTTCAGGCAGGTAAAATAATTATCCTCGTTTCACTTGCTTTATACTTAATGTCAAATATTGGATTCAACGATACGTTTGAGAAAATTGAAGATAATGATACAGAATTTGTAAATCAATTCACACCCAATGAATTGGCTCAGTTAAAACTAGAGAATAGTGTGATCGGTCAACTCGGAAAATTCATTGAACCTGCCATTAGACCATTAGGATATGATTGGAAAATTGGAATTTCGCTCATCACCTCCTTTGCGGCAAGAGAAGTTTTTGTGGGAACGATGAGTACCATCTATGCGTTGGAAGATGCCGGTGACGATACATCCTCTATCGTTCAGAAAATGCAGTCGGACAAAAATCCAGACGGAACAGCAAAATACAGCCTTGCAGTAGTACTTTCTTTATTGGCGTTTTATGCATTAGCCATGCAATGCCTCAGTACAATAGCGGTTATGTATAAAGAAACTGGAGGTTGGAAGTGGCCCTCAATTCAGTTTGTTGTTTCTACAGGCAGTGCCTATTTATTGGCGTTGTTGATATATCAACTTATGAGCTAGCTAATTTGTTGAAATAAGTGCTTTTTAGATTTTGTATTTTTCCAAATCTATGCGCTCAATCAAACCTTCTTATCACTTAGTGTTTTCCTTAATTCTATTGCTCAGCAACCTGAATATATCTGGTCAAACGGATTATTTTACAATAAAAGGCGATTTTAAGGTCAATAAAAAAGCAGCTAATGAGAGCATAATCGTCATTGTAGGAACTGATACATTAAAGCAACCAAAATTAGAAAAACATGCACTTTCCAGCTTTATCTCAGAATATTGGTATAACTATAAGCTGCTTTTTGGAGGTAAAGATCTTTATTCCAAAAGTGTTTTTATTAATTTAGGAAATGTCGCTGAGTCAGATATAAGTATTGGATGTCACTCAAATGAAGTCCATATTGCTTTTACCTCAAGCTCCAAATATCCTGAAAAACCAATTGAAGCACTACTCACTGGAAGAATAATATTTAAACCCGAAGTCCAATGTTTTGATTGGCCCCTGTTAGAGCCAAATGAGGTATTCTTGGACTACGAAAGGTTTCAAAAAGAACTTACACATGAAAAACCTAAGAATAAACGAGTTGATTACGCAAACGCTGGAAATAATAAATTGTACTAACCATAGTTCTTACAAAGGCTAATATTGCCCTTTAATGACAAACAATTCAACATACCTCAAGATTCTGTTTTTTGCAGTCATGCTTTCATTTTTTACTAAAAATGGAAATGCGCAACAAGTTGTGATTAACGAAATTATGAGTTCCAACTATTCGTCTTGGTATGACGAAAATCAAAATACTCCTGATTGGATTGAGCTGTACAACCCCTCCAACTCTTCAGTTAATTTATCTAATTATGCGTTATCAGATAAAAGGGATAACTTAAGAAAATGGGTGTTTTTAAATGATACAATTGGAGCCAACGGCTTCCTAATTATTGCCGCTTCAGGAGAGAATAAAAAACAACCCAGTTCAACTTTACATACTAATTTCAAAATTAGCGCTGAAGGAGAACGTATTTTTCTGACCAATAATATGGGTGTTATTATTGATAGTACTCCAGAAGTTCATTTGCCTGTAAATCATAGTCATGGAAGAATAAAAGACGGAAATGATACCACAGGCGTTTTTTTTCAATCCACTCCCAATGCCTCTAATAGTAGTAGCTTTTTTATTGAGGAAATATCCTTTTCAAGAAAATTTGGTTTTCATAATGCTCCTTTCAATTTACAATTGACTTGTTTAGACTCTATATATTATTCTATTGATGGATCAGAACCCACAACCCAATCAAAATTGTACGCCAACACAATTCGAATTGATGCCAAGCCAAAGAGTGCTCTCAGTTTAATCCCAACCACGCATATTAGAAATGACACTGAAAGCCAGCTTGAAAATCAATTTGGATTCAAGGTTCCTGATAAAGAAACACGTCGAGGAGTCGCTTTTCGTGCTCAATCATTTAAAAATGGACAACCTACAAGTAAGATCTATTCAGGCACGTTTTTTACCAATGCAGACAAATATTCATTCCCTGTAATTTCACTTATTCTAGACTCTAATCAACTTTTCAATTACGCCAGAGGGATTTACGTTCCTGGAATTCATTGGGATGAATCTAACGTTGGTTGGACGGGAAATTATTATCAACGTGGACGTGATTGGGAACGTATAGCCAGTATGGAGTTTTTTAATGAACACCGCTTCAAACAATTTTCAGAAACTATTGGATTGCGCATTTCGGGCAACAAATCAAGAGATTATCCACAAAAATCGCTACGAATTTATTTTAGAAAGGACTATGGAATGTCAGAAACTCCAAATTACTTCTTTCAGCAAAGGACGTATGACAAATTAAAACGAATAAGTCTAAGGTCATCTTTCACGTATTGGAATGACCGAAATTTATTATTTCAAGACGACGTAATTCACGAATTAGCATGGCGGTCAGGGCTTAACATAGATGTTCAACATTCTCAGCCTTCTATAGTTTTTATTAACGGAGAATATTGGGGAATTCATAATATTCGTGAGCGACAAGACAATGATCATATAAGTAACTTATATGATATCCCAAAAAACGGAGTCAATATTATTTCGGGCAACCTAAATTTAGAGGAAGGAGACCCTAAGTCTTTTAAAGACCTTTTGGATTTTACAACAATAAATGAACTGAGTAATCTTACAAATTATGCTCACGTAGAATCAATAATTGATATGGATAGTTATGTTGACTATTTCATTATTGAAACCTTTTTTGGAAATGCCGATTGGCCTGACAATAACATGAAAATGTGGCGTAAAAACGAAGAAGGGTCTAAATGGAGGTGGCTTCTCTATGATTTAGATGCTACAGGTGTCTACCCAAACAATAATCCCTTCATTTTCCTTAAAGATACAGCAAACGATCAAGTTCAACTTTTTAGATCTCTTATGGAAAATGAAATTTTTGTAGAGCGATTTACTAATCGATATTTCGAATTACTTTCCACATCATTTTTACCTTTTCGGATTCAGGAAATGGTAAAAATTAAAATGGACTTATATGGGCCGGAGATATCGGCTCACATATACCGTTGGGGCAATCCTGTTTCCTATGAAAACTGGATAGAGGGTTGTAAACAGTTTCTTGATTTTCTAGACAAACGTCCATGTGTTGTTCAACAAGCTCTAATTGATGTTTTTAAATTACCGAAAAAAGATATTCTTAATTGTATTGAAGAATCTGAAGCAATAACCCAGTTAAGTATTTATCCAAATCCAAGTTCAGCTTTCATTGAAGTAAAAACCAATGCTACCATTAAGGAACCACTAATTTTTGAAATATTCTATAGTAATGGACTTCTTATACAATCTTATAGACTGACAGAAAATAAGCACACCATCAATCTAGGCAACTATAGTGATGGATTATACATTGGAAAAACAACAATAAATGGGCGAAGCAATGTTTTAAAATTTGTAATCGCAGATTAGATTTTATCTCTATTCGCTAAATCATCACCCCAATAACGCAAACATCATCAACTTGCTCGAGATCGTTTCGCCATTTTTCGAATACTTCATTTAGTATTTGTTGCTGTTTGCTATTAGGTTCCTTCATTACTTCAGAAAGTAATTTCTTGAACGGTCCATATTTAAATTTCCTAGAATTTGCGCCACCAAATTGATCGGCAAAGCCATCAGAAAAAATGAAAATATACTCCCCTTTTTGCGTTTGAATAGTTGTACTAGTAAATGGTTTTTCATCTACATATCTGCCAACTGGTTGCCTATCTCCTTTGTATTCGTTAAGAATATGAGTCTTATTAAATACTCCTTTTTCACTAGGAACCTCGCCCTCTTTTAAGTGTCTAAAGTGGTAAAGTGGACTTTTGGCACCAGTAAATTGAACTTCCAAAGTTTTATTGTCCAGACGACACAATGCAATGTCCATCCCATCTTGAATTTCATCGTCTCCCTTTGAAAGGGTAGAAACGACAATTTTACGAACCAAATCCAAAATTTCACTAGTTTCTGTGAGCTTTAACTCAACGGTAGCTCTATTAAGAGCTGCAGTGCACACCATACTTACCATTGCTCCCGGAACTCCATGCCCGGTGCAATCTGCAGCAGCAAAATAGGTGTATTGCTTAGAGTTGTGGATCCAATAAAAATCACCTGCAACAATGTCTTTTGGTTTGAAAAAAACAACAGGATTCCCAAGGAATTCTTCAAAAGATTTTCTAGAAGGAAGTACTGCTGACTGTATCCTTTTAGCATAAGTAATAGAATCTAAAATCTCTTGATTTTTTTCTTCTACCAGTGACTTTTGTCGAGCAAGTTGTTTGTTTGAATGCTCCAATTGTAATCTAGAAATAATACTCGATTTCGTGAGTCTGTAACGCACATCAACCAAAAAAATAAAGATTACCATTACTAAAAAAGTAAGCGCGCCTCCGTTAACTAAAATCTCTTCGGCGGTGAGCTCACTAAAAAGATAAAAGAACAAAATATTAATCGGAAGACTTAAATAAAGGGCCTTGATAGACCAATGCTTTCGCCATAGCAGCATCATACCAGCACCAATAATTAAAGCAATATAAGAAAAGGTATGTTTCTGCATTTCCCCGGCATCCATTATGCTCCACATGTATGCGTTTTGAATGCTAATCAGCATAAAAGGAATAAATGCCAACAACTCAGCAATCATATTCCAACGAGATCGCATAAATAAAAGAAAAGCTGTGACTATTGAAATCCCTATTCTGATAAGAAGAAACTGAAACCATGTTTCGGCATTATTAAAATAATCAACAACGCTGAACAATAGATTAAAAACAACTGCAATCCAGCAAATAGTTGTATGGTAACGAAGGACATCAATATCCATAGCTTCTTCCCACTTTACCGGAAATTCTTTTTTTACCATTAACTCTTTTCTCTTAATCCTCAATAGAAACTCCGAATTTTAATTCGCTAGTCTACTTCAATAATAATATTTAGTTACAGTTAGCACCAGGTTTTATTTGGGTCATAATCGTCTGGCTTTTGAGATTAGAAACGTCTTTATTCGAAAAAAACTTTGTTAGCCTCGCAGGGGGTTTCCTTCTACTACTTTTGCATTCTTATAAATCGATAATTATGATGCAAGAAGATTCGGAACGTACAGAACTAGAAAACCTAGGTGAATTTGGACTTATTGACCATTTAACTAAAGATCTGGAAAACAAACAGCCATCAACTAAAATTGGTGTAGGTGACGATGCTGCAGTAATTGATATTGGAGATAAGTATCTTCTAGTTTCAACAGATATGCTTATGGAAGGCGTGCACTTTGATTTAAGCTATGCACCGCTAAAGCACTTGGGATACAAGGCGGTCATAGTAAACCTTTCGGACATTTATGCAATGAACGGTACGGCAACTCAAATCACCATTTCTATTGCTGTTAGTAACCGTTTTTCATTAGAAGCAATCGATGCGTTTTATGAAGGCGCTAAATTGGCTGCCGAAATTTATGGCGTAGATATTATTGGAGGCGACACTACCTCATCTCTTGCTGGTTTTGGCATTTCTATTACCGCCATTGGCGAAGTAGAGAAAGACCAATTAGCTACTCGATCTGGTGCTCAAGAAAACGATTTAATCTGTGTTACCGGAGATTTAGGCGGAGCATATGTTGGATTACAATTGTTGGAAAGAGAAAAAGGGATTTTTAAAGAAGATGATAAAGTTCAGCCCGATTTTTCTGGAAAAGACTATTTGCTAGAACGCCAACTGAAACCTGAAGCAAAAAAAGGTCTGAAAAAAATGCTGAAAAATGCGGGTATTGTTCCAACATCTATGATTGATATTTCTGATGGATTAGCATCAGAACTGATGCATTTAGGGAAAAATTCAGATAAAGGAATGACGATCTACGAAGACAAATTACCAATTGATCCGCTTACCGTTTCTACCTCTGAAGAATTGGGAATAGACCCAACAATTTCTGCATTGAATGGTGGCGAAGACTACGAGTTGCTTTTTACGGTAAAACAAGCAGATTTTGAGAACGTAAAATCACTTGATGGTATTTCAATAATTGGACACGTTACCGACATAAATACTGGATTTAACATGATTGGAAAAGGCGACAATGTCATCAAGCTTTCTGCTCAAGGCTGGAATGCCTTCAGTAAATAATAATTCTCTGTCTTACAGAGATTTATAGCTTTAAAAGATTTCTAAAAAATTCTTTATTTCGGATGGTGATACATTCGAAAAACGTGCATAATCTTGCACAAAATTTAGAGCTATGAATTTGCAAGAAATACTTTCGGTAACATTGATTTTATTTTCTGTTATTGACATCGTTGGATCTATTCCAATTGTAATTGATTTACGTAAAAAAGAAGGGGAAATTCAATCCTTAAAAGCTACCATCGTTTCCGGCGTTTTAATGATTGTATTTCTATATGTAGGAGCCAGTATTCTTAAACTTTTTGGGTTAGATAAAGAGGCTTTTGCAATCGCAGGGGCTATCATTATGTTTTTTATTGCTGTTGAAATGATTTTGGGTATCACGCTTTTTAAATCCGATCCAACTTCTAAAGGAATTGGTTCTATTGTTCCCTTGGCTTTCCCATTAATCGCTGGGGCAGGAACGCTAACCACAATACTATCTTTGCGTGCAGTATATGTTCCTACCAATATTTTGATCGGTATCATTCTAAATCTATTCATCATATTTGCTGTACTTAAATCAACCAACTTTCTAGAAAAGAAGATTGGCCCAGGAGGCTTTATGGTACTCCGAAGAGTATTCGGAATTATCCTTTTAGCGATTTCTGTTAAAATATTCAAGGAAAACATCTTGCTTACTTTCATCGAATTCCAAGCTACATTATCCGCCTAACGTTCTATAATTAATTACTTTAGGAGTATAAAATTCACACTCTAATTATGAAAGTACTCAAAATTATTATCGGAATTGCAGCCCTTGTTATTGCTCTTAGTTTCGGTTACTTAGCAATGTTACCTTCTAACTACACTATTGAAAGAAGTATAACCATTGACGCTCCCCAAACAATTGTAATGGAACATTTAGCCAATTTTTCGGAGTGGGAAAACTGGAGCCCTTGGAAGGCTAAAGATCCAGAAGCAAAATATACATACGAAGGTGATGATGGAGCTATCGGATCAAAAATGAGCTGGGTAACTAGTCTAACCCCTGAAAATGAAAACCAAATTGGTGAAGGTGGAATGATCCTGACGGAACTGACAACATCTAAAGCAACCTTTGAATTGTGGTTTCTGAAACCTTGGGAAATGACTTCAAAGAATGCGTTTGAAGTAAGTTCAGAAGGCGGAAAAACAACAGTACGCTGGTACGACTCTGGAGAATTCTCCTTTTTTGCGCGCCCAGCAGGTAAAGTAATGGAAGATAAAGTTGGACCTGACTTTGAAAGTGGATTAGCAAAACTAAAAGCTCTTGTAGAAAAATTCGCTGCAAGCATAGAGATTATATATGTTATTGAAGAGGTCATGGTTGACTCTGTTTCTTACTATTCCTTAATGGATAGTGTCAACAGAGAAAAAATGGCACTTACAACTGAAACGATGTTGACTGGCTTAACGGAATTTGCTGCTAACAATGATATTGAAGTTTCTGGCGCTCCTTTTACTATATACCACTATTGGGATAGTAAAACCACAAAAATGGAATGCGGAATTCCTGTTACTGATAATAGCATCGAGGGAAAAGAAGGAATAACAGCAGGCTCCAATTATGCAGGAAATGCTTTAAAAACAACGCATCTAGGTGGGTACAAAAATTCAGAAAAGTCGCATAGCTCAATTGGTGATTATGTGGAAATCCATGGAAAAATGATTATTGGTAATCCGTGGGAAGTATATATTGCGGGTCCTATGAACGAACCCGATACTTCCAAATGGATTACTGAAATTTACTACCCTATTCAATAAAAGAAACTTATTTGTTTGAATGCCTCTATTTATCGAAATAGGGGCTTTTCTAATTTAATAGAATATAGTAGTAAATGCAGTTTATAATTGAATTACTTTAGGAAACAACCGGTATATATGCTCAACGTTGTAAAACCAATTTTTTACGCACGTTTTTACCGTTCTGGTCTTGAATTTCCATTAAATAAACACCCGAAGGTTGTAACGAAAAATCAATATTATGCACCAATCCGCTGGCATTGTTTATTTCTTGGAAATACACTTCGGTGCCTTGCATATTGAGAATGCTTAAAACCATTTTATCCTCGTTGGCTGGCACGATTACTTGAAATTTACCCTTACTCGGATTAGGAAAAATCTGCCAATCATTTTTATCACTAAGTCTTTCGTCTGTACCAACTTCTGAATATTGGCAAACTTGAGAAGTATCAAATTGGTAAAAACCTATACTGTCGTTTTCGAAACATCTTAACGAAGATATTCCACCATCATCACACACACCATAATCTATTATCCAAGGAAATAAAAAACGTGTGCAGCCAACTTGTTCTATAACAGTATAAACGCGGTCCCTATGCACATCTAGAAATATAGAATCTTGGTAATTTATTCTGATTTTCTGCGCCTTCAACGACCTTCCATTAATGTTTTCGGTATATACAGAGTCAATCTTGCAATATATTTTGGATTTAGCCCCCCAAACATCATCAAAGGTGATTTCCCATGCATCGTTTTTGTTAGCGCCAAAGTCATAAAGCACTTGAAATTCTTGTATGGATGCAGACCAAAACAGTACTTTCAGACTGTCTGAGCATACCATTGACAGATAAGGTAGAAATGCACATCCAAAATGCCCGCCTTTATTTAAGAGTACGCATTCTTTCCCATTAAATATTGTGTCTTTTTTTACGGTTAACTTTGAATGTCCAATGTCTCCAGTAAAACCACTGTAAGAACCATAATTCCATACCGGATTATTATCACCAAATTTTTGAGCAATTAAATTAGGAGTACCAATTACTAAAATTAAAAATAGAAGTAGTTTTCTAATCATTGATAATGAGCTTTTGACTATGAAACTGTAATTCGTCTCCAAAGACATTGAGGTGATAAACCCCTATTGATAGTTGTTCTAAATTTAATTTATTACCTGCTATCGACCCTTGCTTAACTAGTTGGCCAACATTATTTACAACGGTATAGCGATATTTACATGTTGACTGTAAGCCATTGATTTCAAAAACCCCAGTACTAGGGTTTGGGAAGATTTTCAAATTATGAATACCTCCTATTGACTCTGTTACAGAAACACGCATATCGTAAACCAATGTTTTTTCACAATCATTATTTAAACAGCCGTTACTATCTACTTTTACCAGCCATACATCTTGGTGTCGGCTACCATTTGGGGTTACGTCACCAACCATAAGCACACCACCCTCTTCGGTGGCTACCATATCCCATATATAATTAATATCTTCTATATTTTCATAAGCGTAACGGTGCATCCAAATCGTATCACCCTGCGGCGTTAGTTTGGATAGGGTGTAGTATATAGAGTAGGGTGGTGGTGGCTCTTTGCGACCTAGAACTAACAAATGATTTGATTTGGTTGCAACAAGTTGCCTATAGTGGGTACCCTCACCTGATTGGTCATGAGTTTTTCTCCAAATAACATTTCCAGATGTATCGATTTTAAAAATTTGTTTTCTAGTGATCTTATCAGTTGAATTGATCCGCTCAATCAAAGTGTCCGTTCCAAAAGCCATGTTGTTGTCTTCTAGCACGGTTAATTTTGCCGCAATACCACTGCCAGATTTATACCGTTTATTCCATATGGGTTTCATATTAGTGTCCATTTCCACTACGAATGCATCAAAATTTTGAGAGGCGCCACTATAACCACTTCCGTAGTATTTACCGTTAGGGTGTTTAATAACCGAAAAGAGAGCCGTAATCCCCGAGTGAATATTTGAATGGCTTGAAATTACTTTACCATTGTTATCTATTCGAACAAACAACGGATTATGGTTGTTTGCTGATATTGTTTCATCGCCAATTAGCCATAGCCCAGATTCCTTGGTTTCGGCCAATGAGCGTGCAACAACGTGCCTGTTCGAATCTAAATATTGCCTGGTCCATAAAGTATCGCCCATTGGGGTGAACATAGTGAGTGCTGTCCAAGTGGTAAAGTCTTTTTTTAATGTATCGTATTGTTGAAGGGTGCCATAATGTGCCACGTTCCCATTGTTTAAGATTAAACTGCGGCCGTAGCCAACTATCTTGTTCTCTCCAAAACAATATCGACTTTTTTTGAGGACATTACCTTTTTTATCCAAGGCCAAAACACCCATGCAATAGGTAATTAAAGTTTCATCTACATCACCGTACGTGACTAAAAAACCGGTATCCGTTTTTACCACAATAGATCCAAATTCTGAGTTGGTATCTACACCAATCACCTTATTAAAGTTGTTTTGTGCAATTAGCGCTGGAGCAAATAGCAGTTGAATGTTTACAAATAGTATGAGCCAACCTTTATTCATGGATCAGCAGGTTTTTTGTAAAGACAGCGCCTTCTTTATCTTCAATTCTTAAGAAAAACAATCCGCTTAGCCCATGCGGTAACTCTACTTCTATTTGGGCTGCACTTTGAAGTTGTTTTTCAAATACTTGTTTGCCCAAGTTATCAAATACAGATATAGATAATGTTTCTTGCTCGATAAACATAGCGGGTAAGCCCTCTATTATAAATTTACCTTGGCTCGGGTTGGGGTATACTTTTATAAACGACGCTGTATGATTGGTTTCTGTATTGGTTTCATAAGCCGCACTTCTACTCCATACGTTGTCCTCGTATTTAAAAATAGTAGGATATACTTTGCCAATAAGCTCCATCATAAGACCTTGTGCTAGTGCATACCCCATTTTGTTTGTATCTAAAGCAATATTGTCAATTAACACAGTATCAGTAAGCAGTGCAGTAATATCCGTGTCGTTTGCAAAAGCGTCGTGCATCATTTGCAATAGAGTAACTGTATTTTGATAATTTGTCTGGCTATCTAAATCATCGATTACAAGCTGTGCAGTTGTAAACTCCTCTAATTGCCAATGCAGTTTAACTTGTTGTTCTTTTGCCCAATTGCTGTTCCAGTCTTGAAGATAAACCAACATAGAGTCTTCCGCCTGATTTAAGGTGTCTAGACTAGAATCGTATAAAAACAGACTCAACATTTCATTCAGTGCTAATTCCGTTTGTTGTTCATACCAACGTATTTCCAATTCTATTTCGTCTCTAGGTGAAAGACCATCTTGCATTCCTTCTAATTCGGTAATTTGTGTTGAACTAAGCTGTGGGTGTAAACTACTTAAAGTTACTGCTAATGTTGGGCTTAGCGGAGAGTAGGCTTCAAGTACATTGTATAAATCTGCTCCATATAAACCAATACTATAGTTAATACAGTAATTAAGCACTTCATCAGATACTAAACTACTTGTGCCCTGTAAGAATTCATTAACCGAATCACCCACACCAATTACAGAATCTATTTGTGCTTTTAGTACGGTAGTGTTTCCAGCATCAAGCATATTTAAGTAGGTCGTAGTACTACTGTTGTATCCGTCTTTATTATTGTAGTAAGCTGTTCTGTAGGTTTGCTGGTTTGCCGAAAAAACGGCTTTACTACCTGTAAATACATTTTCACTCGGGCAGGATTCAGTGGCAGTAAAGCTCGCAAGACAGCGTTTAGCAGAAACATCTACCGCATCATAGCATTGTGGAGTATAGGTTCCAGGTGTAGATTCAAAATGATGAGAGTATACAATTTTTGACAGTTGTAGGTCAACAATCTGAATGTCATCGTACAGGTTACCGCAGGTGTGACTCAAGGCATTTCCAGAGGGGTATACAGTCGCATTAGGAGCATTATCATTACACTTGCCCTGTGCCTTGTCAATTGCACCAGAGTTTACTAGAATGTCATACCATCCTATAGTGTTGGGTTCAAATTCGTTGCATTTATATTTTAGTCCCTGATTAGAAAAGGGCGTTTTACCGCTTGAGAACACTCCAATATCTAAATCCTCAAAATTGTTTTTGTAAACGCGGTTGCTGGCAGCCGATAAATCACGTGTTCCAACACCTATGCTCAATAAGGAACTATTAGAGGTGATATAGGTGTTTTCAGTGTGTTTAAACCCCACGCTGGATTGAATAATAGAACCCATACCACAATTATTAAAATCGTTATTTACAATTAGGCTGTTATCGGCATTTTGAGAAAACGTACCTGTTTGGCAATTGTTAAAATCGTTTTCTTCTACTCGTATTGCTGGTTTTTTGTACGTATTAACCAATCGTACCGCTTCTTTTAGGTCGTTGAATTCATTATTGAAAATTTTAGCAGAAGAGTTTACTGATGTGATACCTACATGTCTGCCATTTGTTACGGTGGCATTGTCATTAAATTCACAGGATGTTATATCCACGCCATTTGTGCCTAGTAAAAATATTTGATGTAAAGGAGGCCTTGAACTACTTGGGTAAGTTCCAGTAGTATAAAAGTCAGTATTGGTTGTGTAGCTTAAATCTTTTAGTTTTTGGTAAGTCCCCGGCCTAGTGCCTTCAAAAGGTTCCATATAAATACCAAATTGGTTATTTATAAAGTTCGAATTTTCAACCTTTACAATTCCACCTCCTTTGTGGCTATTGGTACCACTTACTTGTGTTTTTCGATAAATTCCTACCTCTGCGTTTCTAATTTGACTACCGTTTTTTACGTGTACAAATCCATGATCTTGATAATTAACAGCCCCAGAAGAATAGAATTGTGAATTTACAGGATTGCTTCTTACTTCAATACCTCCCCAGAATGAACCACATGAATTCCAGATAGTGCCACCGTCAACAATGAGTTTTCCCCCAGGTTCAACAATTATTTTTGCATTTTGAGGCATATTCAGTTCGCAGGTAACAGTTAAAGAGGCTCCATTCTTTATTATGATATTACCAAAGGCAGTAAAGTCATAACTCAACACATGACTTCCTTCTAACTCAGCGTTAGATGTGTTGTTACAAGGTTGAAAAAAAGTAAGGCATTGGTTCAGGTTACTAAGACTATTATCCGGATGATTAGAATAGTTCCATACGTTCCAAATAATTTTTTGCATTTGACAGTTAGTAATAGAATGTCTCGTTGGGCCGTAATTGGGATTATCACCTTCATCCTTAAACATTATGTTATTCGGTAAATATCCATTTGGATCTGGGTTCGGGTGCACGGTATCTCCAAAATTCCATTTAGTTGCAGGAGATTGTGGGAGTTGATAGTCGCAACCATTTCGTTCTCTTTTTAATTTATTTTCTGTCGTTATGTACCACAAATTATGCGAAAGCCCAAAACAATGTAGCAATTCGTGTATAAAGTTTCCTGCAGTTTTATCAAAATCAAACAACATCAATGTACCAGCTCCATTAAGAATATTGTGATATGCTTTCCACCAATTGTATTCGGGTAATCGACCGTCCAATTGAAACCCCTTTCTGTTAGATGCTGCACCTCCAAATGAGCTTGTTCCGTAGTAATAAACGGGCAATACATGCTCTTTTTCGTAAGTCGATAAACTTGTATTGTTCTTTATTAATGTATCATATGCTAAATTAAGCCTTTGCCAATACTTAAGTGTATCTCCATTTGGTAAAATGCCTGTGTTTAAATCCGCATTTACGTGGTGATGTATTGCATGAAGTTCAATTTGAAGTTTAGCGTTTAAATGCTTCCTACTTCCATAACTGAAATAATTGCCGTTAGATAAGTTTTTTAAATAATGGTTGATATTAGCAACATTATCATGTAAAAACGCTTCACCCAAGCTGTCGTTGTCAATCATGGTATTGTCCGATATGCTATTCTCGTGCACTAGTCTGTAATGCTACTCGTACAGTCCTTGTCGGATATAAATCGGGTATAAGGTCGTCGTAGCTATTGAGATTACTAGTACCACATCCTTGTCCGTAAGATATTAGGTTAATGCAAATTGTTAAACTGAACAATACTACCTGAAATCCTAGTCTTATTACATTCGACTTATTATTTGTGTTGTTGTGTTCATAATGGTAATTCTTTAAAATTATAGAGTATAAAATTATCAATTTTCACTTCAAATAGTTCAAGTATCGCAAGGTTATTATTTAATCATTCAACTTTGTATTTTAATAATCAATTAAATTTACTCCATTATTTATTTTATGCAGCTTCCATCTCCTATTCAAAAATTAGAAAGCCCATTGCTTATAGAAAAGCAAATTAATCTTTGGGTCAAACGCGATGATCTTATCCATCCCACCATTTCAGGAAACAAATGGAGAAAGCTGAAATGGAACATCGAAAAAGCCAAAGACAATAAAAAGTCGACAGTGCTCACTTTTGGTGGTGCTTTTTCTAACCACATTGCAGCAACGGCCTTTGCATGCAAACAAGCAGGTTTAAATTCTATTGGTGTTATTCGTGGTGAGAAAGTAGAACCACTAAATGCCACCCTTGTAAAAGCGCAAAAAGACGGAATGCAGTTGCATTTCGTATCTAGAGCAGCGTACAACTTAAAAAAAGACGATGATTTTATTCTTGGACTCAGGAATAAATTCGGAAATTTTCATTTGGTTCCCGAAGGGGGTGCCAATTATTATGGTGTTATGGGCTGCATGGAAATCACTAAAGAACTCGACTTCGAACCCGATTATTTGGTCACTTCTGCTGGAACAGGAACTACTGCTTCAGGACTTCTAATGACGGCAAAACAAGAGCAAAAAGTAATGGTCTTTTCTGGGCTAAAAGGCGGTGGTTTTTTAGAAAAAGACATTAAACATCTCATCAATTATACGACCTTCAACGAAGACGATACCAAAGAAGTACTCCAACACTTGGTATTAAAAACGGACTATCATTTTGGAGGATTTGCTAAAATTACTCCGGAGCTGATTCAATTTGTGAATGTCTTTCACCAGCAGTTTCAGATTCCGCTGGATCTCATTTATACTTCTAAACTATTCTATGGTCTTTTTGATTGCATTCGAAAAAACCACTTCCCACCAAAAACGAAAATTGTGGCCTTGCATACTGGTGGATTGCAAGGAAATTTAGGTTTTGACAAGCAACTGAAAAAGTTAGGTTTAACACTGAATTATTAAGACTTTTCAGTTTTTAATATTGTGATTGAAAACCTCTAATGTTGCTTCATTTGATCACAATTATTGATTTTCTTTGAATCAAACTTTACAATTGAAGATCAAGAAGTCCAAAATCCTAAAACTAGCGCTATTTGCAACAGGTCTCTCAGGGATTGTAGCTGAATATATACAATCTACTCTAGCCACCTATTTTCTTGGTGATTCTATATTTCAATGGACAATGATCCTGTCAACCATGCTTTTTGCAATGGGTGTTGGAAGTAGAATTAGTGCCCGTTTTACATCGCAGATTCTAGAAAAATTCTTGTGGGCAGAATTTGCCCTTTCCTTACTTACTTCTTGCGCCGCTTTGGTAACTTATGTCGCAATGGGATACTCCACTTATGTGGCGGTTTTTATTTACGGATTTGCGCTACTCATCGGCCTCTTGATTGGTATGGAAATACCGTTGGTTACAAGAATAAACGAAGAAAATGAAGAACTGCGAACCAACATAGCCGGAGTAATGGAATACGATTACTACGGAAGTCTTCTTGGAGGTATATTTTTCGTTTTTGTTGGCCTCCCTTACCTGGGGCTTACCTATACTCCTTTCGTTCTGGGAGCAACTAACTTAACTGTTGCTTTATTTCTGCTTTGGAAAACCAAAAACAGCATTGCAACCAAACACCTCAAAGCATTTTATGTAGCTACACCTATGCTCATTTTACTCCTGGTTTTTTTAGGAATAAACGCCGAAAAAATTGTTCTGCATGGTGAGCAAAAACGATATGGAGACAAAGTCGTTTTTTCCGAACAAACGCGCTACCAAAAAATCACCATTACTCAATATAAAGAGCATTACTGGCTTTACCTAAACGGCAGTAAACAGCTGTGCACATTTGATGAATGGCTCTATCACGAGCCTCTGGTTCACCCGGCTATGCAATTGACCCAAACACCAAAAAGTGTTTTAATCTTAGGCGCAGGCGATGGATGCGCAATTAAAGAAGTGGCGAAGTATCCAGAAGTAGAAAAAATCACTTTAGTAGATATCGACCCTGAGATGACATCAATTGGCAAAACCAATCCAATTTTCATAAAAATGAACGACAGTTCCTATTATAATCCGAAGCTGAAGGTGATAAATCAGGATGCATTTCAATTCTTGGAACAAAACAATACGTTCTACGATGTGATTATTCTAGATTTTCCTGACCCTAAAAGCATTGATTTAAACCGAGTGTATACAAAGGAGTTCTATAAGTTGTGTTCAAGTGTTTTGAGGCCCAATGGTATTATTGTTACCCAAGCCGTTAGCCCATATTATACTTCGCGAGCTTTTCGTTCCATAGAAAAAACGGTGAGCGCTGCAGGCTTCAATGTTCTTCCAATTCACAACCATGTTTATTCTTTTGGAGAGTGGGGATGGATAATTGGATCGAAGCAACTATCATCATCTGACATGAAAAACATATTAACCAAAAGCTCATTTAGAACTGATATTCCTGTCAAATGGATAAATCAAGAAAGCATGCAGCTCATGACCTCTTTTGGAAAAGACCTTTTTATCAGCGATACGATAGAAGTAAATACAGTGCATAACCCTGTGCTTTATCGATACTATCTGGATGGCAATTGGGCAAAATTCCTATAATGTGGCTCTTTGGAAAACATATTGATCTAGGGTTACTTTTTGCACCGGTTTGGCTTACTTGGCTTGCCTCATTTATGTTACCTCAAGATGTTCTCTCGATTGATATCCCTCTTTGGTTTTGGGTGGTTTTTGTGCTCATAATAGACGTTGGTCACGTATGGAGTACCCTATTTAGAACCTATTTAGAAAAAGATGAAAGTCGAATGCACAAAACTGTGCTGGGTTTAACCCCAATCATATGCTTTGTGCTTCTTTTCATGCTCGCTAGCGAGTCCATTGTATGGTTCTGGCGTTGTATGGCTTATTTGGCTTTGTATCATTTTATTAAGCAGCAATACGGATTCTTTGCACTTTACACTTTTAAAGCTAAAATCCCCAAACTGAAAAAACTACTAAATGATAAATACGTGCTTTACCTCAGCATGCTGTTTCCGGTAGCATACTGGCACTTTCATAAACGCAACTTTACTTGGTTTGTAGAAGATGACTTTTTGAGTGCTTATGGGTTTAATGAAACCATTTGGAATGGCCTTATAATAGTGTACTGGATTATTATTTTGCTTTGGGTAGCCCAAGAAATCTACTTGGCTAAAAAGAACAGTTATGATCCTTCTAAAGGCAGAATTTTATGGCTTTTAACTACTGCTGTCAATTGGTATTTGGGTATTGTCTTTTTTAATTCTGATATCGTTTTTACCATGACCAATGTTGTCGCACACGGCATACCCTATTTAGTTCTTATAGTAATGTATCAGCGAACCAAGCAAAACAATCAACGGAGGATTCCTTTTACTCAAATAGGTTATGTAATCGTCTTTGGAGCGCTTTTCCTTGGTTTTACTGAGGAATATCTTTGGGATTTTCTAATCAACCAAGAAAAGGCACAGCTCTTTTTACCTCTGTTTGAATATCCAAATTTGAGTCCTATAACACAAGCTTTTTTCCTTGCTCTATTGACTCTTCCTCAGGTCGTACATTATGTGTTAGATGGGTTTATTTGGAAAATGAATTCCAAAAACCCACAACTCAACGTTCTATTTAAAACAAATGGATAGAAGGTCATTTCTTAAAATTGGAGGCACCTTCTTCGCTATTGGAGTAGGCTGCAAATTTGATTCTCCAACTAAAGAATCGAACTTTGGAATTACTGTCGATTCGAACAGAAACATAGGCCATTTGGCCAGAAACGCCGTTTCGCAAGCAATTAGCCAGAACCTTACTACCGATGTATTGATTGTAGGAGGAGGAATTGCAGGTTTGGCCGCAGCTAGTTCCCTAAAAGGAAGAGCGTTTTTGCTTTGTGAAATGAATCCAAAACTGGGAGGCACATCTTCTGCTGTAAATATTGGTGGAACTCAATTTAGCCAAGGTGCGCATTACGACTTATCCTATCCTGGCTATTACGGTAAAGAAAGCCTGTCACTTTTAGAGAGACTCGATATTATTAAATGGAATGGTAGAAATAACCGTTGGGATTTTGTAGAGAAAAAGTACTTGATTGACCCCAAAAATGAGGAAAGGTGCTTCTCAAATGGTGTCTTTATGGAATCCGTTCTTCCAAATAGTGAATTGAAACAAAACATGATTGATTTGTTGAAACCTTACATTGGAAAAATGTTGCTTCCAACTACCCAGATCGGTGTGGAAATGCATTGGCTCGACAAATTGAGTTTTTACGCTTATTTAGAGAAATACTTGCCCATTACGGATGAATTTATAGAGTCTATAGACTACCAAATGCTTGATGACTTTGGTGGAACAAGTCGAGAAGTTTCTGCCATGGCTGGTATTCATTACTATACCTGTAGACCCTATTTTTCTAAACCTGAACCCGAACTTTTTTCCCCTCCAGAAGGCAATTATTATTTTATAAATAAAATGGCGCGTTCCCTTCCAAAAGAATCCATCAAAACAAATTACCTCGTTGTAGCTACTTCTAAACAATCCAATCATTGGCTAACCGACGTTTGGAATGTTCAAGAAAAACGAAAGATTCGAATAAAAAGTAAGAATATCATTTATGCTGGCCAAAAGCACCTATTGCAATATTTATATCCTAAGGCATATTCTCAATTTAAAGATGTGACTTATACCCCGTGGGTAGTTGTAAATATTGAGCTAAACGGGGAAGTGATAACCTCAAACTTCTGGCAAAATGATTACCTATCTCCAAACGGACAATTTTTGGGCTTTGTGAATTCAAATACTCAGTATTCCAATGGAAATCGAGTTTTGAGTGCATACTACTGTTACCCCAGTGTGTATCATTATATGGTTCAAGAAATAGAGACGGACCCAAAGAAAATCGTTGATGAAACCATAGGTTATCTAAGCACTTATTACAATCAAGATCTAACGAAATACGTGAAACATGCCTATGTTAAATTGCTGGGTCATGCCATGCCAATTCCAGCCCCTGGATTTTTGACCAAACAAAGAGCATCCTTAGTTGACGGTATGTCATTTGCTGGAGTAGATTCTGGAAGACTTCCACTTATGTTCGATGCCATGGATTCAGGCATTCAAGCTGCTAACGTTCTTTCTGAAACCTAATAATGACCCCAATTCCCATTGAGTTGATATTGATACAACACGGGATTATTAATAGTGTTTACCTCAACTCCTGCTGTGTCTTCTAATGGTTTTCCAAAATTCAACATCATTTTCACCGATTCTTGATTCAACCAACGTGTTTCAATATCACCGTAAGTTCCTTGTTCCAATCGGATTTTAAGTTGAACCGAGGTTATATCTTTTGCCCCTATAACCCAAGACCATTCACCCATTGATAGCACATGGTTGTGAATAGGTGCAATATTGAATCCCACATTTTGCATTGTTTTTTTAATGCATTCGAAAGCGCGCGTCGCCAAATAAGGATTCCCTGATTGAGTTACCATATATCCATTTGATCGGAGATGTAGCCTTATCATTTGATAAAACTCTTTGGAATATAGTTTACTCAAATCAACTCCTTTTGCATCAGGAAGGTCTATTACAATTAAATCATAAAATGAATTACTCTCTTGCAAAAAAACAAAGCCATCTTCATTCAGCACGGTAAGTTTAGGATGAGAAAGTGAACCTAGGTTTGCCTTAACAAATGAAGGAAAAGCTGCTCCTAATTTGGTCATTTCAGGATCCAAATCAACAAGATCTATAGTTTCTATTGCTGCATACTTCAACAATTCTTTGGCATTAAATCCATCGCCACCTCCAATAATTAAAATGTTTTTGGGGTCTTCTACCAGTGACATAACTGGATGGATCATGGGTTCATGATATAGATATTCATCAAGAGTGGTCATTTGAAGGTTCCCGTTAATGTATAGCCAGTGCTCTTGCAGCCATTTTGTTACTACCAACTTCTGATATTTGGACTCTACAACGTGCACGATTTTATCTTTAAATCGGCTTTGCTCTCCATACATCTTAATTGAATCTGATTTTATAAAACCAATACTAAGAATGAAAAATGCAAGACCCATAGACAAGCCAACTCTGAGTTTAATTGCTTTTAATTTCTCCCAAAAGACAATTACCACAGTCAAAGCAGCCAGAAGATTAAACATACCGAATAAGAATGCTGAATTCTTAATACCAAGGAAGGGCAAACCAATAAAGGCAAAAGCTAAACCACCTACCAAACTGCCCACGTAGTCGTAGGACATAATACTAGAAATATTTTTGTTTAGACCTTCATAGCCTTCGTTTAGTCGAATGACCAATGGAATTTCGAAACCAATTGCACATCCGACTAAAGCCGCCAATGTGTAGATGAGAATATGAATGTATTGGGTAAACCCAGCGAGCCCATAAATAAATAACGGAGAAAGGCATATAAGCAATGACAAGCCTATTTCTATGGATAGAAAAATGGAAAGCAGGTCTTTTTCTACTCTAGAGCTTAACCTACTTCCAACGCCCATTGAGAATAACATTATGGACAGAACAATTGTCCACTGCACAATGGTATCTCCAATAAAATAAGAAGCTAGGGTGGAGAAAATAAACTCAGCTACCAGACCCGAAACACCAGTAGCAAAAATGGCAGATTTTAAAAAAAAGGATTGTCTTTTCAATCTATCCGAAACTCAAACAAATGAGAACAGAACCTCCAATGTATCCGAACGCTTCAATAACCGCGGCACCAATATTTGGTGTTTCCTGATTAACAATTTCGTCGGTCAAACTTCTTCCTGGCAATAGAATTTTATCTGTCATAAAGCGGGCTGCAGGTAAAAGCAAAAGACCTAAACCTGTTTCTACTCCTAAATTCTGAGCAACGCCTATCCAGCTCTCAGCATGCATCTCAACTCCATGACGCACTAAATTTGCCAAAGCAATAATTGCCCCTGCATAACCTATTCCTGCTGCAACATTGTTCTTCTTGATTTCTTCATGAATATCATAAGAAGTCATTTTATTATAAACCAGATCAACCAAAAGCATAACGATTTGCGCTGCAATCCATAAAACGAGAACCTCTACAAACCCATCTGGATTTTCTACTAAAACTCCATGAATTATTAATCCATTAGCAATACAAATCGCCGCCTCAATAATTCCAGTGCCTACGTTTTGATCTTGAATTATTTCTTTTCTCAAATCAAACGATCGCAAAACCAGCTTGTCTGAAATAAATATCGAAAGATTAAGAAGGACAATGGAAAATAGTCCGTAAGTAAAAATTGAAATTAAATTATCTACAATATGGCCAATATCATCACCTGCGTATAATGACCAAATTGCGATAAGCAATCCAACATAATAGCCAGTATTTGCCATTGCAAATGCTAAATTGTCTTTTTCCACAAGTTCGTGATCTACATTTATTCCTCGGTTAACCAATTTATAAACCAATCTTCCAATAAAGAATAAAGCGAAGCTGGCCAGCAAATAAATTACTGAAGTGATAATACTGTCTAGAGTTGCAAGCATATTCATAATACAAATTTTTATTTTCCGAATCCTGATCCTCTACTTCCAACACCAGATCGACCTCTGCTAGAACCCCAGCCTGATCGACTTGCTTTTCTTTTGAAAAAATTGGGTCGTGCTTTTCGAGTTCCTGCTGAATTGGTTCCGTAAGTAGATTTCCCGTTTGTAGTAGGGCCATAATAGCCTGACCTTCCATAATGACTTCCTCTATAGGTGTTGTAATTATTTCTATAAAAAGGCGTTCTCATCATACCAAACATGTGAGACATAAACATATATTGTCCATAAAAGGCCCAAACAGAATTACCGTTATTAGACCTCCATTCTCCGTACTTTTTATCGCCAACATACTGAACACCAGATGGAGAAACGTTCTTTTCTAATTTACCATCCTTTTTATAAACAAGGGTCATTCCCAGGTTATTCTCGTTAGCAGCAAAATACTTCTCACCTACCTCAACCCATTCTCCTGTTTTTTCGGAAGGCTTTCCTTCTTCATCTTCAAGAATTACTTGATACTTGTGTTTATGGGTTTTGAAAAAGGTTCCCTCAACGTCCATATCCTGAAGGAGTATAGCAAAATTTTGCTCCTTTGAATACTCTACTATGTAATTGTCGACGGGCGTTTTTTCGAATTTCTTTCCACCACAACTTACTATTAACGTTGATATAACGGTTAATAGTAACCATTGAAAAGGCATGTTTGATTTTTGTTTTAGCTGTTTTGACATCATATTTTACTTTGGCAATATATTGGAAAACTCGAACTCTTTTACATACGATCCTTGCACAGCAGAAAACTCTTCTTCTGCCCAACGATCGATTGAAATAAATTCTTCACCGCTTTCATAAACCCAGTTCACGAATTTGGACCAATTTTCTTTAATATCATCGTTTTCTCCGCAATATCCTTGTCCAGAGCTTTTTCTATGGTACGTTTTGTTTTCATAAACCAGCTGCTGCGGAGCATCATCTTGTTTCACAATTTGAGAAACTAAATTAGCATCTATAGCACTCATTTCAATCTTTTTCGAAATCATGCATATAATGCCATCCTCCTCTTCAACGGATAAATAGCATTTTTCATCACCCGCATCAAGAAGGTATTCAATTGAATCGAAGTTATTTCCCCAATCGTAATGGTATACTTTTTTCACCTCCCAGGTTTTCATGAAATACTCTACAATAAATCCAACATTCAATTCAGCAACGTTGTAATCTACTTTAATCGCTTTCTTCTTGCCAAAAAAATCTAATAATCCCATTTACTTACTTTTTAATATCTTCACTAATTTCAGTACCTCGCGCCACCAATTTTATCACTTCTCTATTTGATAAAAGCCCATTTTTTAGATGCAATTGTGCTTTTTCGTGGTCCATTTTATCATTACAAGTAAAAAAATCGACAGCGGCATATTGATTTTCTGGCCAAGTATGAATGGCTAAATGGCTTTCGGCTACTACAACCACACCAGTCACACCTTGAGGAGAAAATTTATGGAAAACCGATTTGATAATGGTAGCTGAGGCTTTTTCTGCAGCTTCTAACATAAGTTCTTCCAAACGCTTTTCATCATCAAGTACTGTTGGTGAGCAATCGTAAAACTCCATTAGAATATGTAATCCTAAACCCTCCACACTAAAACCCTCCTTGTTTGTACTTCCTATGAAGGAAATATCCTACCAACATGAGTACAATTGGAGTGAAAAAATACCACACCATCTTTACCACCGAAATCAAAACGACGATCAGTCCAATTAAAAAAATGATCTCTACTATGGTTCCTAAAGAAACTCTCATAATAATTTGTGTTTTATATGAATAACTATCCCTTAGCTGCAGCCATTTTTGCTTTTAGCTCAGCTAATTTATCGCTCGATGCAGCACTAGAGTTTCCAATGGCTGTATCAATTTCATCATCTAAAGAACGTGATTCGTTTGCAATATCTCCGTAAGCTTCAGCTAAAGCCTCTTCTTCGTTTACCTTATCTTTCATTCGCTCCAGCATAGCAATTGTATCTGAAGAATCTATTGAAGCCATTTGTTTGTTCAAGTTCTTTGTAGAACTAGCAACTTTTACTCTTGCTTTCAATGTTTTTAATTCATTTTCCCAAGAACTAACTTTAGAACGAATTTTTTTCACATTAGCATCCAATTTTGCAACATCACTATCAAACTTAATTTGTTCTGCTTTTGAACGTTCTACGTGACTATCACACTCCGTCTTTTTAGTAAGCGCTTCTCCTGCTAGACGATCTGCTTCAGCGGTATCGATCTGTCCAGACTCAGCACGTTGAAGAAGCATCATTGCCTTTTTTTCGTAATCTGCTGATCGATCTTCTTGTTCTCTTATTTCATTCTTGGCTCTAATTGCCATTGCCTTAACTTCAGCAAGTGCTTTTAAGGATTTTTCAAGGTCAGATTTCATATCTCTAATTCCTTGTTCTGTCATTTTTATTGGATCTTCCAATTTGTCAATAACAGCATTTGATTCTGCTTTACCTAGTGTAAATATTCTTTTAAATAAGCTCATAATAGTTTTGTTTTTTAAAGTTTAGAAAATTTAATTAATTCGTCAGAATACTCTGACAACAATAGACTTAACGAATTAAGGGAACCTTCAAGTTCATTTAAGTCTAGACTTACAATTTGCAGAGTATCTCTAAAAATCAGTTTTGTACCTGATTCGTCAAGAACAAAAGCACCGTGGATAATATCACGATTTTTTTGCAGTAAACTTCTATATACCTCTACTGATCCATTCTCAATCTGAGTTATATATTGTTCTAAGATTAATATTGGCTCAGCGCAACCAACAACACAATTTTTAATTCCGTAAGACTCATTTTCTATAACCAAAATGCCGTCTTCTTCATTCATTGATGTTATTGTATAACCCAAATCCAGAACATAATCTTTAACCTTGTTGAAGTGATTTTCCATAATCTGTATTGTTTAAACGAGCTTTAATTTACACTTACCAAAAATAAAACTTCGCTCCTTTATTAGTGTATAAATCAACTCTTCTTTAATTTTCAATTCGCACCTCCTCTTTAGTTTTTAATAATTATAACTCGACCAAAATACTAATATTTTTAGCAATGCTATTAATTTTAGCAATATTTTTGATTTACGATAAATTTTTTAGTACTTAGCGTTCTGATAAAAAACAAAATTATGTCCAAGATAGGCTCTAACATTAGAAAAATAAGAACTGTAAAAGGTTTGAACCAAAGTCAGTTCGCAGAACTCTTCGGTCTTAATCGTGCTCGAATTGGCGCATATGAAGAAGGGAGAGCTGAGCCGAAAATCGATGTCGTAATTGAAATAGCTAAATATTTTAGCATTCCTTTAAATGATATTTTTGTTAAAGACCTCACCGTAAATCAACTTACCCATTTCGATTTGGTTCCAAACACGAGCACAAAAGGAAAGGGAATCACGGATAATTCAATTCAACAACTCCATTTTTTGAGTTCCGCTCAGCTTCTAAATCAAAACCTTTTGCACCAAGCGATGGAAAATTTGGCAGATTTGTATCGGTTTTCATTTCCAGGAAGCGCCAACAATGGAAATATGTGGATTGAACTCTCTGGAGTAAAAATCAAAACAGGCACCCAATTAACCCCATTTGGAGCAATTGTTTCGACGGAAGAAGCGCCAAAGCACAACGCCTTAATCATTGTAATAACCGACGAACAAATCTATCTGGGTGATTATATAAGCGGAAAAACCAATCTTAAATTAGCGCTCGGCTCAACAGAAATAGAACTCACTAAAGTTAAATATCACTTTCCTGTGAAATTGGTTATTCAAAAGACATTGGGTGCTGTTGCATCCACAGACAGCCAACTCAAAAAACTGGAAGAAAGGGTTTCAAAACTGGAAAAAACTAAGTAACATTTCGTTTCAAAAATCCGAGTGCACCACCGCAGAGTCCGCCGCAAATATGCCCGAACTGGGAAATATTATCGTTCCCTAAACTGTTTACAATTTCGTTTCCAATAAATACAAATGTTACTAGAATGAATGTGAGTGGAATTTCCTTTCGCTTCATATTTACTAAAGACGATAGGATAATGAACATAAATACAATTCCACTGGCACCTACAATAACTTGACGGAACAAAAACGTATTAATTAGCCCCGTAATTACGGCGGTAATTAAACTCATGAAGAGTAATTCTTTTGCTCCATATTTTTCTTCAAGCAAAGGACCTAACATTAGTAAATAGAGCGAATTACTATCCAAGTGTGCCCAATTTGCGTGACAGAGCACATAGGTCACATAACGGTACAAACCAATAAATGAAAGATCTGGAGTTAAAGCGCACGCCGCATTTACCAATCCTCCCGTAATATAGTTCATAATTAAAAAAACAAACGCAATCAACGTAAAACTCAACGTTAATGGGGCATTGTAGGTTAGTTTCCAAGAGGAATTACTACCCGTTGACTTGCCTGACGGCTTAAACTCTATCATGAAGCAAAAGTAATTTTAACGTCAACACTCAGGTGTTTGCAATACCTAACAGTTTATCGAGTGCTTAACTAGCTTGGCAATAATTTTGGTACGTGAATATGATGCGTACAAATCTGATGCTTTTGCTGCTGTTTTTGAGTAATCTAGGTATTGCTCAAACTCGTCAAACTCCAACACAATACAAAGAAAAGTTTGATCAAGATGCAGTTGCTGAGATGATAAAAAGTGGTGTACCTGCAAGTATCACCTTAGCTCAAGGAATGCTTGAAAGCGACTACGGTAACTCTGGTTTGGCAAAAAAAGCACGCAATCATTTTGGAATCAAATGCCATTCTAGCTGGACCGGAGGCAAGTATTATATGGATGACGATGCTAAGGACGAATGCTTTCGAGTATACGCTACTGTATATGAATCCTACGTAGATCACTCCGATTTTCTGCACCGCAACAGGCGATACGCCTTTCTATTTGACTTAAAAGAAACCGACTATAAAGGCTGGGCAAAAGGCCTTAAAAAAGCTGGTTATGCTACCAATCCAAAGTATCCGGATCTATTGATTCGATTGATTGAAGAAAACGAATTGTACAAATTCGATAAAATGGATAAAGGCGATATGAAATCGCTTGGAGCAAGCTCAAAAGGCAGTTCGGGGAGCCCAATCACAAAAACAGGAACCTCAGAAAGAAAAGGAAAGATTCCACTTCCAAACGCAAAAACAAAGGGTAGGAATGGACAAATCTTACTTTCTAAAAACAATATCAAATTTGTAAAAAGTCAGGCTGGTGATACTCCTGATATTTTGGCTAAACGCTATAACATGGGGCGCTGGCAAATATGCCATTACAATGGTCTAAAAAAGAAATCTAAAATTCCTACAGAAATAACAATTTACCTGCAGCCAAAGCGACTTAAATTTCATGGGGACGAAAAAACATATTCTGTAAAAAAAGGCGATAACCTGTGGAGAATCAGCCAAATGTATGGTGTTAAACTTGGTAGCTTAAGACGCAAAAATAACCTTGAAAAAGGGGCTGTAATAAAGGTTGGTCAGAAGATAAAACTAAAGTAACCCAAAAGTTCCCTGCCGCGTATTCCATTCATTTTCTTAACGAATAAAAGAACTTCTCTTAGCTGATATTATTCATATTCAAGCCAGCTTTTGGTATCTAAATTTGATACCTAAAGCTAAATATCATGAAAGAAAAAGCAATATATATGAGAGACCTACATTACAAACACGAAATGTGGAAGAAGGAGTTAAAATTCTGTGATGAAGCGTTTAATTTCCTTACAAAACGATTAGAAGAAGTAACCTATATTCATTTAGAAGAGAAAGACATGCTTAAGGAAGTATGGCTCTTTCAAAATCAATTTATAATTCAAAAACAAAACAGTGATACCTTCTTGCACGATATCAATGCTGACGGGCACAAACTGGTTGAATTTGCAAAAGATCTCCGGCAGCTCTAAATCACATCCATTTTAAAAATCACACAATAACACGTCATAACATGGAATGTTTTTCAAGAACCTGTAACGAAATGAAACAACAATTTAAAAAGTTCTTGGTGAAGTAGAAATATAGATAGTGGGCAACTTTTAGGAGTCTGTATTCTAAAAGTTGGCTCTAATTTTTTCTAGCAGAAACAAAGATAGTTTCTCGTAGCTTTCTACTGTCCAACCGGCAACATGCGGCGTAAGTATGACCTTATCACTTTGCAATAGATATTCGAGTGGTTCAGGAACATTACGCTCTAGAACATTCTCAAATGAGCTGCTCTCATATTCTATTACATCCAGACAAGCCCCCTCAACCTTACCTGATTCCAGTCCCTGCACTAAAGCGGCTGTTTCAACAACTTTTCCTCTAGCAGTATTGATAAGGTAAAATGACTTTTTACAATTTTCGATAAAAGGTGCATTGAAATAATAGTGGGTTTCTTCAGTAAATGGAGTATGAAAACTGATGACATCTGACTTTTCTTGTAATTCTGCTAAACCAACTTCTCTTACCTGGTCATTACCAAAACCCTGAACGTACTTGTCATAAGCAATCACCTCACATTCAAAACCTTGCAATCGCTGAGCAAATGCTCGACCCATATTTCCAAAACCGATAATTCCAACAGTTTTTCCTTTCAATTCTATCCCTCGATTGCCTACTCTGTCCCAAATGCCTTTTCGAACTTGAGCATCCGCCTGGTTCAATTTCTGAAATAAATTCAGCAACATTCCCAAGGATTGTTCTCCAACCGCATCTCGGTTGCCTTCGGGTGAATTGAAAATCTTTATTCCTTTGGATTGAGCGTAATCCAAATCTATATTTTCTAGTCCTGCGCCAGAACGAGCAATGAATTTCAATTTAGTTGACAAGTCAATTATTTCTCGGTTCATTGGGAATTTGGAGCGAATTACAACGCCATTATATTCACCAATTATTGACTTTATTTCCGCTACGGAATCGTCAACACACCAGTCACATTCCCAGCCATCTTGCTCCAATCCATCTTTTAGAATAGAGTGAACTGAATCAATGAATAATACTTTTCCTTTTTGAGGCATGGGGCAAAGGTATTTAGATGTTGCGGATTAAATCAGAATTTGATATTACGCAAGAATTCACGATCATAATAGGCTGTAATTGTTTATTTCAAAATTATCCTTCACTACCGGGGAAGAAGAATTATGAAATCCTACTCCAATTCGGTCGTTCTTTTAAGAATCGTCTGAATTGCAAATTGATTTGGCCGTGTTCCGGTTTTGCAAGATTTGGATCGGCGTTTAACACTAACAAAGCTTCTTCTCTTGCCGCCACCAAAATCTGATTGTCTTTCGCTAAATCGGCAATCTTTAGATCTAATAATCCACTTTGTTGAGTTCCCATTAAATCACCAGGGCCGCGCAATCGCAAATCTTCCTCCGCTATATCAAAGCCATCGTTGGTGCGTACCATAATTTCCATACGCTTTTTGCCTTCGTTGGATAGTTTGGTTCCTGTCATCAGAATGCAGAAACTCTGATCCGCTCCCCGCCCAACTCTACCGCGAAGTTGATGCAGCTGGGAAAGTCCAAATCGTTCCGCACTTTCAATAATCATAACACTTGCGTTGGGCACATTAACGCCAACTTCAATAACAGTTGTAGCCACCAAAATTTGAGCTTCGCCCGTAACAAAACGATTCATTTCGTAATCTTTATCTGCAGGTTTCATTTTACCATGAACAATAGCAACTTGGTATTCTGGATTTGGAAAAGCGCGCGCAATGGATTCGTAACCATCCATTAGATCTTTGTAATCGAATTGTTCGGACTCATTAATCAATGGGTAAACCAAATAGACTTGCCTTCCTTTAGCGATCTCCTTCCTCATTGATCCAAAAACAGCCAATCGACCAGCATCCGTTTTATGAATGGTTTGAATTGCTTTTCTTCCAGGAGGCAGTTCATCAATTACCGAAACGTCCAAATCTCCATAGAGCGTCATGGCCAAGGTTCTTGGAATTGGTGTTGCCGTCATCACCAACATATGCGGTGGACTTGTTGGTTCTGCACTTTTTGCCCAAAGTCTAGATCGCTGAGCAACACCAAACCTGTGCTGTTCATCAATAATTGCAAGACCAAGGTTTTTAAAAACTACTCGATCTTCCAGCAAAGCATGTGTTCCTACGATTATCTCCAATTCACCTTCGGCTAAATCTTGCAATAGCTCTCTTCTGGCTTTGGTTTTCGTGTTTCCGGTCAATAATTTAATACGGACTGGTAAGCCAACTAACAGCTCTTGCAATCCTTCGTAATGTTGGTGAGATAAAATTGATGTTGGTGCAAGCAATGCAACTTGAAAGCCATTGTCAATAGCCATCAGCGCAGACATAAGTGCAACAATGGTTTTCCCACTTCCAACATCTCCTTGAAGGAGTCGATTCATTTGCGTGCCTGATTTTAAATCGAGGCGAATTTCCTTCAAAACACGTTTTTGAGCTCCAGTTAATTCAAAGGGCAAATTGTGCTTAAAGAAGGTGTTGAATTTATCTCCAATCTGATCAAAAACCAATCCTTTGAACTTGACTTTGTTGGCCATTTGGGTGCGCAAAACTTGCAGCTGTATAAAGAAAAACTCTTCAAATTTTAACCGCCATCTGGCCTTTTGTAACAGCTCAGGACTCTGGGGGAAATGGACTTCCTTAAACGCTTTTCGCCTTGAAATTAAATGCCACTTGTTTAGTTGTTCCTCAGAAAGTATTTCTTGAATTTCTTTAAAAACATCAATCAGCAAGGTCTTTTGCAAGCGTTCGATGCCTTTGCTATTCATTCCTCGTCCACTCAGTTTCTCGGTAGTTGAATAAATCGGTTGAAGTTTCGCATTCAGCATTTCTTCCTCGGCATTGAACTCCGCCAAATCGGGATGCGCAATGTTTATTCTACCATTAAAAAAATTGGGTCGACCAAAAGCTACGTATTCGGTATCCGGTTTTAACGTCGGTTTTATAAATCGAATTCCTTTGAACCAAACAAGATCAATCGTTCCAGAATCATCGATAAACTCAGCGACCATTCTTTGTTTTGGAGGCCTTCCCGAAATTTGAACTTTACCCAGTTTTCCTTTTACCTGAATGAGTGCCTCCTCTGGTGAAATGGCATTGCACTTATGGTATTGAGTTTTGTCTACGTATCGAAATGGGTAATATTCCAATAATCCTCGGTAGTTGGAAATGCCCAATTCTTTATTCAGCAGTTCGGCTCGTTTTGGGCCAACTCCTTTCAAAAATTCTATAGACGTATCCAATAAAGACAAAAGTACTTTTGAGGCAAAGTTAAATTTGGAAGTGCCTCAAAATAAAAAGAGCGGTTAAAAAAATTAACCGCTCTTTTTGAACGCTTATTTTCAAGAAAAATCTATTCAATTACGACTAGACAGGTATTCGTTTCCGTTGCATTTGAAACTGCAAACGAATAAATTCCTGCTGGCAATTGGGACACATTTATATCCGCCTCAATCATTCCATTTTCAGATTCGAAATTGAATTGATCAACTAGTTGTCATGTGATTGTAAAATTGAAAGTGAAATATCTTCTTTGACGTTTTCTATTTTTAATTGAATGATATCTCGAGTTGGATTAGGGTAAAGTTTAGCCTCTATACCCACTTCTATTTCTTCTAAACCAACACAACCGATTGCATTAACAGAGTCTTTAGTATCGCAATATTTATAGGTTGCAAATACCTTGTATATCCCTGGTTTTGTCACTGTCTTTTGATAATTGCGGACCCGTCGCTCCAACGGAACGAGGCACTAGGAATATTAGTTGTTGCTTCCAACTCTACTTTACCATCATTGCACAAGGAACCTGTTTTTGCAATATTTAGCTTAAAGTTATTACCCGTGAAAATTGCTGTAGAATCAATTGAATAACACAAACTATCGGTTTTCCATGGTCTATAAGAAATCGCAGTTCTATTACTCAAAAGATATAACATCCTAGGTGGCAAGCTGCAATACCTATGTGCACATCGGTCGGTGAAGTTCATCCAGAAATATCTATTCCAACGTGTTGCTCCAGACCCTTTGAGCCCTGTACAACCGGTATTTGTCGCCTTAGCGTTTGTCGAATCAACATAAGTCGCTGTATCTGAATTATCAATTATTGTAAAACAGTATTTCAGCTCCGACCAGCTACTATCAATACTATTTCGCCTTTTGGAGGGTGTTCTTCATAATGTTTGAGCACTTCAGAGCATTTTCCTCTTCTATTCTCTTCATAAATCTTTGTCAATTCTCTTGAAACACAAACTTCTCTATCGTCTTCAAAAAACTCAATTAACTGACCCAATGTTTTTACCAATCGATGCGGCGATTCATATAAAACGATGGTTCGTTCTTCCTGAGCCAGGATTTTAAATTTAGTTTGACGACCTTTTTTATGCGGCAAAAAACCTTCGAATACAAAGCGATCGCAAGGCAATCCGCTATTTACCAAAGCAGGCACAAAGGCAGTCGCTCCTGGTAATGTTTCTACCTTAATATCGTTTAAAAGACATTCGCGTACCAACAAAAAACCTGGATCAGAAATTCCTGGAGTTCCAGCATCACTTACCATAGCGAGTGTTTCCCCGTTTTTCAATCGCTCAATTACTCGAGCAAGAGCCTTATGCTCATTGTGCTGATGAAAAGCTGCAACTGGTTTAGAAATCTCATAATGCTTGAGCAATTTAGCAGTTTGTCTTGTATCTTCAGCTAAAATTCCATCAACCTCATTCAACAAACGAATCGCTCGGTAAGTGATGTCTTCTAAATTTCCTATCGGTGTGGGTACCAGTATTAGCATAAAGTTCTAGTTTGCTGCAAATTTAGATATTGCAATGCAGCTCTAATCTTGTTCTAAACTAAAACTAAATTTTTATCAAACGAATTGAAATTTGCAGATCGGAATGATGGGTTTGCAGATAGAGGCAACCCTAAATTGGAATAGACTCTTAGTAAAAGATTAGCTGTATCTTCTTTTAATAATAGTAATGAATTCCTCGGCAATTTCATTATCCTCTTTCCAGCCAAATTGTGGAATAAACTTAGCGACAAGAAGTCGCTTTGCATCGTCCAAGGACGAAAGATGGTTGAATTCATTGATCGCACGAACAAATTCCTGTCCATCACCACCAAATAATTCATTGGTAAAATAAAAGCGTTCGTTTAGTCCAAAAGCAGTACGAAGGTCGACAATTGCGTTATTGGCTAACATTTCAGCTACTTCGATTCCCGGAGTGTTTTTAGGCGGCACAGGTTGATCTTGATTTTCTTTCACTGGCTCAGGATCAGTCTCTATTGAAGGTTCTTCTTCTATTCCAGTATTTTCTAGTGATTCTCTTTCTGGCTGTTCTTCTATTACCTTTTCCTCAACTTCAGGTTCGGTTAGTGTATCAGCGCTTTCTTGCTCAATATTTTGTAAAACTTGGAATGCTGCGACAGCCTTTAGCAGTTCTGTACTGATTCTTAGGTAAGCTTGCAAATCATCAATCTCACTTTTCAGCTCAACGCTTGGCAATGCCAATAGCTCCTTTTTCAAGGATTGAATTCGCTGCTTAAGTTCTTCGATTTTGTGTTGCATAGTTTGTTTAACGCTACAGACAACAAATTTATTTTAATTATCATGATAGTTATAGCTTTATCGTATCAAAAAAGACAAGGAATTTTCTTAGTTGATTAGCTTTGTCGCAACACTATGTTTTTAGAAAATAAAATAGAAAAAGAACGCCGGGCAGGTTGGATAGAGGTCATCTCCGGTTCTATGTTCTCAGGAAAAACCGAAGAACTCATCCGAAGAATGAGAAGGGCACAATTCGCAAAACAGCGTGTTGAAATCTTTAAACCTCAAATCGATACGCGTTATTCTGAAGAGAACGTAGTCTCTCATGACGATAATGCTATCCACTGTACTCCTGTGCCGAGCTCAAATAATATTCTTTTGCTCGCAGATAATGTAGAAGTTGTTGGAATTGATGAAGCTCAATTCTTCGATGATAACCTTCCAAATGTTTGCAATCAATTAGCAAATTCTGGAATACGAGTAATTGTTGCGGGCTTAGATATGGATTTTAAGGGTCAGCCTTTTGGGCCTATGCCACACCTTATGGCAATTGCAGAATACGTTACCAAGGTGCATGCGATTTGTGTGAAAACTGGAAACTTAGCAAACTATTCTCATAGACTCACCAATAATGATGGATTGGTAGAGTTGGGTGCCATTGAAAACTATCAGCCTCTTTCTCGCGAAGCATATTTTGCAGCTTTAGAAGAGGATAAAAGGGCTAAAGATCAAAAATAGATGGCTGGATTTAGAGATTCGTTGCTTGAAATTAGTGAAAACGCTCTTTTACATAACTTGAGTTATTTCAAGAATCTAATTAATCATTCAGCAAATTTAATTCTAGTTCTAAAAGCGAATTCATATGGTGCTGGAGCAATAAATATTGCCCGACTTTTTGAAAATGAAATAAGAATTGAGTATTATGCAGTTGCAAGTATCTCGGAAGGAATAGAACTAAGGCAAGCTGGTGTTAAGAAAAAAATAATAATTCTTAGTCCAAATGCAGATCGTTTTTCTGAACTGACAACACACAAATTAGAGCCCGTTATTATCAATAACATAAATCTAAAAAGGCTCATAACTCAATTAGATACAAATAAAGATTATCCAGCACATCTAAATTTTGATACAGGAATGCATCGTGTGGGGTTTAGAGAAAACGAAATAGAAGAAGTAAGTCGATTATTGAATGAAACTAATTGTATTAAAATAGCGACTGTATTTTCTCATTATAGCGGATCGGGTAGTCTTGTATTTGATGAATTTACTAGAGAACAATCAGAAAAGTTCAATGCTATGTTTAATGAGTTAAGCTCGTTTCTAACTTATCAACCAAAGACACATATGAACAACTCAAGTGGCCTTGAGCGCTTCAATAAAGGCCAAAACACACTTCACAGATTAGGCCTGGGTCTTTACGGACATTCAGTTGAAAATGAAGCTCTAAACAATGTCTTTGTATGGAAAACAAAGGTTGCCCATATTCAATGGGTTGAAAAAGGGGAAAGCGTTAGCTACAATCGAAGTTGGATTGCTCCAAAACGCAGTAAAATAGCTACTGTATTTGTAGGTTATGCCGATGGACTTAACCGACGGTTGTCGAATGGTAAATGGTACTTAAGGATTGGAGAGAATTCACTTCCAATAGTAGGAAGTATCTGTATGGACTTGTCTATGGTTGACGCAACTGATATCGACCTGCAGCCCGGCGACACGCTTACCATTCTAAATTCAGTGAAGGACATTAAAGATATGGCAAAAGTGCTCGGAACTATCAGTTACGAAATACAAACTTCGATTTCATCTAGAATCGAACGCTTATACGTATAGCCTAGCTTTTACTACCTTCCTTTTGAAACTGTTCATTTAGTTTTTCTTGCTGCTGTTTTGTCAAGACCAGACTCAGACTTTCAATTATCTCTCGCGCAAGCTCTTGTTTGTGCATCCCAAGCAATTCTATAGAAGATGCTCGAGCTAAAAAATAAATGATTTCTTTTTCTTTTTCTAAAAGGTCGCCCCCTTTATCGCTAGGTTCATTGGCTAAATTTTCCAGACCCGCCTCTACATTTGCTTTTCCTTCTTTTGTATTTCTTCTTGTAAGCTGTGCCAATCCTAAAATCAGTTGATTTCGAGGATCATCAGGAGCCAATTTGTAAACTTTTTTAGAGTAATAAGCTGCCTTCCGAAACTTACTTTCATGATAGTAATACTCTGCCTCATCCAGGCCAATATATCTTAGATTTTCAATATCTACAGAATAGTACAAGTCATAATCTCCAGGGTTCTCAGTCCTATTTTTATACTTAACGTACTTAGTGCCATACTTTAAAGCATCTTTAAGTAAACGCGGGTTATTTTCAGTAAAATGTCTATCATCAAGTAATTTAACTGAAGATCTCATGGCAAACACATATACTTCCGGGCTAGTTCTGTACTTGTCTTTTTCCATTCGTTTTAGCGACTGGAAGTAACACTCTTCGTGTTTATCCATTATATATAAATCGAACAGTTTCTGAAAGTCGGAATTAACAACTTGAGCATCTAAGTTGAATAACGTAATTAATAATAAAGTAATTGATGAAAAAAATTTCACAGGAAATGAATTTTAAGAAATTGAGAAATAGAAAATTGACCTAGGATTAGATCAAATGTCAGATTACGCTATGAAAATTCATGAAATAGATATCGGCAGATTGCCGTTGCAAGAGATTTAACTTTATGTTTATTCTGTTGATTATATCCATTCTTTCAAAGGTACAAAATTAAATAGATTAAGAAAAATGAGGTGTAATGGAACGGGTCTGCAAATTCACAAGTTTGGCACAGTATTAGTTTAAATCTATTCGAACTAAAATTACAGTTATGAAAACACTCAAAAAAACATTAATAGGATTAGCAGTATTGGCGCTTTTTTCTTTTGATAAGAAAATAGTGTTAGAAGAAAAACCTGAAAGCTTTAAGCATCAAAAACTGTCTAAAGTGAAACCGTTTCAAGAAGGAGAGAAGCTATCTTACAGAGCACATTATGGCTGGATAGACGCAGGTACTGCTGACCTGACTATTATCAAGCAAGATACTGCCATCGATGGAAATGCCGTTTTTCACGCTGTAGGTGAGGGAAAAACGTTGAGCGTTTTTGAATGGTTTTATAAAGTCAGAGACGTCTACGAAACTTACATGGACGAAAGCACGTTAGCACCACGAAAATTTAAAAGACGAGTTAACGAAGGTGGATATATCATTAATCGAGATTATCATTTTGTTCCAGAACAAGCTCAAGTAAACACTGCTGCTAAAGGAACTATAAAAACTCCAGTTGATGTTCAAGATATGCTGAGTAGCTTTTACTACCTAAGAGCGTTAGATTTTAGCAACGCCAAACAAGGTCAAATCTTTAGAATTAATGCTTTTATGGATTACGAAATGTGGCCTTTTTATGTGAAATATAGAGGAATTGAAGAGGTGAAGGTTTCTATAGGAACATTCAAATGTCACAAATTCGTTCCAGTAGTTCAGGAAGGTAGAATATTCAAAAGCGAAGAAGACATGAGTGTATGGGTAACTGCAGATGCAAACAAAATTCCAATTCTAATAGAAAGTAAAATTTTGGTAGGAAGCGTAAAAATGGAAATCAGTGGATATGGTAATTTGGTTGGTCCAATTGCAAAAATAGAGAAGAAAAACCGTGACTGGTTTTAATCTTCGACCACCACTTTTAAAAAAAAGGCGAGTAAAAATACTCGTCTTTTTTTATTTCCTTTTTTGAATATAAATCAATGAATAAAACAATTCATGAGAAACACATCCGAAGGCCTATTTTGCGTTTAACGCATCTATTATCATTTCTTAGATTGCCTATCGCAGTTATAAGCCTCAATTTCTTGCACAATTTAATTAAGATTAGTCTGAAAGGTTTTTGCAAAAATCCAAACTTATAATTCTATTAATCATTCCAACGCTTGCTAACTTATTCCCTTGGTTTCCGTTATTCCTATGTTGGGTCTACTTTCAATAAGCGATTTTCCATTGGCCATGTCTAACAACGGATTACAACATAAACTGTTTGCGGCAGGCCTGTTCATTTCAGACGCAGAATTTCCTGATAGTTTCTTAGAAATGTATTTCTAATCGCTGACTCTAGTATGTCCAAACGTCAATATTGGATTATCAATTTCGGTTGATTCAACAAGCCCCTTTTTATAGTTGTAAGTAGTCTTTCTTCCTGTTTTTTTATTAATTATATCATAGGAACTCTTGTCTGACTTCTCCATTTTATTAAAAAATCCAAACAATTCAGCGTAGTTGTGTGAATACTTAATTGGATCTTCCGGTTCAACAAAAAACAACATAGATGAGGTAACAAAAATGGCAGGAGTATTCAATAATTCATCTCTAACTTTCTTCTCCTCATCAACACGGTGAATCCTATAATTGGATCCCGTGTATTGAGTATGATTAGATTCTCGCAGTTCTGAATTCACGAATACATCAACATGGCACATCATTAATGTATCTCGATAAAATGTGGACTTACTAGTAAACTGAACTCGATACTTGCTGAATAAGTATGAAATTGAGACATCGCTTGTTGCATCATAAAACGTTGTATCGCCTTGAACTTCTTTGGAAACTTTGTACGTTCCAATATCAAAGAAAGCTGCACCAATTGTAAACTCTAATGTGGTGGTTTGAGCCTGACTCGAAACAACGTAAAGCATGTGTAACACAAAAGAAAAAATGAACCGTTTTTGCATAATATAAAAATAAACAGATTTCTGTTTACAACAAGCCAAACAAACCAAAATTGCCTTGTATTTAAACAACATTTTTGATATGTGCTAAGAGTCCTAAAAATTTCCCTTTTTGCAAGTCTACTTTCACTACTTGGAACATCTTGTGGTGGTGATGAAAACTTAGCCGATATTTCTATGCCTAATGATTCTATCCCAGAGGTCAAGGTGAATATGGCCTACGGTTTAAATCTTGATTCTTTTATCGTAAAAGAAGGGAAAATCAAGAAAAACCAAATGCTCTCTCACATCCTTCTTATTAATCATATTCCTTGGCCAGAAATCGATCGTTTGGTCAAAAAATCTAAGGATATTTATGATGTTCGCAAATTGAGAAGTGGTAAAAACTATACAGTACTTTGTAAAAAAGACAGTACAGAGAAAGCTGAATACTTTATTTATGAAGCTAATGCAATTGACTATGTGGTCTTTGATTTAAGAGACACTATGCATGTAACGATCGAGCAAAAGGTCGTTACTGAAACTCGTCGAGAAGTAGCTGGAGTTATTGCTTCCTCATTGTACCAAACTCTTATTGATATTGACTGCAGCGCTGGATTAGCTATGGAAATGAGTGAGATTTATGCTTGGAGTATCGACTTTTATAGAATTCAAAAAGGTGACCGTTTCAAGGTGATTTTTACTGAAAAATGGGTGGAAGATACTCGCGTTGGAATTGGTGCTATTGAAGCTTGTCTTTTTGAACATCACAATGAAAATTTTTATGCTTTTCCATTTGAACAGGATCAAGTTATTGACTTTTTCGACGAGAATGCAAAAAGTCTAAGAAAAGCATTTTTAAAATCTCCATTAAAGTTTGGGCGTATCAGCTCTAGCTTTACCATGCGTCGCTATCACCCAGTACAAAAACGCTGGAAAGCCCACTTAGGAACTGACTATGCTGCTCCAACTGGCACTCCAATTTTAGCCGTTGGAGACGGAAAGGTAATCGAGGCACGCTATAAAAAGTTCAATGGAAATTATGTGAAAATTAAACACAACGGAACCTACACTACTCAATATCTGCACATGTCAAAATTTGCCTCAGGCGTTCGATCCGGTAAATATGTGAGACAAGGAGATATTATTGGATATGTTGGGTCAACTGGATTGGCGACAGGACCTCATGTATGTTTTAGGTTTTGGAAAAACGGTAAGCAAGTTAACCACCGAACTCAAAAACTACCTGCTTCTATTCCGGTAAAAAAAGAACTCCTCCCTCAATTCAACGCTACTATGGATACGATGAAGTTTCAATTGGATGAAATTCTATTTGAAATAAAGGCCGCCGCAAAACTGGCTCAAAAATAATTTATCGTAGTACTATTTTAAGCTTTATCTGCTATTCTGAATTGAGATGATCGGTAAATAGAATACCGTTTAAGTGATCAATTTCATGCTGAAAAATCACCGATGTAAATCCAGAGACTTCCTCGATGTGCTTTTTTCCATCAATGTCTAAATATTCAAGAATAATATTGATAGGCCTAAATACTTCAGCGCTATAATTTGGTATGGACAGACAGCCCTCTTCCCCTGATTTCTGCTCTTCAGAGTAACTCCTAATAATCGGATTTATGTAAATTTCATACGGTTCATTAGTCTTATCAAATCGTTGAACAAGAATTATTTGCCTTCTTAACCCTACTTGTGGAGCTGAAATTCCAACGCCCATATTTTTTGGGTCTCGAACAGTCCTGAGTAATCGTTTTGAAAAATAATTTACTTGACTTTTATTCTTTTCTAAATTTACCTTTTTAGCCTTTTTTCTAAGAAAAACCGAGTCTTTCTTATTGTCAATTGTAAATATTCTAAAAGACTGATTTGGAAATTTTTCATCGATTAAAGCGAGCTCCTTGCGCTTAAATTTTTTAGCCTTTTGAGCAAATGAAAAGGTAAATGCACATACTCCAAAAAACACTAAAAAAAATCGGAGCACTTTGAAATAGGTATTAAACTTAAAACAGCCCAAGAGTTAATCCAGAATAAATTCTGTACTCCCAATTTCGTGATTATCAGCATAAGTATACACAACATACTTACCTGAAGTAACTGAAGTTTTTACGTCCCAATACAGACAAATATCAATTTCCTTGTTTTCGTAATTGATCTCTTTTTTAACCGAATACAATCCTCTAACACCATCAAACTCAAACATGTTAGCCTTATCCTCACTTAGAGTTAATACTTTTCCAGAAGGACCGATAATTCTAGCGTACACTATTTTCTTGCCTGCTTTTGCCAAATCATTTTCACCAATTGTTACACAGGTTTTAATTTTCTCGACTGATCTAGCTTTTTCAGTCCGCTTGTGAATATTATTGTTTTTAACCTTTTGACCATAAGACTCAATAAAAACTGCTTGAAGCCTTTCCCCTATTTTTACTTTTTCAGCAAGTTTAGTTTTTTCAGATTCTAACAAGGTTGATTTATCTCTTTCTTTTCCTAATTCTCCTTTTATATTTTTATTCTCTGCCATTAATTCAATGTTGGCCGTATTTAATGAATCAATGGTATGAACAAAACCTTTCATTATTGTGCGCAGACTTTCCGTCTCCTTTTTAAGCTTATAGATTGTCCAGTTTCCGTTCTTAACTTTCTGAATCATTTCTTCTACTCGAGTTCTTTCGCTTGCCAATTGAGCATTTAATGTGTCGTTGTCAGATGATAAACTATCATACTGCAGTAACATACCGTTGAGCTCTAACTCCAAATCATTCTTTTCTACTGTAATTTCAGAGTTCTCACCCATTAGCTGTTCCGTCTTTCCTTTTTCATCAAACAACATAAACATAAGCCCCGCATTAGCCAATATAGAAAAGGTTAATAAGGCAATAAGAATTTTGTTGGATTTATCTTGTTTCTCAGGTACTTCAGACATTTTTTACTTTTAAGTATATTTATAACGCCAAACAAAGCTAATTATACTGATAACATCGAAAGCCGATGCTTAAAGAAATTATTTCACTTTTCTATCCACAAATCTGTGCGGGCTGTCGAAAGCCAGTTCACAAAAGTCATTGGGCTATTTGCTTGAATTGTAGGATAAAGATGCCTCGAACAAAGTTCCAAGTTTTTGATGAAAACCCTGTTCTTAAGCTCCTAGAGGGTAAATGTGACGTTAAACATGCCTTTGCTTTTTATTATTTCAAAACCGATAATACGGTACAGGATTTAATGCATGCGCTCAAGTATAAGGGTGTTATTAAAGTAGGAGAAGAGTTTGGTCAAATCGTTG
>Ga0075118_10000179_pt1 | contig 63898 bp, 72 predicted proteins | sample AntAceMetag02UKE_FD_69794 | JGI IMG/M metagenome (GOLD analysis project Ga0075118, IMG submission 69794) | Saline lake microbial communities from Ace Lake, Antarctica - Antarctic Ace Lake Metagenome 02UKE | ecosystem: Environmental > Aquatic > Non-marine Saline and Alkaline > Saline | place...
GGTTGGCGGGGTGGTTCAGGTAGAAGCTGGAGGCCGCGGAGGGCAGGTTATACGCCGGCTCGGGCGGCGCGAACGCGGGGGCATCGGTCTCGACCAATAATCGATCAGCGGGCACGACTTTGAACGCGTTGCGTTGGCGGGTTTTGCGCGGATCGATGAGTGACGTATTGAAGGAAAAGTAAGCCCCGAGACGGGTGAATTCGGCGACCTGCTCCGGCGAGCCGCCAAAGGCATGGAGCAGGAAACCACGCTCGGGAACGGGCGTTGACCTCAGCACCTCGTGGAGAGGCCCCCAAGCGCGGACGCAGTGCAGCGTGACGGCGCGGCTGTGCTCGGCCGCCCAGCGGAGTTGCCAGCTACAGACCTCCATCTGTTCGGCAATGGGCGCTGGGGGCACGCCGCAAAGTAAGGGATCATTCTCGCGACCGGGTTCTAGAATCCAGCGATCAAGACCAATTTCACCGACGGCGGCACGCGGATCGTTTTCGAGGCGGTGGATGAATTTAAGCTGCCAGTCATCGGGCCGGGCGGCGACATCCCACGGATGCACGCCGTAGCTGGGGATCACCCAGTCGAAGCGTTCCGCGAGCGCGGCAACATCATCCCAATCGTCGTCCGGATGGGTGCCGTTGACGACCGCTCCGGCCAAATTGATCGCGGCTAGATTGATCGCGATCTGATCGAGATGCGGCGCGAGTTCTGCGAACTGGAGATGGTTGTGGGCGTCGTAGAGCATGGGTCGGAGGGGCTACTTGTCACGTGTCACTTCGCGCGCCGGAGGCACGGGCGGCATGGGCACGTCGAGGGCGGCGCAGGCGGCGCGGAGGAGTTCGATTTCGCCGGACCGGGTCGCGCCGTCTTGCACGATTACGGCACAGGCTGCGGCCACGACGCGCTGTTTGATCGGGGGAGCGGCCAAGGCCAATCGATCCAGGGCCTCGTCCAGTTCGGCCAAATCGATTTGCGCGGACTCCACGAATTGAAGCATGCCCGATTCCATCAACGGGATCTGAGGCCGAGCGGCTTCGAACGCTTCGCGAGCCGCTGCTGCGTTGTCGGTGCCGGCATGCGCCAAAGCCGACAGCAGGATGCTGGTATGCGGTCCGACCGCGCCGAATGAATAAATACGATCCCTCGCGTGCGCCGCTGGAGTCTGGGCGACTTCGAGACCATGACGGATCACGCGTTGGAGGGCGTATTCGAATGAAGTCACCTTCGCGTCAGATTCCGCCAATTTCTTCATGGTGAATTTTAGGTGGGATTGACTGGCGACATCCAATTCAAGCAGGCCGTTGAGGGCGAGTTGAGCGAGGGGCAGGCGGACGTCGATGGGCTGGTCGCGGAGGAGGTTGAAATAGGAGCGGGTGGTATCCGCTACAGCCGGTTCGAGCAAGGCGAGCTGTTGTCCGCGGGGCTCTTCGGCTCGATCAAGCAGGAGAGCATAGATAAGCGGTTCAGCGGTCTCGGGGGAGCGAGCGGCCTCCCGAAGTTCATCACCCAGCTCGGCGAGGAGGAGTTGGGCGTAGTCGATTTGCTCGGTGCTGAGTAGGCCGATCGTCGCCAGCAAGGCGGCGGGGTCGAGCACGCGGCCGAGGGGTTCGCCTAGGATCGAAGGCAAGGGCGGGGGATTCGGCTTCGATTTTGAAGGAGACTTTCCGGGCACCGCTTCTTCCCGGGTGGGGCGGATGAACTTGCCATCGAAATTTGGATTGATCGCTCGAATGCGTTCCGGGAGCGGGGGGTGGGTGGCGAAACTGCCGCCAAACTTCGCCCGGAATGCTTGCGCGAACATGCTGTGGTTGATCTCGGCGGCGTGAGGCGAAGTAAGTTCGGGGTCGGCTGATTGTCCGCCGATTTTACGGAGAGCACCGGTGATGCCTTCGGGGTTGCGGGTGAACTGGACGGCGGAAGCATCGGCGAGGAATTCGCGTTGCCGGGAAACGGCGGCTTGAATCATGCGACCGAAGAAATAGCCGACGTAGCCGATGATGGTGACGGCCAAAGCCACCGCGAGATAGACGATGATAATAGCGCCGCCGCCGTCTTTTTTGCCGCTACCGCTACGCCGACCGGAGAAGCGCATGAAACCCACTACACGGAACATTGAGCTGCCGGCCAACCCGATTACGAGGATGCCGAACAAGATCGAAGCCAGCCGCAGATTGAGCCGCATATCGCCATTGAGGATGTGGCTGAACTCGTGACCGATCACGGCTTGGAGCTCGTCGCGACTGAGCGCGTCGAGGGTGCCTTGGGTGACCGCTACGACCGCGTCGTGGGTGGTGAGTCCTGCGGCGAAGGCGTTGATCGATTCATCGTCGGCGAGGACGAAGGTGCACGGCACGGGGGTTCCGGAGGCGATAGCCATTTCCTCCACGATGTTGAGCAACTGCCGTTCTTTGAGATCGGTAGTGTGGGGGTTGATCCGTTTGCCCCCGAGCGACATCGCAACCACGGAACCTCCGCCTCGAAATGACATCCATTTGGTGAAGGAGGCGATACCGACAATGGTCAGAGTCGCCGCCGTGAGGATCATTGCCAGTCCCGGTTGCCAGAGCAGCTCGATCTGTGGTTGAGCCGTGTCGGAGAGAAATCCCTGATGGCGGAGGATAGCTTGGATTAACAAGGCCGCGCCGTAGCTGGCAGTGATGGTGCCCAACACCGCCAAGATGAAAAGCAGCACCAACCGGGCGGTTCGTTTCTTGGCGAGGGCTTGGGCTTCAAAAAAATCCATGGAAGAAACGAGGGGCGGTCGCGTCCCGGATCGTTGGGGGGAACGGGATGATTAGGACGAGAAATCGACTTTGGGCGCGATACGTTCGGTGGGGTCTTCGACCTCGAAAAGGGCGGCGGCTTGGAAACCCATGGCGCCGGCTAAGAGCACGGCGGGGAACACTTCCCGGCGGGTGTTGTAGGTCATGACGGTGTCGTTGTAACCCTGCCGGGCGAAAGCGACTTTGTTCTCCGTGGACGTGAGTTCCTCGGTGAGTTGAGCCATGTTCTGGTTGGCTTTGAGATCGGGATATTGCTCCGAGACGACCATCAGTCGCGACATGGCACCGGCGAGTCCGGTCTCGGCAGACATCAGGTTCTGGAGGTTACCGGCAGCCGCAGGATTGGCGGCGGCGGCTTCGGCGGCCGAGGCGGCAATGTTGCGGGCCTTGATCACGGCTTCGAGGGTTTCGCGTTCGTGCGAAAGGTAGCCCTTGGCGATTTCCACTAGGTTCGGGATGAGATCGTAGCGCCGCTTCAGTTGCACATCGATTTGGGCGAAGGCGTTTTTGAAACGATTGCGGAGCTGCACGAGGCCATTGTAGATGCTGATAGCCCAGACGACGACGGCGAGAACAAGGGCGGCGAGGACGAGAAGGGTGATGATAGTGCCGGTCATTTTAGAAGGGGAGTAGAGCGGTGAAGCGTTGCTCGGGCGGGCTGAAACGCGAGCGGTAAAGATTTACGCCGAACCGGCGGCTAACTCCGCGATGCGGGCGCGCACGGCGGCGAGGCCGTTTTGCCGAGTGGGGGTGAGGTTTTGGATCACGCCGAGCTTTGCGAGCACGGTGGGTTTGGCGGTCGCGGCCTCGGCGGCACTCACGTCGGTGAAGCAGCGACAGAGCAAATGCACCAACGCGCGGACCAAGGGCGAGTCGCAGTCGGACTGGAAACTCCAGCGGTCGCCATCGCGGGTCGCGGTGAGCCAGACTTGGGAGGTGCACCCGGGGACGTGGTTGGTTTCGGTGCGGTCGGCCTCGGGAAAGTGAGGCAAGTGGCGCGTGGCGTCGACGATAGCGCCGAGTCGTTCCTGCGGGTTTTCGATGAAGAGATAGTCATCGACGATCTGTTGTTCGTTTTCAGCGATGGTCATAAGGAAGGCTCGGACAACGCACGGTCCGAGCGGAAATTGAATTTTCGAAAGACAAAGGCGGCTTTGGCTCAACCCGATGGAGAAAGATCAAGATAAAGAGTAAAGCAAAAGATCCGGCATGGTGCGATGAGGTGGTGGTTTGGTCTGCCCACGCGCCGGACTTGCCACGGGAACGAGGGCGAGCATGTTCGGGGCAATGTGTAGGTGCCCGTGTGCGGTAATTTTATTTTTGGGTGGTGCGGTGATGGGTCTCGAATCGCGGGCTCAGCTCTCGTCGGGCGCGGCACCGCTGATGGCGGGTGCGCTGGTCGCGCCGGCGGAAGGAAACACCATCGCGGCGGAAGGAGCGGCGCGGCGAGCGATGGAGTTGGGTTTTTCTTCGGTGGCGGTAAGCATGTGGCAAGATCTGGTCGCGCAGACGAGTGATGCGGCCGAGCGCGATGGATGGTTGATGTCGCTGGTGATTGCGCAATTGGAAGCGAACGATTCGCAGGGCGCGCGTGCGTCGCTGACGCAGCTGAGCGACGCGCAAACGGCTCCCGCGCAGTTGCGACGGGGATTGGTCGAGGCCCGTTTGGGGAATACCGCGGCAGCGATCGCCAGCTTGGCAGCGATCGATCTGGCCGCGCTGCCTCCGCTGGAGGTGCCGTGGTATCATTATCTGGCGGGAGCCCTGGCGGATGAGCGGGGTGATGTGGCAGCGGCGCAGGAAAATTTCAGCGCGGCGATTGCGGCCTCGTCGTCTAGTTTGCAGCGCGCGCGTTTCGAGTTGGCGGATCTGCGCTCGCAGTGGCGGGAGTCAGCGCCGACCGAAGCGCAGTTGGTGCAGTTGGGGGAGCGGATGCAGTCCTATCCGGGTGAGCAGGTTGGGTTTGATGCGGCAAAGCGTTACGCGGCGGTGTTGGCTTCGTTGGGTCGAGGGCCAGAAGCGGTGACGTTTTTGCAGACCCAATTACTCATTTTACCGCCAGCAGAACGGGCGTTGCGGGATGACCTGCGGCTGCTTTTGGGGGTGATCGCAGGAGCGACCGATGGGGTGGGCCGCAACGCGTTGTTGAGGCTGCTGCAGGACGGCCAAAATCGGGGTAAACAGCGGATCGCCTTGCGGATGCTGGCGCAGGGATCAACCACTGAGACGGCCCGTCAGGCGCTGAGGCAGCAGTTGGATCAACTCCTGGCCGGTGGGGCGCAACATCTGATCGAGCAGGACTTGATTTTGTTTCGCGCGCAATTGGCGGAGGATGCTGATGATGCGACTCAGGATGCGTTGGCGCTGTTGGAGCGATTCCCCGCCTCGGACTTACGCACGGCGGCGTTGGGGATTTTGGTAAATGCGGCGTGGGAAGGTGGACGTTACCGGGCGGCGGCGGGTTATGCGGCTCAAGCGCGGCGGGAGCTAGCGGGCGGGGCGGCGGCGATCCGGGCGGAATTAGGGGTGCTGCAGGCGGAGGCATTTTTCCGGGGCGGCGATTTTGGGAGTGCGGCGGATGCCTATGCGGCAGCGCTCGATGAGCCGCTGGCTGGGGTGGCGCTGGGGGATCTGGTTTTTCAGGAAATCCTCGCGCGGGTGCGTGGTGGACAATTACAGGCGGCGGCAGACCGCATCGACAGTCTGGCGGCCGACCCTCGTCTCGATGGGCAGAATCGGTGGCAAGCCGAGTGGAATCTCGCTCGAGCCCTGCAAGCAGCGGGTCGGGAGGCGGAAGCCTTTGCGCGGGTGAATCGCGTGATGGCTGAATCGGATACGGTGGCGGTGTTGCCGCCGGAGTTGGGCGTGCGGATGGCTTGGTTGCAGGCGCGGTTGGCGCTTGATGTCGGCGAGCCCGAACGCACGTTGACTTTAGCGCCGCAGTTGGCCGCTCCGTTGGAGGCGGTGGATCGGGTTCTGGCGGACGAAGTCGCGTCCTCGGTGCGGCTCTTGGAGGCGGAGGCCCACTTTGCCCTAGATCAACCCGAACGGGCTTTGGCGGTGCTCCAAGACCTGCGCGAGGCTTATCCGGACGCGGATGCGGCGGTATTTTCTTTCATCGAGGAAGCGGGAGCGGAGGCGGCGCAAGGCCAGCTGGTGAAGGCACAGCAATTGCTGGCGGAGTTGATCCTAGAATATCCGGAAAACCGCTATGCGCCGTATGCATTGTATCAATCGGCGCTGCTGGCGGAGAGTCGGCGGGAAGAGGCCTACCTGCGGGAGGCGATTACGAAAATCGAGCAATTGGTCACTGACTACCCGACGAGCGAGTTGGTGTTCTATGCGCGGTTTAAGCAGGGAGATTTGTTGCGGAAGATGGGGCAGTGGGAGCCGGCTCGACAGGTCTACGAGCTGATTATTCGGGATTTCCCCCAGCATGAGGATATTTGGGCGGCGCAGATGGCGCTGGCCGATAGTCTGGCGGCGCAAGCGGGATCTGATCCGTCGCTGCAGGACAGCGCGGCGGCGATTTATGAACGGATGCGAGATGTGGCCTCGGCGCCGATGGAGCTCCGGGTAGAAGCGGGGTTCAAAGCGGGCAACGCCCTGGCGCGGCGAGGGCGCCTGAGTCGGGCGGCGGAAACCTGGTGGCAGGTGGTGGACGAGTTTTTGGTGCAGAACGAAACCCCGGAAAATCTAGGGACGCGGGGGCGTTATTGGTTGGCCCGAATTTTGGCCCAACTGGGCGACGTAATGGAACAGCAGAACAATCTCGCAGAGGCGCGACGGGCTTACGCCATGGTGCCGCAGTGGGGCTTGCCGGAGCAGGAATGGGCGCGGGCTCAGCTGGCGCGGCTGGGCGAGGTAGTGGTGCCCGAGACGGGGACCGGCGTTGACGAATAAGGCGAACACACCTCAAACCAAATGATCAATGGAAGTGTTTAACCTCAATATTTTGGCCCAAGGCGGTCCGATGATGATCGTGTTATTGGTTATGGCGGTGACCGGCAGCGTGTTGTTTATCGAGCGGCTCCTGTTCCTGCATCGGGGGCAGATCCGTTCGACCTCGTTTCTGGATGGGATCAAAAACATTTTGGCCAAACGGCGGGTCATTGAGGCGCTGACGGTTTGCGAGGAGACGCCGGGTCCGGTGGCGGCGGTGGTTAAGGCGGCGCTGTTGAATGCCCGGTCGGACCCGGACCGAATGCGGTTTGCCGTGCAAGAGGCAGGCATTGTAGAGATCCCGGCTTTGGAGCGGCGATTGGGCTCGATTGCGGCGATTGCCCAGATCGCGCCGTTGGTGGGTCTCTTGGGCACGCTCCTCGGGATGGCGACGACGTTTCACGCGTTTATGAGTGGCGGCAACGAATACGCGACGGCCTTGGCGCTGTCGGATGGGATGTGGCGAGCGCTACTCGTTAGTATCGGCGGTCTCACCATCGCGATTCCGGCGCATCTGGGATACCATTTCCTGAGTGGGCGTGTGCGGGCAATTGTTCGGGATGTAGAGTGGGCGGGAAACGAAATCATGCGTTACCTCCAGACCGAATACCAAGCGGATGATGAGGCGGAAATCGTCAGTTCGGAGGGTGTTATTGAAAAACCAAATGACGACGGGAAGGAAGCGGGAGCTGTTTGATGATCACGCGCCCGCTGGATTTGTCCTCGAAGTTACGACCGGAGCCGCGGTCGATGGACGCGCTGTTTTACGTCAACGTGGCATTGCTCGGGATGTTCTTCGTGCTGTTCGGATCCCGTTTTGTCATATCGCCCGGCATCGAACTCCTGCGGCCTGACTTCAGTCTGCCTCAGGCGGGCGGTGGCGGGAGCATGCCCACGAATACCACGGCGGTGATAAGTGTGTTGGGGCCGAACATGGTATTTACGGAGGAAGGGCGGATGAGCTTTAATGAGCTGTCGGCGTGGCTACCTTCGCAAGTTGCGCGTGGCGCGGAGCAGGAGTCACGGTTACTGGTGCGAGCAGATGCCCGCGTTTCGGCCAGCGACCTGTTACGTTTATCGGATATCGCGACGGCAGCCGGGTTCTCTGGAGTCCATCTGGCATTGGAGCGGGAGCGTGAGGCTGAATTTTTATCCACCCCGTGAACATCGACAAGGTTTCCAAAGGGTTGGTCAATTGGGGCATTCCGGTGCTGGTCGTGGGCGGTCTGATGGTGGCGGGACTCGGGCTGTTGACGGCACCGGAGTCGCCCCGCAGCACGATTTTGGCCGAACGTGAAAAACCGAGCGGGGTGCTTTTAGTGGATTTGGCGACGGAAGAACAGAATCAGGCCCTGATCGGTGAATTGACGCTTAAAGATCCGACCCCGTTGTTTCTACCCACGCGTTGGAATAGCGGCCAAGTGGACCGAGCGATGACTACGGAACGCTCGTCAGGAGCGTCGTTTGGCCAAATCGAAGCAAAATGGATTCTCCCTGATGGGGAAAATCGGCTGATCTTGCCCGACGGTGTCTCGGTGCCGCAAACGGCGATCTCGACCATCAACCAAGTCGAAAATCGATTATCGAGTGGAGAATTCTCCCGCCGCGATGCCAGCGGACACACCCTGACGGAACGGGCGGGTTTTCTGGAAGTGCTAGCGGTGGAGACCGGAAAAACGGTCTACCAACGGGTCTTGGAATCTGATACTATCGGTCAGGCAATTGAGGTACCAGTAGAGATAATTCTTGCCGTCAATTCGAGTGGGTTTTGGCTCCGACCCACCGTCGCGCAAGTCGCCGAAGAGGGGGCTGTAGAATTTGATCGAGTCAATTTTCTGCTCCGAGAGGCCCGTTTGGAGACAATTCTGGAGCCGGGATTTTATCGTATATTGCTTGGTCCTTGAGACTTAGCAGGAGTTTAAAAATTGCAGTTGACGGTGATTTTTTAGCTGTCCACGTTCTCCACTCTTTTCTCCTCTTTTGGCGAAGTATCGTAGCGCCCAGATAGCTCAGTTGGTAGAGCACGTCCTTGGTAAGGACGAGGTCACCGGTTCGAGTCCGGCTCTGGGCTCCACGAATCTTCTCCGCAAGAACCCTCACATATAAACAAATCCAACCTCACCATCACACATGGCTAAAGGCACATTCGAGCGCACCAAACCGCACGTCAACGTCGGCACTATCGGCCACGTCGATCACGGTAAAACAACTACCACCACGGCTATCCTGAAGGTTCAGTCCGATAAGGGCCTGGCGGTGTTTAAGTCCTATGCGGACATCGCGAAGGGCGGCACGGTACGTGACGCCTCCAAGATCGTGACGATTTCGGTCGCTCACGTTGAGTATGAGACGGACAACCGTCACTACGCTCACGTTGATTGCCCAGGTCACGCTGATTTCGTAAAGAACATGATCACGGGAGCCGCCCAAATGGACGGCGCTATCCTCGTGGTCTCCGCTGCTGACGGACCCATGCCGCAGACGCGTGAGCACATCCTGCTCGCCCGTCAGGTAGGCGTGCCGCAGATCGTGGTTTGGCTGAACAAGGTCGACCTCATCGACGACGAAGAGCTCCTTGAGCTCGTCGAGATGGAAGTTCGCGAACTTCTCTCAAAGTACCACTTTGACGGCGACGCCGCAGTGATCGTCCGCGGATCTGCCACCGCCGCTCTCGAAGGTAAGCCCGGCGGCGCTGAATCGATCACCGCGCTCATGGCTGCCATCGATGCCGAGATTCCAGAGCCAGAGCGCGACAATGAGAAGCCATTCCTCATGTCCGTTGAGGACGTGTTCTCCATCACGGGTCGGGGCACGGTTGCGACGGGTCGGATCGAGCGTGGTATCGTCAAGCTCAACCAAACCATTGAGATCGTCGGTATCAAGGACACCGCCACCACGGTCGTGACCGGTATCGAAATGTTCCGCAAGCTGCTCGATAGCGGCCAAGCGGGTGACAACGTCGGTATCCTTCTCCGCGGGGTAGACAAGGATTCCATCGAGCGTGGCCAAGTATTGGCCGCCCCGAAGTCCATCACGCCTCACGCCAAAGCGAAGGCTGAGATCTACGTCCTCGGTAAGGACGAAGGTGGTCGCCATACGCCGTTCTTTAACGGCTACCGCCCGCAGTTCTACTTCCGCACCACCGATGTGACCGGTGTCGTCAACCTCCCCGAGGGTGTCGAGATGGTCATGCCAGGTGACAATGTTTCCGTCGAGATCGAGCTAATCTACCCGTGCGCCATGGAGAAGACCCAGCGCTTCGCTATCCGCGAGGGTGGTCGCACCATCGGTGCTGGCCGTATCACTGATATCGTCGAATAAACTGTTTTAGTTGATTTACCGACCGCCGGGACCTCTTTTAGGGGTCTCGGTTATGTTGTCTAAAGAATTTCTGTCCTATAGGCGTGTAGCTCAATTGGTAGAGTAGCGGTCTCCAAAACCGTCGGTTGGGGGTTCGATTCCCTCCGCGCCTGCCACTTTCCTCTTCATGAAAAACCCGTTCCGCAGCACCCGCATCTTCGTTGGCGAAATGATTGGGGAGCTCCAAAAGGCTTCTTGGCCCAACCGTACCGAATTGCGCGACTCGACCATCGTGGTCATCATTGCTTCCGCGATTCTAGGAATTTTCACCAGCATCAGCGACTTCGCCCTTTACCAGGTAGTCGACCTGCTCACGTCTTTCGTTAGCTAAGCATGTCCGCCTCTACTGCCACCCCCCCCGGGACCCAATGGTTCGCCCTTCACACCCTCTCCGGCCAGGAGAACAAGGTGAAGACCTACATCGAAAAGTTCAAAAAAGTCGAAGAACTTGACGACACCATTATTGAGGTGCTCATGCCGACCGAGATTGTTTCGGAGGTCAAAAACGGCAAAAAGAGCACCAAGACTCGGAAGCTCTACCCGGGTTACGTATTCATCAACATGCGGCTCTACGACGAGCACAAGAAATTGATGAACAAATCGTGGTATTTCGTGAAGGAGACTTCCGGTGTCATCGGATTTGTCGGGGGAGCTAACCCCGCCGCCTTACGCGAAGCTGAGGTCGATGAGATTCGAGCCCGCATCGAGGCAGCCAGTGGCAAAGAAGTCCCGAAGGTCTCTTACGAGGTCGGAGAGGTCGTCAAAATCAACGATGGCGCATTCGCCAATCTCACCGGTCGGATCGATGAAATTGATCCTGATCGTGGAAAACTCAAAATTTCTGTTTCAATTTTCGGCCGGTTCACGCCGGTTGAGCTTGAATACTGGCAGGTAGAACGCGTTACCGATTCGTAACGCCTCGCTCATTTCTCACCACCCGTCAGTCAACACCCGCCTATTTATTTCCCGCCATGGCTAAGAAGATTCAAGGATACATCCGCCTCCAGCTACCCGCTGGCGCGGCCAACCCATCTCCCCCCGTCGGTCCCGCGCTCGGTGCGCAGGGCGTTAACATCATGGGCTTCTGTAAGGAGTTCAATGCGAAGACCAAAGACCAGAACGGCATGATTTTGCCGGTCGTCATTACGGTCTACTCCGACAAGTCTTTCACCTTCATTCTCAAGTCACCACCCGCGGCCGTTCTCCTCAAGAAGGCAGCCAACATCGCCTCGGGTTCCGCCAAGTCCAACGTGGAAAAGGTCGGCAAGGTGACCCGCAAACAGCTCGAAGAAATCTACGAGCTCAAGAAGAAGGATATGAATGCCAAGGACGTCGATGCTGGCGTCAAGATCATCGCCGGCACGGCCCGCAACATGGGCCTCGAGATCGTCGGATAATCACTCTCACCCGTCAATCCACTCACCGTGGGAGTCCGCCCTCAGCGGACGCATGAACCACTCGGAGGAATTAATGAAAAAACCTAGTAAACGATACCGGTCCGCCGTCTCAGGTGCCAACCTGAGCGGAGAGCTTTCTCTCGTGGACGCCGTCAAGGTGCTCACCAATTTCCCGAAGACCAAGTTTGACGAGACCGTCGAACTCTCTTTCCGCTTGGCCGTGGATCCCGCTCAAGGCGATCAAATGGTCCGCGGCACGACCCCGTTGCCCCATGGCTCCGGTAAGCAGGTCACGGTGCTCGTCTTCACGGCCGACGCTGATGCCGCCAAGGCCGCTGGCGCGGAGCACGCTGGCCTAGAGGACATGATGAAGAAGGTGCAAGACGGCTGGCTCGACTTCGACGTCGCGATCGCCACGCCTGATGCCATGAAATCCGTGCGAACCGTAGCCCGCGTCCTCGGTCCTAAGGGCCTCATGCCCAATCCCAAGAGTGGTACCGTCACCGACGATATCGAAGGCGCGATCAAAGCGGTGAAAGCCGGTCGCGTGGAATTTAAAGTCGATAAGACCGCCAACATCGGGGTTGGTATCGGCAAGCGTTCATTCTCGGAAGAGCAGATCGTGGAGAATGCTAAAGCGGTAATCGAAGCGATTGGCAAAGCTCGCCCAAGTGCCGTCAAAGGCACCTACGTTAAGAACGTGTCTCTCTCGGCCTCGATGAGTCCGAGTATTCGCATCGCGTCCACCGAATATAACCAATTCTAAGAGGTCCCCAATGAGAGTCGAAAAGAAATACCTTATCGCCGAAGTTGAGGAGCACCTCAAGAAATCGGATTACGTTATCCTCACCAATTACACCGGCATCACTGTCGATGAGACCGCCGAATTGCGCGCTCAGTTGGAAGAGCACAATGCGGAATTCCACGTGGTCAAAAACTCTTCCCTTAAGGTCGCTGCTGAGACCATGGGTTTGCCGGACTTCGGTGAATCCCTAAATGGTCCTACGGCAGTCATCGTTGGCGGAGACAACTCCCCCGCAGTGGCCAAGATCATCACCAAATTCTTCAAAGAGAAGAAGAAGGTCGAAGTGAAGTCCGCCGTGCTTGGTGGTAAGATACTGACCAGCGACGACGTGAAGGCCCTCGCTGAGCTGCCGTCGTTGGACGCCTTGCGCGCTCAATTCCTCGGTCTCCTCAGCAAGCCAGCTACGATGCTGGTACAAGTGCTCAATGCACCGGGTCAGCAGTTCGTCAATGTGCTGCAAGCTAGGGTCCGTGACCAAAACGGCGAAACTTAGACCCAATCTTAACCCTTCCTTTTAACCCATTTTCAGATGGTGGATTAGCCCGCTGGTCCGCCTAAAGAGATCCAAAAAATCAACAGCTGCTGGATAGGAGATACGTCTCTTAAACGCGCTTCAGGTTGAAGCCGCTATTCGGTCGCAGGAGATAACATTATGAACGAAATTACCAAAGACCAAGTTATCGACTGGCTTTCCGCCCAGTCCGTTCTCGAAATCGCCGATATCGTCAAAAGCCTCGAAGAGAAGTGGGGCGTTTCTGCCGCTGCTCCCGTCGCCGTGGCTGCTGCCGCTCCCGCTGCTGCGGTTGAAGTTGAAGCCGAGAAAGACGAATTCGACGTGGTGCTGACTGCGGTCGGCCCCAACAAGATCGCCGTTATTAAGGAAGTGCGTTCCATCACGGGTCTTGGCCTCAAGGAAGCCAAAGACCTAGTTGAAGGTGCTCCGAAGGCCGTCAAAGAAGCCGCCCCCAAAGACGAAGCCGCCGAGATCAAGAAGAAGCTCGAAGCCGCCGGCGCATCCGTCGAACTCAAGTAAGCTTACTGCCGACTTGGATTTATCCGACGTATATCGTCCGTTTATTCTAGGACAGGTCGTGTTTTCACGCGGCCTGTTCTTTGCTGTCTCTAATTCCGTTCCTTTTTCGCCAGAATTGACCTTTTCTCGCCACCGCCGGGGTGGGGAACGAAGCGTCTGACTGCGGCACATTTCCGCCCGCCGCCGTCAATCAGTCATCCAAACAACCGGGAAAACCCATGGCCGTCCGTAATAATCAAGCCGATCGCATCAACTTCGGTAAGCTCCGCGAGGTGCTTCAACCGCCGAACCTGATCGAACTCCAGATCACTTCCTATCTCGACTACCTGCAAAAAGGGACCCCGGACAAGCAGCGCCTCAACCAAGGCCTCGAAGCTGTGTTCCGCGAGGTATTCCCGATTGAGTCTTATGACGGTCGTCTGACGCTGGAATATGTCTCCTACACCATTGGCGACCCGAAGAATTCCGAGATCGAGTGCCTTCGTGAAGGAATTACCTATTCCGTCCCCCTGTACGTGAAGCTCCGCTTGCGCGAAGAAGACTTCATCAAGGACGAAGAAATTTACATGGGAGAAATCCCGATGGTAACCGAGCGCGGCTCGTTCATCATCAACGGTGCCGAGCGGGTGGTCGTCTCCCAGCTGCATCGTTCGCCGGGTATCGCGTTTGAGGTAGCCCCCCACGCCAACGGTAAACTCCTCCACTCCTTCCGGATTATCCCGGATCGCGGAACTTGGTTGGAAGTTCAATTCGACAACAACGACCTCCTCTACGTCTACCTCGACCGTCGTCGTCGTCGTCGTAAGTTCCTCATCACCACGTTGCTCCGCGCAATTGGTTATTCCAGCGACACAGAGATTCTGGATCTTTTTTACACGATCCAAGAGCTCAAGGTCAGCAAGGCGCTCAAGATGGATAACGTGTCCAACCTCGTGTTGGTCGAAGATGCAATCGATGCCCAAAAGGGTGTGGTCCTCGCTCGCGCGCTGGAGCCCCTGACCAAGCAAATTGTCCGCTCGATTGAAGAGCATGACATTCCTTTGATCCGCGTGATCGACACGTCGGTAGACGAGGGCGCGCTCACCCGCGCTATTAAGAAGGATCCGACTCGCAACGAGGAGGAAGCCCTCAAGGAAATTTACAAGCGCCTCCGTCCTGGTGAGCCACCCACTACCGCCAATGCCAAGGCTCTGCTGAAGCGCCTTTTCTTTGATCCGAAGCGTTATGACTTGGGTCGCGTCGGCCGTTACAAGGTCAACCAGAAGCTCGGTCTCGCGGTTGATCTCGAACAGCGCACCCTCGAGTCCGGCGACATCGTCGCCGCGACCAAGTATCTCGTTCGCCTCAAAAAAGGTGAGGGCGTAGTCGACGATATCGATCACCTCGGCTCCCGTCGCGTCCGCACCGTCGGTGAGTTGCTCGCCAACCAGTGCCGCGTGGGGCTGTCCCGCACGGAGCGCCTCGTCCGCGAGCGCATGACAATGTATGACCAGAGTGTCGACTCGATCACGCCGCAAAAGCTGATCAATCCGAAGGCGCTTACCACCGTTATCCGAGATTTCTTTGCCCGGTCCCAACTCTCGCAGTTCATGGACCAGATCAACCCGCTCGCTGAGGTCACGCACAAGCGCCGCTTGTCCGCGCTCGGTCCGGGTGGTCTCAATCGCGAGCGCGCCGGCTTCGAAGTCCGCGACGTGCATCCTTCGCATTATGGCCGGATCTGCCCGATTGAGACCCCCGAAGGTCCCAACATCGGTCTGATCAACTCCCTCTCCACTTACGCCCGCGTGAACGAGTTTGGTTTCATTGAGACGCCTTACCGCTTGGTCACGAAGGGCAAAGTCAGCGACACGATCAACTACCTCACCGCCGACCAAGAAGAGGCTAAGATCATCGCTCAGGCGAATTCCGAACTCGACGATAAGAATAATTTTATCGGCAAGGTCACGGTTCGCAAAGATGGCGAATTCCTCGAAGTCGATTCCTCTGAAGTCGACTACATGGACGTGTCACCGAAGCAGGTCATCTCGATTGCGGCCGGGATGATTCCGTTCCTCGAGCATGATGATGCGAATCGCGCGCTCATGGGATCCAACATGCAGCGCCAAGGCGTGCCGCTGCTCCAAGCCGAGTCTCCTTACGTGGGCACCGGCATTGAAGAACGTGTTGCCCGTGACTCCAAGATTGTGGCCGTCGCCGAAGTTGACGGTATCGTCGCTTCGGTCGATGCCCGCCGACTGGTGATCACCGAAGATGGCGAAATGCCGAAGAATTTTGATAAGTCGCCCAAGAGCGATCCGAAGAAGGGCGTTCACGTTTACGAGCTCCGTAAGTTTATGCGCTCAAACGCTGGCACTTGCTTCAACCAGAAGCCGATCGTTGATCGCGGCCAGAAGGTCAAAGCCGGTGAAATCATCGCTGATGGCCCCTCCACCCAAAAGGGGGAGATGGCGCTCGGTCGTAACGTGCTTGTTGGCTTCATGCCGTGGAACGGTTACAACTTCGAGGACGCGATCCTGATCTCCGAAAAGGTGCTCAAGGAAGACATCTTCACTTCGATCCACATCCAGGAGTTTGAAGTTACGGCGCGTGATACCAAACTCGGTCCGGAAGAAATTACTCGGGACATCCCGAACGTCGGTGAAGAAGCTCTTAAGAATCTCGACCACAACGGCGTCATCCGCATTGGTGCTGAAGTCAGGCCGGGCGATATCCTAGTCGGTAAAATCACGCCAAAATCTGAAACCGAACTCGCTCCGGAAGAAAAACTCCTCCGCGCGATTTTCGGTGAAAAGGCCGCTGATGTGAAGGACACCTCCTTGGTCGTTCCCTCTGGTGCTGCTGGTATGGTCATGGACGTCAAGGTTTCGAGCCGCGTCGACTTCGAGCGCGAGAAGCTCTCGCCGTCTGATCGCCGCCGCCAAGTAAAGCAGATCCAAGAAGGCTACAAAACCGAGATGGATAAGCTCCGGGAGTCGCTCACCGAGGCCCTCTCCAACATCCTGCTCGGTGAAAAGATTCCGCTCGATGTCATTAATGGTGACACCAGCGAAATCATTATTCCTGCCAACCGGAAGATCACGAAAACCTTGCTCCGCAAGCTCGCCGCCGTTTCCAAACACGTCGAAATCGATCCTTCCCCGGTTCGTATCAAGATCATGGAGATCATAGGTTCCTTCCAGTCGAAGTTCGATGAGCTCGAAGCCGATCGCGAACGTAAGATCTCGGGCGTTGAGTCCGGCGAAGACGACGGCACCGGTGCGATCAAACAGGTCAAAGTCTACGTCGCCACCAAGCAGAAACTGCAGGTTGGTGACAAGATGGCCGGTCGCCACGGTAACAAAGGTGTGGTCGCCAAGATCGTGCCGGAAGAAGACATGCCGTTTCTCCCGGATGGCACTCCCATTCAAATCTGTCTTAATCCGTTGGGCGTGCCTTCGCGCATGAACGTCGGACAGGTGCTCGAAACCCATCTCGGCTGGGCTTGTTCCAAGCTCGGGATCAAGGTCGCCACTCCGGTGTTTGACGGTATCCCCGAGAAACAGGTTCGCGCCTACCTCGACGAAGCCGGTCTGCCGAACTCCGGCAAGTCGGTCCTCTACGATGGTCGCACCGGCGAGAAGATCGATCAGCAGGTCGTGGTCGGCTACATCTACATGATGAAGCTGAATCACTTGGTCTCCCACAAGATTCACGCTCGGGCGGTTGGTCCGTATTCTCTCGTCACCCAACAACCGCTCGGTGGTAAGGCCCAATACGGCGGCCAGCGCTTCGGTGAGATGGAGGTATGGGCGCTCGAAGCCTATGGCGCGGCGCACACCCTACAGGAACTGCTCACCGTCAAATCCGACGATGTGCAGGGCCGGACCAAGATTTACGAATCTTTGGTCAAGGGCGATAATACCCTCACCGCCGGCACGCCGGAATCGTTCAACGTGTTGATCAAAGAAATCCAATCCCTCGGTTTGGATATCAAACTCAACAAGAAGGATGCCTTGGGGAATCTCACCCCGGTCCAGCCTCCCTCTGCTGCGGCAATTCAGACCCGCGTCAGCAACTTCTAATTTAATTACAGGATAATCAGATCATGAGTATTCAACCCAATGAAGTCGCCGCTGGAGCCCGCGAAGAAGCCCGTTCCGCGCTCGGCTTGGACGAGAACCCGTTCGATTGCGTTTCCATCACCGTCGCCGCCCCGGAAACTATCCGCGGATGGTCCAAAGGGGAGGTCAAGAACCCCGAGACGATCAACTACCGCACCTTCAAGCCTGAGCCCGGGGGACTCTTCTGTCAGAAGATCTTCGGTCCGGTGCGCGACTACGAGTGCGCCTGCGGCAAATACAAGCGCATCAAATACAAGGATGTTGTCTGTGATCGTTGCGGGGTCGAAGTGACCATTTCCCGCGTTCGTCGCGAGCGCATGGGCCACATCGAACTCGCAGTGCCCGTCAGCCACATTTGGTTCCTCAAGAGTATGCCGAGTCGTCTCGGTCTCCTGCTGGACATGACCGCCCGCTCTCTCGAGCGCGTGATCTACTACGAAAACTATATGGTGGTCGATCCCGGCAAGACCCCACTCGAGCTCAAGCAACTCCTCACCGACACGGAATACCGCCAAGCTCTCGATGAGTATGGCGATGATTCCTTTGTCGCCAAGATGGGGGCCGAAGCGGTGCGCGACTGCCTCACGCTCATGGATATGGAAGCCACCGTCGTCGAGCTCCAGGAGCAGATGCGCGCCACCAAATCCAAGCAAATCAAAAAGAAGCTCTCCAAGCGGCTCAAGGTCATCCAAGGCTTCATCGGTTCCGAGTCCCGCCCCGAGTGGATGGTCCTCGAAGTGCTACCGGTGATCCCGCCGGACCTTCGTCCGCTCGTGCCCCTCGAAGGTGGCCGTTTCGCGACGTCCGATCTCAACGATCTCTACCGCCGGGTGATCAACCGGAACAACCGGTTGAAGAATCTCATGCAGCTCAAGACGCCGAACGTTATTATCCATAACGAAAAGCGTATGCTGCAAGAGTCGGTCGACGCCTTGTTTGATAACGGTCGTCATGGCCGTCCTGTTACGGGCGCTGGTAATCGTGCGCTCAAGTCCCTGTCCGATATGCTGAAGGGCAAGCAGGGTCGCTTCCGTCAGAATCTTCTCGGTAAGCGCGTCGACTATTCTGGTCGCTCCGTGATCGTGATCGGTCCGGAACTGAAGCTTAACCAATGTGGTTTGCCCAAAAAGATGGCACTCGTGCTTTTCGAGCCGTTCATCATCCGCCGGCTCAAGGAGCTCGGTTTCGTGCACACCGTCCGCGGGGCGCGCAAGATGATCGAAAAGAAGTCGCCCGAAGTTTGGGACATCCTCGAAGAGGTGACCAAGGGTCATCCGGTGTTGCTTAATCGCGCGCCGACGCTTCACCGTCTTTCCATTCAAGCCTTTGAGCCAGTCCTCATCGAGGGCGAGGCGATCCGGGTTCACCCGCTCGTCTGCACGGCTTACAATGCTGATTTCGACGGTGACCAAATGGCCGTCCACGTGCCGTTGTCTTTGGAAGCAATCATGGAGTGCAAGCTGCTCATGATGGCGACCTCGAACATCTTCTCGCCGTCTTCCGGTAAGCCAATCCTCACGCCGTCGCAGGACATCGTATTGGGTTCCTACTACCTGACGATCGAGCCGCGCAAGCAGCTGGCCAAGGGTGTCCGCGTTCCTTTGCTTTCTGGTCCGATGGAGGTCGTTTTTGCTATGGATGACGGGGCCCTTAAGGTCCACGATTGGGTTGATCTTCCCAATCCCGATTTCGGCAAGGAATCCACGTTTGGTAATCCAGCCAAGAAAATCATCCGTTCCACCGTAGGCCGCGTAGTCTTTAACGAAATCTGGCCAGAGGGCCTAGGCTTCGTGAACTTCCCCGTGCCCAAAAGCAAATTGGGTGATCTTATCTTAGAGACTACCAAATTGAAGGGCATTGATCCTCAGGAAGTGGTCGACACGTTGGACCGCCTAAAAGAGCTCGGCTTCAACGCCGCCTTCAAGGCCGGTATCTCGATCGGTATCGATGATATGATCATCCCGGATGCCAAAAAGGGCATCGTGGCCGAATCCCGCAAGAAGATCACCGAAGTCGAAAATCAGTTCGGCAAGGGCATCATCACTGACGGCGAGCGCTACAATAAGGTGGTCGATATCTGGACCGGCGCGACCGACAAGATCGCGAAGGAAGTGTTCAGCAAGCTGCAAGACAACGATGGCCGCGATGAAGTTAATCCGGTTTACATCATGATGGATTCCGGCGCGCGTGGTAACAAACAACAGGTGCGTCAGCTTTGCGGCACCCGCGGTTTGATGGCCAAGCCATCCGGCGAGATCATCGAACGTCCTATCCTGTCCTCCTTCCGCGAAGGTCTGACCGTTCTCGAATACTTCATCTCCACTCACGGTGCCCGTAAGGGTCTCGCTGATACCGCGCTTAAGACCGCGGATGCGGGTTACCTCACGCGGAAGCTTTGCGACGTCGCTATGGACGTGGTGATCACCGAGCACGACGCCGGCTCCCGTGACGGTATCTGGAAGAAAGCCATTCAAGAGGGTGACGACGAGATCGTTGGTCTCGCCGAGCGTATTGTCGGCCGCTTTTCCAGTGATGACATCTACAACCCCCTCAGCCCGGAAGAGATTCTGGTAAAGTCGGGTGAGCTGATTACCGAGGAACTTTCCGAGCAGATCGTCAATTCTGGTATCGAACGCATTAAGATCATGTCGCCGCTCACTTCCATGAGCAGCACGGGTATCGATGCGAAAAGCTACGGGATTAATCCCGCCACCAACAAGGTCGCCAAGACCGGAGACTCGGTGGGCATCATCGCCGCCCAATCGATTGGTGAACCAGGCACTCAGCTCACGATGCGGACTTTCCATATCGGTGGTGTTGCGTCTGGTGGCTTCAAGAACCCTGAAATCCGCGTCCGTTCCAACGGTTTTGTGAGATACAAGGGTCTGCGTCTCGTGCCTACGGCCGATGGTGCATCCATCGTGCTCAACAAGACGGGCACCATCCAGATCATCGATGCCGATGAGAAGGAGCTCGAATCCTACAATATCGTGGTAGGCTCTTACCTGCCAATCGGCGATGGGGCCGAAATCAAGAAGGACGACCTGCTCGCTCAATGGGACCCTTACAACGTGCCGGTGCTCTCCGAAAAGGGTGGCACGCTGGTGTTCAAAGACATGATTCCAGGTGTGACGGTGAAGCGTGAACTCGATGAGGCTTCCGGCCGCATCGCGACCGTGGTTATTGAGCATAAGGAAGATCTTAATCCGCAGGTCGAAGTTCGGGATGATAAGAACAAGCCCCTCGCGGCTTATTCGATTCCGGTCGGCGCGCAGATTGCCGTCAACGAGGGTGACATGATTGCTCCTGGTTCCTTGCTCGCTAAGACGCCGCGTCAGGCTTCCAAGACCAAGGATATCACTGGTGGTCTACCTCGGGTTGCTGAGCTCTTCGAGGCGCGTCGTCCCAAGGAAGCAACCGAGATGGCTCGGGTCGATGGCGTGGTTTCCTTCGAGGGAACTTTGCGCGGTAAGCGTAAGCTCATCGTCCGCAATGATGAAACCGATCAGGAAGAAGAGCATCTCATCGCTCCAGGTAAGCACATCGTGGTGCAGCCTGGTGATGTGGTCTACAAGGGCCAACACCTCACCGAAGGTTCTGCTGATCCGCACGAGATCCTAGAGATTCTTGGCCCGTCCGCGCTGTATGACTTCCTGATCTCACAAGTTCAAGAGGTCTACCGTCTTCAAGGCGTGACCATCAACGACAAGCATATCGAAATTATCATCCGCCAAATGCTCCGCAAGGTCCGTATCACTGATCCTGGGGACAGCGAATATTTCTGGAGCGAGCAGATTGATCGCACAGCGTTCTTGTCCGAGAATCGTCGCATCGAGGAAGCCGGTGGTAAGCCGGCCGAAGCGGAGCCGATTTTGTTGGGCATCACCAAGGCTTCGCTCGAGACGGAATCCTTCATCTCAGCGGCCTCCTTCCAGGAAACCACGCGGGTGCTGACGGATGCCTCCACTCTGGGCAAGGTCGACAACCTCAAGGGCTTCAAGGAAAACGTGATCATGGGTCATCTCATTCCCGCTGGCACAGGATTGCCTTCCTACAAGAAGCTCAAGATCAGTCTTCCGTTCGGTGATGAGGAAATCACGGCCGAAGAGCCTGCCGTCACTGAGGCCGGTTAAGCCCAATTCCATAACCTCCTTTCGAGCCGCCTGTTAAATCAGGCGGCTCTTTTTTTGGTCAGGCTGCATCTTGCGCAATTTAAGTCTTGTCAAAGCGGCAACGGTTGCGGATGGTGATGGTCCCTCCCGCCAAAAACACTTTGTCGAGCCTAGCTCCAGAGTGTTTATTCGCCCGGTCCTCGTGACCGGGCGATTTTTTTTGGTCAAGTCGGTCGAGAGAAAAGAGCGCCCGCTTGAGAGCTCAGCGTCTAATGCCCCTCTTTACCGATTCGTCCTTGGTTTTAAGTCAGGCTCGTCCACTCTGCTAGAACTAGCCCGAGCGGGTCGAAGTGTGGGCGAAGTTGGTTGGACTTGGTGCGGAGCAGCCAATCACTACCGTCCGGAGGGGATCCAAATCAAGGCCCTCTCAGTTGTCCTCAAGAAACGCCTCGGAAGGGTGGTCTGATACGTCTTTACCGGTCGAAAATGATCCAAGCAGAGGGATCAGCGGAGGTAACTTCCGTTTAGTTATCAGACGAGCTGAATAAACTTTTTCACAGAATTAATTTCGGGACTTGTCAAAGGCCGAAGAAAACTGTGCGATCTCCCTTCTTTTCCTCTTCTTAGCACGTTTCCCACTCTGTGGAAGGGTGCTTCTCCTACCACGAAGCTGTCTCTGTTTTCGAACAGAATGGGTTTCGCGACCGTCTTTTTTTCTCCAAAAAATTGCTTGATCGCCGGTTAGCCGGTCTTCACGTTCCGCCTCTTTTCTCAACTTAACTCACTCTTTTAACCATGCCGACCATCAACCAACTCGTGCGCAAAGGCCGCCGCAAGATCGTGGCGAAGTCCAAGTCGCCCGCGCTCGACTCTAACCCCTTCCGCCGGGGTGTTTGCGTGCAAGTCATGACCCGCACGCCGAAGAAGCCGAATTCGGCCATTCGTAAGGTCGCGAAGGTGCGCCTGACCAATGGTAACGAGGTGATCTCCTACATCCCGGATGAAGGTCACAATCTCCAAGAGCATAGTATTGTGCTCGTGCGCGGTGGACGCGTGAAGGATCTCCCCGGTGTGCGCTATCACATCGTTCGTGGTGCCCTCGACGCGACAGGCGTTGAGAAGCGCCGTCGCTCCCGCTCCAAATACGGAGTGAAGCGGCCCAAGGATAAGAAATAACCTTTTATTGATTTCCGACCATGTCACGTCGTCACAGAGCCACTAAGCGCCAGGTAACCCCTGACGCTCGCTACCAAAGCCCCCTCGTCGCCCACCTCGTAAATGTGGTGATGCTCGACGGGAAGAAGAGCATTGCTGAGCGCATCGTTTACGGTGCGTTTGAAAAGGTTTCCGAGAAACTCGAAAAGGGTGATCCGGTTGATCTGCTCATCGGTGCTTTGGAAAACGCCCGTCCCCGCCTCGAAGTTAAAAGCCGCCGCGTTGGTGGAGCGACCTATCAAGTCCCGGTCGAAATTTCTTACGAGCGTCAACAAAGTCTCGCCCTGCGCTGGATCGTAACGGCGGCCAGTGGCCGCAAGGGAATCACCATGCGTGACGCCCTCGCTAACGAAATCATCGACGCCTACAACAACACGGGAGGGGTGGTTAAGAAGAAGGAAGACACGCACAAAATGGCTCAGGCTAATCGCGCGTTTGCTCACCTCCGTTGGTAAGGAATAATTTCTAATGTCCTCCGAAATACCAGAGATCAAAGTTGTCACCGAGCGCTCCAAGGCGTCGCCGGTAAATGCCAAAGAGCGTCCTTTCCCGTTGGAATGGACCCGCAACATCGGTATCGCCGCTCACATCGATGCCGGCAAGACGACCACCACCGAGCGTATCCTCTTCTACTCTGGCGCCGTGCACAAGATCGGCGAGGTCCACGAAGGTGGCACCGTTACCGACTGGATGGCTCAAGAGAAGGAGCGTGGTATCACTATCACCGCAGCCGCGATCTCTTGTGCGTGGAATGCGTCGTGTGGCGCTTGGAAAGGCACCAACCAGCGAATTAATATTATCGACACGCCCGGTCACGTGGACTTTACCGCCGAGGTAGAGCGCTCCATGCGGGTTTTGGATGGTGCGGTCGCCGTGTTCTGTGCGGTCGCCGGCGTCCAACCCCAATCGGAGACGGTCTGGCGCCAAGCCAACAAGTATCACGTCCCGCGCCTAGCTTTCATCAATAAGATGGACCGGGTCGGAGCCGACTATTTCACCGCGATCCGCGAGATTCGCGAAAAATTGGGCGCAAACGCTCATCCCCTCTGTATCCCGATTGGAGCTGAGGAGAATTTCACGGGCTTAATCGATCTGGTTCAAAATGTCGCTTACATTTTTGGTTCGGAGAAAGACGTTCTCGGTCTCGAGCCCGTCACCTTCGACATTCCTGACGAATACAAGGAACAGGCTGCTGAGCACCGGGAGAAGCTGATCGAAGCGCTCTGTGATTTTGATGATAACCTCGCCGAGAAGTTCCTCGGAGGAGAAGACATCTCTGTATCCGAGATCATGTTCGCTGTGCGTAAGGCGACCATCTCCCTTGAGTTTACTGGCGTGATGCCAGGTTCAGCCTTCAAGAATAAAGGAGTGCAGCGTCTACTCGATGCCGTGGTCAACTACCTGCCGAGTCCCATCGATCTTCCCGCTATCACCGGCCAAGACAGCGAGGGTGAACCCGTAACCGCCGAAGTCGACGACCACGGCAAGCTGGCTGGTCTTGTTTTCAAACTTTGGACCGACCCTTTCGTGGGTAAGCTGGTGTTCTTCCGGGTTTATACCGGTCAGATGAAGCGTGGTGCCCCGGTCTACAACCCTCGCACCCGCCGGTCGGAACGCGTATCGCGTCTCGTGCTCATGCGGGCCATGGATCGCGACGAAATCGACGTCGCTTACTCCGGTGATATCTGCGCCGTCGTTGGCGTGAAAAATATCATAACCGGTGACACCCTTTGTGATGCCGATTTCGACATCCGTCTCGAACCCCCTTCCTTCCCGGAACCGGTGATCGCGATGTCCATCGAGCCCAATACCAAGGCCGACCAAGAGAAGATGGGCACCGCTCTACAACGTCTCGTGGCCGAGGATCCAACTCTCACCGTTAAAACCGACGAAGAGACCGGACAAACCATTCTTGCGGGCATGGGTGAACTTCACTTGGAGATCATCATCGATCGCATGCGGCGTGAATTCAAAGTGGAAGCTACTACGGGGAAGCCGCAGATCGCCTACCGAGAAACCATCAGCGGTCAATCCGGCGGAGAAGGTAAGTTTGTTCGTCAGTCCGGCGGTAAAGGCCAATACGGCCACGTCGTTATTTCGATGGAGCCGAACGAAAAGGGTAAGGGCATCGAAGTCATCAACAAGGTTGTGGGCGGTGTCATTCCCAAGGAATTCATTAAGCCCGCCACCGACGGTCTCATGGAAGCATGCAACAACGGAGTCGTCGCCGGTTACCCGGTTGTAGACGTCAAAATGACCATCACGGATGGCTCCTTCCATCCGGTAGACTCTTCGGAAATCGCGTTTAAAATGGCTGGGATCTTCGCCTTCAAGGACGCGATGAAGAAGGCTGGGCCAATTCTGCTCGAGCCGATCATGAGCGTTGAGCTCACTACACCAGAAGAATTCCAAGGTGATCTCATCGGCGATATCAATCGTCGTCGCGGTCGCGTTAATGGTATGCAAAGTAAGGCCGGTGCCGCCATCGTCGACACGCATGTTCCTTTGGAAATGCTCTTCGGCTACGTCACCGATATCCGCTCCCTTTCCAAGGGGCGTGCCAGTGCCTCCATCTCGCCCTCTCACTTCGAGCAGGTTCCCTCATCGGTTCTCTCCAAAATTGTTGAGTCCTCCACGAAGGCACCTGCCCGCACCTAACCCAACTTCGTTCTTTATACTGCCATGCAAGGCCAACGTATTCGCATCAAACTCCAAGGTTTCGATTATCGCGTAATCGACCAGTCCGCTCTGGAAATCGTCGAGACCGCCAAGCGCTCCGGTGCCCGCGTTTCGGGTCCAATCCCGCTGCCAACTCGCATCGAGAAGCTCAGCGTCAACCGTTCTCCTCACGTGGACAAGAAGTCCATGGAGCAGTTCGAGACCCGCACCCACAAGCGCCTCATCGACATCATCGAACCTACTGCCCAAACGGTCGACGAGCTCAAGAAGCTCAATCTTCCATCCGGCGTGGATATCTCCATCAACGTCTAAATTTACCGGCCTAATCGCCTAGCCTTTTTAAACCACAACTAACAGCGGCACCTCCGTATGGTAACCCACCGTCGGAATCGCTAATGTAGGTCCCCCTAAACGGAAGCCCTCCACCTACCACTTAGCCCATGATCAACACCATAATAGGTAAAAAAATCGGAATGACCCAAGTCTACGACGAGCAAAACGTCCTGATGCCGGTCACCGTTGTCGAAGCCGGACCCTGCCCAGTGGTCCAAGTGAAGACGGTCGAAACCGATGGTTACTACGCTGTCCAACTCGGCTATTCCGCTAAAAAGCCGAAGAACACCTCCAAGGCCGAAATGAACCACGCCGGCAAGGCGGGTCTTACAGTCGCCCCTCGGATCCTCGATGAGGTTCGCCTTAAAGAAGCTCCCGCCGCCAAGCCCGGGGACACCGTGACTGTTGCTGATTTCACCGAAGGACAACTTATTGATGTAATTGGCGTGTCCAAAGGCAAAGGCTTCGCAGGCGTGATGAAGCGGTTCCGCGTTCGCGGTGGCCCTGCATCTCACGGGTCGATGTTCCATCGGCGTATCGGGTCGATCGGCATGTGTCAGACTCCTGGTCACGTGTTCAAGAATCAAAAGATGCCCGGTCATATGGGTAGCAAACGCCGCACCGTGCAGAACCTGCGCATCGTTGGCTTGAATGTTGAAAAGAATCTTATCCTCGTGCGCGGTGCCATTCCGGGTGCCAACGGCGACACGGTCGTCGTGCGCTCCGCGATCAAGGGACAAAAGCAGGCCGCCTGATTTAAGGAGACTTAACCATGAAGCTTACCGTATTCTCCCCCGACGCCACGACCAGCAGCGAAAAGGAATTCAGTATACCTGAATTCGAAGGCTCCAAAGGCCTGCAAGCGCTCAAAGAGGTCATCGTCGCCATCAACGCTAACAACCGCCAAGGCACTCGCTCGACTAAGACTCGCGGCGAAGTCTCTGGCGGCGGCAAAAAGCCCTGGCGCCAAAAGGGCACCGGTCGCGCCCGCCACGGTTCTATTCGCTCCCCCATCTGGGTTGGCGGTGGTGTCGCTCACGGACCTCGCCCGCAGGACTTCTCCAAAAAGATCAACTCCAAGGTTAGGGCCCTAGCCTTTTCCCGGGCGCTCTTTGACCGTGCGGCCGAAGGAGAAATTGTCGTGATCGAAGAATTTGTCACAACCCCGGCCAAAACTAAGGTGGCCATTGAGATTATTGCTCGGATCGCCCCGAAAGGCCGCGTTCTGCTCGTCGATGCTCCCTTCGCGGAAACGACGGTTCTCGCGGCTCGCAATATTGCCCGCGTTTCCTTTCAGGAAGCGTCGAAGCTCAACCCTCATGACCTCGCGCAATACGCCAAGATTGTCGTCAGCGCCAAAGCGCTCGATACCATCCTCGCTCGCGCCAACGGAGGTAGTAACTAATGCACGCTGACAAGATTCTCAAAACCCTCCGTCTCACCGAAAAGTCCAACGCGCAATCTGCGGAGTTGGGTCAATACACCTTCGCCGTGTTCCCCTCCGCCGGAAAAGCTGCCATCGCAGCGGCGGTCGAGAGCACCTTCAAAGTGACGGTGAAGCGCGTGAATGTGATGAACTATCTCGGCAAGACAACCCGTGGCCGGACCGGCCGTCCGGGTAAGAAGTCGGATTTTAAAAAGGCCATCGTTACGCTCAAGGCCGGCGACAAGATCGAACTCGTCTAAATCCGTTCGACTCAATTCGGAGACCACATCTCATGGCTATCATTTCTTCCCGTCCGACCACGCCTTCCCAGCGTTTCACCAAACTTTCCTCCACCAAGGGACTGTCCAAAAAGCGTCCAGAGAAGGCCCTGACCGAGCCCAAGCCCAAGTCCGGGGGCCGTAACGCTTACGGTCGCATCACTTCCCGCCGTCGCGGCGGGGGACACAAGCAGCTCTACCGCATCATTGACTTCAAGCGTTTGGATAAGCTCGACGTGACCGCGTCGATCATTGCGATAGAGTATGATCCGAATCGTTCGGCTCACATCGCATTGCTCGAGTATCCTGATGGTGAAAAGCGCTACATGATTGCGCCCAATGGCCTCAAGGCGGGAGCCCAGATTGTCGCTGGCACGACTGCCACCATCAACGACTTTAACGTCGGCAACAGTTATCCGCTGTCCATCATCCCGGCCTCCACCAAGATCCACTGCGTCGAATTGCTACCCGGCAAAGGCGCTCAGATCGCCCGCGGTGCCGGCACCGCTGCCGTTTTGGTGGCGATGAATGACGAGGGTTACGCCCAAATCAAAATGCCTTCGGGCGAAGTTCGGCTCGTGCACGGTAATTGCCGCGCCACCATCGGCGAAGTTGGTAACGACGACCATAACCGCATTTCTCTCGGAAAAGCGGGCCGCAACCGCTGGCTCGGTCGTCGCCCTCGCGTTCGCGGTATGGTAATGAACCCCGTCGATCATCCTAATGGGGGTGGTAACGGCAAGTCCAAGGGCGGTGGCGGTGGCCAACATCTCGTGTCCCCGTGGGGACAACTCGCTAAGGGATTCCCCACGCGAAGTCGCTCCAAGGCTTCCAATAGCCTCATCCTCGTCCGCAAGAACGGCCAAAAGCCGCGCGGCAAGAAATAATCTAACGCTTCTCTTCTCATGGCACGTTCCATCAAAAAAGGCTTCTTCGTCGACTATCACCTGATCGAGAAAATCGAGAAGGCCAACGCTAACGGCGGTTCCAAAAAGCCGATCCAAACCTGGTCACGTCGCTCGACCATCACGCCGGAGTTCGTCGGTTTCACTTTTAGTGTCCACAACGGCAAACAATTCACTGCGGTCTACGTGACCGAAAACATGGTGGGCCACAAGTTGGGAGAGTTTTCTCCTACTCGCACCTTCCGTTCTCACGGTGGAATGACCCGCAAGGAATAATCCGTCATTCTCTCTACTATTTCTGTTTAATAACCAAAAGGGCAGGGTGCTCCAATTCGGATCACTACTACCGCCCCATCCGGGGAATCCCCACCAAAATCATGGAAGTCCAAGCTCTCACTCGTTATGCGCGCATGTCGCCGCAGAAGATGCGCGAAGTGTCCCGTACCATCCAAGGCCGCAAGGCTCCGGAAGCGGTCGCTTTGCTATCGGTAATCCCGCGCAAATCTGCCCGCCTCATCGCCAAGACGCTCAATAGCGCGATCGCCAACGCTGAAAACAATAACAATGTCTCAGCCGATGACCTGATCGTGCATCGCGCACTGATCGAACAAGGCCCCGTGCTCAAGCGCTTCAAAGCAGGTGCCCGTGGCACCGCCAAACCGCGCCGCAAGCCTCTCGCTCACATCCGCATCGTCCTCTCCGACGGCGCTAATATCTGATTTTTCTATGGGCCAAAAAACACACCCTATCGGCTTCCGTCTCGCCGTTCGCCGCAATTGGCAATCCCGCTGGTATGCGACCAAAAAAGATTTCGCGACGCTTTTGCTTGAGGATCACCTCATCCGGGAAAAACTTATGGAGAAGCTTAAGCAGGCTTCCGTGCCGCGCATCTTCATCGAGCGCGCCTCGAACCGAGTCCGCGTCAAGATCTACACCGCGCGTCCCGGTATCGTCATCGGTCGGAAAGGGCAAGAGATTGAGAAGATCAAAGACGATCTGGCCAAGCTCACTGGCAAGGAGATCTTGCTCGATATCCAAGAGGTCAAAAAGCCTGAAATCGAAGCTCAACTCGTCGCCGAAAATGTCGCGCTGCAGCTCGAACGTCGGATCGCATTCCGTCGGGCGATGAAGCGCACGGTGGAAATCGCCATGGCTCTCGGCGCTGAGGGCATCCGGATCCAATGCTCGGGTCGTCTGGGCGGTTCCGACATTGCTCGTCGCGAATGGCAGCGCAAGGGCCGCGTCCCGCTGCACACGCTACGGGAGAATATCGACTACGGCTTCACCGAAGCCAACACCGTCTACGGCAAAATCGGCGTCAAGTGCTGGATCTGTAAGCCGGAAGCCGACAGCAACGTGCCCGCCTAATCCCGGCACTGACCCTAAACCTTAAAGGAGAAATTCACCATGGCACTCGCCCCCGCTCGCACCAAATACCGTAAAGTCATGAAGGGCTCCCGCGCCGGCAACGCCAAGGGTGGTAACACCATTGCGTTCGGCGAATTCGGGCTTCAATCCCTCACTCGTGGAGGTATGACCGGTCGTCAAATCGAAGCCGCTCGTATCGCGATCAATCGTCACATGAAGCGCAAAGGGAAGGTCTGGATCCGAGTCTTCCCTCACAAGCCGATTACCCGGAAACCCGCTGAAGTCCGCATGGGCTCCGGCAAAGGATCCGTTGATCATTACGAAGCCGTTATTAAGCCCGGCGCCATGCTCTTCGAGATCGCTGGCGTCCCGCAATCCATCGCCAAGGAGGCCTGCCGCCTCGCCGACGCTAAGCTGCCGTTCCACTGCCGCTTTGTCGTGCGCGATCAATCTGTCTAACCCTCTCGACTCCCTACCATGAATTCCAAGGAAATCCGCGAACTGAATCCTCTTGAAATCGAGAGCCGTCTCCGCGACACGCGCGAAGCTCTGATGCAACTGCGCATGCGCAAGCACACTGGTCAAATCGAGAAGACCCACGAGCTCCGCGAGTTCCGTAAGGACATCGCCCGCCTGGAGACAATTCTCAACGAGAAGCAAACCGCCGCCGCCTGAGGCAACATTTATCCGCTATGTCCACTACGACTCGCAACGCCCGCCAGACCCTCATCGGAACCGTCACCAGCCGCTCCGGTGACAAATCCGTCAAGGTCACCATCCCCTACAAGATCCCGCACCCACGCTACAAAAAGGTCATCAACCGCAAGACCATCGTCCACGTGCACGATGAGAAGAACGAGACCCACGTTGGCGATAAGGTCGAGATCATGGAAACCCGCCCAATCAGCCGTCTAAAGCGCTTCCGTATCCTACGCATTGTCTCGCTTTCCGCCGACGTCGAAGTTGCCGCTACCCGCGCGGCCGCTGGAGTCACCCCGGCCAACGCTGAACCGACCGAAGCCGTTCCCGCTCCGACCGAGTCCTGAGCCCGTTAGCTCCCCTTTTCAGAGGTATCCAATATGATTCAACTTCGTTCCATTCTCCAAGTTGCCGACAACACCGGTGCGCGTAAGGCCAGCATGATCTCTAAAAAGGGAGCAGGCCGCCAGATCGCCGGTGTTGGCGACATCATCACCGTCAATATCAAGGACAGTTCCACCGACGCTTCGGTCAAGAAGGGCGAGGTCATCAAGGCCGTCGTCGTTCGCACCAAAGCCCCGATTCGTCGGGCCGATGGCAGCTACCTTCGCTTCGACTCCAACGCCATTGTCATCATCAATCCTGACGGCAATCCCAAGGGCACCCGCATCTTTGGTCCTGTCGCCCGCGAACTTCGGGCGAAGAACTTCATGAAGATAATCTCGCTCGCTCCGGAGGTCCTCTAACATGCAAAAATTCCATATCAAACGCAGCGATAATGTCGTCGTCATCGCCGGAGCCAATAAAGGCAAAACGGGCAAAGTGCTCGAACTCCTTGGCGCCAAACAACGCGCCCGCGTCGAAGGAGTCGCCATGATCAAACGTCATGTGAAGAAGTCCGAAGAGAACCCCAATGGGGCGATCATCGAACGCGAAGGCTCCGTGCACGTTTCCAATCTTATGCTGAAAAGCAAATACGACGCCCGGACCAAAAGCACCCCGGTAGCCGCCGTGGCCCCCGCCAAAGCCTGATCACCGCCAGCCGTGAAGTCGTGAGGTAATCTCCTTGCCAAGCCTTCCCGCGCCTTGCGTTACTCGTCCTCTTTTTCCCGTAACTACTCATTTACCGCCGTTGGGCCAGAACTCCAACGACACCCGCCATGGGCTCATCCTACACTCCCGCGCTCAAGACTCAGTATCTTGAGCAAGTCACCCCGGCTCTCATCAAGAGCCGCGGGTACAAAAACCCGCACCAAGTCCCCGGTGTGGTCAAAGTCACGATCAACTCCGGTTTCGGAACGGATCTCGACAAGAATCAAATCGCCGATGTGGTGAAGGATCTTGCAACCATCGCTGGGCAAAAGCCTGTGACCGCCAAGGCCCGTAAATCCGTGGCTAACTTTAAGTTACGCCAAGGGCAAATCGTAGGTGCCCATGTAACCCTGCGGGGCGATGCCATGTGGGACTTCCTCTATCGTATGATAGCGGTGGCTCTCCCCACCATCCGCGATTTCCGGGGGGTAGGGAGCCGTTTGGACGGCAAAGGAAATTACACCCTTGGCATTACCGATTATTCGATCTTTCCCGAAATTTCGGTGGAGAACGTCAAACGCACTTTGGGATTCGATATCACCATCGTAACCACCGCTGATACCGACGACGAAGGTCGGGAACTTCTTTCTCTTCTCGGCATGCCATTCCGTCGCACCGAGCCCGTTCAAGCCGCCTAATTTTTTTCGCCATGCCGAAAACATCTGCCATCCAACGCAACATCAAGCGCCAGAAGCTGGCCGCAAAATTCTCCGCCAAACGCGCTGAGTTAAAAGCGACCCTGCTTAATCCTAATGCAACCGACGAGGACTTTTTCGCCGCGCAAAAAGGACTGCAAAAGCTCCCCCGCAACTCATCGCCGGTCCGTGTGAAAAATCGCTGCGCCCTGAGCGGTCGTCCCCGGGCGTACATCCGCAAGTTTGGGGTTTCCCGGATCACCTTCCGTGAGCTGGCATTGGCCGGCAAGATCCCGGGCGTCATCAAGTCGTCCTGGTAAAATATTTCAGTCGACGGGGGTTCGTCCCGAATCTCGGGGCCTGGATATGACCCGCCGACCGACACCAACAACATCCATTCATGACTGATCCAATTGCTGATTTACTCACGCGGCTGCGTAACGGCAGCCGCGCCAAGCTCGCTGAGTGCGCGATGCCTCACTCGAAGGTGAAGGCGAGCCTCGCTGCTATTCTTAAAAGTGAGGGCTACATTAATGATGCCATCGAGGGCATCGATGCCCGAGGTCATAAGACTCTCATTGTTAAGATGAAGTATGTGGGCGGCACCCCAGCACTTACCGGTTTAAAGCGCGTCTCGACCCCAGGTCGTCGCCTTTACTTCGGCTACGACGATATTCCGCGAGTGCTCAATGGTTTGGGCATTAGCATCCTCTCGACCTCCAAGGGTTTGATGAAGGACCAGGATTGCCGCCGCCAAAAGGCCGGTGGTGAACTCCTGTGTAACATTTGGTAATTAGGAGAACGCAATATGAGCCGCATCGGTAAACAACCCATTCCCGTCCCCGACAAGGTCAAGGTCGATATTTCAGGCCAGACCGTGTCTGTCGAGGGGCCCAAGGGAAGCCTCTCCAAGACTTTTAACAACGCAGCAACTGTGGTATTCGAAGACGGTGAGATCAAGGTCTCTCCGACCGACTCCACTCGGTTCGCGAACGCCATGTATGGCACCGCCCGCTCGATCATTGCGGGTATGGTGATCGGAGTAACTGAGGGGTTCGTGAAGGACCTCGAGATCTCCGGCGTTGGTTTCAAAGCGATTCTCAAGGGCAGCACCCTCGACCTCGCCTTAGGGTTTTCCCACCCCATCCTTTATCCGGTTCCGGACGGCATCAAAGTGACCGTCACCGACCAGACCCGAGTCAAAGTCGAGGGCGTCGACAAACAATTGGTCGGCGAAGTCGCGGCCAACATCCGTTCTTACTACCCGTGCGAGCCCTACAAGGGTAAAGGCGTCAAATACGCCGGTGAGCGAATCCGCCGCAAGGAGGGCAAGACCGTCGCCTAATTGGCTGAAAGGTAATCGCACCCATGAATTCAAAAATTAAATCTCAACTGCTGCAGAAGCGCAAATGGCGCATCCGCAAGAAGATCAACGGCACGGCCTCGCGTCCTCGCCTGTCCATCAAATTCTCTTCGAAGCACATCTATGCCCAAGCCATCGACGACGACTCCGGCCAAACCTTGGCTTACTTGTCCAGTCTCGATGTCGAACTGCGCAAACAGAAGCTCGCCGCCAATGTGTCTAGTGCCGAGACCCTCGGCAAGGCCTTCGCCGTCAAGGCGACTGCCGCTGGCATCACCGCCGTGGTCTTCGATCGCAACGGCGCCCGTTATCATGGCAAGGTTAAGACCTTCGCCGACGCCGCCCGTGATGGCGGTCTTAAATTCTAAGCACCATGGCTATGAGCACTCCCTCTGCTACTCCTCCTTCTAATGCCCCTGCGGGCCAAACCCGTGGTCCCGGTGGTAATGCTGGCCCTGGTGGCCGTGGTCCCGGCGGCGGCGGTCCCGGCGGTCGTGGTCCCGGCGGCGGCGGCCCCGGCGGTCGCGGTCCCGGTGGCGGCGGTCGCGGACCCGGTGGACGTGGTCCCGGCGGTGGTCGCGGCCCCGGCGGTCGCGGGCCTGGTGGTCGCGGCCCTGGTGGTCGCGGCCCCGGTGGTCCCCGCCGTGGCCGTGACAACGGCTCGTCGCAGGACGAAGGTCCTGAACTCTTTGAAAAGGTGGTTTTCATCAACCGCTGTTCCAAGGTGGTCAAGGGTGGCCGCCGCTTCAGCTTCTCGGCCCTTGTGGTCGTGGGTGACGGTAAGGGTCAAGTCGGGGTGAATCTCGGCAAGGCCAACGAAGTCCCGGAAGCAATCCGCAAGGGCACCGAAGGCGCCCGCAAGCACATGTTCAAGGTGCAGATCAAGAACGACACCATCCCGCACGAAGCCCTCGGCAACTCCGATGGTGGTAAAGTACTGATTCGCCCGGCCACGCCCGGAACAGGTTTGATCGCCGGTGGAGGTGTGCGTGCTGTTTTGGAGGCCGCTGGGGTCCATAACGTGCTTACCAAGTCTCTAGGCTCCAACAACCACCTCGCGGTCGTCAAGGCCACCGTAGCCGCCCTCAAGCAGCTTCGCGTGCATGCCACCATCAAGGAGCTGCGCGCTGCCAAGGGAGACACCGTTTAAAGTAATTTAGTCTGAATCCGAGTCCCAGAACACCAATTTGGTTTTGGGGCGCCCCTCCTGAGGAATATATATGAAACTACACGAACTCAAAAACGTTAAAGGTGCCATTCATCGCAAAAAGCGAGTAGGCACCGGCGAAGGTAACGGACACGGTAAAACCTCCGGTCGCGGTGGCAAAGGCCAGACCGCTCGCTCCGGTGGCGGAATCCGCATCGGCTTCGAAGGTGGCCAGATGCCGCTTTATCGTCGTCTGCCCATCCGCGGTTTTAACCGCGCTCGCTTCCGTGTCGAACCTGCGATTTTGAATGTGGGCGACCTCGTGAAACTCGACGAATCGGTCATTGAAGTTAACGCTGAGGGACTGGCCGCTGCTGGTATCATCCGCAAGGATGAGACTTACGTGAAGGTTCTGGGCGACGGTGAAATCACGCGCGCCATCAAGATAACGGCCAGCAAGTTTTCTGCGGCCGCCAAGGCCAAGATCGAAGCCGCCGGTGGCGAAGCCATCATCGCCTAAGTCTCGTGGATCTCGGATCGCGGCGCTCGAATTGGAGTTAAACTCCCCAATCCTGCCTCTTTCCGAAGTTCGAAGTCTGAATTTAGAAATTACCAAAAACCACCCGTGCTCTCCGCTTTCACGAACTCGCTGAAGATTCCCGAGCTTCGCCAACGTATTTTCTACACGTTGGCCTTGCTCTTCATCGCCCGGGTCGCGGCTGTTGTGCCGTTGCCAGGTTTGGATCCCGCTCCGCTCAAGCAATTTTTTGCTGATCAAACCGCGGCAGGTGAGGGCGCCTTGGTTGGCATGATGAACATGTTCACCGGAGGTGCGCTCGTGCAGGGAGCGATCGGCGCGTTGGGCATCATGCCTTACATCAGCGCGTCCATTATTTTTCAGCTGATGACGGCCGTCGTTCCGACCCTCTCGCGTTTGCAGCAAGAGGGTGACGTGGGGCGCCAAAAACTTACTCAATACACTCGCTATGCCACGGTGTTGATTTGTTTGGTGCAGGGCACCTTGTTGATTCTCGCTCTTGAGAATCCGGCCCGACTTTTCTCTGGATTTGATACCAACACCTACGGCGAAATCGTGATCGTGAGTAAAATGGGTTTCTTGATCACCTCCGTGATCATCATGACCGCTGGCACGATGTTGTTGATGTGGCTCGGTGAGCAAATCACCCAGCGCGGTATCGGGAACGGAGTTTCCCTGCTCATTACCGTGGGCATTCTCTCCGACGTCCCGGGTGCCGCCCAGGCCACTTACCAACTCTTCTTCGCTCCCGTCGGCGTGCAGACCCTAGGTTTACCGCAGGGCTTCATCATGTTGGCCCTGTTTATCTTGGTGACCATGGGTATTGTCATGGTGGTCCAAGGGCAGCGAAAGATACCGGTGCAATATGCCAAGCGAGTGGTGGGTAACAAAGTCATGGGCGGGCAGAGCTCATTTATGCCGCTGAAGGTGAACTACTCGGGTGTCATGCCCGTGATTTTCGCCAGCGCGATCCTGATGTTCCCGCAGCAGATTCTATCCCAGCTCGGCGCTGCGCTGGAGTTGGATTTTCTCGTCGATTTTGCCAATAATCTCCTGCGGGGAGACTGGTTCTACTACTTCAGCTTCGGTTTGCTGATTCTGTTTTTCAGTTACTTCTGGGTTTCGGTCATGTTCAAACCGATCCAGATTGCGGATGACTTGAAAAAATATGGCGGTTACATCCCAGGCGTCCGACCGGGTGAACCCACTGCCAAGTTCCTCGATTTCATCATGACGCGCCTCACGTTGGCCGGTGCGATCTTCCTCACCATCATTGCGGTCTTCCCGGATGTTCTGTTGTTCGAGCTCAACGTTCCTCAGCGGATTGCCATCTTCTTCGGCGGAACCGGTATGCTTATTACGGTGGGGGTGGTCTTGGATACTATGCGCCAAATAGAAACCTTCCTGCTGCAACGGCACTACGACGGATTCTTGAAAAAGGGTCGAGTGCGCGCTCGCTCCGGTGGTCAGCGCCCCGGAGCCCTCGGCGACGCCGCCAGCAAAGAGGCCGTCACCAAGCTGCTGACAGTCGTAGGAAGTATCTTTTTCTTCGGTATCGCGATCTGGTTATGGCGCCAGTATTCCGGCCAATAAAATAAACCCTTTACTTTGGCTGAGACCGTGTCCACGTTCTGGCCCCTTTCGCTGGGTTCAAGCCCGGCAAAGGCGAAACTTTTGGTCCTCGGACCACTTCCTACAGCCCTCGCTGTTCGATCCCGTTCTTTGAATTTTGAGCACGTCTCTGCTGCCCACCTGATCGGGCAGGAGATTTCGCGTCAAACTCCCGCCGGTACGCAAGCCCGGCGAGCGCAGGACCAGGGACTACTCGTCCCCGATCAAACCCTGCTGAGCGTCCTCCGACGCTGGTTTTGGATGCGCAAACCCGATGCGGGATTCGTTCTAAGCGATTTCCCGGCTACGTTGCTCCAAGCAAAAGTGTTCGATGAGTGGCTCGACGCCCGCGGCTCCGGTCTCACCGGTATCGTCGTCGACGAAGATACCTCGGTTTCTTCGACTCTCATCAACCATTACCGCACTCTCGGTCTAGATTTCATCTCGACTGAACAACTCATGGCTGCCTGATGGCGATTCCGATCAAAAATGATGTGGCCATCACGCGAATGCGTGAAGCGTGTGCGATCGCCTCAACTGTCCTGTATAAATTACGCGAGACGGTGAGGCCTGGGATCACTACTTACGACTTGGACCAATTAGGCCGCGATTTGATCGCTGACCTCGGCGCACGCAGCGCGTGTTATGGTTACCAAGTTGGTTCTCGACGCTTTCCGGCGTTTACTTGCCTCTCGGTGAACGAAGAAGTCGTTCATGGTATCGGCTCGCTTAAGCGAGTCCTCCACGACGGCGACATTATCGCTCTCGATGTAGTCCTCGAATACGAGGGTTACATTGGCGACAATGCGATCACCGTTCCGGTAGGAGAGACATCATCAGCTCGCCAAAAACTACTCCGAGTTACCGAAGAATCCCTTCGACTGGGCATTGCTCAGGCCAAGGTCGGTAACCGCATTGGGGATATTTCCCACGCGATCCAATCCCATGTTGAAAAGCATGGTTTTGGCGTCGTCCGCGACATGGTCGGACACGGTGTTGGTGTTTCGATGCACGAAGAACCGCAAATTCCCAACTTCGGGCGCCGCGGTTCCGGTGACCACATCCGACCCGGGATGACCTTGGCGATCGAGCCGATGGTAAACGCCAGTTCATGGCGCACCCGCACCCTCCGCGACGGTTGGACCATTGCCACGGCCGATGGCGCTGATTCCGCTCACTTCGAACACACGGTGCTCACCACTGAACAAGGTCCGGAGGTTCTTACCCTCCCTCGTCTTGATTCACCTGCATCTATTCACGCCCTCGCGTGAACCCCCTCATTTTCCACTTCTAACTCTCCTTAAATTCCCTCAACTAAACTTCCATTATGCCACGTCTACTTGGTGTTGATATTCCTGCAAAGAAGAAGCTCTCCTACGCTCTTCGCTACATCTACGGTATCGGTCCGCAACGGGCCGATCTGATCGTCGCCGAAACTGGCCTCGATCCTGACATGCGGTCCAATGATCTCGATGAGGAGCAACTCAATAAGATCCTTAACTGCATCACCGAGCACAAGTGGGTGGTCGAGGGCGACCTCCGCCGCGAAATCACCGGTAACCTCAAGCGCCTCCAAGCGATCGGTTGTTACCGTGGTATTCGCCATCGCCGCAGCCTCCCGGTTCGCGGCCAACGCACCAAGACCAACAGCCGCACCCGCAAGGGACCTCGTAGCACTGTTGGTGTCACCAAAAAATAATTTAAACCGTCATGGCTGAAAAGAATTCCAAATCCGAAAAAGAAGAGACCAAGGCGGCTGCAGCTCCTAAAGCTGCTACCGCTGCTACCGCCAAGGGGGCCGAAGGTGCCGCCGCTCCCGCCGAAAAGGCACCGGAGTTGATTGGTGGCGTCTCCAAGCAACCCACCGCGGAAGACCTGCTCAAGGAGGAGTTGGGTTCCGTCAAGATCCGCAAGGCCAAGGGCTCGAAGAACGTCTCCAGCGGCGTGGTTAATATCCTCGCTTCGTTCAACAATACCATCATCTCGATCACCGACCCAAAGGGCAATGTGATCTCTTGGTCCAGCGCCGGTAAGTGCAATTTCCGCGGCTCGCGGAAATCCACCGCCTATGCGGCTCAAGTCGTTTCCCAAAACGCGGCCCGCGCTGCCATGGCTCACGGCCTGAAGGACGTGGTAATCAAGGTAAACGGTCCCGGTCTCGGCCGCGACAGTGCGGTCCGTGCCATCCAAGCTATCGGTTTGGAAGTCACCTCTATTATCGATGTCACCCCGGTGCCGCACAACGGTTGCCGTCCGCCCAAGCGCCGTCGCGTTTAATCGGTTCGTTACATCACAGAATTTCAACCTTTAAGAATTACTTTCCATGGCCCGCTACATTGGACCCACCACTCGCCTCAGCCGCCGCTTCGGTCAGCCGCTGTTTGGCGCCACTAAAGCTTACGAAAAGCGCCCGTATCCACCTGGCCAGCACGGTCCTCGTCTTCGGCGCAAATTTTCGGAATACGCTATCGGCCTCAACGAAAAGCAGAAGCTTCGCTATGTTTACGGCCTGCTTGAGCGCCAATTCCGCCGCACCTTCGAAAAGGCCAAACGCGAAAAAGGTGTTACCGGCGAGCGCTTTCTGCAGCTCCTCGAGACCCGTCTCGACAGCGTCGTTTACTCGCTCGGCTTCGCCAAGTCGCGGGCGGCCGCTCGTCAAATTGTCAACCACGGTCACGTCCGCGTGAACGGGGGTAAAGTCGACATCGCCAGCTTCACCGTAAATCCCGGCGACGAGATCATGATTAAGGACACGCCCACCTCTCGCCAGATCGCCACCCGCAATCTCGAGGAGACGCGGGCCCGCAATGTTCCCGGTTGGCTCACGCTCAATGGTGAGACCTACACCGGCGTCGCCAACCGTCTCCCCACTCGCGAAGAGATGACTCAAGATATCAACGAGCAGTTGATCGTTGAGTTCTACTCCCGCTTCTAATTTCGGACCGCTCCCCCCTCAGAATTTAAATCGCTTAAAGCCATGCCAAAACGTCTCGGAAAGTTCGAACTCCCAAACAAACTCACCAAAGTGGAGGAAGGATCCACTTCCACTTACGGTAAGTTCCTCGCCGAGCCTTTCGAGGCCGGTTACGGCCACACGATCGGCAACTCGCTGCGTCGCGTGCTCCTCAGCTCCATCGAAGGAGCGGCCATCACTTCGATCAAGATCGAAGGCGTGAACCACGAGTTCCAAAGCATCGACGGCGTCGTCGAAGATGTTACCGACATCGTACTCAACCTGAAAAAGGTGCTGATCGTCTCCGCTAGCGAGCAAGACGAGATCGCGCTTTTGCTCCGCGTCACCCGTCAAGGTGCCGTTACCGCCGCAGACATCCAAGCCGATGCCAACATCACCATCGTCAACCCTGACCAAGTGATCTGCACCCTCGACACCGAGCGCGCCTTCGAAGCCGAAATCACCATCAAAACGGGTCGGGGCTACTGCCCGGGTGACCTGAACAAAAAAGAGGAGCAAGCCATTGGCGTGATCCCCATCGATTCGCTGTTCTCTCCGGTTAAGCTCGTCAAGTATGCCGTTGAGGCGACCCGCGTGGGCCAAATCACCGACTACGATAAACTTGTGCTCGAGATCTGGACCGACGGTCGGATCTCTCCGGATGACGCCCTCAAGCAAGCTGGTTCGATCCTCAAACATCACCTCGATGTCTTCGACAATGTCTCGCACGAGAATTTCGAGTTCGATAACCAGCAGTCCGAAGTCAGCGAAGAGCAGAACAAGCTCCGCAAACTCCTCAACATGTCGGTCAACGAGATCGAACTGTCGGTGCGGGCCGCCAACTGCTTGAACAACGCGAATATCACTACGGTCGGCGAACTCGCCATGAAGACCGAGCAGGAGATGCTCAAGTATCGTAACTTCGGCAAAAAGTCCCTCAACGAAATTAAGGACAAGTTGGAAGACCTCGGTCTTTCCCTCGGCATGAAGTTTGACGAGCGTTTACTCGACACGAAAAAAGAGCTCTGAGTCGGCTCAGAGCCGGAAGTAACAAATATCAAGTAACAAGAGGACGGTCACAGCTTCGTGGCCCCTTGCGTTACTCCACAATTCTTTGCCTTCGCGCCGCCCCGCCGCTCAACGCTGCAGCGTGGTAGCCGATCGGAGGCGATCACCACCAAACACACACTACAATGCGTCATAGAGTTCATCGTCAGTCCCTAGGTGTGACCCGCGAACATCGCGCGGCCATGCTCGCCAATATGTCGGCTTCCTTGATCACCCACGGGCGAATCAAGACCACCATCACCAAAGCCAAGGCCCTGCGTCCCTTCATCGAGAAGATCGTCACCAAGGCCAAAAAGGCGTTGGCCAAAACCGAGAAAAAGGACAAGCTCCACTTGCGTCGTTTGGCCGTGGCCGACGTCCGGGACGAGTCCGCAATTTCCCTGCTCTTCGATGAGAAGGTCTCTGAGTTTGAAAACCGTCCGGGTGGTTACACCCGCATCTACAAGCTGGGTCCCCGTAAGGGCGATGCCGCTGAGATGGCGTTGATCGAATTCGTCAAGGCTGATGATCCTGGTTATAAGAAGCCAAAGAAGAAGGGCGCCGCCAAAGCCAAAAAGGCGGTCGAAGCGACTCCGGTCGCAGAGACTCCCGCCGAGGCAGCTCCAGTTGCGGAGGCGGAAGCCGAAACCAAAGCTGCAGTTCCGGCTGAAGCCGACGTCGTAGCTCCCGCCACCGAGAAGCCTGCTGACGAAGACAAGAAGGCTTAACCGCCTACTTTGATTTTCGAATCTTTCCACGCCGTTCCACTTGGTGGGACGGCGTTTTCTTTGGTCTCGCGAGGCGAGATTCGACCCGCCGCTTGTGCTAGGGGGAAATTCCTCTTCGTTAGGCATTACCTATGTTCAATCTGACCACTGGAACCGTCATCTACAGTCTGTTGGTGGCGGCGTTTTTCCTCGGTTTGTGGATTTACTATGATCGACGCGACCACGCTCGATTTGAGGCCGAACGTCGCCGCACCATTTTCCACTGCGGGCGTTGCGATAATGTCTATGCTGCCCGCGGAGAGTGCGCGGAGGCGAATTGCCCTCAATGTGGTCACCCCAATGGCCGCTTACGATTCTGACGCATCGTGCTTCGCCGTCGGTAGCTGGGGGCAATCTCTCTTGGGTTGCGTTCTGTCCCCTCGGCTAATCCTCGATTTTTCATGATCTGCGTTCGCCCCTTAGCAGTGCGCACCGGATTCACCCAAGAGATCAGCCCCTACGCTTTCTGGCCCGGCCCGTTCTGGAGGGAACATAACTGCTTTTATTTGTCCACGGTTACCAAGCTGGCGACGTTCTCGCGGCACCTGCTGTACCGGTGGACGGGGCGAAATCACGGAGCAATGCGCTAATCGTCGCCTGCCAACAGATGGTCAATCTGTTGGATCAGACCGCTAATTTTCAGATTGAACAGTTTTTTCTTATCGGCTTTACCGGGCTTTTTCGACGGGCAACCGAGACGTCGAGATTGGTCGATTTGGCGGCTACCTTGTCCGTAAATTTGATGGAGGCCCCTACCTTCAGCGCGGAGGAGTTTAGCACCCTGGATAAGAACCCGCGTCCTATTTTAGCAGCCGGCCTCAAGCTAGTCGCTCCGGCGGGTGATTATGATGATACCAAGCTGATAAACATCGGAAGCAATCGTTGGGGGGGCGCTTAAGTTTGGGTTATATTCAACCCCTCGCCGAACGTTGGATTCTAGAGCTCTTATGGGCACTTGGTTCTATGGTGACGACCGCGATTTCGTTGCCGGGGTTCGCGAACAGGATCCGGTTACGGTATTCGATATCAGCCTGATTCATTGCGTCCGGCCGGGATTTTGGGCTTCGATCAATGGCACCTTTTACACCGGGGGCCGCTCGACCGTAGATGGGATTACCAACCTCGATTATCTGCAAAATTCCCGGATCGGGTTCTCCGTCACCTATCCAATAACCCCGCGCCAGCTCCGGAAACTGAGTTTTACCAATGATATCGCGACGGAGTTTGGCGGCGATTACAGCTCGATCAGTTTATCCTACGGTTATCGTCTGAAATGACTTGAGCGGTTGAGCGACCGACGAAATTGAGCTGGATGCTCATCGTCACTTGATATCGGCAAGACACCTGCTTTTGCTCACGAATGGCTCAGACGATTGCCGTTCTCGATTTCGGTTCCCAATACACACAGATCATTGCACGACGCATTCGCGAGTGTGAGGTCTACTCTAAGATCTACCCCTTCGCGACTACCGCGGAGGAGCTTAAGGCCGACGGGGTGGTGGGTATCATCCTATCGGGCGGTCCGAGCAGCGTCTTCTTGAAAGACGCGCCGATGCCGGACAAGGCGATCTTCGATATGGGAATTCCCGTGCTCGGGATATGCTATGGTCTCCAGCTCATGGGCAAGATGCTGCGCGGCAAAGTCGTTCGTTCCAAAGAGCGCGAGTTTGGCCTCGGCACCTTGGCCATCGGCAAACCAGGTCGCCTGTTCTATCGCTTGCCCCGCAAGCTTAGCGTATGGAACTCCCATGGCGATAAAGTCACCGCTCTACCTCCTGGATTCAATGCCATTGGCACGACCGGCAATTCGCCCTTTGCGGTCATCGAAGATCGGAAACGCGATTTCTACGGCATCCAATTTCACCCCGAGGTGTTTCATACCGAGCGCGGTGTCGACGTGATCCGCAATTTCCTCCTCCGGGTATGTAAGGTGTCTCCCGATTGGACGACCGCCGACTACATCAAACACTCGATTAAAGAGATCCGCAAAAAAGTCGGTAAATCACGCGTCCTTTTGGGTTTGTCCGGCGGCGTTGATTCGTCCGTCGCGGCAGCGTTGATCCACCGAGCTATCGGCAAACAACTTACCTGTGTTTTTGTTGATAACGGACTACTCCGGAAAGGGGAGCGCGAATCGGTCGAGGCGCTCTACGGTAAGCACTTCAAAATTGACCTGCGCGTGGTCGACGCATCCCGACTCTTTCTGCGTCGCCTCAAAGGCGTCGAGGAACCGGAGCTGAAGCGTAAGATTATCGGCAATACGTTTGTGAACGTTTTCGAGAAATCACTGAAGACGATCGGTCACGCTGACTTCCTAGCGCAAGGCACCCTGTATCCCGATGTGATCGAGTCGGTCGCCATCGGGAATAACCCGGCCGCTTTGATCAAGAGCCACCACAATGTGGGCGGTCTGCCGGATCGCATGAAACTCAAGTTGCTCGAACCGCTGCGCGAGTTGTTCAAAGACGAGGTTCGCGCCGTCGGCTCCGCCCTCGGCCTGCCCAAGGAAGTCGTCTGGCGCCAACCGTTTCCAGGCCCCGGCCTCGGCGTGCGGTTACTCGGGGATATCACCAAAGCCAAGCTCGAGGTGCTTCGGGAAGCGGACGCGATCCTGATGGAAGAAATGAAAGAGTCCGATTGGTATTGGAACGTTTGGCAGTCTTTCTGTGTCTTCCTTCCCGTGAAGTCCGTCGGAGTCATTGGAGATGAGCGTAACTACGCTTGGGTCATTGCGATCCGCGTGGTGGAGAGCATCGATGCCATGACGGCCGATTGGACGAAACTCCCCTACGATTTACTCGCCCGTATCTCCAATCGGATTACCAATGAAGTCCGGGACGTTTCCCGCGTGGTGCTCGATATCAGTTCGAAGCCGCCCGCTACCATCGAATGGGAGTAAGTAATGCCCGGAGTCGCGTTGCCACCACTTGCTTGATGTATTCACCTCTTTCAGAAATCCTTTATTGAACAACCCCATGAAATCCTCGCTGCGTTTCCTCCTCCCCTTGGTTCTGTTGGTCGCCCCCGTGCGCGCCGATTCGGATCAAGTCATTTCGCTCGCCCGATCCTATCTCGGCACGGCGTCCGCCCTCGATGCGGTCTCCTCGGTGAGCTACAAGGGGACTTTGGTCTCTAGCTCCACCAATGCTGAGGGTGAAACTCAATCGACGACCGCGATGATTGAAATTCTATTTGCCGAACCGTTTTTTCAGCGGATTCGGATCACGACCCCCGAGCGGGTGGAAATCACGGCGCTCGATGATTTCGAGGCTTGGCAGCGTATTTCCAATCCGGCTGATGCTACCCAGTGGCGCATGACTTTGCTGGACACCGAGCAAATCCGGCGACTGCGCGCGAACACATGGGAGAACCTTTCGTTCTTCCAAGGCATTGGGCGGGTCGGTGGCGAGGTCGAGGACCTCGGTATCGTCGAAGCCGACGGTAAACGTCTGCACAAGCTTTCATTCGATCATGACTACGGCATCGTTTTCTATCGCTTCTTCGACCCGAGGACGGGCCGACTGGTGTTCAGCGAAACGGATACTGGTGCCCGCATCATCGAATCGGGAGAGAACATCATCAATGGGGTGCGGTTCCCCAATCAAGTGGTGACGCTTTCGGAGCGAGCGGATGGCTCCGAGCAACGGGTCCAAGTCGATTTCGAGCAGATTCAAGTCAACCAGCCGATCGACCGCACCCTCTTCCGCGTGCCCACCATTACTCGCAATTAAGCGGGAAGTTTTTGGTGGGACTTGCGGAAGCGGCCCTCCTTAAGGCAGGTTGAGCGCGATTGTGCGTCTGATAAACTATAATTCCTCCTCGGCTCGAGCAGCTCTCGCCAAGTTTTGTGCGGGATCGATTGTGCCGCCCGAAATCACCGCCAGCGTTGCCGCTATTCTCGACGATGTGCGCCAGCGCGGCGACGCCGCAGTCATCAAGTATGCGAGGCAGTTCGACGGCGCGACTTTGTGGCCGCGGGATTTCCGGGTTCGTCCGGCATCCCTCCCCGCCGCCGCTAAGCGTTTACCGTCGGCAGAAATGCACGCGATGAAAGCGGCTTTGAAGAACATCAAGTCCTTTAACCAGCACGGCCTCCCGGAAAACTGGACGGCCAAGAATCCGCAGGGCGGCGAAGTCGGTGAGCGTCATCACCCCATCCAGCGCGTCGGGCTTTACGTTCCCGGTGGAGAAGTCCCGCTCGTGTCGACCGTATTGATGACCGCGACTTTGGCGAAAATCGCGGGTTGTCCGGAGATCGCGGTGTTTACGCCGTCGGACGCGACGGGCAAGGTTGCCGATGGATTGTTGGCGGCGTTGCACCTTACTGGCGTGACTGAAGTCTACCGCATCGGCGGTGTTCATGCCGTCGGGGCGATGGCCTACGGCACCAAAACTATTCGGGCGGTCGACAAAGTTTATGGGCCCGGCAATGCCTACACCTGCGAGGCCAAACGTCAGGTTTTTGGTACCGTCGGAGTCGATAGTCTGCCTGGCCCTAGCGAAGTTATGGTCATCGCGGATGAATCAGCCCGCGTCGATTTTGCGGCCGCCGATCTATTAGCGCAGGCCGAGCATGGTTCTGGCCGAGAAAAAATTTATCTGGTCGGCACATCCCGGGCCGTAATTGATGCGATTGCCGCGGAAGTCTCGCGGCAATTACCCGCCTTGGGCCGTAACGAAAAAGCGCAACGGGTCCTCACCGATGGCTTTCTGGTAATCCAAGCCGAGTCACTCGAGCAGATCGCCGAAGTGGCCAACTATGTCGCGCCAGAACATCTGGAGTTATTGGTCGAACCGGCCGCAGCGCGGAAGCTCGAACGCACGATCACCACGGCGGGCGCGCTAATGATCGGTAACGATACGCCGACGGCTCTGGGCGATTTTACCGCCGGTCCAAGTCACGTCCTGCCGACGGGCCGGGCCGGTCGATTCTTCAGCGGATTGCGGGTGGCTGATTTCATGCGTCGGACCAGCATTATTCGTTACGACTCCAAATCTGTTATAGCGGGTGAACGGGTGGTGCGGGCCTTTGCGCGAATGGAACAACTCGACGCGCACGGACGCTCCGCCGCGATTCGAGTGCAGAAATAAGCTAAGGCCTTGCCGCGATCACCCCGGACCCCGTTTTCCCTATCGATGAAGTCCCCATCTCAGCTTGCTCGACCTCACGTGCCCTCGTTGCACGCGTATGCGCCGGGCTTTCAGCCGACCGGGGGAGGGTGGATCAAACTCAACACCAATGAGAGTCCCTACCCATCGAGCCCCAAGGTAGCGCCCGCGATTATCGCGGCGCTGGGCACCGATGCCTCGGGTCTGCGGCTTTATCCGAGTCCGACGAGTGCGGCGTTGCGCCAACAGATCGCCATTCGGCATGGCTTGGCGGCGGACCAAATTATCGTGGGCAACGGTTCCGACGATATTCTCAATCTGTTGATGCGGGTGTTTGGCGGCGCCTCGGTGGCTACCGGATTCACGCTGCCAAGCTACTCCCTGTATCCGGTGCTGGTGGCCATCCAAGACGGCCGCTCTGAGTTGCTGGAATTTGAGCGGGAAATGAAGTTGCCGATCTCGCGGATCGCGGATTCGTCTGCGTCGGCGTTTTTTCTGACCTCACCAAACGCGCCGACGGGCGTTGGGTTTCGCACCAGCGAAATCGAGGAGATCCTGAAATCCTTTGCCGGAATGCTCATCGTCGATGAGGCCTACGCGCCCTTTGCCGAGGAGAATGCGATTGAGCTGTTAGCGCGGTATCCTCGCTTGGTGGTGGTGCGCACGCTGTCGAAAGCTCATGCTCTCGCCGGTCTCAGATTGGGTTATGCGCTCGCCAGTGCGGAGACGATTGGTCTGCTCGATCGGGTGCGCGATAGTTACAACGTGAACCACCTTTCCCAGGTGGCCGGGGTGGCGGCGCTAGCCGATGATTCCTACTACGATGAGGTGATCCGACGGATCAAAACCACGCGCGATCATTGGCTGAAAAAATGGCGGAAGCGCGGTTGGTTTATTTATGACTCGTCCGCCAATTTTCTGTTTGTCGAACCACGCAACGCGGTCGGCGCGGCGGGACCGGCGATTGCGGTGGAGTTGTTCGAATTCCTCAAAGCGCGCCAAATTCTGGTGCGCGCCTTCCCTAGCCACGCCTTGACCGCACCGTTTCTGCGAATCAGCGTCGGCTCCGACGGCGAGATGCTCGCCGTCGATGAAGCAATCCAAGCATGGCTGACTCCCGGTCCATAACTCTCTCTCGCAAAACTGCTGAAACCGACATCGAGCTTTCGCTCTCGGTGGACGGCACCGGTGTATCTTCGATCAATACGGGAGTCCCGTTTTTCGATCACATGCTCACGCTTTTCGCCAAGCACGGTTTGTTCGACCTCAACGTGAAATGTGTCGGTGACGTGGATGTCGACTATCACCACACCGTGGAAGACGTGGGCCTCGTGCTTGGTGAGGCCTTTAAGCAAGCCCTTGGCGACAAAAAGGGTATCCGTCGTTATGGATTTTTTATTCTGCCCATGGATGAATCCCTGGCTCGCATCGCCGTCGATATCGGTGGCCGGCCGCATCTGGTTTACTCTGCTGATGCGCCGACAATGTTTGTGCGCGATTTCAATATCATTTTGGTCAAGGAATTTGCCCGTGCTTTCAGCAACGCGCTCGGGGCGAATCTCCACGTGAAACTCGTTTACGGGGAGGAGCCGCATCACGTCGCCGAGGCCATCTTTAAGTGTCTGGCGCGCACCATGGATATCGCGACCCAGATCGATCCGCGGGCGGGCGACAGCCTGCCGTCGACCAAGGGTGTGATCTGATTTTGGCGCTGATCGGATGTCGGGCTTAAGGCCCATGCCTAAGTCCCGAGTCCAAATTTCCTCAATATACCTATGATTGCAGTCATCGATAATGGCATCTGCAACCTACGCAGTGTGACCAAGGCGCTCGAAACCGTCGGGGGAAAACCGGTGGTGGTGGGAACCCCGGCCGAGCTCGATGCCGCTGGCGCCCAAGGCCTAGTGTTACCGGGGGTGGGGGCGTTGCGCGATTGCGTGGCTTCGCTGCGCGAGACCGGCTTGGCCGATAGCGTGCAGGATTGGATCGGGGCGGATAAGCCCTTCTTGGGTGTGTGTTTGGGCATGCAGGCGCTCTTCGAGCGATCCGAAGAGGGCGACATCGCGGGCCTGGGGATTTTTCGCGGGGCGGTGAAGCGCTTCGTGCTGCCGGCGAAATACAAGATTCCCCACATGGGTTGGAACACCATTGAGTTTGTGCAGCAGGAGTCTCCATTGCGGGGAGCGTTGGCCGTCACCGGGGAGTCCTTTTATTTTGTGCACAGTTATCACTGTGTGCCCGAGGATCAGGATTTGATTCTGGCTGCGGCTGATTACGGCGGGAGTTTCACGGCGGCGATTGGTCGCGGGCGGTGTTTTGCCACCCAATTCCATCCTGAGAAAAGTCAGGCCAAGGGACTGCAATTATACCGAAATTTTGTTCAATTGGCGGCGGGCAATGTTGCGTAACGGTGCGGAAATCATAAGGCTTGCCAATTACATGCATGGCATAGGCCTATGATTGCCGTTTTATCATCCACTGGTTGGGTGTTTGCTTTGCATCACCAATTAACTCGCTTTCGATAACATCCCTTATGGCCAAGACCGCTACTCTCAAGATTGACGACCAAGAACTCGAACTTCCCGTAATCATCGGGACAGCAGGCGAGAAGGCAGTAGATGTGCGTAAACTGCGCTCCACCACAGGCTACATCACCTACGATGAAGGCTTCGGTAATACAGGCTCCTGCCAGAGTGAAATTACCTACATCGATGGCGAGATGGGTATCCTACGCTACCGCGGATACCCCATCGAGCAGTTGGCCGATAAGTGCAATTTCGTCGAGGTCGCTTACCTCGTTATTTATGGCGAGCTGCCTACTCCCGAGCAACGAGCTCAGTTTTCCGCGAGTCTGACGCGAGAGGCGCCGATCCGCGAGGGCATGGTGCGTTTCATCCAAGGATTCCCCCGGGGCGCTCATCCGATGGCGGTTTTGTCGTCGAGCTTGAACGCATTGGGTGCCTACTACTCGCATATTGCCTCTAATAATCACCAGCGGGATTTAGAGTATTTTGATGACGCGGCGGCGATCGCTTTGTCGAAAGTGCGAACCATCGCCGCTCACTCCTATCGGGTGGCGCGGGGTAAGCCGCTCAATTACCCGAAGCCTACTCTCGGCTATGCAGAGAATTTTCTGCATCTGATGTTCTCCGATCCGTACAGTGAATACGTCCCGACTCCTGAGGTAGCCTCGGCGATCAACCTCTTCCTGTTACTCCATGCCGAGCATGAGCAAAACTGCTCCACTTCTACCGTCCGGATGGTTGCATCCTCTGGTGCCAATTTGTTCGCATCCACCTCAGCCGGGGTAAGTGCGTTGTGGGGGCCTCTTCATGGTGGCGCCAACCAAGCGGTCCTGCAGATGCTCAATAAAATCCATGCCGATGGCGACGACGGGTCCAAATTCATCGACGCGGCCAAGAACGGTAAGGCTCGCCTGATGGGCTTTGGCCATCGCGTCTACAAGAATTACGATCCACGGGCTAAGATCATCAAAGGCAGCTTCGATAAAGCCTTGGAAAGTCTCGGCATTACCGACGATCCTTTGCTGGACATCGCCCGTAATTTGGAATCCGCCGCCCTCAGCGACGACTACTTCATCTCCCGTAAGCTCTATCCGAACGTGGACTTCTATTCAGGTCTCATCATGAACGCCCTGAAGATTCCGGAGGATATGTTCACGGTGATGTTTGCGATTGGGCGCATGCCAGGTTGGATCGCGCAGTGGCATGAGGTGGCTTCTAATCCAAAATCTAGGATCAACCGCCCCCGCCAAATCTACGTGGGGCCGATGACGCGCGATGTGCCATAAACACCAGTCCGGCGCGACGCAGCGGCTCCGCCCCCGCTGACCAGCAAATTTGGAAGCACGCTCCGCATGGGCTGAGCGTGCTTTTAGTTTTGGCGGTCCCCGGGCGCTGCTTTGGCAATCGGGCGAATTCTTCAGGTGGCTCGACCATTTTTTCGAATTCGCTCCTTTATTTGCGAGCTTAGTTGATCGATGGATTGCAGGTGCCCTTGATCGATCCATGAATCGCATCCCGGCCTTGGCGTAAAAGCGGGGTTGGTTTAACGCTATAACTCTTATGAAATTATTCCGATTTGGTTCCCCTGAACGTGAAAAACCCGGCGTGCTTTTGCCCGACGGCCGTTCGATTGATGTATCGGCGTTTGGCTCCGATTTTGACGAGAAGTTTCTTGGTGGTGATGGCCTCTCCCAATTAAAAGCCTGGCTGGTTGAAAACGCCGATTCCGCTCCCGCGGTCGCCGCCACCGAACGCATCGGTCCGTGCATCGCGCGTCCGAGTAAGATACTTTGCGCGGGGCTCAACTATCGCGACCACGCGAAGGAGTCGGGCATGGCGATTCCGGCGGAACCGATCTTGTTCACCAAGGCGACCAGTGCCTTGGTCGGGCCGTTCGATGACGTGGTGATTCCCCGTGGCGCCGAGAAAACAGATTGGGAAGTAGAGCTGGCGATCATCATCGGCCAGCGGGCGAGTTACGTCGCTGAAGCCGATGCACTCAATCACGTCGCGGGCTACGCGGTGATGAACGACGTAAGTGAGCGCGCCTGGCAGCTCGAACGCGGGGGCCAGTGGATGAAGGGTAAAAGCGCCGACACCTTTGCGCCGTTGGGTCCTTACCTCGTAACCCGCGATGAGGTCCCGGATCCGGAAAACCTGAACCTGTGGTTGTCGCTCAACGGTAAACGCGTGCAGGACAGCTCCACGGCTCAAATGATTTTCGGGGTGGCCCAGCTCGTCAGCTACATCAGCCAATTTATGACATTATTGCCGGGCGATGTGATTAGCACCGGCACGCCTCCCGGGGTGGGGATGGGCATCAAACCAAACCCGGTATACCTCAAGGCGGGCGATGTAATGGAGCTCGAAGTCGAAGGTCTCGGCGTCCAACGCCAAGACGTGGTGAGCATCGGTTAAAGGACCCCCTGATGGAAAACGTTTGGACAGAACGCACCGCGATTCTCACCGGCGGAGCCGCCGGCCTCGGCTTAGCGACGGCACAGCGATTGATGAATCGCGGGGTGCGGGTCGCTCTTTTTGATGCTCGCGATGATGCGTTGGCGCGGGCGCGCAGTCATTTGGGCGATGGCGTGCTGACTCAAGGCGTCGACGTGACCGACGAGGCGGCGGTGGCTGCGGCCGTCAATCGAGTCTTCGAAACGTGGGGGCGGATTGATATCCTGATCAACTCGGCGGGTATTACGGGCCAGACCAATTTAAAAACCCACGAGATCGATATGGTCGATTTCGCCCGCGTGATGGCGGTGAATGTCCATGGTATCATGCACACGTTCAAAGCCGTTGCGCCTCACATGTTGGCGCGAGGGTTTGGCCGCGTCTTGAATGTCGCTTCGGTGGCGGGCAAAGAGGGGAACGCGGGCATGGCTTCCTACTCCGCGTCGAAGGCCGCCGTGATCGGGCTCACCAAGTCGCAAGGCAAGGAATACGCGCAATCGGGCATCTCGATCAACGCCATCGCTCCGGCGGTGGTGCGCACGGAAATTGTGGCCGCCATGCCTCCGGCTCAAGTGGACTACATGACCGCGAAGATCCCGATGGGGCGGTGTGGCACGGTCGAAGAATTTGCGACCCTGGCCGAGTATGTCGTCTCGGCGGAAAACAGTTTCACCACTGGTTTCTGTTTTGATCTCACGGGCGGTCGCTCGGTCTATTGAGTTCGATGCTGATTACCATCATCGTGCCGGCTTTTAATGAAGCGGGTCTTTTGCCTGAGTCGCTTGATCGGATCAAACGCTCTGCGGCCGTGCTGCATGACCGCGGATGGCGCACGCAGTTGGTGGTGTGTGACAACAATTCTACCGATGCGACGGCCGAGATTGCCCGCGCGGCCGGGGCTGAAGTGATTTTCGAACCCATCAACCAAATTGCGCGCGCGCGGAATCGAGGGGCTTCGATTGCGCAGGGGGATTGGCTGTGGTTTATCGACGCTGATTCGCATCCTTCGGCGGAGCTCTTCGCCGCCACCGCCGCGGAGGTTGAACGGGGCCGGGCGGTCGCGATCGGCACCACGTTTAAGTTTGAGAACGTCGATCCGATTGTTCACTTGGCGGCGGGAATTTGGAAAATGTGGAGCCTGCTATTTTCGCATATGGCGGGTTCCTATATTGCCGTAGAAGCCCGGGCGTTTAGCGAGATTGGGGGATTCTCCGATCAATTTTTTGCGGGGGAGGAGTTGGACCTCTCGATCCGGCTGCGGCGTTGGGGCAAGGCGCAATCGCCGACTCGTCGGGTGAAGGTGCTGAGCGGAGTGCCCCTCCTGACCTCGGGCCGAAAAGCGCGTCTTTACACGTGGCGGGAGAATTGTTCGTTCCTGGTGCGGACCTTGTTTTCGCCCTTGCGCACCCTCAAGCGGCGCGAGTCCTGCTATATCTGGTATGACGGCCGGCGTGAGTAAGTGGGCGGAATTGGGTTTCCGGTCGCGGGCGGCTTCTCCACGTTTTCGCACATGCTGGTTTCAACTGCCGATTTGTCTGACCATCTCTCCGATCCCGACTGGCTCATCTTTGATTGCCGTCATAATTTGACCGACCCGTCAGTCGGACGGGCCGCTTATGATTATGGTCATATTGCAGGGGCTCATTTTGCGGGGGTTGATCGCGATATGTCGGGTGCGAAAACCGGTCAGAACGGCCGCCACCCATTGCCGGACCCCGCGAAGTTTGCTGGGTTTTTGGCAACCAAAGGGCTGCGGTCCGGTCGGCGGGTCGTCGCTTACGACGATGTGGGGGGGCAGTATGCGGCGCGGCTCTGGTGGATGTGCCGGTGGATCGGTTGGGCCGACGTGGCGGTGCTCGACGGCGGCTGGCCCAAGTGGCAGGCGGAACAGCGCGCCGTGTCGACGGTTGAACCGGGAACGTTTGCCGGTGAGGTCACGGTGAACCTGCGGCCCGATTGGTTGGTTGCGGTGGCGGAGGTGGAGTCTGCTCTGGCCGGCTCGACTCAACAGATTTATGACGCGCGGGCGCCGGAACGTTATCGCGGTGAAGTGGAGCCACTAGATCCGGTGGCCGGTCATATCCCCGGGGCTAAGAACCGATTTTTTAAGGCGAATTTACAGGAGGATTTGACCATGAAATCTCCGTCGGAGTTACGTTCTCTTTGGTCTGCCGATTTGGCGGGTCGTGATCCGACTCAAGTCGTTCATCAGTGCGGTTCCGGGATTACGGCCTGCGTGAACCTGTTGGCCATGGAAGTCGCCGGGTTGTCCGGTTCCCGCCTATTCGCGGGATCTTGGAGTGAGTGGGTGGGGCGCTCTGATCGACCGGTGGCTCGGGGCGATCAGTAAACTGTTGTTCGAGCCGGCGAGCCGCTGAGTCGCTCCGCCACCCAGGCCATTGCAGCCTCGATTTTGGCCCCATCCGCGTGGGGTTCGATTGTGGCGCGAAAGGCCGAGTGGCTGTGTAGCTGGTCGTAGGGGGGGAGGAAGAGCACGATGGCGGGATCGAGTAGGCTCGGTTGCCGGAGCGCTTGGCCGATCAGCTCGAGGGCGCGGTCGTGGTTGCCTTGATCGATTAGCGCTCGAATCAAAAGCAGCTTGGTCACTTCGCGTCCCGCTTCGTGGTTGGCCAAAAGGCGGTCGAGCATGCCAATCACTTCGGGGCTGCGTTGGGTCATGCCCAAAAACGCTTCGAACTGCCCGCTGATTACAGGTCCCACGGTCGCAGCGTTTAACGGCTCTTGCAGCACTCGGCGGGTTTGATTGCCGTAGTGGCGAGCCAGCGCCCAGTTACCCTGATCCATGTAGGACTCGGTGAGGGCGACCTCGGCCTTGGAAGTATCCGCTTCAAATTGCACGGCGATGGCTCCGGCCCCAGCGCGAATGGCGCGACGCTGGTTGGCGAAGTCACGATTGAGACCGTAGGCGATTGGCGGCAGCCAAGTTTCCGTCGTGGTCGAATCGGCTGAGCTTATTTGCGTGACCCGGGCTAGGTAGGCTTCGGGATCAAGATCTCGGGCGAATTTTACCCAAGCCAGCGTGAGCAGCAATTGGGGATCCGCTTGAGCTTGGCGGCTGATCCAGTCGTTCAGCCTGTCGGCGGCGGCTTGGTAGTTATGAGTCAGGCGGGCAGATTCGTATTCGGCCCAAATTACATCATCAGAAACGGGTTCCGGTTCGGGTTCCGGTGGTGGTGGTTCCGGCCCGATGGGGGCTTCGACGACCGTCGGTTCATCGATCAATTCCGGATTCTGCTCCGGGGCGGTGGGCGCTAAGTTCTCGTAGGTGGGCGTCGAAAACATGATGAAACCCAGCGCTCCCATGATAACTGCCGCCACGCCACCGATCATGGGCAACACCCAGCGCGCGGTGCGTTTTTTCTCCGGTAACTTGTTCTTAATTTTACTCTTCTTCTTCAGCGAGAAAGGTGGACGAGATAGACCGGGAGGAATGGGCGGAAAGTAAACGGGCCCCCGGGGGATCGTCAGCAGTCTAGCCACTTCTTGGATCAGATCGGCCGATGTTTCGCCGTCGGGCTGGCGAATCCAGTGCACGCCCCCAAAAGCTTCCGGGGTGGTCATGCCGTATTCTTCCGTATCATCGATGATGATTGGCAGGAGGAAGGGGACGCCCCGCGGCAGGGTGTCCATGTAGTTCGCGGCGATTTCCCACTCGTTGCGAAAACTACCGATCTCATGGGATTCCGCGTTTTGGGAGATGAGTGCGAGAAATAGTGCGCTGCTCTCAATTTCGTTTTTGAGGTCAACGCTCTTGGTGTCCGTGACCCGAGCCTCTATCCCCGAGTCCTGCAGCGCGGCTGCCACCTGTTGCGCCGCCGCGAGATCCTCGGGGGCGTAGGAGATGAAGATAGGATTTTTTGAAGGCATCGGGCGCGGAAAATCTGACGGGGTTGAACCGTCTCAAAAAACTGCCACGAGGACCATGCCCGAATTGGCGGAAAATTTACTTAGTCCCGCCCCCGGGCCGTTTGGCGAATCTACGAATCTTTGTGCCGGTTTCATCGGATCAGGACTTGGTCTTGGGCGGTGGGACATGCATCATTTCTTCGAAGGTGAGACCGGATAGGCGTTTGATGCCACTCACCAGTCGCCACAGTGCGAACACGGTAATGATCATGGTGGGCACGACGATCACCGGCCAACTCAACGCGTTCATTTTACCCAGCTCAGCGTTGAATTCGGAGGAGCCGGTCGGGCTCTCCAGCAGCCATCGCGCCAGCACAAAATTAAGGACGGAGCTGATAGTAAACGATGCCACCAACCAATACGTCGAGGAGCTCAGCAGCACATTAAAGGTCGCTCGATTCCCGTGGTCATCGAGGGCCGACTCGATTTTGGCGGTATCGAAGGCCTGATCGTTGAACAAAAATTGTCGCACCAAGGGGCGCGAGGTATACATCGATCCCCAAACGGCGAGGCCGATGATGGCCGGGACGGCCGCTTCCTTCACCGCGAACCAGAAGTTGTCGACCTGCATCAAGCCGAGACCGCCTGTCAGCATGACACTGGAAAAGCCAATGATGGAGATGAAGTTAGCTTGTTTCCGTTGGGCGAAATCCCACAGGCCGTAGCTCACCGGAAACGCCAGCGCGATCACGAGGCCCCAGACCGGCCCCAGCCGATCAGGCGTGCTGGCCTTCGCTAGAATCAGCGACGGGATGGCGATATTGAAAAGGAGGTTAACCAGCAGGTTCTCGCGTTTGGCGGGAGGAGGCATAGGGGCGATCTAGGGGTGAATCTGGAAATCAGGGAAGCAGGAACCGCTAATTGAGGTAAGGTTGGCCGAGGATTTTTTTGATTTTCCGTATTTCCAGACCTTCCCGTAACCGCTTCATTTTAACTCCCATGATTCTCCTTGGTTTGAATATCGATCACAGCGCCACCGTGCGCCAAGCCCGCTACCGTGTGGTCCCGCCCGGGGCCGCACCAGCCGTCGAACCCGATCCGGTGGCTCTGGCCGTCCGGGCCGAACGGGCGGGAGCCGATGGCATCACGATCCACCTTCGCGAAGACCGCCGCCACATCATCGATGCGGACGTTGATCGCATCCGCGCGGAGATTGGCACCCGCATGAATCTCGAAATGGCGTGCACGAGCGAAATGACGGTGATCGCCCAGCGGCTGAAGCCCGACTCGGTCTGCTTAGTGCCCGAAAACCGAGCAGAAGTTACGACCGAAGGGGGACTCGATGTGGTGGGCCAACGTGATCGCGTAGCCGCCATTGTTGATACGATGGGTGCTATCGGAGTGGCGGTCAGTTTGTTCATCGATCCGGATGAGTTGCAGATCGCCCTCGCTGCCGAGCTCGGCGCGCCATGGGTCGAGCTGCACACCGGAGCCTGGGCCAATGCCTACCACACGGATCGGCGCGCCGCCGAGTATACCCGCTTGGTGCGAGGCGCCGAGTTGGCTCACGCGGCCGGTCTCGTGGTGAACGCGGGCCACGGAATTAACTACACCAACGTCGCCGAAATCCGCCAGCTGCCGCATCTGCACGAATGCAATATCGGTCACAGCATCATCAGCCGGGCCCTCTTCGGCGGCATCGACGAAGCCGTGCGCGAAATGAAGCGACTGCTGAACCCGTGAGTCGCCCAGCGCGAATCGAGGCGCTTCAACAGGTGGTTCGCATCGGGTCTGCCCACCCAGAAGTTTGTGGAAGCCGCGTCCGGGTGGCCGCGAGCGTTAGCTCGTGATCGGCTCGCTTCCGCTCGCCGCTACCGGGCTTAGGCGTGACATCAATTGAGGGGGCGGACTGATTTCGCTGTTTTCAATCGGTTCCGCCCGGGTTTGCCTGATGATTCCTCATGAATTTTGCACTACCACCCGGAGGCATCCTGCTTGGACTCGGCTGCGATTTGATCGACGTCGATCGCATCGCCGGCGTGTTGGAACGACAAGGCGAACGGTTCCTCAAGCGCGTCTTTACGGACGAGGAACGCGCCTACTGCGACGCGCTCCGGCATCCGCACAAACACTACGCGGCGCGTTTTGCGGCCAAAGAAGCGGTATCGAAGTGCTTCACGACCGGCATTGGGGCGGAGTTTGGGTGGAAGTCGGCCTCGATCTACCACGGCGACCGGCAGCAACCTTTGATTCGCCTCGACGAAAGTGGCGTCGCGTTGTTGCACCGGTTCGGCGGCACCCATGTAGTCGTGAGCTTGTCCCACACCGAGACCGCTGCCATGGCGGTGGCGGCAATCGTGCAAGCCCCCTCGCCATGAATGCTAACGAAACTGTTGACCGTAAAAAACTGTCCCGGGTCCCGTCCTGGATCATGCTCGGTTTTGGGGTGGGCGTGATCACCATGTGGCTCTTTCGCAGTTCGCCGGAACCGCTCCAACCTCCCGCCGAACCGGCGGTGGCGCAGGACCCGATCAAACCCACTCCAGCGGCGGAGGCTGCCGTCGCCGAGCCGGCCCGAGGGGGCGGTTCGCTCAGCATGGATTTGGTCGCCGTGCTGTGGGAGGAGTATCGCGCTTACGCTTTCTGGAACGAAGACAAAACCCAGATCGCGATCTGGAACCGCGAACAACTCGGTTTCACCGATCACTACGAAGTGCTGCGCACCGAGAAGGTGGATTATTTTCGGCCGATCAAATCCTTCACCCGCCTAAGCTTGCCCGGTTACGGCCCGGAGAACAGCCCGATCCTATATACCGAAACGGCCGAGCAGCGTGCCGAGCGGAACCACCTGCGGAATCCTCAACCGATCAAAAAGCCGCAGCGGCCCGATCCGATCGAGTTCAACACCTTGCCTCCGCCGCCGGGCGGAGGCTGATCCCCGACTTGACCATGACGCTGTTATCGGGATCCGATCCGATCCTCGATTGCGCGGCCGCCGCCGCGTTTGAGCAAAACCGTTTTGGCGGAAATGAAGCGAGCCAATGGTCGGCGATGCGGCAGGCGGGGATCGCTGTAGCCGATGAATTACAGCGCGACTTGCGCGCCATCAACGTGACTCCTGACCAGGCCGGCCGGGTGCTGGTTTTGGTGGGAAAGGGGCACAATGGCGGCGATGCGTTACTCGCGGCCGCGCGGCTGCTGGCCCGCACTACGTGGTTGATCGAGGTGGGATTTGTGTTTGGTCAAAATAAGCTACGACCCTTGGCGTTGGCGGCTTGGCGGGAGCTGCAACACACGGGCGGTGCTGACCGCGTGCGCGTTATTCGTCGGGCGCAGGTCGCCGCGAGCACCTACCACGTGCTGATCGATGGGGTGTTCGGTTTTCAATTTCGACCGCCCCTGTCCGACGAAGTCACGGCGTGGTTTGCCGCCGTCGCTGAGGCATCGGTTCAATTTAAAGCCGCCGTGGATCTCCCGAGTGGGTTAGATGCCCCCGGCGCGTTCGTGGCCGACGCTACCTACGCCACTGGCATCTTTAAAATGCCCCTGCTCGATTGTGCGGGGGCCGGGCGGTTACGGTATCTCGATCTGGGATTCTTCGGTGCGGATGCCCCGGGAAACCAACGCGTCCTCAAGACCGAGGTGCTCGATCCGTTGCGCCAGTTGCGTCCGGCGCGGTGTGACAAACGGAGTTTTGGCCAGCTCGCGGTGATTGGCGGTTCTGCATCTTATCCCGGCGCGGTGGGCCTGAGCGTGGCTGCGGCTCTGCTGAGTGGCGTGGGCAATGTGATGGCGTTGGTGCCGGAATCCCAAGCCACGGCCTTTGCGGTGCGCTGGCCTGAGGCGATGTGGGTGGGTTGTCCGGAGACCGACGAGGGCGGGATCGCGATGGATGCGGGATTCACTATCCGAAAGCATCTGCAACGAGCCACGGCGTTGTTGATCGGACCGGGTCTGGGGAGGGAACTCGAAACCCTCGCTTTAATTACCGAGCTGATTCGCGACCTTGAAATTCCCCTCGTCTTGGATGCGGATGCGCTGCAACCGGATATCGTCAGGGCGGGCAGCGCCCCGAGGATCCTCACGCCGCATGCCGGCGAATATGCCCGCATCGGCCTCGCTTGGGACGATTTACCCACCCACTCTGCGATGGTGCGCAAAGGACCGATAACCCGGATTGAATATCAAGACGTGAGCTATCACGCGATCGAAGGCGGCCCCGTCTTAGCCCGAGGCGGAAGTGGAGATATGTTGGCAGGCTTGATTGGTGGCCGGCTGGCGGCCGCTCCCGATCATCCCGGCGACGCGGCGGTCCAAGGCGCGTTTTGGCATGGCCGAGCGGCTCGCCTCTTAGCCGAACGATCGGGCGAAGTCGCCGTGCGCAACTCCGCGTTGCTCGCCGAATTGAACCCTGCTTTGCGCGAGAGGACCCTCGCATGAGCTTGAATGAATCCCAAGCATTCTTGGTGCTCAATGCGCTGCCCGGTATCGGGCCGGTGAATCTGCGTAGATTGTTGGATCAGTTTGGGGATGATCCTTGTGCGGTTTTGGAAGCTTCAGGGTCGGCGCTTGAACGCGTCAAAGGGGTGGGCGCCAAAATCAGCGGTGCCGTTACCAGCTGGTCCGAGCAGGTGAATCTCGAGAAGGAAGAGTCGAGGTTGGCTCACGCCGGCGCTCGTTTCATCACGTGTCGTGATGACGATTATCCGGCACTGTTACGCGAGCTCTACGATCCGCCCATCGGTCTGTATCAGAAAGGAAACTACACCCACGATCATCCGGCGATTGCCATAGTGGGCAGTCGGCGCACCACCCTCTACGGCCAAAAAGTCGCGCGCACGCTAGCGGCGGAATTGGTGCGGGCAGGCTTCTGCATCGTCAGTGGTTTGGCCCGGGGCATCGATACCGCCGCCCATGAAGGCGCGGTCGAGGCGGGCGGACCGACCGTGGGCGTGCTGGGCACCGGTATGGATATCATCTATCCGCCTGAAAACCTAGATCTCTACCGTAAGGTGAAAGCGGCTGGTGCGGTGGTGACGGAGTTTCCGTTTGGCCGTCGGGCGGACCGGCAGTCTTTTGCCATGCGCAACCGGATCGTGGCTGGGATGTCGGTCGGGGTGGTGGTGGTCGAATCGGATAAAGCGGGCGGATCGATGATTACGGCTCGATTTGCCGGTGAGCAGGGTCGGCAGCTATTTGCGGTCCCGGGTCGCATCGATCAGTCGACCAGTGCGGGCTGTCATCAACTCATCCAAGATGGTGCCAAGCTGACGACCTGCGTGGATGACATCCTCTCGGAGTTTTCTTATCTGGAGGGGTTGTCACCAACCCCGATCGCGCCCAGTCCCTCTCGATCGGCGGAGGAAGCCGCGGGCCCGCCCATGTCGGCTGACGAAGGTCGGGTCATGGCCTGTTTTTCGGGCGGCGGGCGGCTCAATGCCGACGAAGTCGCGGCGGCGAGTAGTTTGAGTATCGCCGAAGTGAATACAGCGCTAATGATGCTGGAGTTGCAGCGTCGCTTGGCGAAACAGCCCGACGGCCGGTTCGAAGCAACGTAGCCGCTGGTCGGCTAGCCTGCTCGACCGGACGATTTGGCTGCTGGTAACCCGGGTAACTTAACGCCCCGGGCCTCGTGCGGCACCGCGATGGGAGATAGGGCGGTTTTGCCAAAATCGCCGATTACGGTGGAGGGATGAAACGGCCCAGCGGCGAGCCCGTCCTACCGCAGTCTGATTGAGAGTGTTACCCCGGAGGCCATTGCAGTTGGCGCTGGCCGAGCAGATGCACGTGAAGATGCGGCACGCTTTCGCAACCGTGAGGGCCGTTGTTAATCACCACGCGGAATCCTTCATCGAGACCCAGCTGCTTGGCGAGGTCACGCGCGGTTAACAGCAAATGTCCCAGGATCGCTCCGTCGCCGTCTTCGGCCTCGCCGACGCGTGGGATCGGTTTCTTAGGAATGATCAAAACATGCACGGGCGCCTGCGGCTGGATATCCTGAATCACGATACAAACGTCATCCTCGTGTTTGATCGTAGCGGGAATCTCCCGGTCGATGATTTTTTCAAAAAGGGTCTTCATTTTCACAGGAGGCGACGGAGAGAACAGAGAGGTTACCGGTTAGCGCCGGATAGAATCAGCCTAGAGATTCCATCGACCCGTTTGATTTCATTGAAATTGATCAGGAGTCCAATCGGGACATCGAGTAGCTTCAGGTAGTTGAGAAGTTGGGTTTTATGGATCGGAAGGATTTTCTCCACCGCCTTGGCCTCGACCCAGACACCGTTGTTCACTAACAGATCGAGCCTGAGCGGCTCTTCTTTTGAAAATCCTTGGTCGGTAATCTTGACGGACTGCTGGCTAACGTCGGGGAGTTTTTGAAGTTCTAGTTCGCGGCAGTAGCCCCATTCATAAATGGCCTCATTGAGGTCCGGTCCTTTGTCGCGATGGACCTCTATGGCGGCGGCGATAATTTGCTCGGTCAGCCCAGACGCTCGGGAAAACATCGGATGCATAACTGATCTCTGTTCCCTCTGTTTCCCCCTGTAAAATAAAACCTACAGAAACAGCAGGTTCAAATTGGCGCTGGGAGCCGTGCGGGCGGCGGCGAGTTCTCGCGCGAAGGCGAGCGCATCGGCGTATTCCTGTTTGCGGCGCGGGGTTTGTCGTTTCTCGGGCGGGAGAAGCGCGGGTCGCAGGTTGGTGACCAACAGGGTGGATTCCCGAAACGGTGCGAGTTGCTTGAGTCCCGTCATCAGTTCGGCGCGGGCGAATAACGGGGTCGCGGCGGTGAGGGTGCTGGCCGCATCCCAATGGAAAAATCCGTGGCTGGGTAGGTGGGTGAATGACTCGTTCAGCAGCCGGGCGGCGGCGGTGTTGAACGCGGAGTCATACTGAGCGGCAAACTCCGGATGCTCGCTAGTCTGGGTCTCGAACTCGGTCAGGCTAAAGGTAATCGCGGCTTTGATCTGCTCGGCGAGGTAGAGATCCTGACCGGTCACGTGCGCGAAGAGCGCGTTGATCAGATGCAGGCGTCGGAGCTCAACACGTGACGCTGGGCTCATCTGGAAGGGCGATCGAGGGACGCTACTTCTTCGATGAATTCGGACGCATCCCGGAATTTTTTGTAAATACTGGCGAAGCGCACGTAGGCCACTTGATCGATCCGGGATAGCCGTTCCATGACGGCGTCACCGATCGCCCGCGAAGGGATTTGGGTATCGAACTGCGCTTCGAGCACGTCGATGACGTCTTCGATCAACATTTCCACCTGTTCATCGTCGATGGGACGTTTGTGGCAGGAGGCTCGAATCGAGCGTGTGAGTTTTTCGCGATCAAAGTCTTCGCGGCGCTCGTCGCGTTTGATGACGATCAAGCCCTCGCGCACGAGCATTTCGGTCGTGCTGAAACGGTTACCGCATTCCAGGCATTCGCGACGACGGCGGATCGTGTTTCCTTCTTTGCTGATGCGGGAGTCGATCACCTTGTCCTCAATTGAAGTGCATTTTGAGCAGCGCATGGTGGTGAGTTAGAGTTTTAGAAAGTTCTCCAAAAGCTTCATGCCCCCCTCGGTCGCGATCGACTCGGGGTGGAACTGCACGCCCCAAATCGGCTGCGACTGGTGACGAATCCCCATGATGTCGCCCTCAGCGGTCTCCGCGGTGATTTCGAGACAAGCGGGCAACGAATTGCGCTCGATGACAAGCGAGTGGTAGCGGGTGGCGGCAAAGCCTTGGGGCAGTCCGGCAAACACGTCGGTGTCGCGATGCTGAATCGGCGAGGTCTTCCCGTGCATCAGGCGGTCGGCCCGCACGATCTTGCCGCCAAAATGTTGGCCGATGCTTTGGTGGCCCAAACACACGCCAAATAACGGCACCTTGCCGGCAAACGCTGCGATTATTCCGAGCGATACGCCCGCCTCGTTGGGCGAGCACGGACCCGGGGAGATGAGCACGCGGTCGGGGTTCAGCGCCAGAGCCTCCGCCGGGGTAATCTCGTCGTTGCGATAGACACACTGTTCCACGCCCAACTGGCCGAAGTATTGGACGAGGTTAAAGGTGAACGAGTCGTAGTTGTCGATGACGAGGAGCACGGGACGTAGCGGGGGATTAGCTGGTGGATTGACAGTGGGGTCAAGCGTCCGGGTAGGGTAGGAGCATACATCCATGGCTGACCACTTTGACCTGCTTCATACTGATACGGACACCGCCGCTCGCCGGGGAAGACTTCGCACCCGTCACGGTGTCGTGGAGACTCCCATTTTCATGCCCGTGGGCACGCAGGGGACCGTCAAGGCGCTGACGCCTCAGCACCTGCACGACATCGGCGCGCAGATTATTTTGGGCAATACCTACCACC
>Ga0075118_10000182_pt1 | contig 63709 bp, 49 predicted proteins | sample AntAceMetag02UKE_FD_69794 | JGI IMG/M metagenome (GOLD analysis project Ga0075118, IMG submission 69794) | Saline lake microbial communities from Ace Lake, Antarctica - Antarctic Ace Lake Metagenome 02UKE | ecosystem: Environmental > Aquatic > Non-marine Saline and Alkaline > Saline | place...
CGCGGCCTCTGAACAAAGATTTTGTGATGAATCAACCTCGATACGCGGGCGCCAATGTGCTGCTAGCTCGAGAAAACTTCGGCTGTGGATCTAGCCGCGAACACGCGCCTTGGGCGCTAGACGATTACGGATTTAGGGCGATACTTGCCCCGAGTTTCGCTGACATCTTCTTCAACAACTGCTTCAAAAATGGGTTGCTACCCATTGTCCTCGACAAAGCGGTCATCGATGGTTTGTTTGCCGAGGTTGAGGCAACGGAAGGCTACCAGCTTGAGGTAGACCTCGACGCGCAAGTCGTGCGCAAGCCTAATGGCGAAGAACTCCCTTTCGAAGTCGATCAGTTCCGTAAACATTGTCTGCTTAATGGGCTCGATGATATCGGCCTGACACTCGAGGATTCGGCGGCTATTGCTACTTTCGAAACGACGTGGCGTGCTAAGTCTCCTTGGTACTTTACACTGTCAAATTGATTTATCGCGAGCCTTCCCAGATCATTAGATACCTACACGTGATTCGATTTTAGTGAGTAATTGCAATGAGTGAGAAAGTAAACGTAGCGATTGTCGGTGCGACTGGTGCTGTTGGTGAAGCATTGATTGAGATTTTGGAACAGCGCGATTTTCCCGTCGGGCAGCTTTATCTCCTAGCGAGTGAACGCTCTGCAGGTACGACGTTGATGTTTAGAAATAAACCCATCATGGTGACCGACCTTGCTGAATTTGATTTTTCGAAGGCACAAATCGGCTTATTCTCTGCGGGCGGAAGTACCTCCGAGGTTTACGCGCCTAAAGCGGCTGCTGCGGGCTGCGTGGTTATCGACAACACATCACATTTCCGCTACGACGACGACATTCCCCTCGTCGTCCCCGAGGTCAATCCTGAGGCGATTGCGGGCTATACAACACGAAACATTATTGCGAATCCGAATTGCTCGACTATTCAGATGCTGGTCGCGCTAAAGCCAATTCACGACGCCGTCGGTATTAAGCGGATCAGCGTAGCGACCTACCAAGCTGTGTCTGGCACTGGCAAGCCCGCTATCGAAGAGCTTGCTAAGCAAACAGCTGAATTGCTCAACGGGCGCGAAGCGAAAGCCGAGGTTTATCCTCAGCAAATCGCATTCAACGTGTTGCCGCAAATAGACGTTTTCCTCGACAACGGTTACACCAAAGAAGAAATGAAAATGGTGTGGGAGACGCAGAAAATATTCGGTGATAAGTCGATTGCGGTGAGTGCGACTTGCGTCAGAGTACCTGTTTTCTACGGGCATTCGGAAGCTGTACAGGTGGAGACTCATGCTGAAATTTCAGAAGATAGGGTGCGCGAACTGCTGTCAAAAACTAAGGGCGTAAAAGTTATCGATGAGCGTGTCGATGGTGGCTACCCAACAGCCGTCAAACACGCCTCTGGTGAAGATCCTGTTTTTGTGGGGCGCATACGCAAAGATATTTCGATGGCTAACGGAATGAATCTTTGGATAGTCTCGGATAACGTGAGAAAGGGCGCAGCACTTAACTCAGTGCAAATTGCCGAAGTGCTAATCAAATCGTATCTTTAAACGGCTAGGGGCCTCGGCTGGGGTTAATGTCCCAGCCGGGTCTGCGATATCAACGTTCAATTATTTCCAGACTCAGAGAAATAGCGCTATGAAGCGAAACATCTCAGCGGTCATTACCGCCCTCATCGGTTGCCTCCTGCTTGCGGGCAACGCGGGGGCAGTCGGCTTGGGGCAGCTGCGAGCTGATTCCGCAATCAACCAGCCTCTAAGCGTTCGTATTCAACTTATAGACCTAGGCTCGACGCCGCTCGAAGAAGTAGAAGTAGCGGTCGCCTCGGGGGAGAATTTCGAACGTCTTGGCGTCGAGTTTGCGCCTAATTTCCCGCAAATCGACATCGTTACGGGTGTTGACGCCGACGGCGCATATGCTCGACTAACCTCTTCATCGCCTGTTCGTGCCGCCTATCTTGAGATAGTGCTCGACACACGCTGGCCGAGTGGGCGCGTTCTGACTCAGCACACTATTTTGCTCGACCCCCCGGTGTTCGCCGAAAATGAGCAAGCGGTAACATCTGACGTCGCCCCCAGTCCTGAGCCTGCAGCAGAAAGTGCCGGGTCAGCCGTGACACCGGTTACCGTCAGCACTGACCGATCAAGCACGCTTTACAGCATTGCGATGGCAGCAAGGCCGAATCAAGGCGTTACGGTGCAACAGACAATGCTGGCTATCCAGACCCTCAATCCGCGATCTTTTGGGGGCGGAAATATCAATCGGCTCTATGCCGGCGAGATCTTACGCCTGCCTACCGCAGAACAGACTTTGGCCCTGAGTGCGGCGGAGGCGCTCGAGGCCGTAAGGCGTCAAAACCAAGAGGCAGCAGGTAACGTCGTCGAAGAGGCGCCTGCTAGCGTGAATTTGAGCGCTGAGCCAGCAGTTCCCTCTGGCGGTCAACTCAGTGTCGTTGTCACCAATACCTCAGACCTTGAACGCGAAAACTCGGCGCTCGATGCGCGTATCCAAGAGCTTGAGGATCAGCTTGCTCTGAGCCAGGAAGAGGTTGCGCGTGTGGCGCGAGAAAGGGCTGATTTCATTTCGAGGTTAGAGGCGATTGAACGTCAGATTACTGCGGCGCAGGAGATTATTAGACTGCAAGACGAACAGCTTGCTCAATTAGCCCAGTCGCTCGCTGCCGCTGCGATAGCGCGAGATAACGAGGTTGCCGCCACTCCTCCCATCGCGTCCTCTGTGCGCGATGCGTCGGTGTTTTTGAGCCAACCTCTCGTGACAGCGGCGGCAGCAGGTATCGCAATTCTCCTGCTTGTATTATTTCTCCTCCGAAGGAATCGTGATAACCACGAGGCCGATGGCGAGGTTGATGTGATCAAGTTTGATGCGCAGAGCAATGGGTCAGACGACTCGGCTGCGCCGCAGACAGAGGCGGCAGATAGGACAGGCGGTGAGCAGACGCCTAAAGCTGAGCCCACGCTTGGTTCAGCTTATGGAGCAGATGCAGCGAGCAAGAGAATGCAGGACGAATTGGACAAAGAACTACTGGCTATCCTCGCAGAAGAGGATAGCGGCGCAGGCGGTATCAAGCCTCAGGCCAGCAGCCAGCCTATGGCACCTGCCTTCGACCCAGAAGAGCTTACTTTCCGCGCCCAAGATGAGAGTCCAGAGGCTGTTAAACCAGCTGCCCCCAACGTGATCGATGAAGACGAGGCGGCCACGAAACTAGAACTTGCCTATGCGTATCATAAGATGGGTGACAATGAGGGGGCTGCCGAAATTCTACTCGAAGTGCTAGACGAGGGCGGAGAAACGCATAAAGGCGAGGCACAGAAACTGTTAGCGTTAGTCAATGCGATAGCCGAGCGGAGTAGAGAGGACAGTGGCTTTTGAGCATTGACCTTGAAGAGGAGCTCGCCGGATCTAGACCCGCCATAGAAAAATGCCGAATAGCGCTCGCTATCGAATACGATGGCTCCCGCTATAACGGGTGGCAGAGGCAATCCGCGGCGGGCAGCAAGGGGAACACCTCTGTTGTCACTGTGCAGCAAGAGGTAGAAAAGGCCTTGTCTACTGTGGCAGCACACGATGTGAGTGTCACGTGTGCAGGGCGAACAGATGCTGGAGTCCATGCAACGAGCCAAGTGGTTCATTTTGAATGCGCGCAGGACAGAGGCGAGAAAGCTTGGACTCGCGGGGTCAATAGCCTGTTACCACGCTCTATTCGGGTGCTTTGGGCGCGCGAGGTAGATAACGGTTTCAATGCACGTTTTTCAGCCGAGGCTCGGCGCTATCACTACGTTATTTATACGCGCAAGCAGGCGAGCGCGATCCTCGAAGGACGCGTCACTCACATCCCTTTTAAGCTCGATGTTGAAGCGATGGATTCTGCTGCGCAGGCCTTGCTCGGCGAACAAGACTTCACCAGTTTTAGGGCCGCGGGCTGCCAATCCAGTACGCCCAATCGTAACGTACATAAGGTGGTGGTAAGTTCGCACAACGACTTCATTCTCATTGATATTGAGGCGAATGCGTTTCTCCAACATATGGTGAGAAACATTGCAGGGAGTCTTTTGGCTATTGGCAGGGGGCAAAAGCCGGTGACCTGGATTGCAGAGCTGCTCGCACTGCGCAACCGATGCGAGGCAGCAATGACTGCTGCCCCACATGGGCTCTATCTGGTGCAAGTTAAGTATCCGCCGTCATCGGGTCTGCCGGTCGGTGCCCTAGCACCACCCTTTGTGGATATAGACGCGCTATCAACGCTAGCCCGCACGACACAAAAGGAGTGAAGTCGCTTGGCAAAGACTTGGATTAAGATGTGCGGACTCAAACAGATTCAAGAAGTGAATACCGCGGTGGAGTTGGGAGTCGATGCAATTGGGTTGGTTTTCTATGCGCCCAGTTCAAGATCGATCGATGCAGTCGACATTGAGCAGGTCTTGCCAAACGAGCTGCAAGACACAAAAGTGGTCGCCCTGTTTGTCGACCCTAGAAAAGAAGACGTAGAGGCAGTCCTAGCGTCTGGCCGCATCAACTTACTGCAGTTTCATGGGCGCGAGGAGCCTTCTTTTTGCGCAAGTTTCGGCAAGCCCTACCTCAAAGCTGTGGGTGTTACAGCGGCTGCCGACATAGCATCAATCGAGGCTTTTTTTAGTGTCTACGAAAGCGCTCAGTATGTGTTGCTCGATACATTCGACGCGCAGGATCACGGCGGAACAGGGAATAGCTTCGACTGGTCGCAGGCCGCTGCATTGAGCGCGAAGAGCAAACAAAAAATGATATTGGCCGGAGGGCTGGATCCTGAAAACGTAGGCGCCGCGATTGCTCGCGTAGCGCCTTTCGGGGTTGACGTGAGTTCCGGAATCGAGGCGACGAAAGGTCGTAAAGACATAAACAAGATGAAGCAGTTTCTTGAAGGAGTAAGACGTGCCTGATACACAGCAAGACTCAATTGGTTTCGCCGGTCCAGATAGCCTTGGCCATTTCGGTCCTTACGGCGGCACTTTCGTCGGAGAGACACTGATCGCCGCAGTCGAGGAGCTCTCTCGGGTTTATGAGGAAGTGTCGAAGGACCCAGAGTTTTGGGCGGAGTACGACTATGACCTTAAATACTATGTCGGCCGACCCTCGCCTCTTTACTTAGCCGAGCGGCTCACAGCGGCGGCAGGTGGGGCACGCATTTACCTGAAGCGTGAAGACCTCAACCACACCGGCGCACACAAGGTGAATAACACTATCGGTCAGGCACTCCTCGCGAAGCGAATGGGCAAGACGCGCATAATTGCCGAGACTGGCGCCGGCCAGCACGGTGTTGCTAGCGCTACAGTCGCCGCGCGCCTTGGTCTCGAATGCTTCGTCTACATGGGTGCTGAAGATATTCAGCGACAGGCGCCGAATGTCTACCGGATGAAGCTGCTTGGCGCTACCGTCGTCTCTGTGGAATCTGGATCGCGCACACTTAAAGATGCGATGAACGAGGCGCTGCGCGACTGGGCGACAAACGTAGATTCTACTTATTACATTATAGGCACTGTAGCCGGACCGCATCCTTATCCGCAGATAGTCAGAGATTTTCAGTGCATTATAGGACGCGAGACGCGCGAACAGTCACTCGAGCAGATCGGGCAACTGCCTGATGCGCTTGTTGCCTGCGTAGGCGGTGGCTCTAATGCAATTGGCATGTTCCATCCATTCCTCAGCGACTCGTCTGTGGCGATGTACGGTGTCGAGGCGGGAGGCGATGGTGTTGAAACAGGGCGCCATGCTGCACCGCTTAGTGCTGGTGTTCCGGGCGTGTTGCATGGAAACCGGACGTATCTCATGACTGATTCGGGTGGCCAAATAATGGAAACCCACTCTGTTTCTGCGGGGCTTGATTACCCGGGTGTTGGGCCCGAGCACGCTTGGCTGAAAGACCTCAAACGAGTGAATTACGTGAATGCGACCGATGCAGAAGCCATGAAAGCTTTCCATCAATTAACGCGTCTTGAGGGTATAATACCGGCGCTTGAGTCTGCGCATGCTGTGGCTTATGCGATGCGCTTAGCGGCTACTATGGCGCCGGAGCAATCAATCGTCATTAATTTATCGGGCCGCGGCGATAAAGATATTCAGACGGTCGCGAAACTAGAAGGCCTTACGCTTTAGAATAGGGATATTGCTCGCCGGGCAAGTTGATACCGCCAGGCAGAGACGCACAGGTTAGGAATACTATGAGTCGCATTAGCGAAGTAAGCGCAGCAGCTGCGCAGCAAGGCCGAAAGTTATTAATACCCTATGTCGTTGCTGGCGATCCAGATCTTCCGACGACCCTCAGGCTGCTACACAAGCTCGTGGCTGACGGCGCTGATATCATCGAACTTGGCGTCCCGTTCAGTGACCCGAGCTCAGATGGGCCGGTTATCCAGCGCGGTGTGGAGCGCTCCATCGCCGGGGGCACTAATCTCGCAAAAGTGCTCGATCTCGTCGCGGACTTCCGAGCAATTGATAACATCACGCCGATAGTTTTAATGGGCTACCTCAATCCGGTCGAAATAATGGGCTATGAGGTTTTCGCCGATCGAGCGAGCCATGTGGGTGTCGATGGTGTGCTGGTTGTTGACATGCCGCCGAGTGAATCGAATGCGCTGCGAGGTGTATTACATGATAGGCAAATTGACACTATCTTCTTAGTTGCGCCGACTACGACCGATGCCCGCTGCGAGCAGATCGCGGCATGTTGTACCGGCTATCTGTATTATGTTTCTCTCAAGGGAGTCACCGGCGCGGCGCTACTCGATACCGAATCAGTCCGATTGAGTATTGATAAATTAAGAAAGCTGACAGTGCTGCCAATCGTTATAGGCTTTGGAATAAAAGACGCTGATAGTGCACGCGCGATGGGTGCGCTGTCAGAGGGTGTTATCATAGGCAGCGCGCTAGTCGAACGAATAGAGAAATTGCCTTCGAATGATTCTGCGACGGAGCAGCAATTGGCCCACGTGACCGAGGTAATTAAGAGCGCGCGCGAGGCGCTAGACGAGAGCTAACGCGTTCAGAAAAAACAACAAAAGACTGTTATAAGGGACGAGTCGATGAGTTGGATAGATAAGATATTACCTTCGATTGCGAGCGGCCCTCGCGAAGGTAAGAAATCAGCGGTGCCCGAAGGCGTGTGGAAGAAATGCCCTCGTTGTGACGCCATGCTTTATGAAAAATCATTAAGCGAAAACTCGGACGTATGCCCTAAATGTGATCATCATCTTCGCATCACTGCCCGCCGTCGCCTCGATCTTTTTCTCGACGAAGGCAGTCAAACTGAGTTGTTCGCCGACCTTGCTCCTGTCGATTTATTGAAATTCAAAGACCTCAAACGCTATAAAGACAGGCTTAGTGCGGCGCAAAAAGCGACCGGTGAGAAAGACGCACTGATCGCTATGCGCGGAACCCTAGGCGGGCACCCCTTAGTGACTGTTGCCTTTGAATTTAATTTCATCGGTGGTTCGATGGGAGCGGTAGTCGGTGAGAAATTCACACAGGCCGTCAACACCTGCATAGCAGAAGGGCTGCCGCTCGTGTGCTTCTCAACCAGTGGTGGTGCGCGCATGCAAGAGGCGCTCATTTCATTAATGCAAATGGCTAAAACTGCTGCCGCGCTTGAGCGGCTCAAGCAGATGCAGCTTCCGTATATCTCAATTCTTGTAGACCCAGTTTATGGTGGGGTGTCGGCGAGTCTTGCGATGCTTGGGGATATCAATATTGCTGAACCCAATGCGCTAGTGGGCTTTACCGGTCCCGATGTCATCCGCCAAACTGTTCGAGTAAAGCTACCCGAAGGCTTTCAGCGCAGCGAGTTTCTTCTCGAACATGGGGCGATTGATATGATTGTGCCTCGCGGGCAGCTTCCTGCTAAAGTGACGTCGCTACTCGATAAGCTGATGCATTCAAGGCGCGCAGCAGATACGACCGTCTCCGAGTCGGACAAGAAGAATGCAACAACCGCCTCCAGTGAGAATCAACTAGACGTTGCGGAGTAGGTGCAACAGTGACGCCTACTCGACATGCAGCACCGCATGACAACGCGAGTCTCGATGAGTGGCTCGCGTTCATTTCCCAGATACATCCTCGCGAAATCGAACTCGGCCTGGAACGCGTCAGCCGAGTCGCCTCGCGCTTAGGACTCTCTAAACCAGCGCCAAAAGTGATTACCGTCGCTGGCACTAACGGCAAAGGTTCGACCGTAAAAACCCTCGAGACAGTACTGCGGGCATCGGGTTACTCGACAGGCGCTTATACCTCACCGCATATCCTTCGATTCAACGAGCGCATTCGCCTCCGGGGTGAGGATGTGGCTGATGCGGCAATCGTCAACTGCTTTGCGCGCATAGAAGCGCAACGTGAGCCCGAATCATTAAGCTATTTCGAATTTACGACACTTGCCGCACTGATGCTGTTTGCCGACGCAAAAGTGGACTTCGCGCTGCTCGAAGTTGGCCTAGGTGGCCGCCTAGACGCGGTTAATCTCATCGATCCGGACTGCTGTGTCATTACTAATATTGCGCTCGATCATGAAGATTGGTTGGGCAAAGGGCGCGAGAACATCGGCGCGGAAAAAGCGGGCATTCTCCGTGCTGCTACGCCTTTCGTCTTTTGTGATCGCGATCCACCCGCCAGTGTTTTGGCGCGCGCAGCGTCTCTCGGGGTTACTCCGCTCATAATCGATACTGACTTCAGCGCTCAAAAGTCGCGAGGAGAGTGGTGTTTCGAGGGGCAGAGCTGTAACGGCAGCAGTCTGCGCCGCGAGACATTACCTTTGCCGCATTTGTTTCTCGACAATGTTGTCGGCGCACTGCAGGCGCTCGCCTGCCTGAACGCGCTTCCTGCTGCAGAGATTCTGCGCACTGCCTTGAAGGGGCTGCATTTGGGTGGCCGCTTCGAGAAGCGACGTGACTCAGGTAGCGGTCGCTTGGTCATTTTGGATGCGGCGCATAATGTTGCAGCTGCTGAATTGCTAGCGCAGAGTTTAAGGGCGAGCTACTCGGCGAAGAGCCCCGAGTCGCTTCCTGCACCGGGTAAGCCACTCAAAATTCGCTTAGTGCTCGCTGCGATGGCAGACAAGAATATCGAAGATATTGTGCGGGCTTTAGACCCCCTAGTCGATATCTGGTATATTGCCGCCTTCGAAGGTGCTCGCGCTCTTGCTGCCACAGAAATCAACAAGCGGGTTAGCAGCACGCTGCCTAGTGCTGAGATTAAGTTATTCGATTCGGTCCTGCCCGCGTATAGAGCTGCGTGTGATGAGCGGCCCAATGAGGAGGCGGTCGTAGTTGTTACCGGCTCTTTTCATACGCTAGCTGAGGTTGCTGCTTTGCCTGATCTTGCTCGCTATGAGCTAGCTGTCGAATAAATTGAAGCGTAGCATACGAGGCTAGGAAGCCTATTACACAGAGACTCTAAGTCGAGCGAGGCAGAGGCATTGCAGCAGGATTCTCAAGAGGTAAGCAAAGGACGCAAAAGACGGGTCGTTGGTACCATCGTCCTGCTGGCCCTCGCGCTGATTATCCTCCCACAACTCTTTGACGGAGAGGGCAGTTACCAACCGCAGATTGAGAGCCGCATCCCCGAACGCCCGATTATCACGTTATTACCGCAACCGCAGCAAAGCCGTCCCGTTATGGCTGGCGATGTGCCTAGCCGCGCCGTCGTTGATAACCCCGCTGTCGCTGTTCGTGCTAGTAATGCCAGCAACTCTAGCGAGCGCGAACCGCGGATTATTGAATTCCCTCAGTCTAATCAAATATCTAACGACGAACCTCAGTCAAATACAGTCGCGGAGGCAGAGATAATCCGGGGTGCTGAAGAGGACGCCAACCCGAGCCTGAATGCGGCTGGCTTGCCCGACGGATGGGTAGTTCAACTAGGCACGTTCGGCGACCTTGGCAACGCGAGTGTGCTGCTGCGGGAGCTTTTAGCAGACGACTATAGGGCCTACGAAAGAAAGTCGCAGCGGGACGGGCGCGAAATGTCTACGATTCTCGTTGGGCCGGTCATCGATAGAGCAGAAGCCGACCGCTTGCTGGCTGAACTCGCCGCGAAGCTCAACCTTACGCCGTTGGTCAAGCGCTATGAGCGTGAGGAGCTAAGGTAATATGCCTTCCGCCCTCGCTGAGTCCATTGGTCAAATCGATTTAGCGATAATCGCCTTAATCGCCTTGTCAGGATTGTTCGGTCTCTGGCGCGGAATCGTTAAAGAAGTTTTTTCTATCGCCTCCCTTATTTTGGCTATCGTCGCTGTGCGTCTCTACAGTGGCCTTGCTGCGTTACAGCTCGAAAATATTATCGACAATGGTGTTGTTCGCCTTGCCATTGCCTCCGCGGTTTTGTTTATTTCTGTGATGATTCTTGGGAGTGGGTTAATCGCGCTTCTGCAGAAACTTCTTACGTTTACGGGACTCAGGCTTATCGACAGATTGCTCGGTGGCGTGTTCGGTCTCGCTCGGGGTGTGCTGGTGCTCATGGTGGTTATTTATTTCGCCGAGCCCTTTGTGGGTACGAGACATTTCTGGGTTGAGTCGCTCTCGATTGCAAGGGCTCAAGAAGTGATGGCTGTTGCTGCTGAATATTTACAGCCTGTTGCTGCCTCGCAAGAGCGGGGCACGGTGATCTAGGCTCTCGTTTTAATGCTTTTAACGCGGGCGGATTCGCAGCGTGTAGTGTAAAATTGAAACCTCGTTCGAAGTCTCTGGAGAGAAATATGTGCGGCTTAGTGGGTGTTGTATCTGATAATGATATTGGTGTCTGCCTCTATGACACATTGACCGTACTCCAGCACAGAGGACAAGACGCGGCAGGTATTATGACCTGTGATAACGGCAAACTGAATTTACGCAAGGACAACGGCCTTGTAAAAGATGTTTTCCGCACGCGCCATATGCGCAGGCTTACTGGCCAGATGGGAATAGGGCATGTGCGCTATCCAACCGCTGGCTCTTCTAGCCCAGCACTCGCGCAGCCATTCTATGTCAACAGTCCCTACGGTTTAGCCTTGGCTCACAATGGTAATCTTACGAATACCAAAGAGCTCAGCCGAGACCTCTTTAAAGAAGACCTTCGGCATATCAATACTGACTCTGACTCCGAAGTGCTACTTAATATTTTTGCACATGAATTGCAGCGTCGAAACAAAATGAAGCCTCTGCCCGAGGATATCTTTGCCGCGGTAGCCGGCGTTCACAATCGCTGCCGTGGTGGTTTTGCTGCACTGGTTATGATCACCGGCTATGGCATCGTGGGCTTTCGCGATCGTAATGGCATTAGACCATTGGTTTATGGCTATCGCGAAAAAGCCGACGGATCTGGGCGCGAATATATGATCGCCTCTGAAAGCGTCGCGTTAGACTCTCAGGGTTTTACAATAGAGCGGGATGTCGCGCCGGGTGAGGCAGTTTATGTCGACGCTAAGGGGATACTGCATACTCAGGTTTGTACAGAGCCTGGTGAACATGCACCATGCATATTCGAGCACGTTTATTTCGCACGACCAGACTCTTTGATGGACGGCATTTCTGTCTATAAAGCACGGCTGCGTATGGGTGAGAAGCTTGCCGATAAACTGCTCGCCGAGCGCCCCGATCATGATATCGACGTTGTCATCCCGATTCCCGACACGAGTCGCACCTCTGCACTCGAGCTAGCGAATAGACTAGGCGTTAAGTATCGCGAGGGATTCGTTAAGAATCGCTACATCGGGCGCACGTTCATTATGCCGGGCCAGAGTCAACGTCATAAAAGTGTTCGGCAAAAGCTGAATGCGATAGATCTAGAGTTTAGGGGTAAAAATGTCTTGCTCGTTGATGACTCGATTGTGCGCGGAACGACCTGCAAACAGATTATCCAGATGGCGCGTGATGCAGGCGCTAACAAAGTTTATTTTGCCTCAGCAGCGCCTGCTATTCGCTATCCGAACGTGTATGGTATCGACATGCCCGCAGCAGCAGAGCTAATCGCATCGGGTAAGACCGAGCTTGAAGTGCAAGAGGCGATTGGTGCGGATTGGCTGATTTATCAAAACCTAGAAGACTTAATTTCCGCGGCTTCTGAAGGCAATCCCGAGGTCTCAGCCTTCGAATGCTCGGTCTTTAATGGTGAGTACGTGACGGGCGATGTCGACGAAATTTACTTGCGGCGCCTTGAGACCAAGCGCAATGATCACGCCAAATTGTCAAAGGCCGAAAAGAAAGCTGGCAAAGGGAATGACTCGGAAGCGCAGATCGCCGATATCAATAATGATATTTAGCCGCCAGCTAATTTAACCTTGTCGAAGCGCTTCTCAAGCGTCGCTTTCAAGGTTTCCCTATGGTCGCCTTGAATCTCAATCACCCCGTCTTTCACGGTACCTCCGGTGCCACACAGGGCCTTGAGGGTCTTGGCAAGGCTCGCGAGTTCCTCACCTTTGAGCGGCACACCGCTTATCAGGCAAACCCCTTTGCCTTTTCTGCCTTTCGTTTCACGACCGATTCTAATTATTCCATCGCTAGGTGCTGAGGGCGTCTGTTTACCACACTGACATTTCCGCAGCTGTTTACCGCATTTCGAGCAAGACTGGCCAGCGGAGCCGCTGGCAGTCGAATAGACTAGGCGCGAGGAACTCATTGGTGCGGTTAACTTTTATAGAGAGACGGAAGCTGATATTTCACTTCGCGCTCACGCCGTCGACTCGCCAAGCGTTTCGCTTGTCGTAGCTTCTTCGCTAACGCCTTCAATTCAGCGCTGTCGAAAGTTGCAGTAGACAGGGGATTAAAGAGCATCGACTGCAGAGATTTTGCCTGCTCTGTGAGTTCTTGCGAAGGACTCATCCGTACTAAGTCCTCCATGCTTCTAATCTCAGCAGCACAATAATGATTCGCCCAAGCAATGAGCGCATCGCGAATCGCTTTGTTGTCGGACGAGGCACAGGCCGAATTCAACGCGGCAAAAGCAGCTTTCTCGTTGGCAGCAGGGGATTGCGCCGCCCGCCAGTCGTCGAAAAGCTGCTGGCTTTTTGCACCGAACCGACGCTTACTCATTATTGCAATAAGCAGTAGCACGAATGCGATGAACAGCCACTGCGTCCATCGAACAAGGCCACCGTCGATTGCTATAAACTCTGCCTCTGCCTGCGCGTCTATCATCGCCTGATCGACGAGAGGCTCTGGTTTCAGGAGTTCTTGAATCTCTTGTGTGCTAGCAATTGCTTGCTCCGAAGGCAAGACACCTTCGACTGTAGCAACTTCAAAGCGCGTCGGGGGGAGTGAGGTAGTGCGGGCAGAGTCGGAATTAACATCCCACCAGGCGATATCCAGTGCCGGTACTTCAATGACTCCAGCCTCGAGTGCGACATAGGTGCTGGTTTCGACGCGCGTACCGACAATGCTGCCGTCGACGAAGGTGCGTGAAATCTCCGCGGGGTCTGGATAGAGATTCAATCCTTGGACATTCTCCGGCGAGAAAGGCGGTAGCACCGCGCCATCCAAACCCTCCGCTCTGAGGATGATAGTGCGAACAACGCTGTCGCCTACCTTCAATGCCTCTAAGTCACCAGACCACGTCTCCTCGAGCGCAAGGCCGGTCACCGGCAGCCAGCCCTCGCCTCTGGGCAAAGACGCAGGCCGTTCTTTCACCTCAATCGTGGCCCCCTCGATAAACGCAGTGACTCGGCGCGTATTCATGTTGCGAAAGACGAAATTACTCGACCCGTCGGTTACTTCTCCTCGGAACAGAATGTCTGGGATTTGGAGTGGGCCGCTACGCTGAGGGAAGATGACGTAGCGTTTTTCGTAAACGCCGAAACGCTCACCGTCTATTAAGCGTTCATATTGATTAGGGGAACCAATCAGCTGTGTGACAGTGTCTTCCATCTCGAGTTCGGTAAAAACCGGATTGCGGATTCCGTTAATCGTGTAGAAAAGGCGCACAGTAAACAATAGTTGTTCTTGCACATAGACACTGTCTTTATTAACCTCGATTTCGAGATAAAGGTCGTCGCTACCTTGATTAGAGCGCGGTCCGGCATTCACCACGTTAATCGAGATTGGGTCGGTGGTTTGATTTAGTATCGACAGCGCAGGGATGCTGAGTTCGCCTTCTTTCTCAGGAAACAAGGTGATGACGTAGTCAGTCCAAGACTCGGTTACGCCATTAATGCTGCGTATTTGACTCGAGGTGCGCGTGCCGAGAACGTCGAAATCCTGAGTCAACGGCGTGAGATCTAGCTGCATCCCTTGGCGTTGATCATAAACTCGAATAGTGAGGGTAAGCGTTTCCCCACGCGCGAGTTCATTACGATCGACGCTAAGTTCTATCTGCTGAGCAAACGCCTGAGTCGCAAACACAGCGAAGGCGAAGAGGGCGACGGAGATTAGTCTTACCATATTTGGCCACCGCTCTGGTTTGAGTTTGCTGTCCCATTGAGCTGTCGCTGTCGGTACTGATAGCGGAATTTTCGTCGTAGTAACTCACCCGGATCATCATCTATGCGGCGGAGCCATTGTTCGAGCGCTTGTTGCTCTTCGAACTCTTCGTTCTCGGTCTCGTTAGGCGTGTTCTGTTCGCTGTTAGACTCGGAATTTTCCTGGTCCTCTGGCGCTTGTTGCTGCTGTTGTTCCTGCTGTTCTTGTTCGTCTTGATTGCCTTCTTGGCTTTCTTGATCTTGCTGCTCGCTACTTTCTTCCTGCTGGTCAGATTCGCTTTCTGAGCTTTGTTCCGAATCGCTTTCTTCGCTGTCGCCTTCTTCTTGTTCGCCTTCTTCTGCTTGCTGCTGCTCTAAAAGCTGCTCAACGATTTCTTTATTCTTGATCGCATCGTCGTGTTGCTCATCAAGCGCTAAGGCGAGATTGTAGGCAGTGATCGCTTCGGCGTAATTGCCACTCTGAGCGAGCGCGTTGCCGCGATTGTAATGTCCATCGGCGCTGGGATTCGCTGCAAATGCTGCGACGGCTGCCTCATAGTTGCCGCCTCGGTAAGAGGAGGCGCCGCGCCAATCGTTGTTCTCGAATAGGCTTGCTGCCTCGCTGTGGTCGTCACGTTCAAATGCGGCTGCTGCGCGTTGATCGCGTGTCATCCACAATCCCTTCCAAGCTTCGGCGAAGCTGAAGCCTTGCTCTTCGGCCTTGTTAGGCAAAGGCTGTCCTTCGTCATTGATTTGGATGTCGACTGTGGGGCCAAAGTCTGCGGCATAGGTCTGCTGTGAGGGCGTCACAAGCGTAAGGCTAACAGAGAGCGGTAGCAAAAATAGCCAGCCGCGACGGAAACTAAGCGCTGCGACGGGAAGCACTAAGAGAAGTAACCACGGACCTATTTCGTACCAAACATCGAACTCTTCTTCGACATCGGATAAAGACTCCTCGCCAAGTGGATTAATGTCACTCAGCAAATAAGCAAGGTCAGAATCGGCTAGTTGGATATCGTGGTAGCGTCCACCCACGCGGTTGGCAAGCGAGGTCAACAGGTTTTTATTGAGTCGTGGAACGATAATGGTGCCGCGCTCGTCGGTTAAGAAATTGCCATCGTTAGTGCGAATAGGTGCCCCTTCTTCGGTGCCGATTCCCATTACCAAGAGTTCGTTATCGGTGCCATTGAGCAAATCGGCTATGCGCTGTTCTTCGTCGAAGCCGGCGATTCCATCGGTCATAAGCAGAATTTTGCCACTGCCCCCATCGGTGTTCTTGAGTAGGCTGATAGCCAACTCAAGCGCCTCGACCGGATTGCTGCCGAACAAAGGCATGATGTTGGGGTTTAACGAGGGGACGAGTGCTTCAATGGTAACGACATCGTCGGTGAGAGGAGTAACTGCATGCGCGTCACCGGCGTAGACGACGAGCGCGGTCTGACCTTCGCTGCGCAGGGCGAGAATGTCACGCAGCTTGCGTTTTGCGAGGTCGACGCGGCTTGGACTGTGATCGGGTGCAAACATCGACAATGAGAGGTCGAGGATGATGACGAGCGCATCATCGCGCTTTTGCACCGGCTGCGGCAGCTTTTCCCAAACCGGGCCTGCAAGAGCGAGGCTCGTTAGCAACCAAACCAACAAGAGTAAGAAAAGCGGTGTGCGCTGAGAGGCGTTTTTACTGCGATCCAGCAGATAGGGCAGTAAGTCTTGATCAATCGCTCTGTCCCACGCAGTCACATTGCTATTAAGCCGCCAGAGAGCAGCAAGCAGTAAAACTGCTGGAATGAGCGCGAGAAGCCAAAGAGGGCGCAAGAAGTGGAAATTCTCGATTAGGCTTACGGGAATGAGAAGCTCCATATCAGTGAGCCTCCCGAGCTAGTTCATCATCTGTCCCGCGCGGCGAAAGGCCTAACAGTAATCTCCAAGGTATGGTCAGGAGTGCGAGCAGAAAGCTGAGCATGAGTGCGGCGCCCAGCGGCCAGTAGAACAATACTTTAGTCGGTCTGTAGGTTTGATCGTCTTGCTCTATCGCTTCGAGCCTGTCGAGCTCTTCGTAGATTTCGACGAGGTCATTCACATCTCGAGCACGGAAATAACGCCCACCCGTCGCTTCGGCTATTTGAGTCAGCACCGCTTCATCGAGCTCGGCAGAGGGGTTTATTGCGCGAGCGCCGAAGAACGAACGCTGTATAACCTGGTCTGCGCCGACACCTATTGTATAAATTTTTATGCCTTCGATTGCTGCAAGCTGACCAGCTTGTAGCGGATCTATCTCACCTGAGTTGTTAACGCCGTCAGTGAGCAAGACCAAAACGCGGCTGTTCTCGGGTCGAGTGCGCAGATGTTTTACGCCCAAGCCGATAGATTCACCTATCGCGGTAGCCGATTCTTCGATAATGCCGATGTCGGCTTCTTCGAGCAGAGTGCCCACCGTTTCGCGGTCGAAGGTAAGTGGTGCCTGAATATAGGCGTGAGCGGCGAACAATATAAGGCCAAGCCGATCGCCTTCGCGGCGCTCGACAAAGTCGCTGATGACGCGTTTGACGACGGAGATTCTCGACACCTGACGATTGCCAATAACCATATCTTGCGCTTCCATCGATCCGGAGATGTCGACTGAGAGCATGAGGTCGCGACCATTGGAAGGGAGCTCAACCGGATCGCCAAGCCATTGAGGACGCGTTCCTGCTGCGACTAGAAGCAACCAGATGACTGTGCAGAGGGTAACCGACAATATCCGGCCATTGCTGATGTTCTCGCTGTCTGATTGGAGGCGCGTGAGCATGTTAAAGAATGGGACGTAAAGCGCCGCGTCCTGACGCGGAGCCCGCGTCGCGAATCTATACACGAGATATGGGAAGGGCAGCAGGGCGAAAACCCAAGGCCAAGTAAGCTCTAACATTAGGCGTTTGCCTCCTTAGCAGCGGGGGGCACGTCAGCGAAGTCAGTCGGCAGTTGCGTGTCGCCAACTCGGCTATATTGATCTTTAATCCAGCCGATTGCGAAGGCGCGAAGTGCCTCTGCATCTACTGTTAGTTCGCGTTGGAAGCGCCCACTTGCAAACCCTTTGCGCAAAGAATCGGTGAGCAGTGGAGATGCGCTTGTTGATGAAAGCGACAGAAACTGCGCCCAGTCTTTGCCACTGAGGCTTGCGATAGCCGAATGAGGATTATGAAAGAGTGCGACGCGGCGGAGCACGCTGTTGGTTGCATTGAGCAGGCTAAGCCCTGCTATAGAATCGTTGCCGGCAGCCTGTTGCCTGTAATTTGTCATGCAACGTTCGAGCTCTGCAAGGGCGAAACTAAGCAGTAATCTAGTGTCGCGAGCTCGTGCATAAGCACGCCACGCGAAGACGCTGCTGACGAGTACTAGCGCCGCGAGTATCCACCACCCAGGTGCTGGGGGCCACCAGCTAATTTCGCCTGGCAGTCGAATATCGGCGAGCTGTGCTAGGAGTTCTTCGCTATCCATTCTCGGACTTGCTCCACGACGAGTTGATTGGTGCGTAGTTTAATCAAACGAATTTTAAGGCGTTCGAGATCTGATTCTATCGTTGCCACGCGCTCTTCGAATTGCAGTTTGTAGCGCGAGCGCGCCTTGCTGCTGTGTGTATTGATTGAGCCTTTGCTCGAACCATCGGTAATGCTGTACACACCCGGTGTTGGAAGACTCTCCTCCAGTGCATCATAAACCATGCAGCAAACTACGTTGTTATGGCGCGAGAGCTGATTAAGGTACTGCAATGCTGTCTCGTCGAGGGTGGCAAAATCGGAGATAACGTAAAGGGTGCTGCCGGGTTTGGTTATGCGGCGTATCTGCCCTAAGGCGTGCGCGAGACCTGGTTTAAAATCGGCAGTCTGCGGCTCTGAGTCGGGCGTGTTTTCTTTCTTCGCATTTAACTTCTGGTTAAACGTAAAAATCTGGTTGAGCAAATGGAGCGCCGAGCGACGAGAGCGCTTCGGCCGGACGAGGCTAGCGTCGGTGTCCGAGAAAACCAGTCCGCCAACGCGATCGCCATTGTCTATTGCAAGCCAGCAAAATAGCGCTGCGGCCTGCGCGGCAATAACTGATTTAAACGCGACTTGGCTGCCAAAAAACATGCTCGAGCATTGATCTACCGCAATAATCACCGGACGCTCACGTTCCTCGCGGAAGACTTTGGTAACGGCGCGGCCGGTGCGTGCGGTGGCGCGCCAGTCGATCAGTCTTATATCGTCGCCGGCTTGATACGGGCGAAATTCTTCGAAATCGATACCTCTGCCGCGTATCTTGGACAAGTGCAGTCCTGAAATTCCCGCTATCGAACGCGCGTGAGACACATAGGCAAGCGCCTTCGCGGCCTGTCTTTGTATTAGCATCTGCGGCAGCGTGATTAACGCACCGCGACTTCGATAGCGCTCGTGCTGGGGATCGAGCTTCGATTTAGCGACCATTGGTTGGCTCTCTGAATGGCTCTCTGAGACTCACGGCTTAGGCGGATGGTACGCGCTGACGGATAGTCTCCAACACTTGGTCTGGGGTTATGCCGCTCGCTTCTGCCTCGAAGCTGAGCAAGATACGATGACGCAGCACATCGAAGAGCACGTCTTGTACGTCGTCTGGGCTGACGAAATCCCGGCCCTGAATCCATGCATGCGCGCGCGCACAGCGGTCGAGGGAGATGGTGCCCCGAGGGCTTGCGCCGTATTCAAGCCAGCCGGCAAGATCCTCTCCGTATTGCGCAGGCTCACGAGTCGCCATGATGAGCTGAATGATGTATTCCTCGACCTCGGGTGCCATGTGCATCGCAAGAATTTCCTGTCGCGCCTCAAAAAGGCTGTCTTGTGGAATTTCCTTTGGTATCTCAGTTGCGACATTGGCGGCTTCGCTGCGGACTAACTTAAGAATTTCGCGTTCGGCGGAGGCGCTGGGATAGCCTATTGCTACATGCATGAGGAAACGGTCGAGCTGCGCCTCGGGCAGCGGGTAGGTGCCTTCTTGCTCGATCGGATTCTGGGTCGCCATGACAAGGAAGAGCGGTGGCAGGGTGAAAGACTCGCGCCCAACACTAACCTGGTGCTCTGCCATTGCCTCGAGTAAAGCTGACTGCACTTTTGCCGGCGCTCGGTTAATCTCGTCGGCGAGGACAAGATTGTGAAAAATTGGCCCCTTTTGGAAGCGGAATGAGCCATCTTCCGGGCGAAACACCTCCGTGCCAGTAATGTCGCTTGGCAACAGGTCTGGGGTAAATTGAATGCGGTGGAAGTCGCCTTCAACGGCTTTCGACAGGTCCTTAATCGCCTTAGTCTTTGCCAGTCCTGGCGCGCCTTCTACGAGCAGGTGACCATCCGCGAGAAGTGCAATAAGCAGGCGATCTATGAGGCGCTCCTGACCTATAATTTGCGTCGATAACCATTCCCTGAGTTCTGTTATTATTCCGTGATGGCTCATAGTGTAAAGTCTCAAATAGTGGGGCTTTTTTGCAAGGTCATCGATTTTAACCGTTTTCAACTGGATGTCTAGGCGCGCCTCGGATCAGAGTGGGTGAGTGCTGGCTGAACCAAGCGTTTAGTTCTAACTAAGTTGTGGAGAAGGTAGGCAATGAGCAAGGAATCACGTTCTCGTGAGTTACAGTTAGACACAATTTTAGCTGCGATTACTTCGGCTTTAGGTGGTCAGTCAGCCGCTAAAAATGATCTATTACACCGCTTCACCAAACGTTATCTCGGGAATACGTCTCCTGATGACTCTGCTGCCAAATCAACTGAGTTGATTCTTGCAGACATTATTCAAGCCTGGCATTTCATCCAAGAACGTAAATCTAGCCGCCCGATAATCGCTTTTGAAGAGGGGCTGCTCGAGGAGAACGGCAGACAGTTGCCAATGACAGTCGTTCGGGTGCTGCTCGACGACAAGCCCTTCATCGTAGATTCACTCCGCCAGGCCCTGCTACGTTCGGGCGTGACGATAAAGACGGTGCGTAACACGGTTTTGTTTAGCGGTAGGCGTAAAACAGGCGCGGCGAAGGATAGTTTAGGCCGCTTTGGACAGCTAATAGGCATCGCCACGGCTAGCGACGATGATTACAGCGCTGAATCTTTTTGTAGCATCACCTGTGCAAGATGGGGGGCCGAGCGTTCGAAACCGATAGAATCAGAGCTCCGCGACGCCCTCAATCATGTCAGTGCTGCAGTCGGTAACTACAAAGAGATGACCTCGGCGGCGGCTAATCTTCGCCGTAACCTGCTCACCAATGCTGAATACCTGCCTGTATCAGAGGAAAACGTCGCTGAGTCTATCGAATTTATCGGATGGCTTATCGATAACCACTTTACGTTTTTGGGCTACGAGAAATACCGCATACGCGAGAAAGCGGGTGAAAGCATCATTGAGCTCGAGTCAGATTCACTGTTAGGAGTCTCGCGCTACAAGTCCGAACTCAAGTCGCAAACAAAGGTTAGTTCTCTGCCCGGAGCCGCGGCCGATTTTATCCGCAGGCCTAAGTTACTCAGTTTCGCGAAATCGTCGAAACGTTCTAAGGTACACCGTCCTGCTTATTACGATTACGTCTTGATTAAGGAGTTCGACAAGGCGGGGCAAGTGACTCACATGCACCGTTTCCTCGGACTCTACACGTCGTCTGTCTATTTTAGAGAAGCGCTGTCGATTCCCTTGCTGAGAAAGAAAGTGAGTCGTGCGCTAGAGAATTCTGGCTATACAAAGAATGGCCACAACATGAAGGACCTGCTGCAGGTCATCAATACCTTTCCACGAGACGAGTTGTTTCAGGTTAGCAGTAAGGCGCTCTTAGATACCGCCATCGGCATAACTAAAATTCGTGACACTGGCACTAGCAAATTATTTGTCCGTAAAGATTTCTATGGTCGCTTCGTTTCGTGTCTGGTTTATATCCCACGCGAGCTGTTTAATACTAAATCGCGATTAGCGATTCAATCACTACTTCAGCAAAGGCTCCAGGCTGAAGATGTTGACTTTAATACCTATCTTTCCGAATCTTCGCAGGCGCGCATTCACCTGGTATTTAGAGTGCCGTCCATAAGAGCGCTTAAGATCGATCAGAATGCGCTAGAAAAAGACATTGTCGAACTCATACGCCCCTGGGAAGAAGATTTCATGGAGCGTCTACGTGAAGTCGGCACCGAAGACGAGGCGCAGCAGCAATACGGGCAGTTCGCGGAGTGTTTCTCATCAGCCTATAAAGATGCGTACACCGCTGCTGAAGCTGTGGAGGATGTGCGATTTATTAACGCAGTGGCGAGTTCCGGCGACGTTGCTGTAAATCTAAGGGAATCACATGCAGAACGCGCTGAGTTTAGCTTTAAGCTTTTTAGTTTAGAGAGTCAGCTCATGCTGTCTGATGTCGACCCGATTTTGGAAAATCTGGGTCTGCGTATTATTAGCGAGAGTACCTATCCTCTGCGGGGTAACTGCGCACTTGAGTCGAGCGAGCTTGGGCCGCGGATATGGCTTCACGATTTCTTGGTTTACAGTAGCGAGTCGAGTTCACCGTTAAGCGAAGAGGGCAGAGAATTTTTCGAACAGGCTTTTTATGCAATCTGGTCAGCGCGAGTGGAAGACGACTCCTATAATGCCTTGGTTCTTAATTCAGGGCTCAGCTGGCGACAGGCAGCGTTACTGCGCGCACTGGGTGCTTACCTCAAACAAATCCGTTTCGATTACTCCCAGGGCTTTATTGCCGAGACCCTGTCGTCACATCCGAAAATTTCGAGCGATTTGGTCGAGCTATTCACGGTGCTGTTTCAGCCTGATAACAGCAAACAATTGGTAGCTAAAGTTCGGACTCGAATCGTCAAAGCAATCGACGGCGTGTCTAATCTTTCTGAGGACAGTGTGCTGCGCGCTTATCTTGGTCTTATCGATGCGATGCTAAGGACTAACTTTTTCCAACTCGATGCTACGGGCGAGCTGAAGGACTATTTTTCATTCAAGTTCGAGCCGCAGCGTATTGAGGGTGTGCCAAAGCCATTGCCTAAGTTCGAAATTTTTGTATATTCAAGCAAGGTCGAAGGCGTGCATCTGCGCGGCGGTAAAGTCGCCCGCGGCGGCCTGCGTTGGTCGGACAGGCGTGAAGATTACCGAACAGAGGTGCTGGGCTTAGTTAAGGCACAGCAAGTGAAAAATTCCGTCATTGTGCCTGTCGGAGCGAAAGGCGGATTTGTTGTAAAAGATGCGACGCCGGTGGCCAATCGCGCTGAGTTTCAGGCCAGAGGCGTTAGAGCCTATGAAACGTTTATCGCTGGATTGTTAGATATTACTGATAATCTCAAGGACGGAATGCTAGTCCCGCCAGAAAGCGTTGTGCGCCTCGATGAGGACGACCCCTATCTGGTTGTCGCGGCAGATAAAGGAACAGCGACTTTCTCAGATATCGCAAACGGCATTGCGGCAAGCTATGGCTTTTGGTTAGGCGACGGGTTTGCGTCAGGTGGAAGCAATGGCTACGACCACAAAGCGATGGGAATTACCGCGAAGGGCGCATGGATTTCTGTGCAGCGAAATTTTAGAGAACGCGGCATCGATATCCAGAAGGAAGAGTTCAGTGTCATAGGCATCGGAGACATGTCTGGCGATGTGTTTGGCAACGGCATGCTGCTGTCGGCAAAAACCCTGCTTAAAGGCGCGTTTAATCATCTGCATATCTTTGTCGACCCAACCCCCGACACCGCGGCGAGTTTTCGAGAGCGCAGGCGCTTATTCAACCAGGCCGGATCTTCGTGGACCGATTACAACAGTGACTTGATATCGCGTGGAGGAGGTGTGTTCGAGCGCAGTTTAAAGTCTATCGCACTCACCGACGAGATGCGAAGCGCATTTGCGACAGAGGCAAAATCGCTTACGCCGGATCAACTTATTTCAGCGATGCTAAAAGCACCCGTTGATCTTCTCTGGAACGGCGGCATTGGCACGTATGTGAAAAGTGTTACCGAGAGCGATGCTGCTGTGGGTGACAAAGCCAATGACTCGCTGCGTGTAGACGCGCGCGATCTTCGCTGCAAGACTATAGGCGAAGGGGGAAATTTAGGCATGACTCAATTGTCGCGCATAGAGTTCGGCCTCAAAGGTGGCGCCTCGTTTACCGATTTTATTGACAACTCTGCGGGTGTCGACTGTTCTGATCACGAGGTCAATATTAAGATATTGCTTAACGAGGTTGCGAACAAAGCGCCAACCCGTTCCGCTAAAGCGCAAGCCGACGCCGAGGCTCAGCGTAGTGTCTTACTTGAGAGTATGACCGAGGAAGTTGCCGCACTCGTTTTAGAAAACAATTACCGACAAGTACAAACCCTAGCGCTGAGCTTTTCGGACCCAAAACTTGGCTGCAAAGAGTTTAACGAACTTGTTGGTTTTCTTGAATCAAACGCGGGACTCGATCGTGAAATCGAATTTCTTCCAAGTGCCGAACAGCTCGAACAGAGAGTTAACACTCGGTTAAACCCGTCGCGACCAGAGCTCGCGGTCGCTACGTCTTACATGAAAATGTATCTCAAAGCCGAATTGGTCGCGGCTTCTTATTTGAAGGACCCGCTTCTGCAGAAGCATTTGTTTAAAGCATTCCCTGAATCTTTGGTCGCGCGTTACGCCGATGAGATAGATCAGCACCCTTTACGCAATGAGTTGATGGCAACGCAGTTGGCCAATTACTTAGTAAATAGGGTCGGGGCCTATTTTGTCTTCGAACTGATGGCGGGTTCGTCTGCCAGCCTTGCCGACGTTGTACGAGCGTCTATTTTTGCGATAGAGGCGCTCGATGCTGAGTCGCAATGGCAATCGATTGAATCTCTTGATTACTCTGTGGCGTCGTCTTATCAAGACGAGACCATGCTGGCTCTTATTAAGCTCGTGCGCGATGCGACGCGTTGGTTGTTGCGAAATCGACCTGCCACAGAGGATTTGGTCGTGGAGATTAAGCCGTTTGCGATCGGTGTTAAAGCTATGGTTGCGATGCTTCCTGCGGGTCTACCAAAAAATCTTGAAAAGAAGTTTGCGGCTAACAAGGATGCTCTTGTTAAGGCCGGCTTGCCCAAAGAGCTTGCCGACTGCGTTGCTAAGTACTCATTCTTGGCGCCTGTTTTTAGTTTGATCGATGTGTCACAAAGCATGTCGGAAAGCTTAGAAACAATGATTAATGCTCATTACCTTATAGGTGACGCACTGCGTCTCGATTGGTTGGGCGAGCTAATCAGCGGGGTTACGCCAACGAATAGCTGGGAGTCGCGACTGAGAGCCACTGCTATCGACGACTTGGCTTGGCGTCAAAGGGTGCTGGCAAAGAAACTGCTCGAAGAAACCCGCAGCCAGAAGGGGTTGAGTAAGCGAGTCGACGCGTGGTTCCAAAGCAACGCCTTTGCAATCAGTAGAACAAAAAGTGTGTTTGCACGCTTGCGCGCCGAGAAGACACCAGATCTGGCGATGATTACCGTTGCGTTACGCGAGCTAAAACGTTTGGCTTAGCGATATATTTGTTAACAAAATTGAGCAGGGAGAGAGTGTGTACAAATTGATTAGGAGTCTGCTTTTCAGGCTGCCCGCAGAGCTTTCGCATGACATCGCACTGCAAGCGATGAGTTTAGGGGAGCGCGTCGGCTTGTTGGGGATTCTAGCTGCAAAGACAAAAAAATATGCAGTACCCAAAACTGTCATGGGTATCGACTTTCCGCATATTGTTGGCCTTGCCGCGGGGCTCGATAAAAATGCCGACTATGCTGATGTGCTGCAGGCTCTCGGTTTTGGCTGGCTCGAATTGGGTACCGTAACGCCTCGGCCTCAGCCTGGGAACCCGAAGCCAAGAATGTTTAGGCTTGCCAACCAGCGCGCCATTATCAATCGGTTGGGGTTTAATAATAAGGGTATCGACCATCTGCTTAGTCGGCTTGAAAGTCGTCACAGGAAGGGCATTGTAGGTGTGAATATAGGCAAGAATGCCGACACGCCAATTAGTGATGCGAATGAGGACTATCTCATCGGGCTCCGAAAAAGCTATTCGGTGGCAGATTATATTGCCATCAATATCTCGTCACCCAATACGCCGGGGCTGCGTTCGCTGCAATATGGCGAAGAGCTTGATAGTTTGCTGAGTGCCTTGGTTTCCGAGCGTGCCAAGCTCGAGAAAGCGCATTCGCGTTTTGTGCCGCTCGCTGTAAAGCTTGCGCCCGATATGTCTGAGGATGAACTTAAGCTGTGCTGCTCCAAACTTCTTGCTCACAAAATTGACGGTGTGATTGCGACGAATACGACATTCGATCGAGAACGCGTGCAGGGAAATAATCATGCTGCCGAAACAGGCGGATTGAGCGGGGCGCCACTGACTGAAAAAGCCTGCGCGACACTGCGCCAGATCAAACGGTTAGTGGGCGATGACATGGCGATTATCGGCGTCGGCGGAATTATGACAGCGTCTGATGCCGTCGCTCGTTTGGAGGCCGGCGCTGATCTAGTTCAGCTGTATTCTGGCTTTATTTATGAGGGGCCTGCGCTGATCGAAAGTGCGCTCAAGAAAATTTCAACGCATTCTAGCTCTGGCAAAAACTCGCAGCGGGCAACTAACAATGGGTGAGTCAGGTGTTGAGCATGAGTCGCCCTTCGACAGACCAGCAGACCTTCTTTTTTTTACGACGCTAGGGTGCCACCTCTGTGAACAGGCAGAACAAATACTCGGTTCGGTTGCGCACTCCCAACGCGCCGAATTGGCAGTTGATGTTATAGATATTGCGGACGATGCAGCGCTTGTTGAGACTTACGGGATTCGAATACCGGTATTTAAAAGAGTCTGCGATGGCGAAGAGTTAGGCTGGCCTTTTGGTGAAGAGCAGCTAGTTCACTTTCTCGCTGGAGCACTTGGTGTCGACAAGGCAGGCGAGATCACTTAACGCGAAGATCAAGTGCCTGCGTTCTCTATTGGCAAGCCGAAAATCCTACGCGCGTTGCGAGTCGATTCTTCTGCTATTTGCTCGGCTTCCCGACCCGTGCACTGTGCGAGCATTCTGACGACTTCAACAAGATGACAAGGCTCGTTGCGTCGTGATTTAGGTTTTGGTCTGAGTGTGCGAGGCAATAAATAAGGTGCATCGGTTTCTATTAATAGCCTGTCCGGTGGAATGTATTTAACAATTTCCTGCAGTTCTGCGCCTCGCCTCTCATCGCATACCCAGCCGGTAATGCCGATGTACATATCTAAGGCCAAATAGTCATCCAGAGCTGCTTTGCTATCAGTAAAGCAGTGCACCACGCCGCCTTTGATTTTATCTCGGTATCTTTTGAGCAATTCAAAGAAGGGCTCATGTGCTTCTCTCTGATGCAAGAAGAGGGGCTTTTGTGCAAATTCAGCTATCTTAAGGTGCTCTTCGAAAACCTGCAGTTGGGTCTCGCGCGGTGAGAAATCTCGATTGAAATCGAGGCCACATTCACCTATTGCTACGACCTCGTCGCGGCCGACTAATTCACGAATAACTGCACTCGCCTCAGAATCCCATTGACTTGCGACATGAGGGTGGAAGCCTGCCGTACTGCGAAACACAGTGGGTTGTTGCTTGCTGTACTCAGCTGCCTGTTGCGAGGTGCTGAGGTCGGTGCCGGTAAGCATAATCGTCTTCACGCCCGCTGCCTGCGCGCGCTCGACCACTTGATCAAAGTCGGTATCGAAAGAGTCATGCGTAAGATTGGCGCCGATATCGACGAGGGAGGGAAAGGGATGGGGCATTGTGTGCGCTCAATCAAAGTCATGGATTGGACTCGGCTGTGGCCCAAATGTGCGACTAGTGTAGCTTAGGGGGGTGCTGCACGAAACCTGCTTTACGTATCAAGCGTGCGCCAATTCGATCGCTGAGGTGGCTAGCGTTTGGCTGATCGATAGCTGATAATATGTTGATAATAAACAGGCAAAGAATAGGAATTAAGCGTGAACGCAAGCGATCAAAAGCAGTCCCTCAATTGGTCAGAGTTAGGATTCCAATACAAGAAAACAGATTTTCGCTTTCGCGCCGTGTGGCGTGATGGCGCCTGGAACGAAGGTGAGATGATTAGCGATGAATTTATCGCGATCCACGAAGGTGCTCCCTCTATACATTACGCGCAACAGTGTTTCGAGGGTATGAAGGCGCAAACGGCGCCAGACGGTCGTATTCTTCTGTTTAGACCCGATCTTAATGCCCAAAGGATGAGCCGCACAGCCGAGCGTCTGCTCATGCCCCATGTCCCAGAGGAGATGTTTGTGCGGGCAGTGCGCGACACGGTCCGGGCGAATACCTCTTGGGTGCCCCCTTATGGATCAGGCGCGTCTCTCTATATTCGCCCGATGCTTATTGGCGTAGGCGAGAACCTCGGCCTTAAGCCTGCTCAGTCTTACGAGTTTAGGGTATTCGTGTCACCGGTTGGTCCTTATTACAAAACGGCAGGCCTCGGAACGATCAAGTTGGCGGTTTCGGAAATGGATCGCGCAGCTCCAAGCGGAACAGGAAGCTATAAGGCAGGGGCTAACTATGCAGGTGGCTTGCTAGCCACTAAGCGAGCGCAAGAACTAGGCGCCAACGAGGCGCTCTACCTTGACTCAAGAGAGCGACGCTTCATAGACGAGGCGGGATCAGCCAATATCGTTGTTGTGATGCAAGACGGCACTGTGGTGACGCCGAAATCTGACGCGATCTTGCCGAGTATTACTCGTCGCTCGATTATGACGCTTGCCGAGAAAAAGCTCGGTCTCACAGTTGAGGAGCGGCCGATTGAATTGCGCAGCGAGATTGCTCAATTTAGCGAAGCGGCGGCGTGTGGCACCGCAGCGGTTCTGTCACCGGTTGGTAAGATCTGGTTCGATGGTGACTGGCATGATATCGGCGACCCAGAGCACGTTGGGCCAGTGATGCAGCAGCTCTACGATCTGCTTGTCGGTATTCAAAAAGGCGAAGCCGAAGATGAATTTGGCTGGACCGTTGATGTTGCTTGAACAGAATTGGTGTATCCACTAACTCGGAAAGACCCGTCATCGCAGGCTATCTAGGGCATTTATCGCGATAGATAGCCTGTTTTTGTGTTCATCGGTTATACGCTAATTTGCGTAAACACTTGACCGACCCACAACCCTTCCTTATATACTCGCGCACTTCCGGCCTCGGCCTACTGCCCTAAGAGTTGCGTTTATGTCCAAATCATTAGTAATAGTCGAATCGCCAGCAAAGGCGAAAACTATTAATAAGTACCTCGGTTCCGACTTTATCGTCAAATCGAGCGTGGGGCATATCCGCGATCTTCCAACCTCTGGGTCAGCGAACCCAGTCGATCCCAAAGCGCGCGCCGCCGCCGCCGCAAAGACCCGTAAACTCGCGCCTGATGAAAAAGTAGCCTATAAAAAGAAGAAGGCAAAAGAGCAGCTCGTTAAGCGCATGGGTATCGACCCAGACCACGATTGGGCCGCAAGGTATGAAGTCTTACCAGGTAAAGAGAAGGTGGTATCGGAGCTGCAAAAGTTGGCAAAGACCGCCGACACAATCTATCTCGCGACGGATTTGGACCGCGAGGGAGAGGCGATCGCGTGGCATCTAAAGGAATCAATTGGCGGTGACGAAAGTCGCTATAAGCGGGTGGTTTTTAACGAGATTACCCAGCGTGCGATTCAAGAGGCTTTCTCTAAGCCGGGTGAATTAGACATGCGCTATGTCGAGGCGCAGCAAGCACGCCGCTTTCTCGACCGTGTAGTTGGTTTCATGGTGTCACCCCTGCTCTGGGCGAAAGTCGCCCGTGGCCTATCCGCGGGGCGTGTGCAATCAGTAGCCGTTCGCTTAGTTGTCGAGCGAGAGCGTGAGATTAGAGCGTTTATTCCTGACGAATTTTGGGAAGTGTTCGCTGAACTTGAAACGGGTAAGGCGGAAGCGCTGCGTTGCCAAGTGGTAAAACAGTCGGGTGCGAACTTTCGCCCAACCAGCAAGCAGGAAACGGATTCGGCGCTTGAGACATTGCAGGCGAGCGACTTCACTGTGCTTAAGCGCGACGACAAGCCGACGTCATCGAAGCCGAAAGCGCCTCTAATTACGTCTACGCTTCAGCAGGCAGCGAGTACGCGGCTTGGTTTTGGCGTCAAAAAGACGATGATGATGGCGCAGCGCCTTTATGAGGCGGGCTACATAACGTATATGCGTACCGACTCGACACATCTTAGTGGCGATGCTATCGCAATGTGCAGAGATTACATTGGGAAAAAATTTGGCCCTGAGTATTTGCCCGAAAAGCCGCTCTTTTATAGCTCGAAAGAGGGCGCTCAAGAGGCCCACGAAGCCATTCGCCCGACCGATGTGCGTATGACCGAAACGTTGCTCAATCAGATGGAGCCTGATGCGGTGCGGCTATATACACTGATTTGGCAATATTTCGTTGCCTGTCAAATGCCGCCAGCCCGGTACCTAAGTTCGAGCATCAGCATCGGAGCTGCCGATTTCGAATTGCGAGTGAAAGGTCGGATTATGCAGTTCGATGGTTACCTGCGGGCGATGCCTTCGAAGGATGAGGACGTGGTGCTGCCATCGGTTATAGAAGGCGATAAGCTTGCGCTTAATGAGCTAATGCCACAGCAGAATTTTACCAAGCCGCCGCCGAGATTTACCGAAGCGAGCCTCGTTAAAGAACTCGAGAAAAAGGCGATTGGCAGGCCATCTACTTACGCAGCGATTATTTCGACAATCCAGGACCGCGGCTACGCGCGCGTGGAGAACAAGCGATTCTATGCGCTCAAAATGGGCGATATTGTTGCCGAAAGGCTGATCGAAAGTTTTGCTGAACTGATGGATTACGACTTCACCGCGAAGATGGAAGAGTCTCTCGATGCGGTCGCCTCGGGGGAAAAGAACTGGAAAGTGCTGCTTAACGAATTCTATGAGCGCTTCACCATTGAATTAGCCCTCGCTGAAACTGCCGACGGCGGGATGCGCACGAACGATCCGACTGAAACCGATATCGAATGTCCAAATTGCGGGCGCAATATGCAGATTCGTACTGCCTCGACCGGCGTCTTTCTTGGTTGTTCCGGTTATGCGTTGCCTCCTAAGGAGCGATGTAAACAAACGATTAACCTGACTCCTGGTGAGGATGCGATTCGCACCGATACCGCGGAGGAAGCCGAGGCTGCTGAAAACGTTCTACTGCGTAAAAAGCACCGCTGTGGACTATGCAACACCGCGATGGATAGTTATCTCCTCGACGAAGGGCGCAAATTGCACGTCTGCGGTAATAATCCCGATTGCAGCGGATTCGAGGTCGAGAGCGGTGAATTTAAGATTCGCGGTTATGATGGTCCTATCATCGAGTGCGATAAGTGTTCACAGGATATGCAGCTTAAAACCGGTCGGTTCGGCAAGTATTTTGGCTGCAGTAACGAGTCCTGTAAGAACACTCGCAAGCTCTTGCGTAACGGTCAAGCGGCGCCGCCTAAAATGGATCCGGTACCGATGCCTGAGTTGCAGTGCGAAACAGTGGACGATCATTATATTTTGCGCGATGGTGCGGCGGGATTATTCCTCGCTGCGAGTCAATTCCCGCGAAACCGTGAGACAAGAGCACCACTTGTGGCGGAGCTGCTGCCCCATGCTTCTGAAATAGACCCCAAGTACGCGTATCTGATGGACGCACCAGCAGCAGACGATGTAGGTAATCCTAGCATCGTTCGCTATAGCCGTAAGACTGCTGAAATTTATGTTCAGAGCGAAATCGACAAGAAGGCGTCCGGTTGGAAGGCCTTCTATACCGGTAGTGCCTGGAAGGAAGAGGGCAGCGGCGAGGCTGGCCCGAAGAAAGCAGTCAAAAAGGCAGTGAAGAAAGCCGTAAAAAAAGTCGCCAAAAAAGCTGTGAAGAAGGTCGCAAAAAAGGCGTAAAGAAGGCAGTAAAGAAGACGTAAAGAACACGTAAAGAAGGCGTACAGAGGGCGTAAAGCAAGCGGTAAAATGAGCAGACTAACTGGGGCTCATTAGGCGTTAGAAGCCACTGAAGCAATTTGCGAAACCAGATTGATATTGCTAAAAGCGCCCGCAGCCGGATTCGGCGGCGGGCGTTTTTAGTTTCTGTGGCCTGTGGCCTTTGCTCTTATCCCTTATCCCTCAATAGGCGTAATAACGTCTTTAGTGGCGACGTATCACGCCTACGCTTATGCCCTCGATTGCGAACTCATTGAGTCTTACATCCACTTCAATTGGCGCGAAATCTGGATTCTCGGCAATTAGACTGAGAGTATATGGCGTCTTTCCTTTTTTGAGGCGTTTGACTGTTACTTCCTCGTCTATTCTCGCGACGATGATGTCTCCATCGTTGGCCCTGTCGGTTTTATGGACAGCGAGCAGGTCGTCTTCGAATATACCTACGTTGATCATACTCATACCCTTAACCGTGAGGAGATAGTCGGCATGTGGGGTGAACAATGTCGGTGGAATGTCGCAGTATTCGGAAATAGATTCCTGAGCGAGAATCGGGCTGCCTGCGGCAACTTGCCCGATGATTGGGAGACCTAGTTGCTCATTGATCGGTAATCGTAAGCCCCTAGAAGCACCGGGTTGGATTTCGATGGCGCCTTTTCTTGCTAATGCGCGCAAATGGTCCTCGGCCGCATTGGGCGAGCGAAAGCCCATTTTTTGGGCTATCTCGGACCGGGTCGGCGGGTAGCCCGTTTCAGAGAGATAGTCTTTTATGTAATTAAGTATCTGCTGCTGGCGGAGGGTAAGCTTTAACATGGGATTCTCCTGTGTTTATCAACAGCTGTGATTATATACAGTAAATAATGTGTTGCAAGTAATTAATTCAGCCATCGCTTTACGTTCAACTCGATGCAGCGCTATGGGATAATCCTGGCACAGTAGATTTTTGGAGTGTGAGAACATTAACGTTAAAGACTCGTTAAGCGCATCGCGCAAGCCCCCACCGAGGGGAGCGTTGATGGTAAGTATTGAGGGGACCGAGTTAAGTGCGGCCGATGAAAGTCTGCTAAAGCGCCGCAGTGTCGGAGGTCTCATCCTATTTTCGCGTAATTACCATACCAAGAGCCAAGTGGCTGCGCTGATCAATGCTGCGCGGGCTATTAATCCGACCTTGTTGATTGCCGTAGACCAAGAAGGCGGGCGGGTGCAGCGATTTCGCGAAGGTTTTCTTTCGCTCCCTGCTTTGGCGCGCCTCGGCATGCTCTTCTGTCAAGACGAAGCAGCAGGCCTTGAGGCAGCCGAAGAGTGCGGTTGGGCGATGGCCGCTGAGCTAGTGGCTATCGGAGTGGACTTCAGTTTTGCGCCGGTTCTCGATGTCTTTAGTGAAACGAGTCGCGTTATTGCAGATAGGGGATTTTCCTCAGATCCCGAACAACTAAGTGCGCTTGCACTGAGGTATGTAGAGGGCATGCGTTCCGCGGGAATGGCGGCAACCGGAAAGCATTTCCCGGGCCATGGGACAGTCGACGCAGATTCCCATGTTGAACTGCCGGTCGACCCGCGTGCTTTTGAACAAATCGAAGCACATGATCTTGTGCCGTTTAAGGCGCTGGCAGCCTCGCTCGGGGGCATAATGCCTGCCCATGTGATTTACCCGCAAGTGGACGCCCAGTGTGCAGGCTTCTCTCTATTTTGGTTGCAGGACATTCTTCGCGATCAATTGGCCTTTGATGGTGTCATTTTTAGCGACGATTTGACGATGGATGCGGCACATGGCGTGGGCAGCGTTGAGGTCAGAGCGCAGCTAGCGCTGGCAGCGGGCTGCGATATGGTGCTGGTCTGCAACGACAGCGAGGCTGCTCTACGAGTTGCCGATTATCTCGAGAACAATCCCGAGCAAAGGAGCGAAGCCTCTGATCGACGTCTTGCTGAAATGGCCCGTAACGAGGAGGTAGTTAACTATCACCTTGCTGATTCGTCGCGATGGTCTCGAGCGGTTCAAATAATACAATCATTGCCGGTTAGTTAGGCTAAATTCTTCGAAAAGGTAGACCGATGCAAGATTATTTTTCAGTAGAGACGCTCCGCGAATTAGACTGGGGTGCAGAGCTATTCCTTATTGTCACGCTAACACTGCTATTTAGATTAATCGCTATGCGTGCGTTAAACGTTCTCGCAAAGCACTTTGAAAAGACCACGAACGTTTGGGACGATGCGTTACTCGAGGCAGCAAAGCGGCCACTGAGTTCGCTTATTCTTGTGTTTGGCCTGCTTACTGCAATCGGCGTGAGCGACGGCTACATCGACAATTCTTTATTCTCGGTAGAAAACATTAATCTGGCTCGGCAGGTTGCACTGGTCATAATAATGGCTTGGTTTTTGGTGCGATTCATTTCTCTAGCCGAAGAAAGAATCCGGCGCAAGATTCTTGCTGGTGAAAACCCAACTCAAACCTCATTAGACCCAACGACCCTAATTGCGTTGGCAAAGCTGCTGCGTTTGTCTGTCGTAATTTCGGCTATCTTGGTGTTACTACCCACGCTCGGAATACAAATTACTGCGCTGTTGGCATTCGGTGGGGTTGGTGGTATTGCCGTTGGTTTTGCTGCACAGGACCTGCTGGCCAATTTTTTTGGCGGTCTGATGATTTACCTTGATAGGCCTTTTGCTATTGGCGACTGGATACGCTCGCCCGATAGAGAGATCGAGGGCACGGTTGAAACAATAGGCTGGCGACTTACCGTGGTAAGAACCTTCGATAAACGGCCATTGTATATACCCAATTCATTGTTCAATAAACTGGCGCTCGAGAACCCCTCGCGTATGACCAATCGTCGTATCAAAGAGACGATTGGCATTCGCTATAGCGACGCGTCGAAAATGGGCGTGATTGTTAACGAAGTGAAAGCAATGTTGCAATCGCACGAAGCGATAGATACGTCTCATACGTTGATCGTCAACTTCGTGTCGTATTCAGCGTCCTCGCTCGACTTCTTTATTTATACGTTTACGAAGACAACGAACTGGATTGAGTTCCATGAGATCAAGCAAGATGTCATGTTGAAAATTATCGAAATTGTTCATAAACACGACGCTGATTTTGCATTCCCGACTCGCACTATCGATGGTTTAGATAAGATTCAATTGGTTCAGGCCGCCCAATCATGAATTTGAACGCGCTACATGCCGACACCTTGGATATTGAGCGCATACGCCAAACAGCAACGTGTTTGTTTGATGACAAAGCTTGCGATGCTGCGATTGTGCGCATGGCAGAGAAGATTACGCGCGATCTTGCAGGCAGCGACCCTTTGCTACTCTGTGTTATGAATGGCGGGCTGATACTCACGGGGCGCTTGGCGCCGCTTTTGGATTTTCCGTTGCAGATTGACTATCTGCACGCTACCCGTTATCGAGATGAAGTGAGGGGAGGGGAACTCAATTGGTTAAGCTATCCTCGAGAGCGGCTAGCGGGCAGGCCTGTTATTGTAGTGGACGACATACTCGATGAAGGCAATACGCTTAAAGCAGTTTGCGATTATGCTCTCGAGCAAGGCGCTACAAAGGCTTACGGTGCCGTGCTTGTCGAAAAATTGCACGAGCGCCGAATCGATGGTGCGCGCGCAGAGTGCACTGGTCTGCAGATAGAAGACAAGTTTGTATTCGGCTTCGGGCTCGACTACAAAGGCTATCTTCGAAACGCGCCGGGTATTTTCGCTGTTGCTGATGCGGAATTAGAATAAGGACTGATCACAGCTCAACGAGCGCATCGATCGAGGTTAGCAGTAGCGCAAGACGCTGTGGCGTGTCTTCGAACCCTCTAAATAATTCGCCATAGCTCTCCAACTGTGGCCGATATTCTTCTTTCTGTGAGGCAATAAATTCCTCTTCAGTTTGCGCCTCATGTTTGTGAGAGGTCTTGAAGTCGATAATCCAGCGTTCTCCATTGACGACTAAGGTGCGGTCGACAACTCGGTGTTTATGATACTCCTCATCGCCTTGGCGCTCACTCGTAGCGAGCTTGAGTTCGCATTCAGCTTGTACGCCGACACTATCAAAAACCCACCTATTCGCGCCATTGAGACAGCGCAAAAGCTCTCGCTGCGTTTCCACTATCCGAGCTTCCGCCTGCGCTTCGTCGACACCGAGTCTGATCAGTTTTCGCTGCCAGCGGGGCGCTAAAGCATCGAGCGTTACCCCTGGATCGAAGGCGCTGAGACAGAATGCTTCAAGAAAAGCATGGCTGAGAGTCCCTAGCAGTTTCGACAGTTGGCGCTCTTTGTCTTGAGTATCCTCATTTGCTTTTTCTTCAGCGCCTGTGGGTGCTAGTTGCTCTGTAATGATTATCATCTGATCTTCGGATACGCTGCGTACAGTGCGAAACCGCTTAATCGGTGTGAAGGCAGGAAAGTCATCAGTGGATTCGACTGGGGCGCTTTTGGTTGGGGCGCCGATCGCTATTTGCGCGGGCGAAAAATCGTTAAGACCTAGTAGCGGTTCCCATATGCGTGCCAGAAGGCAGTTGCTTGCGGGTGCTAGGGCTTTCGCATTACCTTCTTTGTCTGTGTTTTCTGGCAGTGTGGCATAGAGGCTTACGCTATGCTTTGCGCGTGTCATCGCAATATAGATCAGGCGAGTTTCTTCGTAGAGATCTTTCTGCTTATGCTCGCCTTTGACGAATTCATATAGCGTGTCGTCGAGCTGTTTGTTGCCGACGGTTTCGCTTCCAGGATCTGGTAATGCAGCAATGAAAAGCCTTGCGACTCCTCTTCGGTTTAATCTGCTGTGAAGGATGACGAGATCTTTGTCGTTAGAGCGGCTTTTTCCATTGAGCTGCGGGATAATGACGTGATCGTATTGTAGGCCTTTCGATTTGTGAATCGTCATGAGATGAACTGTGCCACTTTCCTGACTCTCAGCTTCATTTATTTCGCTGGGTATAAAACTCTGCTCAATCGTTTCTGCAAACGCCTCGACATCATCTATCCCATAGCAGTTTTCATGTTGATCGCACTGTGTGAAGAAATACGCTACGGATCTCTCCTCAACGTTGTTAGCTACAAGCGCGTCGCCCCCAAGCAGTTGCCAGGCGCATTCCATGAGTTCGCGGACAGAGCAATGCATTCTTGCCTGCAGCAGCACATCGAGCGTTGAGCTAATCGCTGTTACTCGCGCTAACCCATCTTTTGACAAGTTGTGCTCGTCGTTTTGTGACTCGGTCAAGGAGCGGCTTAATGTTTGAAGATTTTTCCAAATGCTCGCGTTTTTATCACTGTTTATTACATAGAAAAGGTCTGCACTGTCGAGGCCACACCAAGGCGCGCGCAGAATAGCAAGCCAGGCAATTTTGTCAGCGGGGTTGATCAATGCTCTTAGCAAAGCGATTAGATCGCTAATGATCGTGAGCGTGCTGAGACGGTCGATGTCAGTGGCGAGCCAGGCGATGCCTTCGGATCTGAATTCGGCGACGATGTGTTTAAACTGATTGCGTGTTCTGGCGAGTATCGCTATCGAAGCGCTCGGGTCTTCCGCTTTTAATTGTTTAACTCTTTCCGCTATTTTCTTCGCCTCGAGACGCTTTGCTTCAGGCAAGCGCTCGCTTTCGGGATAGCTAATCCATGTCGCGCTCAAAGGCGCGAGTGTTGATGCCACGCAGCCAGCAACTGAATTTGAGTATCGAACAGCACCTTGAGAGATGTTCTCGTGTTCAGGAAAAGCCTGTGAAAAAACTTGATTTATCTTTTCTACCAAAGGCGCTTGAGAACGAAAATTCATCGTTAAATCGAGCGGTAATACGGGATGGTCGTCGATACCGTTGGCGCGTACATTCAAGTAGATACCGACATTCGCATTACGGAAATTATAGCAAGACTGCATCGCATCGCCGACGACGAAAAGCGTTCGACCATCCCCAGGCGTCCATCCGCTAATTAGTCGCTTAATAAGCTCGATTTGGCGTTCAGAGGTATCTTGAAATTCATCGATCAAGATATGCGAAAGTTTGCTGTCGAGCGCAAGAGCAAGCTCTGTGGGGCCGTCATAGTCGGCGAGTGCAGCGACAGCCGCGCCGCCTGCCTGAGTGTGATCGATCACGCTGCGGCGTGTGAATTCTAGAATCAGCTCCTGATTCAATCTGCGCAGCGTCTTGAGAAGTGCAGACAAGAGTGGCCATTGGGTATTGATCGACGCTGCGGAGGGGAGGCCCACAAGTGTATGTAGCGAGTAACGGACCAACTCACCTTGCCGGCTCTCTGCGATTTCAAAGATCAGACTCTTGATTTCTTGAATCGCTTTGGTGGCAGTTTCCGTTAGTTCTTTTGGCACGTTCTTAGGGTTAGGAAAGCCTTCTGTTACTGTAATGCGTGCACGCCAGCTCCCTGAGCCAGTTAGAAGCAGTCGTGTAATCTGTGTCCAATATTCTAGCTCTTCGCTACTAACCGTTGGCATCGAAGTGAGAGCAATCGGCCCAGGGCCATTTTTGGCTAACCAATGCTCAGAAGTATAGTTATTGAGTTGAATTAGGGTGGCTGAATAGGGCGCTAAACACTTGGCTAGTGACTCAAGCGTTTCGACTGCAAGCTCATCTATGTAGTTTTTAAGCGTATTCTGTGCATCAATGGGACTGGAAAGTAACGCCGAGAGAGAGTCCAACCACTGGTCTCGTTTATTCAGTAAACTCAGCAGTAAGGGTTCGATGCGTGAGATATCATTATCTAAATGAGAGAACAATGCTCTAACGCTCGTACCATCATCACTCTCATCTTCGAGTAACGACAGCGTCGCGGCGATCGCCGATTGAAAGATTGGGGTGACGTTGGTTGTTACGCTCAAGTCTCCACCCACTCGCGAAGCGATGGGCAGTTGATTAGCCAGATAAATATTGAAACTGTCGATTGTCTGTATACGCAGCCTTCCCGGATGCCGGTCTAAGTTCCATCCTTTCTCGGCATCTGCGTCGAGAACGCTGTTTGCTATGCGAAAATTTTGCCGTTTAAGGGAGTCCTGAATCGGGTTTTCTTCGTTATCGCTTATCAGTAGAGTAATACTGTACCTACTTCGGAAGTCTTTAGCCGCCTGCAGCGATTTAATAATCCTGTCGCGCATTTCTGACGCCGCTTTGCGAGTAAACGTGATAGCTAGCACTTCCTCGGGCTCATCACAGCGGGCTAAAAGGCTCATGTAACGCAGCGTTAGAAGCTCAGTTTTTCCTGAGCCGGCAGGCGCTTGTACGATGTAGCTGTTTTCGTGATCGAGCGCCATTTCACGCTCGCCACTGTCCTCTACACTGACTTCTACAACACCTATCATACTTCTGCTCCATCGCTGTCGTCGTCTGCGTCAAATCCGTCATCTGCTCTTAGTGCGGTAATTCGACAAACACTTTGTAGTCGGCAGTATTCACAGACTGTCGTTGACTTGATCGGGGCAACCCTCGACTCGCCCGCTACAAACTCTGCGCCAAGTTCATCGACCAGGGTTGCCCAGCTTGCCCTTTTCTCTGACCATTTTGCGGCGTCTGAAATTAGGTCTCGCTCAAGATTTTTGTCTTTTGCAGTCGGCTTGCCTCCGGTCAGCGGTGCGATGCTTGGATCGAAGTTGGCGCCTCGCGCTAAAGCCTTGTAGCCAATCGCTTTGAGATTAACCTGAGCGATGGCGAGTGCAGAGACATCGAGGTTTGCGTCTCGCGTGACCGCAGTTGAATAGACTGGCAGCTGCATCTCTTCGGGCCGCGCGTGCTGAAGCGAGCTGATCGCCTTGATCGTGCTGCCAGTTTTATAATCTATTAGCGCAAAACTGCCATCATTGAGTTGATCGATTCGATCGATTTTTAGGCTCAGTTCTAAGCCCTGTAAGGAGAGGGTAAACTGTTTTTCAAGCAAGCTCGACGTGAAGTCACCGCGCTCACTGTCTCGCAGGATAAACCCAGTCAGCATTCGTTTGATGCGCGCAGATTCAATCTCTGAGAAAACAGGCCCCATCAGCTCAGGCTGTTGTTTTTTCAGCTCCTCTACGGCAATCGCCACAGCCGCGTCTAGCTTTGTGTCTAATTCCTCTTCGCGGTTGCTGATTAAAGAGACAAGCGCTGCTTTATGCGGGATCGTTGCATATAAGTTTTCCAATGCCACATGAATCGCTTGACCACGTTCTCGGTGATCGAGGCCGTGTTTAAATGCGTCGAGTTCTTCGGTGTTGAGTCTCCTTTTAACAAAGGCTTGAAATGGGCATTGCGACTGAGAGGTGATAAGCGCTTGTCCACCACGAATTTTTTCGATGCTCGAAACGGGCACTCGACGTTGGTCGAGAAACTCCTCTAACTCTTTCGTTTGTTCTGTACTAGGCGATTTATCTGCGTCGAGGTCAATGGCCTGCGCGGCGCCTTTAAAGGGCAGGCTCGATAATAAATTGCTGACGCGGAATTCAGAATCACCACCTTGCGAGAAATAGCTAGCGACAACACTCGTGCTCACGTTTGAACACAACACTGCTAAATCGTTTCTAGCAGTCAAATATTGAAGCGAGGCATTAGAGCCTGGAATATTTAGTTCTCGTTGCAGCGAAGGCGGAATAAGAGGATTGGGGTGGGCGGCTTGTGGCCAACTCTGATCGTCGAAACCGAGAAGCCACAGATGCGTAAAACTCATTCCAGCAGCCTCTGCTGGCGAATACAGCGAAAGCGAACATTGCTGGCGGTAAACATTCTGCCCCCGGTGCTCGTCTACAAGACGTTGTAATGCGCCGAGCGCTGCATTTAGAGTCAGCGATCTGCCAAGTTCGCTGCTTTGTTCGAAAGCGTTGAGTACAGTTTCCCAAGCATCGAGTGACGCCTTTTCAATAATTGAGTTTTTGTCACCAGGCCAGCCAAGTAGAGCGAGTTGGTCGCGGAAAACGCTAGCCCATGTGCGCGCTGTGGTCTTGGTTTCGACTGACCGTAGAAGAGTGCGGGCGTCGAGCATGGCGTTGTGTAATAACGGGCATGCATAGTCTTTTTCATTCGCCCCTGTGATTCTGGTGATCGCGTGCCGACGAGTGTTAGCTTGCAGTCGGCGCCTAAGGACTCGTTCGCACCTAATTCGCTGCTCGGATTCTTCCTTTGCTCCGATAACAAAAGGTGATCTCAGCAATCTGCAAAAGTCGACGAGCGATTGCCGCTCTTTATTGAGTCCCAGTAAGAGTAGCGCATCCTTGGCTAACGCGGTGTCGGACAGTGTGGTGCCGGTGTTGCTCGAGTTTATCAGATGGGGCTTTTCTATAATGTGGAGAAATGCGTTTTGGTCATAGCCGCGACGAAGCGTACGCTCGAGATCTTGCTGCACGTTTGCAGGTGCCGGCGTTATGATGCCGATATGAGCCCCAGGGTTTTGTTTCTGCAGCATCAGTGCCCAATTAGCCGCGGCTTGGATTTCGGTAGCCTGCTCTTTGAATTCGGTCCTGTAAGCAGTCACGTTGTTTGCAACCAGAAGATCATTCGGCGTTTCTGAAAACCGGCTTTTATCGAGTGTCAGAAACCCGCGTAACGAAGTGTGTTCGGATAGACGCTCGAACAGGGCGCGATAATTTGCCGGTGTTTCATAGAAATTTAGAGTAGCTATATCGCCGAGTAATTTTGCGCTCGGAGCGTCTAATTTCTGGGAGAGTAGGGAGGTCGCCTCGACCAAGGTTATGCGCCCTAAGGCGCCACATCGCGATAAAAAATGGTTTTTCCAGGTATTGAAAAGCGCGACATCGTCGAGATAATCATACTCTTGTAGGCAGTGCACACTGCTCTCTGCAGAGGCGCGGCGAAGATCTTGAAAAGCGCGCGAGGCGATGCGCGCCATTGCTGAGGCGTCGATAAGAGGATGCTCTTCGCGTGTCTCCTCTACGGCTTCTAGCCAGAGCTCCCTTTCGAGGCTCGGCTCCAGTATGTCCAAGTCGACATAGGGGCTTAGTCCGCGCGTAGAAAGCATTTCCCACACTTGCGCGATCCAGATGTCGACAGGAACAACGTTGGGCTCGCGCCAGCTTGGAGTGGCGGATGTACTGCCAAACGCTTCGAGGACAGACGCGGCAAGACGATAGTTTGGGGTGAGTAACGTAATACCCGAGTCGAGGGCTTTACGGAGTGTGTCGTCTAATTTGAAACGAGTAATGGCCATGCGCTTCGTGCCGCCTAGTGTAGTTTACTTCTTGTGACTTAGGTTTGTAGCTGATCGAACTCGCTTGCCCATTCGAGAAATGTTTCGCTGTCGCCTTTAAACACAACGCGATGTGCTTTCTTTGTCATCTGATACTCGTACATCGGGTCGTAATAATCGACAAGTAATCCTCTTATCCATGCGCGATGCTGGTCATGGTCGTTATTGCTAGTGAGAGCCGCAGACATGATGTAGCGCAGAGCCGAATGGCGCTCGCCTCCGAGTCGCTTTTTTATTCTATCCAAACTAGCAAGGAGAGACTCCGAAAATAAAGAGTCTCCTTCCACCGGGTCTAGCCGCCTAAAATCCGTAAGGTTAGACACAATATAATCGTTAAGTATTGTCTCAACCCGAAAATCCAACGACTCTTCTACGCGAACGATTGGCGCGACGCTCATTAACCGATGCAGTTCTAGAGGGAGGGAGATCGACCCGATCGCTCTGCTTTCATCCTCAAGAAAAAGAGCCGCTCCGCCCTTGCGCTCCTGTCTTAGTAAATCTAAGGCCAATAGATTTTCAAATACGCTTTGTGCAGGTTGTGCTGACACGCGCCTACCGAATGCCGAACCGCGATGATTGGCGAGACCTTCGAGATCGACCGAGCGCGTGAGGTTGTTGATCAGGTGAGTTTTACCCGTTCCGGTTTTTCCCGCTACGATTATGATCTTTTTTTCGCTTGCGACCCGTATTGTCGTGCGCAGCAAATGACGACGGAGGGCTTTGTATCCTCCGCTTATTAACGGACGCTGCAATCCGTTTTCGGCAAGCCACGTTTGTACAGTGTGAGACCTCAAGCCTCCTCGAAAACAAAGTATTACCGCCGTTGGCTTGTCTGCTATAAAGCGTATCCAAGCAGTTAGTCTTTCTTTTTTGACATCGCCGGAAACGAGCTCAGTGCCTAACGCGATCGCTGCCTCTTGCCCTTTCTGTTTGTAGCAAGTGCCGACCTCCGTCCGTTCCGCATCGTTTAGCAAAGGCAGGTTGACCGAGTGAGGGATATGCCCGTCGCGGTATTCACATTCGGCTCTTACATCGATTAGCGGGGTTGAACTAAGGAGAAGTTCGTTGAAAAGATCAGCAGGTATTTGCTCCGAGTAAGATAGAGCCGTGTGCGTTTCGGATGTGTCGGCAGTGAGCTTCGCGGAGGGGGATAGTGGCCCTAATTGCGCGAGTGGTCCGGCCTGAGGGTTAGGGTTATCCATAAGTCTTCGGTCCGTCTGGCTGCCTGCGATTCTTAGCCTTGCAGTGTAACAGCTCTATGCTAAATTGGAGAGCAATTGGGGTGTGTTTGGTGTGCCGAATACGTCGCCAGACACGATAACCAGTAGAAAATTACGGCAAAAAAACGGGAGAGGCGCTCATTAAAAACGTAGAAGCAGATAAAATTAAGTCGATAGCAGCGGCTGCGGAATCCGGTGATTGGCGCGGCGCGGCGCCTGTGCATTTATGGAATCCTCCTTTCTGTGGAGACATCGATATTGAGATCCGTCGGGATGGCAGTTGGTGGCATGAAGGTCGCCCGATCAGGCGTAAAGGTATGGCAGAGCTGTTTGCCTCTGTTCTTTTGTTTAACGAAGGGGAGTACTTTCTGGTAACCCCCGCCGAGAAAGTGCGCATCCGAGTCGAAGACTGTCCGTTTCTGCTGACCACGCTCAGGGTTGAAAATGCCGGTGACGCTTCGAAGCAGACGCTCTATTTACGCACAAGCCTCGGCGAAGAGGTCACGATCGGCGCGGAGCATCCATTGTGTATCGGTGTTGATAGCAGCGGAAACGCTGAGCCTCACCCTACCGTAAATGTGAGAGCGGGACTGCTGGGCTTGGTTTCGCGATCGGTGTTTTATCAGCTGGCAGAGCTGGTTGTTAACCGAGCTGATACTGCTGTTACTACTGCTGTTGATAGTGCTTTTGATAGTGCGGCAGGAAAGATAGTCGAACACTCAACTCACAGTCTTGGCATTTGGAGTAGCGGCGTTTTTTTTGGTTTGGCATAGAATGGTTTTTCGCGACGCACACGTAGTTTTTCTCGCGCCGCGCTATTGGCAATACGCTGTCATAAATGCTCTCGTTATTTGACCTGAGCCACCAAAAGCGGCATGATTAGCGGCTGTTTTAAGGCGCTGAGGGCAGTGTCTTAACCCCGCAGAACGCCGCGGATCAACTTGTATACTCTGCTGTATACCACCTCGTAAATCAGACCGAAGCCTGCCTTGAATGCAGCTTCCAATGGGAGAATCCATGAAGGTTCTTGTAGCTATTAAGCGCGTCGTCGACGCATATGTAAAAGTTCGAGTGAAGTCAGATGGGACAGGTGTCGACCTCGCCAATGCCAAGATGGCAATTAATCCTTTCTGTGAAATTGCCGTTGAAGAGGCTATCCGCATGAAAGAAGCCGGAACTGCGGACGAGGTTATCGCGGTATCGATTGGTGCGACACAGTGCCAAGAGCAGATACGCACTGCGCTTGCGCTCGGCGCCGACCGTGGCATTCTTATTGAGAACGACGAAGCGCTTGAGCCCCTCGCAATTGCCAAACTCCTGAAAGCGATTATAGAGAAAGAGGGTATAGACCTAGTTATTCTCGGTAAGCAATCGATCGATACCGATAATAACCAGACGGGTCAAATGCTGGCCGCGCTCTGCGATTGGCCACAGGGTACTTTTGCCTGCAACGCCGAAGTCTGCGAAGGCAAAATTGAAATAACGAGAGAAATCGACGGCGGTGAGCAAACAGTGCTCCTGAATCTACCGGCAGTGTTAACCACAGACCTGCGACTGAACGAGCCTCGTTACGCCTCATTACCCAACATTATGAAGGCGAAGAAAAAGCCAATCGATACAACAACTCCTGCCGAACTTGGCGTGGATGTTAGCTCTAATCTTAAGACGCTCAGCGTCGAGGCGCCTGCCGAACGTTCTGCAGGAATCATGGTTGAGTCAGTCGACGAATTGGTCGCAAAGCTCAAAACCGAAGCCAAAGTAATATAGGTGGAAACGATGACAACATTAGTAATAGCCGAACACGATAACGCGAGCATTAAGTCTGCGACGCGCAACACAATTACTGCGGCAGCAGAGCTAGGCGCAGAAATAATCCTTTTAGTTGTCGGTAACGACTGTCAGGCGGCAGCTAACGAAGCCGCATCAATCGCTGGCGTTGCCAAGGTTTTGGTTGCTGACTCTTCAGTCTATGCGCATCAATTGCCAGAAGCTGTCGCTCCGCTTATTGCCCAAGTGGCGAGCGATTTTACGCATATTCTGGCGCCCGCTACGACAACGGGTAAAAACTTAATGCCAAGAGTGGCTGCGCTTCTTGATGTCGCACAGATATCTGACATAGTTACCATTAAATCAACCGATACGTTCGTCCGTCCCATTTACGCTGGTAGCGCGCTGGCGACAGTGCAAAGCGGCGATGCGATTAAGGTGATTACTGTGCGCACGACCGCATACGCTGAGGCCGCAGCGGAAGGCGGTTCGGCATCAGTCGACGCTATTGATACGGTCATTGAGCAGAGTGTTGCAAGTTTCGTTTCAGAGGAGCTTTCGGTATCAGAGCGCCCAAGCCTTTCGGCAGCAAGCATCATTATTTCGGGTGGTCGTGGCATGCAGAGTGGTGACAATTTCGTTTTACTCGAAAAAGTTGCAGACAAGTTGGGCGCTGGCATCGGCGCATCACGCGCAGCCGTAGACGCGGGATTTGTACCGAACGATTACCAAGTTGGACAAACAGGTAAAATCGTCGCGCCTGACCTCTACATTGCCGTGGGTATTTCGGGCGCGATTCAACATCTTGCCGGTATGAAAGACAGCAAGGTGATTGTTGCCATCAATAAGGATGAAGAAGCACCTATTTTCCAGGTCGCCGACTACGGCCTCGTAGCCGACTTATTCGTTGCCTTGCCCGAACTAGAAGCCGCGCTTTAAGTGTAAAGTTCATCTCTTAAGGTGAGCTTTGCGAGTTAGACGACCGCAAAAAATACCCCGCTGGCGCTCGCCATCGGGGTATTTTTTTACACGATTTTTTTTTAGAAATTCCTGGCTAAGGTGCTAGCCGCGCTTGTGGCGTGGGTCGTTAGGTGCTCGTCTTCGTGGTGAAGGCTGTGCAGCAATGTCCGTGGGTGCTTCGGCGGCGACTTCAGGCGTCTCCGTATTTTCCACAACAACTTCCTCAGGCTGTGCTGCAATCTCCGCAGATAGAATTACATCTACGGCTTCTACGGCTTCTGAGGCTTCTGAGGCTTCTTCGGCTTCTACTGGCGCGCTTTGCTCCCGAGTGTCTGCAGACTGGGTCGCATCGGCTTGAGCGACTTCCTCATCAGACGATGCACTCGCTGCGGCTTCTTGATCACGTGGCGCACGTTTACGCGGTCGGCGAGGACGTCTCTCACGCGTTTTACGCTCACTTGGCTCGCTCGCTGCGTCGGTTTCGACAGCGCCGGCTTCTTCGTTTGCTTCGTTGTTCACCTTTGCGCTGACCTCCGCTAGCAGAATAGGCTCTTCGCTCTGCGCGGGCAATTCCTCCCTCACAGCGTTTGCGCTGATCGTGTCTAGTGCTTCGGCGAGCGATGGTCTGCGAGAAACTTCTGACTCCTGTACAGTCGACGGCGTTGCTGCCGCGCTTTCAGGCTTCGTCTCATTTTCAGTTGTAGCCTTTGCCTCAGCGGTTTTCTCTAGGTCGGGGCGCGGCCCACGCTTGCGTGGAGTCGTGTTTTTTGGTCGCTGGCTTGCCGGGCGTCGTGAAAACTCAGAATTTGTATTCTCATCATCAGCTAAGTCATTTTCTGCTGTCTTTTGATCGTCGCCAGTTTCCTCTTTGCGGTCGGCGCTACGTGAGCGAGACCTTCGTCGCCGCGTCTCATCGTTGCCACTGCGCTCAGAAGTGCTGTTCTCTCCCCGATTTTCAAGGGTTGAGTCGTCATTGGCTGATGCAGAAGTGTTGTCCTGTGTGTTATCTCGATTGCGCCCACCGCGACGTCCGCCTCGAGAACGACGTTCTCCGCGTTCGGCTTTTTCGCCCGAATTATCACGCTCATCAGTCGCTGGTTTATCATCACCGTCACTCTTTGCTACGCGATCATTCCGTTCGCCTCGATTTCGGTTCTGCTGACCACGTTGGCCTCGCGAACTCGATCGATTGCGGCCGCCACGGTTGTTGTTTCCGCTTCGTTTGGGCTTCTCTTCTTCTTGCTCGGCACCACCGAATAAGCTGGCTATTGCTGCGAACAAGCCAGCTAATAAACCAGATTTTTTCTCGGATTTCCCGCCCGACTTAACGGCCGAAGGTGCTGGCGTCTGAGGAATAGGAATACCTTCGACAGAGGGGCGTTGAACCGCGGCAACTGGTGCCGAGTTCTTAGCGCTATTAATAGGCTCTGGTGTCGCAGTGATATCGACATCATAAACCTCGGCGGCTTGATTGAGGCCGGTAATTTTGTAATGAGGTGTTTCCATCTCTGGGTTAGCGGAGATAACTACTTTGGTTTCGCTTTGATTTTCGATTTCGGCCAAAGCAGCTCGCTTTTCATTGAGAAGATATGACGAAACGATAAGAGGCACATCTGCACGAACTTCGGCACATTTCTGCTTGTTCGCCTCTTCTTGGATGATGCGCAATATTGACAGCGCGAGAGACTCAACATCACGAATGCTGCCCTGGCCGCTGCAGCGAGGACAGGTAATTGCGCTCGTCTCACCGAGTGACGGACGGAGGCGCTGGCGAGACATTTCAAGTAAGCCGAAGCGTGAAATGCGTCCTACTTGCACTCGGGCACGATCTGCCTCGAGTGCGTCACGCATCCGATTTTCGACCTCGCGCTGGTTTCTATTAGACCCCATATCAATAAAATCGATAACGACGAGTCCACCCATGTCGCGAAGGCGCAGCTGCCGTGCTATTTCATCGGCGGCCTCCAAGTTAGTGTTGAGTGCTGTCTCTTCGATGTCGGCGCCACGCGTTGCACGCGAGGAGTTAATGTCTATTGAAATTAGCGCCTCAGTTGGATCGATAACGACCGAACCGCCCGAAGGGAGTTTAACCTCGCGCTCGAAGGCGCTCTCAATCTGACTTTCGATCTGATAGCGGTTAAACAACGGAAGCGAATCGGAATAGAGTTTGATGCGACTTTCGTATTGCGGCATAACCTGTTTCACAAAGGTCATAGCCTCGTCATACGCTTCTTGTGTATCGAACAATACCTCGCCAATATCTTTGCGTAGGTAGTCGCGGATCATGCGGATGATCACGTTGCTCTCTTGATAAATCAGGAAGGGTGCTCGCTTCACTTCTGAGGCGTCACCGATCGCTTGCCAAAGAGCGAGAAGATAATCGAGATCCCACTGCAGCTCTTCTTGTCCTTTGCCAATGCCTGCCGTGCGCACAATCATGCCCATGCCGTCTGGAATGTTGAGGCCTCGCAGTGCTTCGCGTAATTCGTTACGTTCTTCGCCTTCGATGCGGCGAGAGATACCGCCTGCTTTCGGGTTATTGGGCATTAGTACCAAATAGCGACCCGCGAGGCTGATAAAAGTGGTAAGAGCGGCGCCTTTATTGCCGCGCTCTTCTTTTTCGACTTGGACGATAACCTGGGTGCCTTCGGGAATTAACTCCTTCAGATTAGTACGCGCGCCGTTGCTCTTTCCATCCTTCTCATCCTTTGCGTAATATTCGCTTGAGATCTCTTTGAGTGGAAGGAAGCCGTGTCGTTCGGCGCCAAAATCAACGAATGCGGCCTCAAGACTAGGCTCTACGCGGGTGACTTTGCCCTTGTAGATGTTCGCTTTTTTCTGGATTCGGGTTCTGTTTTCGATGTCGAGGTCGTAGAGACGCTGTCCATCAACGAGGGCGACGCGAAGTTCTTCTTCTTGCGTCGCATTGATTAGCATTCTTTTCATTAGTTCACTTTCCTTAAGTTGCCAGGGAGTGAACTAGGAAGGGATTCTTTGGTAGCCGATACCGTTCAGGGCGTCATGCTACCCACAGCGTGCACGCAAGCGTGAGCCGTAGCCAATACAGTGGACGAGGACATTCGCGTAAAGCGAAGGAGCATGCCGGTTAAAAGGCGTGCTTACCCGATGTCTCTAATGCTTCTAAGGTGTCGTAGATGCCGCTAAGACGGCCGGTCCCAGTGGGGAGGCCTATCGAACTTGCTTTGTGTGCGTAGTTAGACATTGTCTGAATTGCGATCTCGTTAACAAATAAAATAAAAAGCTAATTTTGTCTTGTATCGTTGTCCCACCAAACTAGCCGCCGATTATCGCATCGCCTTGCGGCGGTTGTTTTCGGCGTTTACTTTTTTGATGCGATGAATCTTGTTTCCTAGATCTCTCTGGATTTCCGGCAGCGGGGGGCTTTTTGCTCCCTAGTCTCGCTGCGGGGACATTATTGAGATGGCCAGTCGAGTTGTCGCTCGCGGTTGCAGGGTCTTGCCGCTGCAATCGGGAGTCTTATCCTACTCTTGTTGCCACCTTCGCTTGGTTTACTGCAAAGGCTGCTCTGCTTCTTGAGCGTCACCTTTTTACTTGTCGTGGAAAACCCTATCGTTTCCCTTTCTAGCAGTAGGTCAATTTGGCGATGATGTTACTCATCATTGCACTCCAGCCCTTGCTGGTATTACTGCTTATTTCCTTCATGAATTCGGTCTTGCGTTTGGCTTTATTCGTCCAGCGCCAGTCGCCTTCGGCGGGGTGAGGTTCACCTTGCCGTCTAACGCCCATAGAATATAACAGTAAAGTTGCCTATACTCAATTACTTACGCCTACTTTCTTGAGTGCTCTCGTGCTTGATCGCAGAGGCGAATGGATTGTGGTTAAAAGCTGCTCACGTCGGGCATTGGCTTGCGTCAGATAAGTGCCTGTGCGTAGAATGCCGATCGGCCATCTAGTTCCTGTCGTAAATTAGCAATAATTGCCCTTATTATCAGTAATTTGCCAGTATTTAACGGACCCTATAACAGATGACAGTGTATGCCTATTCGAGAACAACGCAGCTAGAAGAGGTGGAAGACACCACGCTGAGTGCCGTGCTGGAATCCGAGGCGCTGACAGTGCAAACCTATTGTCTCGCGCGTGGATGGTTTGTTACTCAGAACTTGTTAGACCGTGCTTGCCGCTGGGATCTCGGGCTATCGGATAGACCCCAAGGAGCCGCGCTGCTCGCTACGCTCAAAGAGGGCGATGTGTTGGTTTGCGCGCAAGTTCAGCGCTTATGCAGTTCGACTTCAGAAATAGACTCACTCATTATCTGCTTGCGCGAGCGGGGCGTAGCACTGCATTGCTGTGATTTGGAGGCGGAATTAACCAACGATGCCTATACTTTGGCGTTTAGCGAGGCCGCAGCACTGTTTGCAGGACTTGAGGCGCGCCGCAGCGCCGAACGAATAAAGGGCGTTAAGCATAAGCAGAGAGAAAAGGGTCGGTTTCTAGGCGGGAGTCGGCCTTTCGGATTTAGCGTTCATGAGAACGGTAAGCTTATCGAGAATCCGACAGAGCAGCGGACGCTAGAAAAAATCTTCGAACTCAAGCGCCAAGGTAAATCGTTGAGAGCGATTTCTGCCGCGGTATCGACGCCGATGACACCTATTAGTTTTAAAACGGTGCAACGAGTATTGCAACGCACCGCGGGTTAGGCGGTTTCCTCACTCGGGTATAGAGCCTCAAATGCACAAAATGCTTTCGATTTTCATCGGTGTGCGATTCAGTCGCGCACGCAAACGCACGGGCTTGCTCTCTTTCGTTTCCACTATCTCCATGCTGGGCGTTCTCTTGGGAGTCATGATACTCATCATTGCCCTGTCAGTGATGAATGGCTCGATTTCTTTCCTCCGTAACGAAGCACTTAAGTCTGTGCCTCATCTGACCGCGACTAGTCCGGCGATGTCGGCTGAATGGCCGCGCTATGCTGAGGCGTTCTTAGGCAATGCAGCTGTTTTAGCGATAGCACCTTATGTGCAATTTGAAGCGCTGCTGAGTATCGAAGGGTCGACTGAATTTATTCAAGTGAGGGGTATCGAACCTGTCCTAGAACAGGGGGTAGCAGGTCATACGGGTGATCGGGCACGCGAGGCACTCAACGCGCTCGACGAAAACCCTAATGGTGTACTTCTCGATTCGCGGTTAGCCAGCAGGATGGGTATTCGACCGGGCGACGAACTCACCATTGCAGCGCTCGATAGACTATTAAGGCGTTCCAAGAGCGCGCCGCAGGCGTTTAAAGTGCTGGGCTATGCAGACTTTGGCGCCTATGGCGGTGGCAACATTGTTCTGCTTAATCGTGGAGAGGCATTGATGCTGGATGGCAATGCGCAGACTCTGTTGCGGGCAAGTCTCGACGATGTTTTTTCGGCTGAAAGAGTAAAGCGAGAGCTTGAGGCAAGTAATCAAGTGCTAGGAATTGCAGGAATAGAATTCGAAACATGGAGAGAGGCGCAGGCGAGTTTGTTCGGCGCGCTCGCTATGGAGAAGTTTCTGACAGGGCTTATGCTCCTTACCATCGTTGCCGTCGGCGCAGTTAATATAGTCTCAACGCTGGTCATGGCAGTGGCCGAAAAGGGGCCCGATATTGCCATATTACGGACAATGGGCGCCTCGCGAGGCACCGTTATGCGCCTGTTTATCGTGCAGGGCGGTGTAAGCGGACTTATCGGTACGACCTTCGGCGCTCTTTTAGGCGTATTGCTTGCCTTTAATCTTGCCAAATTGAGCCTGCTTCTAGAACAGGCGTTTGGTTGGCTGACAGGTAATAGCAATGTTGTTTTTGTCTCTCACCTGCAAACACAGGTGGTTTGGAGTGAGGTTGCTTTAGTGTGTTTCGCAGGACTGCTGATCAGTCTTTTGGCTACCCTCTATCCTGCTTATCGCGCGAGTAAGATCGAGCCGGCAGAGGTATTACGTTATGAGTGAACCTGTTATGCGAGCCGAGGGCCTGGTGAAGCGATACCGGCAAGGGCCTCGCGAAATTGTCGTGTTGGATGAATTAGAGCTGACCGTGCAGGCAGGAGAGAGAATTGCGATTGTCGGCAGTTCGGGCTCGGGTAAAACCACGCTGCTCAATTTGCTCGGCGGGCTTGATTCTCCAACTGCGGGTACGGTAACTGTTGCAGGATACGATCTTGCCACTGTGTCTGAGGTGCAGCGTGGTTTTCTTCGCAATCGATTCATAGGTTTTGTCTATCAATTTCACCATCTGTTAGCCGAATTTTCAGCGCTCGAAAACGTCTGTATGCCGCTTTACATCGCTGGCGTCTCCGACAGAGAGGCTGCGTCGCGTGCGGTTCTCCTGCTTGAGCGTGTGGGTTTGGGCGAAAGGCTTACCCATAAACCTGCTGAGCTTTCTGGTGGTGAACGACAACGGGTCGCTATAGCCCGCGCATTGGTTGGCGACCCACGGTGTGTGTTAATGGACGAACCAACCGGCAACCTCGACCGCCAAACAGCGCTAGAGATTCATGCATTGATGAAAGATTTGAGTGCAACACTGGCAACGAGTTTTATCGTTGTGACACACGACGAATCGCTCGCCGCCGCGATGGATAGGCGGTTGTCGCTCGCCGCTGGGAAATTGCATGCCGAAGCGTGATGATTTGGCAGTCGAAGGCGCTATGCCGCTGCTACGGTCGCTGCGCCTTGCTCGCCGGATTGGCTCACGGTATGTGCGAGCAGGGTCATCGAGCTCGTTGGTGTCGTTTATGTCGTTGATCTCGGTCGCAGGACTTGCGTTTGGCGTGTCACTACTCATTGTCGTTTTGTCGGTTATGAATGGATTCGAGCGCGAAGTGCGCGAGAATGTGCTCGGTATTATTCCGCATCTGGTTGTTAGTAGTGAGCGAGAACTCAGTCGTGAGCAATGGGATGCGCTCGGCGCCAGCCTGACCGCGACAAGCGAGGTAGTCTCTCTTTCGCGTGTTGTCTCAAGCCTTGGCGTGGTCGCTACACCTAAGACGAGCCGCGCCATAGCCATGAATGGGGTTGATACCGAAAGCGAGTCCTTCGCACGATTGGGACGCTACACGATCGCAGGAAGCCTCGACCAATTGACCAAGTCACGTTGGCAGGTTGTTATAGGCGCAACGCTGGCGCGGGATCTTGGGGTTGAAGTAGGGGACTCTATCGATGTCTTCTCACCCAAATTCACACCGAATCCGTTAGCCACACTGCCGACCTTTAAGCCGTTTAAGGTTGCCGCCATTACCCGCGTGGGCAGCGAGCAGCTCGACGCCAATTTGATTACACTCACGCTTGACGATGCGCGGGCCCTGCTCCGGATTAGAGCGCCGCAAACCGCTTTTCATCTGGTCACTAAAGACGTGCTTGTGGCAGATAGAGTAAGAAACAGATTGAGTAGCCAATACGATGGCTCGATCATTATCGAAAGTTGGACTGCGACACTCGGTGCAATCTACCGAAATATTCAATTCTCGCGCAGTATTATCAGCTTCATGCTGTGGCTTCTGATTGCCATCGCCGCGTTTAATCTCGTCGTCAGTCTGGTAATGATTGTGCGAGACAAGCGCGACGATGTCGCGATACTTATGACGCTCGGGGCTAATGCAAATACGGTTCAGGCCATTTTTCTTTGGCAGGGCGCCGCTATCGCTCTGCTCGGCATAGCCGCCGGTGTTGGCCTAGGATTGCTTGGGGCTCTTTGGGTGGGCGAGATCGCCGCTGCCTTCGAAGTGTTGACAGGTGTGGTGTTGCTGAACCCTGAAATTTATCCGATTGATTTTTTGCCTTCGCAAATACTCGCAACTGATATAGCGGGCATTGCCGCGGGCGTCCTACTCCTCTCGCTTCTCGCGTCTCTCTATCCGGCGCGGCAGGCTGCCGCGCTGCGTCCTGCATCGGTGCTGCGTGGCGATTAGTTAGGTCTGTTTAGTTCGGCCGAAACTCGCCTACAGGGGATAGCTACACTAGAGTTAAGAGCCACTGCAAAGGTGGCGCATGCGATTTCTTCTCTCGGCATTTTGCCTTGGCATACTCTCTGTAACGTGGGCCTCGAGTTTGGCTCACATAGTTATGTGTCTGCTATGGCTGCTCGGCTTACAAGTTTTGACAGCGATCTTTGTGGGGGTGAGCCGTTCAGCCTTCATTGGCGCGCACAAATCTAGTATCGCTTATTCGCTTGCTGTCTCTGCGGCCTTCTGTGGCGGCGCGCTGTTTCATGCGCAGACGGCCGACAATCAGTTGAGTCGTCAGTTAGCACCGTCTTTAGAGGGCATCCCCTTGCTCATAGAGGGACGGGTGTTGAATATGCCGACGGTCGCGGGCGCCGCATACCGCTTTCAGTTCGACGTCAGTGCTGCGTGTCTCTTAAGCAACGCGAGTAAAACTGAACGCCCATCCGAGACAGTCGCTTCCGCCGGCTGTAGCACTCAAATTCCTTTTGCTGGCAAAGTTCTCTTGAGTTATTACTTGCCTAGAGGTTTGGTCGAAAAGGGTTCGGTCAGCACGCATGAGGCAACGCCGCTCGAGTATCCGGTCAATCTGAAGCCTGGCACCTTTCTGCAACTTGTCGTTAAGCTGAACAGACCGCATGGCTTCTCGAATCCAGGCGGGTTCGACTACGAAGCGTTCTTGTTCCGAAACAAAATTCTTGCCAAGGGTTATGTGCGAGGTGAGTTAACGACAGCTTTAGAGAGAGAATTGGATAAAACGCTGCCTTCTCCCTCAATGCTAATCGAGCAGCTTCGCTTCGACATCCGCAATAGGTTGCTAGAAAGCAGTGCAAACGCGAGAAATACTGGTATCGTATTGGCGTTGGGCCTTGGCGATTCTAGTTTGGTGTCCCAATCATTATGGTTTCAATTGCGCGCGACTGGGACAACTCACCTTCTCGTGGTGTCAGGGCTCCATGTCGGGATGATCGCCGTGTTCTTAGTGATGGTGTCGCGGGCGTTATGGCGAATCTGTCTCTTTTGTTTGCCCACCGCCGCTTCCCGTGCACCTCACTGCATAGAATTTTGCCTCTGGTTTAGCTTGTTTGGGACAGCCGGTTTTGCCCTGTTTACAGGCTGGAGTCTACCTACGCAGCGCGCCGTTGTGATGCTTACGGTATTCGCGGTTTCGAGGCTTTCCTCGCGACGCTTCGGTGCTATTACAGGGCTGCTGTTTGCGCTGACTTTTGTTCTTGTTCTTTCTCCGCTTGCCGCAACCGGCTCAGGTTTTTGGCTTAGTTTCGTTGCGGTTTCTGTGTTAGTTCTCTTTGCTGCGCCACCTCAGCGTGCGCCGCTTGAAGAAAGCGTTGACCACACTCCGCTCTTCATCAGGTTTTCGGCGCGCGCGAGGCAATTCGCTTTCCCTCAAATTGTTGTCACGCTTGGGCTCATTCTCCCTCTGCTCGTCTTTGGAGTGAGGGTTTCTCTGCTCGCGCCAATAATCAATTTGCTCGCGATTCCCTTTCTCACGCTTGCATTGCTGCCAGCCTCACTACTAGCGGTGTTGGATGTGGCTCTACTTGGCCAGAGCGCTTTGGGTGCGATTGTCGTTGCTGATTTTCTCTGCGATCAGTTAGTGCGTCTATTGGCGATAGGCGCCGAGTTAAATTTACTCTGGGAACCCCAAGTTACGCCATCTATTGCCACCTACCTTGTGGCGTTTGTCTGTCTCTGCGCGTGTCTTGTTCCGATTGGCTGGCGTGCTCGCTGTGTCTGTGGAATGTGGACAGTCATGCTTGGTCTTAATAATCTCGACTGGCGCTCTGAGGCTCATACAGACGAATGTGATCAGACTCAGCCGTCTCTTCGGTTAGATCAGTTGGACGTAGGTCAAGGATTGGCGACGATAATAAGAACAAATTGTCACGCACTTTTGTATGACACCGGAGCGAGCCTTAGTGCAGAGTTTGAGATGGGAAGCGCAGTGATTCGACCAGCGCTGAGAGTATTAGGGATAAATCGGCTAGACAGGCTCGTCATAAGTCACGCCGACAACGATCATGCTGGCGGTGCAGCGGGCGTTCTTCGCTCGGTTGCCGTAGCGGACATTCATGTGGGCGGGTACGCTGAAAACTTCCGCGCCTTTGAAGGCCGTCTCGGTGCGAGAGCAATGGATGCACGCCCGTGTCGTCGTGGCGATTCATGGCGCTGGGACGGTGTAGTCTTTTCTTACCTTAGCCCAGTGTCACAGGCTGCGCGTGACTCTGTGGGGGCCATGCGCAGTTCCCAAAACTTTCAGAATTCGCGGAATTCGCAATCTTGTGTCCTTAAAGTCACTTTGGGCGAGTCAGCGGTGCTACTATCCGGCGATATCGAACGGGCTGAGGAGGCAAGTTTGGCTCTGCGCTACCAAGAGCAGCTGCGAGCAACGGTTATGGTCGCACCGCATCACGGGAGCAAAACGTCGTCATCTTATGCACTGCTAAAGCGAGTGGACCCTGAGATAGTGATCGTTGCAGCCGGTTACAAAAATTCGTTCGGACACCCACACCCTGAAGTGCTCCGGCGGTATGAAATCTTAGAGATCCCCGTTTTCAACACCGCGGTAACGGGGATGCTAAGCGTCAGACTAAATGAGAGGGGAGTGGTGTCGCAACCGCGCGCCTATCGGCTGACAAACCAGCGCTATTGGAGACCCATACCCTGATGCCTATGCTAAGATTGGACCCTCAAATGCCTTGCCAAGCGACGCAGCTGATAGGGCCGCCGCAAGGCTGCCACCTCTGCGCTTAGGAGCCCACACAGTGTTCGACATACTTAACTCAGGCGGACTTTTGATGCTGCCGATTTTGCTCTGTTCTGTTATTGCCATTGCGATTGTTATAGAGAGAGCGTGGACACTCAGCACGGCGAGGGTGATGCCTAAGTACGCGCTTGCACAGGTTTGGACCTGGATTAAGAACGGGCAGCTCGATTCCTCGCGCTTGAGAGAAGTCAGGCAAGCTTCTCCACTAGGGCGGCTTTTGGTCGTTGGTTTGTCTAATAGCAAGTTTGGTCGTGCTGCGATGATCGAATCCATCGAGTTAACTGCTTCTCAGATTGTGCATGAGCTAGAACGGTATCTCGAAACACTTGGCACAATAGCCGCGGTGACGCCGTTGTTGGGATTGCTAGGCACAGTGGTCGGTATGATTCGTGTATTTGGCCAGATAATGGTTGTTGGCACAGGTGATGCTAATGCACTGGCTGGTGGCATTTCAGAAGCTTTGGTTTCAACCGCAGCAGGGCTCTGTGTAGCTATTCCTGCCTATGCGGCGCATCGGTTTTTTCTTCGCAAGGTTGATGCGTTAGTCTTAGGTCTTGAGCAAGAATCATTAAAGCTTGTCGACGCATTACACAGCGACAAAACGGTAGAGTTAAGGAGCAGCGGCGCGTGAAGTTTAGGCAAGTTCGGCGCGAGCTGCCGGCGCTAAATTTGACGCCGTTAATAGATATTGTTTTTCTATTGCTTATCTTTTTTATGGTCACAACTAGTTTTAGCCGCGAGACGCGACTCCTAGTGTCTTTACCAGAGGCGTCAGGCAGCGCTGAAAACGCGGCCGAATCGATTGAAGTGTTAGTCGATAGGGAGGGCGGGTATGCGATTAATGGACGTCGCCTTGTGAATGCGGGAGTAGACAGTCTCGTCCGTGGGCTCGAGCTTGAATCCGGCGGCGATGTATCCCTGTTAGTGGTGCTAGTGGCAGACGCTGAGGTGCAGCACCAATCGGTCGTCAGTGCGATGGAGGCTATCGGGCGCGCCGGATTTGCAAGCTTGAGTATCGCCACACGTGAACCGATCGAGAAAGCCCAATGAGACTGATTGAGCGAGCTTGGCACAGCAAGGCGCTTTGGCTGCATTTCTTGTGGCCGCTGCATGCACTTTTTAAACGTCTAGCCGTCAGAAGGAGAGCCCAGCTTGCAGCTACAGCAAAGCCTTGGCCTGTGCCGGTTATCGTTGTGGGCAATATTAGCGTTGGTGGAACGGGTAAGACGCCTCTGCTCATTGCGCTTGTAACGCATTTGCAGAAAAAAGGATTTAAGCCGGGAGTTGTAAGTCGCGGCTATGGCAGCAAAGCTGCAATTTTTCCTGTTGCAGTGACAGGCGGGACAGCGGTCGAGGAGTCGGGTGACGAGGCACTGCTCATTGCCAAACACTGCGGGTGTCCTGTCGTAATCGACCCTGATCGCGTCGCTGCTATTGAGTGCTTATTGGGTGAACATTCGATTGATGTTGTACTCAGTGATGATGGCTTGCAACACTATGCGATGGCACGAGATATCGAGTTGATAGTCGTGGACGGAGAGAGAAAATTTGGTAATGAGCTTTGTTTGCCTGCAGGACCATTACGGGAACCGCTTAACCGTTTAGGCGACGCTGATCTGATTATTGTCAACGGATCCAAAGTTTCTGCCGGTGAGTTGCGTGCGTCACTGCTGAGCAACGGGGTAACATGGCCTAGCTCTGTGCCTACGAAATCGGTTGAGTCCAACTCTTGCGATGCGCGCATTCTCGCTAGTCGCGAACCTGCAGAGGGATTCTCGGTTACGGTTGAGCCGGATTTTTTTGTTAATATTGTAAGTGGTGAGCGCAGACCCTTTGCCGGTGCGCCATTTAAGATTGGTAGTCGCTTGCAGGCCGTGTCGGGCTTAGGTAATCCGGAACGTTTCTATCAAATGCTAGACAATTTGCCGCATAAGGTGCTCAGGCATAGTTTTACTGACCATCACTGGTTTGAAAAATCCGACTTTGATGCGCTCGGCCTTGATGATATCCAGCCGGTAGTAATGACTGAAAAAGACGCCGTGAAGGTGACGCATTTTGCACGTCACAATTATTGGTATCTGAGCATTCGGATTCAATTACCCGAACATTTACTCGCAGCATTCGATAAACGGCTTACGGCGGTGTTAGCGGAAAAAGCGAAAGCGGCTTAGGGCGGAATAGACAGACAACTTGTGACGAGGGCATTGTATGCTAGATAACAAATTATTGACTTTACTCGCGTGCCCGCAGTGCCACGGTGAGCTTGTGTTCGACAAAGACTCACAACCAAACACTGCTACGGTAGGGGAGCTGATATGTTTAGTCGATGCGCTTGCTTTCCCCGTAAAGGACGGCGTTCCGGTGATGTTAATTAATGAAGCACGCGAGCTAAAATTAGAAGAAGTAGAGTCTTACCGATGAGTTTTTCTGTCGTTATACCCGCTCGCTACGCCTCAACACGATTGCCGGGTAAGCCGCTGATTGATATTGCTGGCAAGCCTATGCTGCAGCATACGTGGGAACGTGCATTGCTGAGTGGAGCGACACGGGTAGTGATTGCGACCGACGATAATCGTATTCTAGAGGTCGCGAAAGCCTTTGGCGCAGACGTCTTAATGACCGCAGCGACCCATCAGTCTGGCAGCGATCGTATCTGTGAGGTAGTGGATGCACTCGGACTAGATGACTCAGAGAGCGTAATCAATGTACAAGCAGATGAGCCGCTCATACCCCCCGAAGCAATCAATCAGGTGGCCGAACGCCTGAGCCTCAATACAGCCTTTGGGATAGCGACGCTGTGTGAGCCAATTGAAGACGAACGGGAGTACAGCGAACCCAGTTCAGTTAAGGTTGTTATGGACAAGACTGGTCGGGCTCTGTATTTCAGCCGTGCACCCATTCCTGCAAGCGTGTCGTGCCCTGCTGAATGCTATCGCCATATTGGAATCTATGCCTATCGAGTAGGCGTCCTGCGTCAATTTGTTACTTGGCCGGTAGCGGCGATTGAGGCGATCGAAAGGCTGGAGCAATTGCGCGCATTGTATAACGGTGTGCCGATTCATGTGTCGGTCGCGCCCGTCCGTATCCCACCGGGCGTCGATACCCCTGAAGATCTCGCGGCTGTGCGAACGTTTTTGCAATGAGCGATGTGCGCTTATCAAAGCTGGTAGAAAATGCGCCCCTCGAGGGTCACACGACGTTTGGAGTGCAACAGCGCGCTCGTTATCTTATCGAGGTCAACGATTTGCCCGAACTCTACGAAGCAGTAGAGTTTGCTCGAGACAACCACTTCGAACTGCTTGTGCTTGGCGGCGGCAGCAATGTGCTTTTCGTCCGTGATTTCCCTGGATTAGTTATCATTATAAAACTCGCGGGCATTGTTCGCGAAGGAGCCAATAAGCTGTGCGTGGCAGCGGGCGAAAGCTGGCACGATCTTGTCGAATGGACTCTGGCAAATCATCTCTACGGCCTTGAAAATCTCGCGTTAATTCCTGGTACCGTTGGTGCGGCACCGATTCAAAACATCGGGGCGTATGGCGTCGAGGTTGAACAGTTTGTTACTCGGGTTCGAGCCTTTGATACGCATCTGGCAAAGGCGGTCGATTTCGAACGCAGCGATTGCGACTTTGCCTATCGGGATAGCCTCTTTAAGCGAGCGCCCAGAGGCAGGTACATTGTGCTCGAAGTAGAGTTCGAATTGTCTGCCGTCGACTCTCCTGTACTGACCTACGCCCCTTTGGCTGAGCGCTTCGCCGCAGACGGCGCGGTCACTGCGAGGAAGGTCTTTGATGAGGTTTGCGAAATACGGCGCAGCAAGCTCCCTGACCCCAAACTAATCGGCAATGCAGGCAGCTTCTTCAAAAACCCTGTTGTGTCGGCAGGTAAACTTGACCAAATTCGCGCACAGAATTTTGACGTTCCTGCCTTCCCTATCGATGGGGGCGATTTTTATAAGCTATCTGCAGCGTGGTTGCTCGACGCGGCTGGTTGGAAAGGGAGGACAAGGGGCGTCGCGGGTGTCTATGAAAACCATGCGTTAGTGCTTGTCAATCTCGGAGGCGCGACAGGCGAGGATCTCTTCTTATTGGCGCAAGAAATGAGTAGTTCGATTTTGCAGCGGTTCGGGCTCGCGCTGCAGCCCGAAGTCCTTATCGTTTAATCATCCGCACTTGAGTGAGAAACCTGCTTGGGCTAACCTTCAGGCCTTCTTCAAGCTTGTGCGACGCGTATGTCTTTACCAGCCGACCCATTCGATCATAAAGATTTTGTCCTTAACCTGAGCAGCCGGCCCGGTGTATACCGCATGGTTGATCTCGATGAACGAGTCATTTATGTCGGTAAAGCTCGGAATCTCAAGAAACGGGTGGGCAGTTATTTCAGGGTCTCAGGGTTGACAACGAAAACCATGGCGATGGTAGCAAAGATAGCGCGTATTGAAATCAGTATTACGCACAGCGAAACTGAGGCGCTGCTGCTTGAGCAGAGTCTGATCAAAGAACTCAAGCCTCCCTATAACATTCAACTTAGGGACGATAAATCTTATCCGTATATATTGTTAACCGACCATGCTGACTATCCACGGCTCATGTTTTATCGCGGCCGAAAGTCGCGTAAAGGCAAATACTTTGGCCCGTATCCTAGCGCTCTTGCGACACGAGACACGCTGCAGCTGATGCAAAAAGTATTTAAGGTGCGTCAGTGTCAAGAAAGCTATTTCAAGAATCGCACAAGACCCTGTCTTCAGCATCAAATTGATCGTTGCACCGCGCCCTGTGTAGGGCTTATCTCACCAGAAGAGTATGCTAGAGATGTGCGTTATTCCACGCTTTTATTGCAGGGTAAAAGCTCGCAGCTTACGGTCGAATTGACAAAAAATATGGAAGCCGCTGCCGACGCGCTTGAATTCGAGAAGGCCGCAAAGATCCGCGATCAAGTCGGTTTGTTGCGCCGTATTCAAGAAGATCAGGTTGTCACTAACCAGGGTGAAGATGCCGATGTGATCGCGGTGTCGATGCAAGCAGCAGGCGTGTGTGTTCATGTAATTTACGTGCGAGGGGGACGTATACTAGGCAGTAAAAATTTCTTTCCCAAGCACAGACTAGCGTCAACGGCAGACGAGTTGCTGAGCGATTTCATTTCTCAAAGTTACCTTGGCGAAGACGATGCGGCAAATTTGCCTGCAGAATTACTTGTTTCAGAAGCATTAGAGGACAGCGCTGCACTAGTCGAGGCTATGGAATATGTCGCTGGCCGAAAGATTCGTCTGGTATCGAATGTTCGCGGTCATCGCGCCAAATGGCTAAAAATGGCGGTAACTAACGCCCAAGAGGCGCTAGGCTCGCATGTCGCGAGTAAGCAAAATAGCAAGCGCCGTTTTGCGCTCCTGCAAGAAGCGCTGGCTCTCGATGAGCCACCAGTCAGAATAGAGTGCTTCGATATAAGTCATACAGGGGGCGAAGGGACTGTCGCGTCGTGTGTGGTCTTCGATGCTGAGGGGGCGGTAAAAAATGACTATCGTCGCTTTAATATCGAAGGTATTACGCCAGGAGATGATTACGCGGCGATGGAGCAGGTGTTAACACGCCGTTTCGAGCGTTTGACTAAGGGCGAGGGCAAACTCCCCGATATTCTTCTCATTGACGGGGGCAAGGGACAGCTGACGCAAGCAGCCAATGTACTTGCTCGATTCGACCTTGATTCATTGCTCTTGCTCGGGATTGCCAAGGGGATAAGTAGGCGGGCAGGCCAAGAAACATTGTTTCTGAAAGAGGGCGAGCGCTTCAAGGAGATAGCAATCGCAACAGAGTCACCTGCGTTACACCTCCTGCAACAGGTTCGCGACGAGGCGCACCGATTTGCGATAACCGCACACCGTCAGCGAAGAGGCAACGCCCGAAAGCGCTCACTGCTCGAAGATATTCCGGGGTTAGGCCCTAAGCGGCGGCGTGATTTGCTAAAACACTTCGGCGGGCAGCAGGGGCTTAAGCGCGCAGCAGAAGCCGAGATCGCTAAAGTAGGCGGCATTAGTGAAAAGCTCGCCGCCTCTATCTACGAGCATTACCATGTCGATTGATAAAGTCATGTTGCACGGCAGATTGCGTTGGGCTGCGGTAGGGCATAGTCGCGCCACCTTGTGTAGAATAGCGTTGCACAACATTCACCACAGCGCCAAGCACGACGAGAATTAAAATGACTAACTGGGCAAACCTCGCGTCTCTTAGCCGCATCGCGCTGATTCCGCTTATCGTCCTCTGTTATCAGGCCGATTTTGCCGGTGCTGAGGTTGTCGCCGCTAGTCTTTTTATTATAGGTAGCATTACCGACTGGCTAGATGGCTATCTCGCGCGGCGCCTCAACTTGGGCTCGCCCTTCGGTGCATTTCTCGATCCTGTCGCCGACAAGCTGTTTGTTACGGCAATCCTCATTTTGCTTCTCGCCACTTATCCTGACTTGTTGGTTCCTGCGATGCTTATTGTGGCGCGTGAAATTACAATCTCTGCGCTACGAGAATGGATGGCGACCAAAGGCCTCAGGGATCTTGTCGCCGTGGCTTGGGTTGGCAAGCTAAAGACTACGCTGCAAATGATTGCGATTACCCTACTGCTTGGTACAAGTCCGTCGGCAATACCGCTCTTATTTCACTTGGGTCTTGGGTTGATTTGGGTGGCGTCGGCATTGGGCGTGTGGTCTATGTTGTCCTATTTAATGGCAGCTAAGAGCGAAATGTTTAGCAGTGATAAGAACATGCGAGGCGAGTGAATATTTAATATCGCGCGGATTTCTCTTAAAGTCACTGCCCAATGCGATCAGAGCTTGACTTGCCACGGTTTGGCATTAAAATAGCGCTCTCTCTGGATGGCAACAGGCCCCTGTCATCGGAATGATCCTTGCGATAATTCACAGAGTCGATGAATCACTTGTAGGTTTGAAGTGATGATTCAACACTCATGCACTTGCTTGAGTGACCAGATAAAGCGGGAATAGCTCAGCTGGTAGAGCACGACCTTGCCAAGGTCGGGGTCGCGAGTTCGAATCTCGTTTCCCGCTCCAATCTCTTTTCTCTCTCTGTGAAATAGTTTACGCAATGTGTTGCGTTCAATTCACGCGGGTTTGAATTAGTAATCGTGCTATAGCAGAAAAAGAATGCCTCATGAGGCGTGGTTTGCTATAGTTCGGCCACGCATAAGAACGTGATACGGCTGGGTGGCAGAGTGGTCATGCAGCGGACTGCAACTCCGTTAACGCCGGTTCGATTCCGACCCCAGCCTCCATTCACATTCCCTATGTTCCTGCAGCAGTTGCGGCAAAACCGAGTTGCACGGTTTGCTAAGAGTCTCATTAAAGACTCTACCCGCTAAGCAGTTATAGCCCCCAGCCCGGGTGGCGAAATTGGTAGACGCAAGGGACTTAAAATCCCTCGCCTGAAAGGGCGTGCCGGTTCGATTCCGGCCCCGGGCACCATCTAGAGCTACACGCTAAATCTATAAGCTAAAACTCTCTTCTTTGCCATTTACATCCACGGTATAGAGACCGGATCCCAATC
>Ga0075118_10000183_pt1 | contig 63525 bp, 58 predicted proteins | sample AntAceMetag02UKE_FD_69794 | JGI IMG/M metagenome (GOLD analysis project Ga0075118, IMG submission 69794) | Saline lake microbial communities from Ace Lake, Antarctica - Antarctic Ace Lake Metagenome 02UKE | ecosystem: Environmental > Aquatic > Non-marine Saline and Alkaline > Saline | place...
GCAGTTTGCGGCAAACGGTGGCCAGTCGGCCGTGGTGCTGCCCCTTTTTTTTGGCCCGAGCGGAGCGATGCGTGACTACTTACCGCCTCGCTTGAATGCGCTGCGTGAACGGTTCAGCGCCTGCGAGATTCGTTTAGCCGGGAGCTTAGAGTCGCCATTGGACGATTCGGCCGAAGTGATCGCTCAGGCGATGGCGGAAGAGGTGAATCGGACGATCGAGCAGGCTAGATTTGAAAAGCCTGATGTGATTGCGACCGACCACGGGAGTCCATTACCAGCAGTGGCGGAGGTGCGTAACCGAATTGGCCAAAAGCTCGGCGATCAGCATCAATCGACGTGGGGGCGGGTCTCCGTATCTTCAATGGAACGTCGAGAAGGGGCAGAATACGCGTTTAACGATCCTCTGCTGGAGGATGCCCTAAAGACGTGTGCCGGCCGCGGAAGTCGCGAGATCGTAATCGCGCTGCAGTTTTTGTTTCCGGGCCGGCACGCGGGCCCGGGAGGCGATATCGCTTCGATTTCTGATACGTTCATCGCTGAAACTCCTGGGGCTCGGGTTGAAATGACGCGGCCGATCGGTGAATCCGATCAGATCCTGCAATTGCTGGAGCGTCGGTTCCGCGAGACCGTTAGCTCGTCGTCCTAGACCCAATCAGCCCAATATCCACCGCGTAGCGGGTGAGGCTCGCCACGTCATGTAGATTCAGCTTCCGCATCAAGTTGGTGCGATGGTTGTCCACCGTCTTCACGCTGATGCCCAACTTAAGGGCGATTTCTTTCGTGCTGTGGCTCTCTGCCACGAGCTGAAGAATCTCGCGCTCCCGCTCGGTCAGGAAATCGGCGGTTTGACTCGCTGCCGGGTTGGCGACGACGTCGCGCATCAAGGCGGCCACGGAGGGGCCGAAATATGTGCCGCCCTCTGCGACCGTTTCTAAGCCTTTTTTAAATTCAAAAAGTCCGGCGGTCTTTTCCACAAATCCGTGGGCCCCGGCTTCCAGCATCTCGCGGACTAACACCGGATTCTCGTAACCTGAAAATACCAATACTCGCACTTTGGGCAGGTGGCGAACCACGCGGCGGAGGAGATCCACGCCGTTGAGCCCCGGCAGCTTGGCGTCGAGCACGAGCAGGTCCGGCTTCTCTTCGAGGCAGAGGGCGAGGGCGCTCTGACCATCACCGCTTTCACCGACCAACACGTAATCGGGCTCAGTTTTGAGGATTTCCACCAACATCTCGCGAATGGCGGTTTGGTCTTCAATGATGATGAGGCGGTGCATAGTCGGGTTGGTCTGGGCAGAGCTTAAGCTCTGTAAGCCGTTTTACCAGGTGGCCGATACGTCTGGATCGCGAGGCAAAAATCGCGAGTCCCGGCAGGGAACGCTAGGAGTGAGCTCGGAGCACCCCCTCCGCGGGTGGTAGGCCGACTGGGACTCGAACCCAGAACCAATTGATTAAAAGTCAACTGCTCTACCGATTGAGCTATCGACCCATTTCCCAGCGGGGCAGAGGAGATACGAAGGCGAGGTTCAACGAGGCAAGCCCCTTTTTGACAAACCGATGATCTACCTAAACTATATCATGACCCCCGTGGGTTCTTTTCACGGGAAAATTCGGAACCAAAATTACGCAACATCATGGGAACAAACATCACGCCTGGCCGTCGAAAGAACGAAGGATCCATGACTACGAAAGCCCAAGAAGTTGCCCTCGACCAAGCACTTGTCCTCCGTTTTAAAAACGGCGATCAGGCTGCATTCGAGGAAATGGTGAGCCGCTACTGGGATCGGATTTACGCGATGGTGCACCAGCTGCTGCGTAATCAGCAGGATGCCGAAGAGGTTACGCAGGATGCCTTCATTAGAGCTCATCGCGGGTTGGAGAACTTCCGCGGCGATTCCGCCTTTTCAACGTGGCTCTACCAAATCGCGACCAACTTGGCGCGCAATCGCTACTGGTATTGGTGGCGGCGCAAGCGCGACAAAACCATTTCCTTTGACCAACCGGTCGGGGACGACAACGCCACGCCGCTTTCCGAAATATTTGTGACGGAAAGCGAAACCCCGGGAGATGCCACCATCACGCAGGAACTCGTTGATACGATCGCCGAGGGCATGGAGAAGCTGAGCCCGAAGCACCGGGAGATATTGGTTCTGCGCAATGTTAAGAATCTCACCTACGAGGAAATTGCGGGCATTCTGCAAATTTCCATCGGCACGGTGAAAAGCCGCATCGCCCGCGCTCGGGAGAGCCTGCGCAGTAAACTGGGAGAAGATTTTCAATGATGAATGACGAACGTTTTATCGAGATGCTGAATCTCTACATTGACCGAGAACTCTCGGCCGCAGAGACTCACGAAATTGAGGAGGCGATCGCGCAAAGCCCCGCTCGCCAAAAGATCTACGCGCAGTATTGCCGGATCGAGCGCGCTACCCAGCACCTCCTAGCCGAGACTGAGGCGCCACCGCCAAGCATTCCGGCGCTGGTCGCGGCCGCCCGTCGGTCAACCAACGAGGTCGAATTCCCCCAAGTCAGCACGCCGTCGAAAGGCCGTTGGCTGGGCTGGGGAACATCGCTGGCGTCAGTCGCTGCGGCCGTTGTTGCCATTGTCTTCGTGTTGAAAGATCCCGGCGCTGCCAGCGACGAACGCGCTGCGCCGGCCTTCGCCACCAATGCCTCCGTCGTGAGCCCACCATTGGCCGATGACGTGATCTATCGCACGGTGTTTGTGCTCGATAACGATCTGAGCAGTGACCGGTTGAGCGCCATGCGACCGGGGAATGATTCCTTCGCCTGGATGAATCAATTGCAGTTTGCCCCGATCGAACGCACCGAGCTCGACAACTGGCAGATGGAGGCTTCCGAACCGATTCAAGTTCGTAGTCTCAACCCGCGATGGATTTCTCCGGTCGGCTTAGATGATTCTCCCCGTCGGGAAGCGATGACGGCCTTTCAGTTCCAACGCTGAGTATTGACCGGTGGCGTCCGGCTCCCGCCCGGAACATCTTACCGGCCGAGCGCGTGCTTGATCAACTTCTCCGTGGGAGCGTCTGAGCCCAGCGCAATGGTGGCTTGGCGAATGGCCTTGTCCGCGTCGGCCGTTTTGTAGCCGAGCACGGCCAGAGCCGCAATCGCATCGCTGATGGTGCGAGAGGCGGCTGTCGGCGCAGCGCCTGGAGCGGATGACACGGTCGATTGGCTGGTGGCGGGACCTACGCGGCTGCGGAGCTCGATTACGAGTCGCTCCGCCGTTTTTTTGCCAATACCAGGACACTTTGAAAGGGTGGCGACATCGCTGTCGTGAATCGCTTGAGTCAATAGCACCAACGACAATCGGCTCATGATGCTCAGCGCGACCTTGGGGCCGATTCCGCTGACGTGTTCGATCATCATTTTGAAAAAATCCCGGTCATCAGTAGTCGCGAAACCGTAGAGGGTCTGGGAGTCTTCTCGATAGACCACGTGAGTATGCAGCTTCACCTGACTCCCGATCGCCGGCAGGCGTTCCGCCGTAGTGACTGGAATATGTACCTCGTAACCCAAGCCGTTCAGGTCAATGACGGCGCGCAGGGGAGTGGCCTCGGCCAAGGGTCCGGTAATCGAAGTGATCATAGCTTTAATCGAGACCGAGCACGTGCTGCATGTCGTAAACACCGATTGGTTGATTCACGACCCATTGCGCCGCGCGCAAGGCCCCGCGCGCAAAGATCCCGCGGTCCGTCGCCCGATGGGTCAGTTCCAAGCGTTCGCCCATTCCGGCAAACATCACCGTGTGTTCACCGACGACATCACCGCCGCGCAAGGAGTGCATCCCGACTTCGTCGTCGGAGCGTTCGCCGGTGATGCCTTCGCGGCCGTGGCGGAGAGCACTCTCACTGAGTTTTCGCTCCTCCAAAATAATTTCGAGTAGCCGCGCGGCGGTTCCACTGGGGGCGTCCTTTTTGAAGCGGTGATGCATCTCGGTCACCTCGGCGTTGTATTCGGGCCCCAGCACCCCCGCGGCCCGACGGGTGAGGGCATAGAGCAAGTTGACGCCAACCGAATAGTTGCCCGCCCAGACGGTGGGAATCGCCGCTGCTTTCGCCTGCAAGGTCGCTTTGTCGGCGGAAGTATGGCCGGTCGTGCCGATGACCAACGCTTTTTTATGAGCGATACAGTGGTCGATCACTTCGTTGGTCGCCGCGTGAAAACTGAAATCGACCACGACGTCTCCGGTCGCGATTCCGGCAGCGAGATCATCGCCTTCATCGAGGGCGGCGACCACCTTCAGATCGAGTTCGGTGGCGGCCGATTGTAAGGTTTGGCCCATGCGGCCGGCGGCGCCAATGATGACAAGCGAGGGGGAACTCATGGTGGAACTTAAAGGGTGGCCAAGGCAGCCTGAACAGCTCGTCGACCAGCCGCAGATAACGAGCAGAGGGGAGCCCGGACATCGGCGCTACGGAGCATGCCCGCTCGATGCATCGCCCACTTTACCGGGACGGGATTGGGTTCAATGAATAACGCCTTGAAAAGCGGATAGAGTTTGCGGTGCAGCTTGCGGGCCTTGGCGAGATCATCCGCTGCCGCCGCATTCACCAACTTGGCGACTTCGCGCGGCACGAAGTTGGAAGCGACGCTGATCACGCCCTCGGCGCCCACCGCCATGAAGGGGAGGGTGAGGCTGTCATCACCGCTCAATACGGTGATGTCATTCCCCAGCGCAGTCTTGAGCTGATCGACGCGATCAACGGTGCCGCCAGCCTCTTTGATGTAACAAATATGTGGATACTTGGCGCGCAGGCGGACCACGGTATCGACGCCGATTTCGATCCCGCACCGCCCGGGGATTGAGTACAGGACGATGGGGCGGTCGGTGGATTCGGCCACGCGACTGAAATGAATGAACAGGCCCTCTTGATTCGGCTTATTGTAGTAGGGCGCCACGGCCAACATCGCGTCAGCGCCAGCGGCGTGAGCGCTGGCGGTCAGGGCTTCCGCCTCCCGCGTGGAGTTCGAGCCCGCGCCGGCGATTATGGGAACCTTACCCGCGGCGGCTGCGATCACGGTGGCGACGACCTCCATGTGCTCCTCATGCGTCAAGGTGGGAGATTCGCCAGTGGTGCCGACGGGAACCAATCCATTCACGCCGGCTCGAATTTGCGCTTTGACCAGTTTTTCGAGGCCCGTCGTGTCTACGTGTCCCCGGTAAAACGGGGTCACCAATGCAGTGATAGTGCCGGTCAATGGACGATATTTCATAGGATAAAACGGGGAAATGGACCTTGCCGACGAAAGCACTTCACTTTACCAAATCCGCAACCCTTTTCTGGAAAAGCGATAGCTCATGACACCTCACACGGAGATATTTAACGACCTACTTAAGCTCGCCGTCGATAGTGATGTGAGCGATGTGGTGATCAAAACCAATAAACCGGGGTATGTGCGCTTAGCCGGGCAATTGAAACCCGTGGATATGGATCCGATCACCGGTGATGAAGTCCGCGCGTTTATCGAAGAGCATGTCCCCCGCGTGTTTCTCCCGAGCTGGAAAGAGAACCAGCAGGTAGATTTTGCTTATGCGACCGAAGCGGTCGGCCGCTTCCGGGTTAATGCGTTTCACCAACGCGGAACACCGAGTATCGTATTTCGCCATGTCAAAAGCACCGTTCCGGAGTTCGAGGATTTGGGCCTGAATGGTGGACCGATGCTAAATCTAGCTAAGGCCAGAGATGGGATTCTATTGATCTGTGGATCCACCGGATCGGGTAAAAGCTCCACCATGGCGGCGATGCTCAATTGGATTAACCGAAATTTGGATCGCCACATCGTCACCATCGAAGACCCCATTGAATACACCTTCGTCGACGACAAATCCGTATTTCAACAACGCGAAATCGGCACCGATGTGCCGAGCTTTGAGTTAGCGATCAAGGCCGTGCTGCGGCAGGATCCGGACATCATACTTATCGGTGAGATGCGCGACCGGGAGACTTTCGAAACCGCCATCTCAGCGGCGGAAACCGGTCACTTGGTGTTTTCTACCATGCACGCGGCAACGGTAGCCCAGTCGCTGACGCGTTTGTTCGAATTTTTCCCGCCGGAGCAAATCGCCCAAGCCCGCCGGCAAATCGCGGGTTCTCTGCGAGGCATCATTTGTCAAAAATTGATTCCTACCATCGAAGGCGGCGGCCGCGTTCCGGCCAACGAAATCATGGCGGTCGATGCGACCATCAAGAGTCTTATTTTGGACAATCAGAACGATAAGATTCAGGAGCTCCTCAACGCGGGCGCGAGCTCCGCGAGCTACTCCTTCAACCAGGATATTTTGCGTTTAATCAAAGAGGGTAAAATCAGCAAAGCGGACGGCATTCGCTTCTCGCCCAATCCTCAGGCCCTTGAAATGAATCTGAAGGGGATTTTCTTCAACTGATTCGCTCATTGGCAGATGATTTTGAACCATCCCTCCAACTTGCGGGCCGCTGCTAAACCGGGGAGATGCGTCCGACGGACGTTAACTCTACTAGCGGCACTGGCTCTGACCCTGGCAGGGGCGGCTCAGTCGGAGAACGCACCAGATCCAGACACATCGCTGGAATCGATAGCCTCCAGCATCGAAAAAGTCGAATTACTGAAGCGGGGCTTGGCCCCGAAAGAAGAACTTTCATTGGGCAGTTCTATCAGATTCCCGACCCCGGCGCTGACGGATGCGGATCCGACTCCGACGATCCTCCTGTCCGCCGATGCGGCAGGATCAGCCGAAAGGGAGAACGATGCCTGGCGTCAGGAAAATTGGTTGGTGGCCGGCATGGAGGCGGTGAGTCAAACCGAATCGATGGCAGACGATTTCGATCCGGCAGCCGACACACCCGCGAAAGGCACCCCGGAGCATTGGCTGCTGATGACGGACTCGGCCACGACCGCAGACAATGCCCTAATTCGCAAAGCCAGCAGGGACGACAAGCCGAAGTTGGCGGTGAAGGTGGTCAACCCGCTGGAGAGATTTATGACCGAGTGGCTCGATGCCTCTCTTGCGGCGGATGGTTTTACCCGTGTTTTAGGAACTCCCGTTCTGAGCGCGCTCGGCGATGTAGCGAGGCCTTCGGCCGTAACCGAGGCGTTCGATCTATCGAACCTTTCCAGCATGCAAGGCCTCGGAATCAACCGAGCCGACCAAGCAGATAAGGATCGGATCAACCCCTACGCGGCCGGACTCCGTGAGCTTCCGGTGTTATCGGATCTGACCGGTGTCTTGCCCGGCATCACGGCACCGGCGAACCTCCCGGGCGCGGCGGATCTTCTTGCATTTCCGATCCCGTCAAATCCCGCAATCACGGCGCCGCCTGATGCCGCCAAGTCCACCCGCGAACCTTGGCGTCCGCCGGAAAAGCCGAACGAAAAATACTTCCGACGGCTCAATCAGTTTTAGGGCTTGGTTTCGGTTGTTCGGAGCCCTACGGCTGTCCTTTACGTTATGGGAATCGCACTACTTTTTGCCGGGCAGGGTGCCCAAAAGATCGGGATGGGCCAGTCGCTAGCAGAGGGCAATGCGACGGCGCAGGACCTGTATGCACGGGCTGATGCGGTGCTCGGTTGGAAGTTGAGCGAAACCTCCTTCCAAGGCCCCGATGAGGAGCTGACCAAGACTTCCGTCTGCCAGCCCGCACTCTTCGTTCACGGCATGGCCCTGCACGGCATCCTGCGAGAGCAGGGTAAGCTCGACGGAGTCACCGCCGCGCTGGGGCTCAGTCTCGGTGAACTCACCGCTTATTGCGCGGCGGGAGTATTCAATTTTGAGACTGGTCTCAAAATCGTCGCCGAGCGCGGCCGACTCATGCAGGTGGCCTGCGAGCAAACTACGGGCGGAATGGCCGCCGTCATCGGGGAATCCCGCGAGGACGTTGTCAAATTGTGTGAGGATTTCGATATCGAAGCCGCCAATTTCAACGCCCCCGGCCAAATCATCATTTCGGGAGAGAAGACCAAAGTTTCGGCGGCGGTTGAGGCGGGCAAAGCGCGGGACATGAAGCGCGTCATTATGCTAAATGTAGCGGGGGCCTACCACAGTCGACTGATGCAGCCAGCTCGCGATGCCTTTGCGGCTTATCTGGATGAGATCCCGTTTTTCGCCCCGCAACTCAAAGTTTACACCAATACGACCGGAGCGGCGATCAAAGATCCGACGGCCATCAAAGCCGCCTTGGTCAACCAAGTCGTGTCCTCTGTGCTCTGGGAGGATTGTACCCGGTCGGCCGTGAGCGATGGGGCGACGGAGCTCTGGGAGCTCGGTCCCGGCAAAGTGCTAGCGGGAATGGCGAAACGCACTGATCGCAGTTGGGTAACGCATAGCTTTGCCGAAATGGCGGATCTCGCAGCCTAAATGGCGATAAGTAACACACTCGCTCAGAACAGATTCCATGGACGTTTCGCGCATTAGAAATTTTTGTATTATTGCTCACGTCGATCACGGCAAGACCACCTTGTCGGATCGCCTGCTGGAGCACACGAGCACCGTGTCCGAGCGAATGCTGACGGAACAGCATCTGGACACGATGGACCTGGAGCGGGAACGCGGCATCACCATTAAAAGCCATCCGGTCACCATGATGTATCGGGCCAAAGACGGGAAAGATTACTGTCTCAACTTAATGGATACGCCCGGTCACGTCGACTTCTCTTACGAAGTATCCCGCAGCTTGGCCGCCTGCGAGGGTGCTTTGCTGCTGATCGATGCCGCCCAAGGCGTGGAAGCCCAAACCGTAGCCAATGCCCACCTCGCATTCGGCCAAGGGCTGAAGGTGATTCCGGTGATCAACAAAATCGATTTACCGAGCGCCGATCTCGATATGTGCACCAAACAGCTCGAAGACATCTTGATGATTCCGGCCGAGGAAGCGATTTTGGCTAGTGGCAAATCGGGTATCGGCATCGTGGACATTCTCGAAGCGGTGGTGCAGCATATTCCGCCACCTCGCTGGGCCGACTATCCCCGCACGCGGGCGCTTATTTTTGATTCGATCTACGACCCGTATCGCGGCGCGATTGCCTACGCGCGGGTATTTTCCGGCCAACTCAAAGCTGGCGACAACATGCTGTTCATGAGCGCCGGTCGAAAAACCGAAGTCAAAGAGGTCGGCATTTTTACCCCCAAGATGACCAAGCAGGCGACGCTGTCAGCCGGCGATGTGGGTTACGTTGTTTCCACGATTAAGGACCCTGCAGACATCAATACCGGCGATACCTTGACCCTCACGCGGGAACCGGCAGCCGAAATGCTACCAGGCTACAAAGAAGTACGGCCGATGGTCTTCTGCGGTTTGTATCCCCTCGAATCCAGCGACTACGAAAAGCTCAAATCCGCCCTCGGTCGCCTCCGGTTGAACGACGCCGCCTTCGTTTACCAATCCGAGAGTTCACTCGCACTTGGGTTTGGGTTTCGGTGCGGTTTTCTTGGCTTGCTCCACATGGAGATTATCCAAGAGCGCATTCGTCGGGAGCATAATGTCGAAATCATTTCCACGTACCCGAGCGTGATTTATCACGTCGTTAAACACGGAGGAGAAATGATCGAAGTGGATAACCCGGTAAACCTCCCGGAGCCCGGTTCGATTACCGAAATTCGAGAGCCGACCATCAAAGCGGCGATCCATATTCCAAATACCGCCATGGGGGACATCATGTCGCTGGTGATGGAAAAACGGGGCACGATCGAACACACCGATACGTTGGACGCCACGCGCGTAATGCTGACTTGTGTGCTGCCGCTGAACGAGATCCTGATCGATTTTAACGACCGGCTAAAAAGCATCACCCGCGGTTACGGTTCCATGGACTACGAACTGGGCGAGTATCACGCCGGGAATCTCGTAAAAATGGACATCATGATCAACGGCGAACCAGTGGACGCATTTTCCAGTATCGTCCACCGCGACAAAGCGGCGGGCAAGGGTAAGGACCTTTGTGAGAAACTGGCAGCGATCATCCCCCCACAGATGTTCAAAGTCGCTATCCAAGCGGCCGTCGGTGGCAACATCATCGCGCGCGACAATGTCCGCGTCATGCGCAAAGATGTGACCGCCAAGTGTTACGGCGGTGATATTTCGCGGAAGCGAAAACTCCTCGATAAGCAAAAAGAGGGTAAGAAAAAGATGAAGCAGATCGGTCGCGTATCGATTCCGCCAGATGCCTTTATTCAAGTGCTGAAAAACTAAGCGATTAGTCATCGCGACCTGCGCCAATTCCTTTATCTAGTCTTTCTCGTGATCGGTCCATTTGCCTCCGCCCAACGTAAAATGCGTCAACACGCCAGCAACTGGCTGGAATTGGCTGACAAGGTTGAGCACTACCGGCGGGATGTGCTGACGACCGACAACTTGGCCGAGCTGCGCCGCGAAAAAGAAGGTCTTCGCCGCCTCGTCAAAGACAAGGCGGGCGCCAGCGATTTAAAACTGGGAATCGAGAGCCTCGAAGGCAGTTTGCGGACGACGGGAGGCACGTTTTATCCGAAAAGCACGTTGATCGAATACGTGGAATTTTTTCTTGTCGCCGCAATCGTCATTCTTGGGATCCGCGCCTTCTTTTTTCAGCCGTTTAAGATTCCCACCAATTCCATGTGGCCGAGCTACAACGGCATGACGGGACAGGTCTATGAGTCGGTGGAAGATGAACCAGGTGCCGCAGCCCGAGGACTCCGGTTCCTCACCCAGTTGGCGGTATCTCATCGGGTTGACGCGCCGATTTCAGGCGAAGTCCGGATTCCGATCATCCGTTCTTATTCCGATCAACAAGGCGAGGTCCGTGATTTCCTGAAGCCGCCGGTCATGACCAAAGGACGCAAATGGTTTGTTTTTCCGACGCAAAAGCGGATCTACGAAATCTACGTCGACCAGACTGCGATCCAAATCACCGTGCCGGGCGATTTTGACTTGGAGAAGGTGCTGTTGGACGCATTTTACGACGGGGCTGAGAAGTTTCCGTTGGCAGAGGATTTCCCCATGGGCGGACGGGTTTTACTCGGCACTGGCAAAAAGGTCCAAGCCGGCGACCGGGTGCTTTCGTTCGACATCATCACGGGCGACCAGCTCTTTGTGGATCGCATCAGCTATCATTTCACCAAGCCCAGCGTGGGCGATGGATTTGTATTTCGGACGGATAATATTCCGAATCTGCATCGGATGATGAACGGCCCGAACGAACAGTATTACATCAAAAGACTCATCGGGACGCCCGGTGACTTGCTAGAAATCAGAGAGCCGGTGCTGTATCGGAACGGAGAACCCATCGAGGGCACGCCAGCATTTGCCGCCAACGCGAACCGCGAGGGGAATTATCCGGGCTACCGAGCGCTGGGGGTGCTTGATGACGGCAAGGTTTTCGAGATTCCGGAACACGAATACATGGCCATCGGCGATAACTCCGCCAGCAGCTTGGATGGCCGTTATTGGGGAACCGTCCCGGAAAAGGACGTCGTGGGACGGCCGTTGTTTATCTATTATCCGTTTAACGACCATTGGGGTCCAGCCCCGTAGAGCCCACCCTGCGTTATCGCACAATAAACATTATGTCTAATTGGGTAATGATTGAAAGGTAGGCTCTTATCTTATCTCTCATCCCTCTTTTACGATTTAGGCCTTCGGAATGAACCCCGTTCAGCAACTCGATTTCATTCCCGTGATCAACTCCCGCTTAAAGGAGCTGGCCGACGAAATTGCGGCGACGGCAGATGAAGCCGCGACCATTTCCCCTGATGTGTCGATCGGTCGCTTATCGAGATTGGACTCGATGCAGCATCAGCAAATTGCCCTCGCCGGTAAACGCCGCCTGGAAGATGAACGTAATCGGCTGATTGAAGCACTGCGCCGCATCGATTCCGGCGCTTTCGGAAAATGCCTCCTCTGCGGTCAGGATATTATAGATGAGCGTTTACGGATAAAACCCGATGCCGTCAGTTGCGTGCCCTGCTCTCCAAAACGATAGAGCCTTTTCAACGACCTTATTTTCCCGATTTTCCGATGACTAAACCGCTCTTCAATTGGCTCAACGACCGCGCTGCAGGCGTTTTGCTGCACCCGACTGCATTACCGGGCAATCAAGGAATTGGTGTGCTCGATCACTCCGTGGAGATATTTTTGGATACGATCGCTGCGGCAGGACTTCGCCATTGGCAAATTTGCCCCCTCGGTCCGACCGGTTTTGGTGATTCCCCCTACCAGTGTTTTTCGGCCTTTGCGGGAAATCCCTACCTGATCGATCTTCAGGTTTTAGTGGATGCGGACCTGCTGGATTCGACGGATCTCACCGAGCTGCAATCACTCCCGCAGGAATCGGTTAATTTTGGTGAGCTCTACGCGAAGAAGTGGCCGTTGCTCTTCAAGGCTTACGACCGGTGGTTAGATTCGGACCAAACCCAACTCCCCTACGGCGATTTTGAGACGTTTTGCCAGACCCGGGCTGAGTGGCTAGAGGGCTACAGCTATTTCATGGCGCTGAAGGATCATCTGGGTGGTCACGCGTGGTGGGAGTGGCCCAAAGAGCTTCGGTTTCTCGCCCTCGCCCGAAAATCACCGCTCTGGTCCGACCCTAAGATCCAACGATCGGCTCAAGCCTACTCCTTCTGCCAGTATTTGTTCTTCGCCCAATGGCAGCGTGCACGGGAGGCCGCCAAAGCCCGCAATATTCAGATCATCGGGGACGCTCCCATCTTCGTCGCAGCCGATAGCGCGGATGTCTGGTCGAATCCTGAGTTGTTTCAAATCGATCAAAGCACGGGCCAGTCGCTACAGGTCGCCGGAGTTCCGCCGGACTATTTTTCGGCCGATGGTCAGCTTTGGGGAAACCCACTCTACCACTGGAAAGCTCACCAAGCCGATGGTTACGCTTGGTGGCTCTCTCGGCTCAAAACGAATTTAGAGCTCTGCGACATTTTGCGCATCGATCATTTCCGTGGCTTCGACACGTATTGGTCTGTCCCAGCCGATGCGCCTACCGCCAAAACGGGCGAATGGCGCCAAGGTCCCGGTTTAGATTTCTTCCGCACTATTCGGAAGCACCTCCCCAAGTGTCGTTTGATTGCCGAAGACCTCGGCGAACTCTCGGCCAGTGTAGTCACCCTGCGCGAGGCCACCGGGCTCCCGGGAATGGCCATTCTCCAATTCGCTTTCGGGGGTGATGCCACCAATCTGTATCTTCCGCACAATCTCGCCGCCAACAGCGTGATCTACCCCGGAACGCACGATAACGATACGAGCTTGGGCTGGTATCGGTCCACCGACGATACCACGCGAGATCACCTCAATCGTTACCTACGAGTATGCGGCGACAACGTCGGCTGGGATTTAATCCGCGCTGCTTACGGATCGGTCAGCACGCTGGCGATCGTGCCGTTGCAGGACTTTTTTAGTCTGGTCAGCGAGGCGAGGTTTAATTCCCCCGGCCAAGCTGCGGGCAACTGGCAATGGCGCATGTCGACTGCGCAGCTCGATCAATTTTCCGAGGAAAGCACCGGCTACCTACTCGAACTGGCTGTGCTTACCGGACGCGCCTAACCCCAGTTCGGGGCGCTACGATCCGAGTAGGTGCGCTTTGATTCGCGGCAGCACATCGTTCGCGGCATCGTCTAAGACGTAGTGGCCGGCATCGTCCAAGTAGAGCGTCCCCGCGGAGGGTAGTCGGCTCTGCCATTGATTGAAGAAATAATCGTTGAAGCAAAAATCACGGCCGCCCCACACGATCAGCGTCTTGCGATCTTGGAACTGAGCGATCCCTTCCTCTACCGCAGTCAAAGTCGCCCAAGTGGGGTGGCCCGGAGACATCGGGATATCCTGCACGAACGCGCTCACGGCGACGCGATTGGCCCACGAATTATACGGGTGCAGATAACCCTGAGACTCGATTTTCGACAAGGGTCTCCGGCTCATGGCCATCCACACCGCGGGCCCGGCGAAACCGTTGCCGCCGCGCACCAATAGCGGGCCGACTAGCGGCCATCGACAAACCGCAATTCGCCGAGGCAAATGTCGGGACGGAAATGCCGCCGTATTCATAACTACGATACGGTTAATGAGATCCGGACGTTGGGCGGCGAGACCGAAGCCGATCGCGCCTCCCCAATCATGCACGACGAGGTCGATCTGCTTGACCGCCAGATGATCCACCAGCGCAACCACATCCCGGATGCGTTGCCCTAAATCGTAGCGATAATTGGGCGGCTTTTGCGACAAACCCATACCGATGTGATCGGGGGCGATACAGCGCCGGTGCGCCGAAAGCTCTTTGATCAGATCGCGGTAGTAGAACGACCACGTCGGATTCCCATGCAGCATGAGCACGACGTGGTCGCCCTGCCCTTCGTCCACGTAACTCATCATTGCCCCACCCGCCGATTCGAACGTCTGCGGTTTAAACGGATAAAGCTCCCGCACGGCCTTGGGCAAATTTGATACCGGGTTACGCATCGTCACCATTCCACCGCCAACATGAGGCAATTCAGACCGCTGCCAATACCAAGCAGCCCTACCCTATCCCCCGGACGGATGGCGTTGGCCTCGGCCGCCGCGGCCAGCGTGGCCGGCAGCGCGACCGACCCTGTATTGCCCAGCGTTTCGAACGTGGAAAAGTCTCGGACCAGATCGATCTCGAGCGCCTCGTAGAGTTTCCGCCGATGAGTGCTGCCCACCTGATGGCAGATAAAACGATTAAAGGAGTCCGGGGCCCAGTTCACTTCTTCGGTAAACGCGGCCCACGTCTCCGATGCCAGCTGCACACCAGCCACCAGTAGGGCCTCGGAGTCCGTCTGCATGGCCAAGGCGTCCGCGCCATGAGTATCGCCTTGGCAAAGTTCGCTGTGGGCCGTCGCCGCCCGAGCCATTCCGCCGATCAAGCGATGACCGTTGGGCGCCAAATCGCGGTGACAGACTATTGCCGCTACGGCTCCAGAACCAATCGTTAGGTTGGCGAAGAACGGTTTGATTTCCTGCCGCGTCCAAGGCTTGGCCAGCAGGGTTTCCAGCGTGTGCTCCACCAAGGGGCCGCCGTTTTCACCAGCGCAAACCAATGCACATTTGATCTGCCCGGATTCAATCATACTCGCGGCAATCGTCAGCGCATTGAGAAATCCCAAACAGGCATTCGATACGTCAAAGATCTGCGCCGTCGCGGGGAGTCCGATCTTGCGGTGCGCAAAAGCTGCGGTCGCGGGTTCCAGCATGTCACGACTCACCGCCGTGTGCATGAACAATTCCACATCGGCGGCGGCAATGGCGGAACGCTTCAGGACCGCTTGACCAGCGGCGGCACTCGCATCGGACGGCCGAGTGCCGGCGGGCCATACCCGCCGCTCGCGAATTCCGGTCATCAGTTCCAAGCGCCCCACCGGCAGATTGAGCCGCTCATAGAGCGGCGCGAGGCGTTGCTCGATTTGCGTCGTGGTCAGCACGTCGTCGGGGAGAGCCACCGCGATGGACTCAATCACCGTATGGGAGAATTTCATGAGTCGGCTTTGGGGTGCTCGGGGCGCATCGCTAAGCGAATAATATCCGCGTCGTAGAAATTGCTTCCGAGTCCGGCGTCTACTACCAATGTCGCGCCGTTGTGACCGCTGCTGCGTTCGCTCAATAAAAACACCACCGTGTCCGCCACTTCTTGCGTAGCCAAATTCTGCTTACGGAAGGTGAGCTTTTCCGAGTAGAGGTAGCTCTCCAGATAGCCGGGAATACCGGCCGAAGCACTGGTCTTGAGCGGACCCGATCCGACTACATTAAACCTCACGCCCGGCTTTGGGTTAAACGACTTCGCGAGGAAGCGCGTGGCCGATTCGAGCGCCGCTTTGATCGGCCCCATGTAGCCGTAATTGTCAGGCGTCACCTGCAGGGAAGACATCCCAATCGTGACCACCGAAGCCCCGGAGGCGAAGTGCGGTTTGAAGGCGTTGGCCAACTCCACCAAAGAGAATGCTGAGATCGTCGTAGCCTGCAGAAAGTCGTCTCGGTTCGTTTCCTCGAAGGGTTTGAAACCATCACTGTAATTCGCGAACGCGATGGAATGAACAAGTCCGTGAATCGGGCCATGCCCAGCGGCGATAACTGCTTCGGCCAACCGGTCGACGGCTCCCTTCTCTTCCACGTCGCAAACGAAAACTGGACGATCGCCGAGCAGCTTAGTCAGTGACTCGCGGCGCGCTTGCGAACGGACGCTATAGACCACCTTGGCCCCATGCTCCTCTAGGGTCTTGGCGGTCAGCCAAGCCACGCTTTTGCGGTTGGCCACACCGACGACGACAAACGTCTTATCGGAGAGATTCAGGAAATCGGGCATCGAGAATTAATTACTCTCCGGCACCTTCCAAGCGACGGCAAAAGCGACGCTCAGAACTCGGGTCCCATCGGTTTTTTTGATCTGCCCTTTCATCATGGTAAATCCGCCCATGGCTTCGGTTTTTTGCACGCTGATCAGCACCTCGTCGCCGGGAAATATAGGATTACGAAAACGCACATCGCTGATTTTGGCCAACAGCGGCACACCCGCACCGGGCCCGGCCCCTTCGGCTTGAGATTGCAGCGACATGAACGCGGCCCCCGCTTGGAAAACCGCCTCGCACAGCAAAACGCCCGGCGTGATAGGCGAGCCGGGATAGTGGCCGTTGTAGAAGTCCTCTTCGGCGCGCCAAAGGCGTCGGGCCGTGAGGGCGGTTTCATCGTGTTCCACGATCTCATCGATGAACAGAAACGGCGGCCGATGCGGGATCAGGTCGGTGATCTTGAGAGACATGAGTTTTAGTTACTCGAGACTTCGGCCGCAGCCGTGGCCTGTTTCTGGGCGTAGATCACCTTGTCGATTTTGTTGGCGGTGATCACGCCGTAATTGATGGTGCCAAGCCAGCCGGACATGATGATTCCCACTGAACCCGCATGGTAAAGACCAGGTAGTTTTTGCGGCAGATCCATCGAGACCTTGAGGCCTTCAAACTTGGTGCCGAATGAGGTTCCGGCCATGTGCGTGGTGTAGCGTTCTACGGTGCGCGGCGTAGCGGCTTCCATCCAATCGATCTTTTCGCGGACCCCCGGAATAAACTTCTCGAGGGAGGAAAGCGCCTCATCGATCAGGCGCTGTTTGTGCTCCTGATATTTTTCGGCGCTGAGGTCGTTCCACTGCGGGTAGCGGCCATTGAGCGACGCGACCACGGTGTAGCGATCTTTGCCGGGCCGGGTATCGGGATAGTAAACCGAGAACGTGCGGCTGGTGGTGTGCAGATCCACCAGCTCGTCGCTGCTGTAAGCGGGAGCCGATGACGTGAACACCAAGTCGCCGATATGGGGAATGCTCTCACCCTTCCGGATGCCGAAGTAAACTTGGCAAGAACTGGTGTTGATGCGCACCGCCTCGGCTTCGGCGATGTAGTCAGGAGCAAAGTTTTCTTCACCCGCCAAACGGAAAATGGTATTCTTGATGTTGGCGTTGGAGAGCACCGCTTTCGCCCGAATCATGCGGCCCTTTTTTCCAGCTATGACGCCGGTAACTACCCTTTGCCCGTCGCGCTCTTCGGTGACGACGTTTTGCACCATCACGTGTTTCCGGCATTCGACCCCGTTGGCCTTCAGCTCCGTGATCATCTTTTTGATCAACAGATCGGAACCGCCTTGGAAGGTCCAAACTCCGGCTCCCATGAAGTTGGAAAAAACGATCCCAAAAGTGATCGCGGGATCTTCGGGAGTGGAGCCGTTGGCGTAGGTGATCGGCTCCATCAGCAAGCGATGAACATCGGCGCGTCCCGGGAAAAAACGCTCAAACATTTCACCGGTTGTTTCCGGATTGTTGTCGTAAAAATTCATCGAGCGGAGGTGGTCGTAAAACGACTCCACGACATCGGCATCGACCTTGAATTGCTCGACCAAGACCCGGGTGTAATCGTTGCGGGTGAAGTCAGTCCAAACATCCATCTGGGGATTCACGAACCGCACGTCCTTGAGCTGCACGATCGAGTCCGCAATCTCTTGGGACCAGTATTTGCGACAGGATTTCTTCATGCCGATGGGGAAACCATGCAGAGAAATATCGAAGATGTGTCCGCCCTTGCGCGTGAACCACGTGGCCAATCCGCCATATTGGTAGTGGTGCTCCAGCAACAACACCTTGTGCCCTGCCTTCGCGAGATAGTTCGCTCCAGTCAGGCCACCGAGACCACTTCCAATGACGATGACATCATACTCATCGTCGACACCTTTTAGCCAATCGTAACCCATTTAACGGCCTATTGAAGACACCCTCTCAACGAGCGCAACTCAGGTTTTGGATTGATCTGCAGCTCAGATATTTATCGTGAGAGACTAATCACTAATACCCTCCAACGGAATCGTTTAAATCGGATTAACTCCATTTTCAGCCGCGGAGAATATGGTAATTGGCCATTGAGATCCCGCTCAGCATGGCCCCAATGATGCCTAAGAACCCCTGATCCGTGCCGCAAAGGTAGACGTTTTTCAGACTCGTGGTGCCCTGGCGGTGCTTGCGGGGTGAGCCGTAAATCGCCCCGCCAAAATGCCCGGTAAATTTTTCGACTGTGCGGGGGGTGAACATGTCCGAGGCGATCAAGCTTTCCTCCAACGCGTTATCCTGAATCGGTGGCAAAAATCGGCGCGCACTGTGCTGGATGCGGGCGAACCACTCCGTTTTGCGCGCTTGGTAAACATCCTCTGGCAGGCCCGCCCACTTCTCGTAATTGGCGAGGCAGGTGCAGCGGAAAATCCCCTCACTCAACTCGCGGCCATCGGCGTAGTCGAAATTGTTGGGCAAACAAATCACGCCGCTGCGGGGATCCACTTCCTTGATCGGCGCGACGTATTCAAAGCGTTCGTGGTCGTTGAAGAATACAATGGTATCGTCGCCCCACCCGAGCTCGCGCGGCTGTCGTTGGAGAATCGAAATGGTTTCGACAAACGAAAGCGAACCGATGGGAGAAAGCTCGCGATCGGTCGGTTGCGACCAGAGGCGTTCCGTTTCCGGCGCCCCAATCGATGAGATGATGTGATCAGCGGTAACCACCGTGCCATCATCCAATGTCACGGCCGTCGCCTGATCGGCTGACGTCGCCACGCGGCGCACGCCACACTTCATCCGCCGTTCGCCACCAGACGCCCGATACTTTTCGACTAGGATTCGCAGGATAACGCGCACCCCGTCCAACGGTCGCGCAAAGCCTTCCAAAAAAAGCGCCTTAAACATGATCACGAACTGGCCAAATTCCATGTCCCGCTCCTGCGCGCTACCGTAATACATCACCGGGCAAAACAACATGTCCTCCAGCAACGGATTCGAGATGTGCCCCCGCACGACTTCGCGGGCTGACACCGGTTGGGCATCGAGGCTGACATCATCGTAGTTGCGCACCGTCTCCACTAGCTTCCGGAATCCATCGATTTCGGCCGGAAACTCTCGGGCGACTTCACTTTCGAAAACCGCAAAATCATTCGTGAACGTCAGCGATGTTTCACCGTTGGGCCCGAAGGCGACGCGCGAACGTTTTTGCTCCGCCAGTTGGAATTCATCGCGGCCGATGCGGAGTTGCCGGAGGAGTTTCGTCAGCGGCGTGCCCTTCACTCCCGGTCGCACGAAGTTGGTGAGCGCGTGTAGCCCAACATCAAACTTCCGGCCCTGTTGGCTGTAGAAACTATTCAGTCCGCCCACCGCATTGTGACGCTCGAAAATGCAAACCCGTTTGCCGAAGTGCGCCAACCGAATACCGGCGGCTAGGCCGGACATGCCCGCGCCAATAATGACAACGTCGTAGTGGGAGGAATTATTCAAGCACCTCACCAAGATACGCCGATGCGCGGCGGGCAAGCACCGGAACCGATCTTTCCCGATCAAGCGCGCATCGCTTCACCCCTGCTGGCTCCCCCATACTATCAATTCTCCGTCTGACAGCGCCCATTTCGCACCCCTTAAAAGGCTCGCTAATGAGTTGAGTTTTCCACCCGCTATTGGCGTTCGTTTTCCGGCTGCCGCGCAGCTTTTCCCCCTTGCCCCAAGTCGTCCTTTGCCATGAATCCGTCCAGCGCCCCCGAGCCCACTTCTCGCCGGAGTTTCCTCAAAAAATCAGCCCTCGCCGCCAGCTTTCCGCTGCTCGTGCCGTCTTCGGTTTTGGGCTTAGGCAGCACCACGGCTCCATCCAACCGAATAGTGCTCGGCGGTATCGGGCTCGGTCCTCGCGGGCGTCAGGTGCTCAGAGCCTTCCTAAAACAATCGGACTGTCAGTTTGTCGCGATTGCCGATCCCCAGCGAGGCCGCCGGGAACACGTCAAACGAACGGCTGACCGCGCATACCAAAATACCGACTGCGCGGCCTACGGTGATATGGGAGAGGTGCTCAGTCGCGATGATATCGATGCGGTCGTGATTGCCACGGGAGATCGCTGGCACGCCACCGCCTCCATCTACGCCGCCAGAAGCGGCAAGGACATCTATTGCGAAAAGCCCTGCGCCATGAACATCCAAGAATGCCGGGAGCTGGATGAGGAGATTCTGCAGCACAAGCGGGTGTTTCAGGCGGGAACCCAAAGGCGTAGTGTGCCCAACTTCGCCCTGGCCGCCGATCTCGCCCGTAGCGGTCAGCTCGGCCAATTGACGGCGGTGCACGCCGGGATTCTTGAGCTGAATAATTACCTGGCTCCCTTGCCGGCTGAGCCGGAACCCGATCCTGCCGAAATTGATTGGGACAAGTGGCTGGGGCCCGCTCCTTGGCTGCCCTTCAACCACGCTTACTGCGAGGGCGGCTGGCGAAATCACCGTGGCCTTTATGCCGCCAACCGACTGCCGGAATGGGGATCCCATACCATCGATCTTTGCCAATGGGCTGCCGGTGCCGATGGCACTACGCCAGTGGCATACGAGGCGGATGGCAGCACCATCCAAGCCACCTATGCCAGCGGGCTTAAACTGGTGATGCGCCTCTCTGGGTTCAAAAATGAGGGAGACTGGATCGAAGGCATGGGCTCCTGCCCCGTTCGTTTCGAAGGCGACCAGGGCTGGGTCGAAGCGGGGGATTTTGAGCGGATCGAAACCAGTCATCCCAAACTCATTGCGGGCAAAATTCCTGATCCCTTGCCGGGCACCGATCCGATCAATCACGTCCGCAACTTCATGGATTGTGTGAAATCTCGGGCCCAGCCCGTCTGCAACTCAACCGTCGCCCGCTATGGTCACATGGCCTGCTTCGCCGCTGCCGCCAGTTGGAAGTTGGGCCGAAAACTAACGTTTGATCCGGTCACCGAAACGTTCCCAGGTGACGAAGAAGCGAACCTCACGATCACCTACACCCGGCGATCGCCTTTCAAGATTTAGGCTGCCGGCTAGGTTGGGCTAAACCCGGTGACAGCTTGTCGGGCGAAAAGTCCGACCCACATCGAGGAAGCGTCGCTTTGCCGTGGCTCGACCTTTTTGCTCAGCATCGAACGTCAACTTCGTATCAATATCCCCCTAATTCTACTAGCCTGGCCATCCCGACTGCCTCGCTTCCCGAGCCAAAAAAAAACCGAGCCACTCAGGACTCGGTTAAATTGGAGGGGGCTTTTCGCGCAGCCTACTTACCTAAAGCCTCAAACTTGGGCATCAGGTAAGTGGAGCAACTATCGAGCGAGGCCAACTCGGTATATTCCGCTTCGGGCACCTCGATATTGTGGCGCTTGCGTAGCTCCATGACGATATCGAGGAAATCCATCGAATCGAGTTCGAGCTGGTCGCGCAGGCGCACGTCCGGCTTTACATTGCTAAGGTCTTCGTCGGGAGCAACATCTGCAATAATGTCGAGCACAACCTGCTGGGTATCTTCTTTGGTCATTGGCGAAAAGGTAGAACGTTAGGCGGTAAACCGCTTCACGATCAACGTGGAATTTATTCCGAGCATGCCAAACGAGTTGTTCAGAATTGTGTCAATTTTCTCAGCTTTGACCGGTTTATTGAGCACCATACCTGATATTGCACACTGCGGATCGAGGTTATCGACGTTGATAGTGGGATGAACCTGCATGTCATCAAACGAAGGCAGATTGCCCGCCAGTTCCAGCGCCCCCGCCGCTCCCATGGTGTGGCCGATGAAGCTTTTGGTGTTATTAATGTGCGTATCGGGACAACCTTCCCCGAAGACGTTACGCAGCGCTTCGCATTCTTGAATGTCTCCCTGGGGGGTTGCCGTGGCGTGGGTGTTTACGATGTGAATATCAGACGGCACCATCCCGGCAGTTTTGAGGGCTTGGCGCACGCACTCCGCCTGTCGCGTCGGATTGGGCAGCACGTAATCACTGGCGTCGCTGTTGACCCGATAGCCACCGATCTCGCCGTAAATCTTCGCGCCGCGAGCCTGCGCGTCTGCCAAGCGTTCTAACGTGTAGAGTGCCCCACCCTCCGAAACAACGATCCCGTTGCGATCCTTGTCGAATGGTCGGGACGCCTTGGTCGGATCTTTGTGGGAAGCGAGCGCGCCTTGAGATTTGAAGCCCGCGAAAATGCCAAACGTGTGAATACTCTCACTCACCCCGCCACAAATAGCCAAATCCACCTCGCCGAGGCGAAGCATCTGCGTGGCATGGATCAGCCCCAGATTACCCGCCGCACAGGCTGCGCCGATGGCATACGCTGGACCGGTGATACCGAGGCTCAACGAGACTTCCCCGGCCGGGTTGTTCGCCACAGTGCGCGGGTTGTGGTAGTGCGACCAATACTTCGTGTCATAGTCGAACTTCGAAATCGCATAGATTTCGTTTTCCGTTTCGACATTTCCGTGTTCGGTCGTGCCCACGTAAATACCCACCCGATCCTTTTCGACGGACTCCCAGTCGACCCCGCTATCGGCGACCGCCTCTCGGGCGCAGTAGATGGAAATCGAGGCGGCTCGAGTGCCGACGCGGACTTCCTTGCGCTTCTGGTATTTCAGCGGATCGAAGTCGCAGACTCCGGCTAGAGACTTGCCCATATAACGGACGTCGAAGGGCTGCACGCCGGAGACGCCGTTGAGCAAATTCTGACGAAACTCCGCCAAAGAATTACCGTTCGGAGAGGTGAGTCCGATACCCGTGATGACGATGCGTGCAGGTTCAAATGACATGGTGGAATAAAAATCGCTAGCCATCCCTGCCCGCATGGCAATACAAGCCTCGCCATGAATGTTCTTGTTGTAGGAGGAGCTGGCTACATCGGCAGCCATTGTGTTCGTCAATTGCAGGCCGCGGGCCATCGGCCGGTTGTGCTGGACAACCTAGTTTTCGGCCATCGGGCTGCGGTGGCGGCTGATATCCCGTTCTATGACGGGGACTTGGGTGATTCCGATACGGTCGGATCTATTCTCATCGATGAAAAAATCGACTTGGTGATGCACTTCGCAGCGTTTGCCTACGTCGGCGAATCAGTAACTGATCCGCTCAAATATTATTTTAATAACGTCGTCGCGACCCTGCGCTTGCTCGAGACCATGTTGTCCGAGGGCGTCACGAAATTCGTGTTTTCCTCGACCTGCGCCACTTTCGGCATTCCGACGAGCATGCCGATCACGGAGGATCTCCCCCAGGCACCGATCAACCCCTACGGTCAAACCAAGCTCGATATCGAGAACGCGCTCAAGGCCCTCGCCCATGCGCACGGCCTGAGTTTCGCGGCGTTTCGCTACTTCAACGCGGCCGGCGCCGCGGAAGACGCGACCATCGGGGAAGCGCATAATCCGGAATCCCATCTCATTCCGCTCGCGATCGACGCCGCCACGGGTCGCCGGCCAGCGCTGAAAGTTTTCGGCGGCGATTATCCAACACCCGACGGCACCTGCCTGCGGGACTACGTTCACGTCGACGATCTAAGCCGCGCGCACATCGCGGTATTCGATAAACTGGACGAACCCGGCACCGGCCTGTTCTACAATCTCGGCACCGGCACGCCCACTTCAGTGCTCGAAGTTATTCAGGCCGTCGAAAAAGTCTCTGGCCTCAAGGTGCCTTACCGCATGTCCGACCGCCGCGCCGGGGACCCTCCAGCGCTCTACGCGGATTCCGCGAAAGCCAAGAAAGAGCTCGGCTGGAAAGTGCAGTATCCGTCGATCGAGCCCATCGTGAAAACCGCATGGGCGTGGCACAAAGCGCACCCCGAGGGTTTCGCCGAATAGGCCGGACCGTCAGGCGCGCTTTCGCCGGAGCAGTAGATCAAGCCTTGAGACCGTAGGCCTCGATGCGCTTGCGCAACGTCGTGCGGGTCATACCGAGTCGCTCGGCGGCCCGCGCTTGGTTGCCCTTCACCGCCACTAAAACTCGCGTCACCATCTCCTGCTCCAAACGTGCGAGAATGGGCGTGTCTTCCGTGCCGAGCTGGTCGTGCAGATAATCCAGAGCTGTCGCCACGGTCATCGCGGCGGCCGGCTCAGCATTGCGGTCGTCTTTCGGCAAAGATCCTTCGCCCGAATCATCCGAGGATTCAGAAACCTTGGCCCCCGCAAACGGCGCGGCCGTGCCGCTCGGCGCGGTACCCAGCGCCGATAGAATCTCGCCCGGCAGGTCTTTGGGCAGAATCGCATCGCCTTGGGCAATAACCGCGCTGCGATAAACCACGTTCTCCAACTCGCGGACATTTCCCGGCCAGGCATGTCGTCCGAGAATTTCCATGGTCTCGGGTGATACCTTAGCCACGCGAGTCTTGCGCTGCTTCACCAAATTTTGGAGGCAGAAATCTACAATCTGTGGAATGTCGTCTTTCCGATCCCGTAACGGCGGCATCCTGATCCGCACCACATTGAGGCGGTAGTAAAGATCCTCCCGGAACTCCTTTTCCTCCACCATCTCTTCCAAGTTTTTGTTCGTTGCGGCGATGATACGCACGTCCACCTTGATCGTGTTGGTGCCGCCGACCCGCTGAATGTCGCCCTGCTGGAGGACGCGCAAAATCTTGGTCTGCGTCGCCAGAGCCATGTCGCCAATCTCATCGAGAAAAATGGTGCCGCCATCGCACAGCTCAAATTTGCCCTGCCGCTGCGTGGTCGCGCCGGTAAATGAGCCTTTCTCGTGACCGAAGAGTTCGCTCTCGATTAAGTTGTCCGGGATGGCCGCACAATTCACGGCAATGAACGGCTTACCGGATCGATGGCTGTGTTGGCGGATCGACCGCGCCACCAGCTCTTTACCGGTGCCGCTTTCGCCCGTGATCATCACCGTCACATCGCTGGCCGTGACTTGGCCGACGATTTTGAAGACCTCCTGCATGGCGGCGGATGAGCCCACGATCCCCTCCTTATAGTCTTCGCTATTGATGGTGGGTTTGTAGTCGCCGACCGCTTTCATCTCGGCGTTGGCCTGCAAGGCCGTCGCCGCGAGAGACATCACCTTGGCCGGATCAAACGGCTTCACGATGTAATCGAAGGCGCCAAACTTCATCGCTTCGATCGCGGTTTGTGCCGTCCCAAACGCCGTCATGAGCACGACCAGCTGCTTGGGATTGGCTCCGCGGATGTGTTGCAACGCCTCGATTCCGCTCATGCCGCCCATGCGGATATCGAGAAAAATTAAATCGGGAAACGGCCCTTTTTTGACCATCGCCACGCCGTCTTCGCCGCTAGCGGCTTCTTTGATCTCGAAGTCTCCTGATGATAAAACACGTCCGAGCGAGTAACGAATCTCGTCGTCATCATCGATGATCAGAATGGTGGCGGGCTGGGTATTAATCGCAGACATGAAAGCCGGAAGATGAGGGGCAATCTGGTCTCTGGCAAACGGACAACGCTGTCCTGACGATAAGATCGATGAAAAAACTCCTTGCGTTCAACCCTTCAACCGGAAATCTCGCCTCTCTTTCGGGCCCTTAGCTCAGTTGGCAGAGCGCCTCAATGGCATTGAGGAGGTCAGCGGTTCGACCCCGCTAGGGTCCACCAACTATTCAAATTGAATAGTTGCCCAGCCGAAGCCCAACGAACGGGTCGGTGGCCCCCCCCAAACGACAGCCAAACAGGCAACTAACCCACACCTCCCCCCGGGTCCGCACCACCGCTGGGGGAGAGCCGTGCAGCTCCAAGGGTCTGGATTCATCCGGACTCACGTCGGACGGGAATCCAACCTCCTGCGGTGGCCTCGCAGGTTTTTCGTGTATTTCGTGGGTTTCGTGGTTTCACTCCACTCCTCGCTCATGCCCACGACTATTTTCACCATCGCGAATCAAAAAGGCGGCGTCGGTAAGACCACGACCGCCGTCAACCTTTCCGCCGCACTCGCTGAGCGAAAGATCCACACCTTGCTGATCGATCTCGATCCTCAAGCCAATGCCACCAGCGCAATCGGCGTCGAGAAACAGGCGGGACGCAGTCTCTATGGTCCGCTCCATGGCGAGGGCAGTGTCTTCGAGATGATCACACCGACGCCATATGAGCATCTGGCCCTGATTCCAAGTGAGGAAGACCTCGCGGCCGCCGAAGTGGAACTCGCCCAGTCCGAGAATTACCTGAGCCGCCTTACCGAGACGCTCGCTCCGCTCAAAGCCAGCAATGGTTACCGGGCGATCATCATCGATTGCCCCCCTTCCATGGGCATGCTCTCGATGAACAGCCTCGCCGCCGCCGATGAGCTGCTAATTGCGTTGCAATCCGAATACATGGCCCTGGAGGGACTGGGCCAAATCCTCCGAAACGTGGACCGCATCCGCGATGCCGGTCTCAACAATAACCTAAACCTCGGCGGCATCGTGATGACGATGTATGATGGTCGCACCAATCTCGCTAAACAGGTGGTGGAGGAGGTGCGTTCGCATCTCCCGGACAAGGTCTTCAAAACCTTGATTCCGCGCTCCGTCCGGCTCAGCGAAGCCCCGAGTTTTGGCCAAACGATTTTTGCCTACGACAATGCCTCCACCGGCGCGGTGGCCTATCGAGAATTGGCCACCGAGGTCATCGAGCGTTTTTCGCTCACGCCTTGAGCGTCTGATTTAATGCGCCTGCTCTTCGCCAAATATCGGCACGTCTTCAATGTCGGCCTGCAGAGTAATATCGTTTACCGCTGGAACTTCGCCATGCGCGCCGCGTTCTCGATGTTGCACCTGGTGTTCGTGTTTATCCTCTGGGGCGCAGCGTATCAGGGTCATACCGAAATCGGGGGCTTTAGTCTCGATCAGACGCTGACCTACTTTGTCACCTTGCTGGTGCTCCAGTTCTTCATTGGCGCGTTCAACGAGGACTACGAGATCAGCGAGGAAATTCGCAGCGGACTGATCAACCAATTCCTCACCAAACCGATCAATTATTTCGTCTATCGGTTCACCATCTTCATCGCCGCGCGAATTGTTTCGGGATTACTCGCGCTCGTGCCGCTGCTCCTCGCGCTACCGTTGCTCGGCGAATACCTCACCTTCCCCGATGAGGTCTGGCGGTTGATGCTGGGGCTGCCCGCCGCGTTCATGTCGGCGATGATCCAATTTACCATCGCTTACATCTTCGGCATGTTGACGTTTTGGTTTCTGGAAATCCAGTCCTTCGTCATCCTATCGATGACGATTGAAACCCTGCTCGGTGGTCAGATTTTCCCGTTGGATCTCCTCCCCGATACCATCTACCGCATTTCGCAATTCTTGCCCTACTACTACCAAATGTATTTCCCCGCCGCGATTTTTGCGGGTCGCATCGACTACGCCTCGGCAAGTCAGGGCTTGTTGATCCAAGCCTTCTGGGTGGTCGCTCTACTCGTAATCGCGCAGGTCCTTTGGCAACGGGGCCTGCGTCAGCATACGGCCGTCGGCGGGTAAATTCCGGTTATTCACATGCTCAAATATTTAAAGATCTGGCTGGCATCCATGCGCTACTCCGTCGTGCGTTCGATGATGTTTCGCGGGGACTTCATTATGTGGTCGTTGGTCGAGCTGTTTTGGATGGCCGTAAGTGTCGCCGCCATCGCGGTTATCTATCAGCACACCGATTCAATCGCCGGCTGGAGCCAGTTTGAAATGCTGCTGCTCATCGGGACGTCCATGCTCGTGCAACGTCTGCTCATGGGGATGTTTTGGAGCAACCTGTTTGAGATGAGCCGCAACATCCGCACCGGCAACTTTGACTTCTTCCTCGCGCAGCCGGGCAACCCCTTGTTCATGGTTTCGACCCGCAAGATCGATCTCGATAGCCTGCTCAATACCGTGGTCGCCTTGGCCATTGTCATTTTCTCCGCGCACAAGCTCGGCCTCGATCCTTCGCTCGGAGACATCGCGATCTACGCGCTGTTCGTCGGCTGCGGCTTAGTCATCAGTTACGCCCTCGTGCTCCTCCTCGCCTCCGTGAGTTTTTGGACCATTGGCACCCGCGGCGTCGAGAGTGGTTACTTCACGCTCTACGAATTTTCGCGACTGCCCAAACAGGCGTTCAGCGGCGTCAGCAATGTGATCTTCGTGTGGATGCTTCCCATGGTGGTCATCAGCAACGCTCCGGCCAACACCCTGATCTCGGGCTTGTCGTGGTCTGACACGCTGTGGATGCTTGCGACTACGGTGATCTGGCTAGGGATCGGCATCGGGGTTTTTCGCCGCGGTATTCGACGCTATTCCAGCGCGTCCTCTTGAATCCATGAATCCTGCATTCCTTCGCTTACAAACCCGCATCGGCTACGAATTTCGTGATCCGAAATTACTGGACTTGGCTCTCACCCATCCGTCCTGGCTGCAAGATCACCCCGGAACCGACTCCAGTAATCAACGCCTCGAATTTCTGGGCGATGCCGTGCTGCAACTCGTCCTAACCTCCGCGCTGTTCGACAAATATCCCGATGAGCGCGAGGGCGATCTCAGTAAGCGGCGCGCAGCCCTAAGCAATGGCACCTATCAAGCGCAGTTGGCTCAAGAGATCTCTCTCGGGGACGCTCTAAAACTGTCCATGGCCGAAAACTCTACGGGCGGGCGATCCCGCGATTCGGCGCTCGAAGATGCCTTCGAAGCGCTGCTCGGCGCGGTGTTTTGCGACGGCGGTTTGCCGGCCGCGCGCCGCGTCATCCTCGGGCTTTACGGCGACCTGCCCGATCGCCTCGACAAGGTCATCGAGGCGACCAACCCGAAAGGCCAGCTGCAGGAACGGATTCAGCCTCAATTGGGCAATGGCGCCTTGCGTTACGAGGTGACTCATATTTCCGGCCAAGATCACGCGCGAGAATACGAAGCCACCGTCTTCTTGAACGACGAACCCATTGGCTGCGGTCGGGGTTCATCCAAAAAATCCTCCGAAGAGGAAGCCGCGCGCGAGGGTCTCAATTCCCCGCTCGTGCCGCCGGTCGCGTAACCGGCGGGCGGTCGAATCAGCGTATATTAGTGATGTCGTTTACTGGGGCCATTCATCAACTCGTCGGCGTGACGCCGGGCGCGCGCGGCAGCGTCTTAGTCGAGCAAATCCGGCAACATCCCGCGCCGGTTCATCTCGTCATTTGTGCTAACCTGGCTCAGGCGGAAAACCTAGCCGAAGACGTGATGCTGTTTGCCGAGATCAGCGAAGCGAGACCGCCGCTACCCGAGGTATGCGTCCTGCCCGACTCGATGCCGAGTGATGCGGATATGCGCGAAGCCTTCGCGGCCTCGGCCGACCGCACCGGCGTGCTCTCAAAACTCCGCGCGACGCGATCAGCGAAAAAACTCCTGCCCAAGACCGCTCCCTTGATGGTATTCACCCATCCCGCCGCGCTGATTCAATCCGTGCCGTCTTTGGAGCAATTCGCCCAAAATGAATTCACGCTCAAAGCGGGTGAGCAGGTGGGATTCGAGAAGCTGCTGGAGCGGCTGCATGAGCTGGACTATGACTCCGAACCGCTTTGCGAAGCTCCCGGCCACTATGCCGTGCGGGGCGGCTTGATTGATGTCTATCCGATTACCGCTAACGAGCCGTATCGATTGGATTTCTTCGGCGATGAACTGGAGGAAATCCGCACCCTCGATCCCGTCAGTCAACGTTCGGGTGCCGCCGTCGCCAGTATTAAGCTCAGTGCTTCCCCGCGCTTGAAGCTGGAAGTAACCCGCACCGGGATCGCGGAATATTTCTCCCCCGCATCGCAGCTTATTTTGATCGAGCCCACCGAGTTGGAGGCAACTTTCAGCCGGCTCGCGGCGGCGGCCGCGTCCAGCCCAATGCCCGCGATTGAGGCACTCCGTGCCCGTTGCCTGCATCAGATCAGCTTGCAAGATATTGATGAGGCGAGCTGGTGGATGGAATCTCCCGATACCGAGACCATCACGTGGGACAGCGAAAGCCTCGTGCATCATCGGCGTTATCCCGGTGACGGCCTCGTGGCCCAAGACCGCCTGCACGCGGAGGCGCAGGCCCGGTTGGAATTCCTGCAACTGGTCAAACTTTGGCAGCAGACGGGCTACGCCGTGCGCTTTGTGGCGGCAAACTCCGGCGATGCTCACCGGATCGACGAAATCCTGAGCGAGGAAAAAGAACTCAAAGGACTACGCGCGACTCACGTTACCGGCCAATTAAATGAGGGGTTCAGGCTCACGTTTCGACCCGACGCCAAACTCGCTTGGCCGCGCTTCAAGGCGAAAACTACCGGCCTCGTCGTAGTTTCTGAGACCGAGATCTTCGGCCGCCGGCGCCCCCGGCGACCCCGCCCCTCGTCGCGAGCTCTCGTGCAGCGCGCGCAGGTGGATCAGCTTCTCGACTTCGCCGAGCTGGTGGAGGGCGACTACGTCGTCCACCTCCAGCACGGTATCGCCCATTTCCATGGTCTCTCAAAAATCGAGTCTCAGGATGGGTTCCGGGAGGTGATCTCGCTAGAGTTTGACGAAGGCGTCACGCTGCACGTGCCTCTACCGGAATCCCATCTGATCAGCCGCTACGTCGGACTGAGTAAGAGTAAACCGCAGCTCGGCCGCATCGGCACGCAGCGTTGGGAAAAAGCCCGCAAGGCCGCCGAACGATCAACCCTCGATCTCGCCGCCGATCTGCTACGCATCCAAGCCGCGCGAGAGGCTGAACCGGGCTTCGCCCACGCGCCCGATACGAATTGGCAACATGAGTTCGAAGCGGCTTTCCCCTACACCGAGACGCCGGATCAACTCAAAGCCATCAACGAGGCCAAGGCGGACCTCGAGCGGGCTCAACCCATGGATCGTTTGGTGTGCGGTGACGTCGGTTTCGGCAAAACCGAAGTCGCCATTCGCGCCGCTTTCAAAGCCGTGCAGAGCGGCAAGCAAGTGGCCATCCTCGTGCCGACCACGGTCCTCGCCCAACAGCACCTCAACACCTTTCGTGAGCGCATGGCGGGCTACCCTATCGCGGTGGAAATGCTCAGCCGGTTTCGCACGCCTAAAGAGCAAAAGGTGATCGTGGCCGCGTTGAGTGCGGGCCAAGTCGATATCGTGGTAGGCACCCACCGGCTCCTCCAAAAAGACGTTAAATTTAAAGACCTCGGACTCGTCGTGATCGATGAGGAGCAGCGCTTCGGCGTGAAGCACAAAGAGGGATTCAAAAACCTGCGCGCCTCCATCGATGTCCTCTCGATGAGCGCCACCCCGATCCCGCGCACCCTTTACATGGCGATGACCGGGGCCCGCGACATGAGCGTGATCGAGACCGCACCGACCAATCGCCACCCCATTCAAACCCTCGTCAAAACCTACGATGACAAAATTGTGGTTGAGGCAGTTCGCCGGGAGATCGCGCGCAGTGGTCAGGTTTTTTATCTGCACAATCGCGTGCAGACGATCAATGTAGTCGCCGCTCACCTCGCCAAGCTCATGCCGGAGATCCGAATCGGCGTCGGCCATGGGCAGATGGACGAGAGAAGCTTGGAAAACGTCATGACCGAATTCGTGGCGGGTCGCTACGACTTGTTGGTCTGCACCACCATTATCGAGAGCGGATTGGATATCCCCAATTGCAATACGATCATCATCGAAGGCGCTGACCGGTTCGGTCTGTCGCAACTCTACCAACTACGCGGGCGCGTCGGTCGTTTCAAACATCAGGCCTACGCCTACCTGCTCCTCCACCGCCATACCCGTTTGGTCGAGCTCGCCCGCGAGCGGTTGAACGCGATGCGCGCCCACACGCAACTCGGAGCGGGCTTTCGGATCGCCATGCGAGATTTGGAGCTGCGCGGGGCTGGCAACCTGCTCGGTTCACAACAGAGCGGGCACATCGTGGGTGTCGGCTTCGAGCTGTATTGCCAACTGCTCCGCCAATCGGTGGCTCGCCTGCGCGGCGAGAAGCAGGCCGCCAGCATCCGCGCCAGCGTCAAAATCGACTTCGTTCACGTGGGCGAAAGCAGTGACCAGAAATCCTCCCGCGAAGGCCGTCACCAAGATGGCTACACCGCCTTGCGCGACGCCGAGCACGCCTCCAGCGGACTGGCAAAAGTCGGCTCGATCCAGGCCAGACTCCCTCGCGGCTACATCAGCGAGACCCGTTTACGCATCGATCTCTACCGAAAACTGGCCATGGCCGCCACCCAGCCCGAGTTGCGGCAGATCGCATCGGATCTCGCTGACCGTTTTGGGGCTTACCGCGACGAAGTCCGGGCCCTGCTAATCATCACCGAGATACGAATTAAGGCGGAACAAAAGGGAATCGTTTCAGTCGAGACCAGTAGTAATAAATTGAAATGTAAGCGGGCGGGCGGAAAACACGACGACTGGGTGATGCACGGCTCCCGGTTTCCAAGGTTGACCGCTGCGGCGCCCCTTCTACGTTTAAAAGAGATATCTGCTTTCCTAGACAATCTGCCCGACTCATGACGTCCCTCAAATCCCTCTGCTCCACCGTCGTCCTTGGTGCCGGCGTCCTGACTCTCACTACCTCCCTCTTCGCCCAGCCTTCCGCGCCGACAATACCGCAGGACGACATGAACATGCGGTTTCAAAACGGCATCGCGGCCGTGGCAGAGGGTAAGATCATCACCGTCGACGATATCCGTCGCGAAATCGCCCCAATGATCCCCGAACTTCAACGCGGAGTCCGCAACGAGCGAGAATTCAACGAGCGCCTCGAAGCCCTCCAAGACGACACGATCCAGCAACTCATCGACCGTGTCCTCATCGTGAAGGACTTTTACAGCGACGAAAAACGCCGCATTCCCGCCAGTTTTGTGGATAACGCCGTCGACGAGAACCTCATCAACCAATTCGAGGGCGATCGTTCCAAGTTTCTCGCCCACCTGCGGGCGCGCGGCCTGACCTTACGCGAGTATCGCCGCGAAGTAGAAGAAGACATCATCTACAACTACATGCGCGGCCAGAAACGGAAATCGGCCACGATTGTTTCCCCCGTGAAGGTGCAGGAATTTTACGAGGAAAATGAACGCGAGTTCTACCAAGAAGACTCTGTCAAACTTCGGCTCATCCAATTTCAACGCAAAGATGAGCGGACGGATCGAGACCTCATCGCCCTCGCCGCTCGCGTGCAGGCCCGTGTCGATATCGGTCAAAACTTCGGCGATATTGCGCGCGAGGTTTCCGAAGATTCCCGCCGTTCCCGCGGCGGAGACTGGGGTTGGTTGGACCGCTCGGGACTCAAACCGGAATTCAGCGGCCCGCTCTTTGCCTTGGCCGAGGGCGAAACCACCCACGCGATTATTTTGCCCGAAGGAGTCTTTTTGCTGCACGCCGAGGAGCGTAAGTTTGCCGGTATCCAGCCGATCAACGACGTGCGCGAACAAATCGAACGTATCCTGATCTCGCGCGAAGCTCGCCGGGCGCAGGAAGCTTGGCTCGAACGGCTCCGTCGCAACAGCTACGTGAAGCTCTACTAAGGCGTTCGCCAGCTCGACAATCTATCCCGACCTGATTTCAAGCGGTCGGGTTTTTTGGGTTCCAACCTAAGCGTGCAACTTGGACGTGGTGACGAGGGACGTCTGGGCTGATATAGTGTGGGGCATGAGCACCGACTTTTATTTGCCGTCGTTGTCTTCCCCTAAGCGTGTTTCGTGGCCGTCGGCTAGGCGACGCAGTTGGAGTACGGCGCAAAAGCACCCGTGGTTGAGCGCGTTCGCCGCGAGCGGGGGCTTTCGAAGGTCACTTTCTCGGAGTGGCGGCGTAAGCTGGCGACCGCTGCCGACAGGTCGGAGTCGTTGGCGCGAGTGCGGGTGGCCCACATAATCCAGAGCCGATTATTGGGGCGATCAGGCGTATCGAAGCGCCGGACGACTGGTGTCTGACAGTGCCGGTGGGCTGCGACCCGGCATAGAGCGCAGTTGGTCACGTTGTGGCCCCAGGCGGAACCCGGTCATGTTCACCTTGGGTGCCTCAACTCGCATTTAGTTGGCCACGGGGGCGACCGATCTGCGTCGCGGTTTCAATGGGCTGCACACGCTCATTGTGCAACAGTCCGGTCAGGATGCGTTAGCGGGAGATTTGTTCGTATTCACCAACCGGCGACGCGATTTACTAAAAGTGTTCTACTTTGACGCGGGCGGGATCTTGGTGTGCGCCAAGCGACTGGAAAAGGGGACTTTCCGGTGGCCGGGCAACCGTTGGTTTCGCTGCGCCCGGCCGAGCGGCAGTTGCTGCTCAGCGGGATTGATCTAACCCGGACCCGGGCTCGGCCGTGCTGGTCGCCGGCCGCCTCGCCCGCTGCCAGCCATTCGTTGATCCGTTTGGCGGGGCGGTCGGCCAGGTGCGTGAACAGTTCGATCAGGTAGGCTTCGGGGTCGTGGCCGAGCTGGCGGCAGCTTTCCACCACGGCGAACAGGTTCGCCAGGCGCGAGCCAGGGGAGGGGTGGCCAATGAACAGCCAGTTCTTGGCCGGGCGGCGAGCCAGCATCTCGAGGGTCTCGACGAAACCGGGTTGCATGGGGCGCTGGGTGGCCGGGCAAATCAGCGCTTTGGCTTCGGGCGCGGGGAACGCCATGATCTCGCGGGGCAGGAGCGGATCGAGGGGCTGGGGCCTTTGGGCTGAGGCTCACGCGCGACCGCTTCACTGCGGGTGCGCCCGGGCTTGGGCGACTCCATCGGGGCTGGGGTCGGCTCGGCGAACAGGTCGGACTGCGTCGGCCCCTCCGGTATGCCACGCTCCGACTTGCGACCCCACAGCTGCTAGCTGGAGCACGCGCACTTTGAGTTCCAGTTGCCGCCGTTCGGCCTCCAACGTCACGTTCTCGCGACGCAGCCGCGCGCACTCGTGGTGCAGGTCGGGCGGACCGATGGTGGAGCTGGCTGACACCGAAACAACATCGGGTCGCGGGGGGCGCGCCGCTCAACTCCACAGGATGCCAGCACGACGTTTATTGGCGGCGGTTACGACCCGATGTAACCAGTATTATGATACATTAAGGTGACGTCCAAGTTGTCCATTTACGTTCCAACGACTAGCTGGCGGTCACGGCTTCACCGCGAATCAGATCCAGTGCTGCAGCCAAGGGCGGCAACTGCCCCTCCGAGACACGGTGCTCGATTTGAGGCAGCCGGGAGCGCACGTCTTCTCGTTCATAGAACTGCTTTCGTAGGCTCTCTTCAATCAGGGCGTGCATCCACTCGACGGCTTGCTCCCGACGCCGGCTGCCCAACTCCCCGGTGGCTTCCAGGGTCTTAAAGAACTGTCCGGCAACTCGCCAAATTTCGGCAATACCCGATCCTTCCCGCGCCGAGGCGAGCAGGGCTGGAGTCTTCCAACCGGCCGACGAACTATTCAAGTAGGGCAATACGCGTTTCATTTCCGCGAGCGTTACCATGCACCGCACCCGGTTATCACCGTCGGCCTTGTTGATGACCAGCATGTCCGCCATTTCGATGATACCCTTTTTGATACCCTGCATCTCATCGCCCGCGCCGGCGATCATCAACACGATGAAACAATCCACCATGGAGCGCACAGTGACCTCGCTTTGGCCCACGCCCACGGTCTCCACGATGATCACATCATAGCCGGCCGCTTCGCACATCATAATGGCTTCGCGGGTCTTGCGCGCGACGCCCCCGAGGGAGCCTCCGGCGGGAGACGGTCGAATGAAGGCGTTGGGGTCACGCCCGAGTTTTTCCATCCGAACTTTGTCGGCCAAAATACTGCCACCCGTGCGGGTGCTTGATGGATCGATCGCCAAAACCGCGACGCGGTGGCCTTGTTGCGTCAGGTTACAACCCAACGCTTCGATGAACGTGCTTTTCCCGGCGCCAGGGATTCCCGTGATGCCAATCCGTTTGGCCCGCCCGGTCTGGGGCAAGAGCTCCTGCAACACCTGCTGGGCCTTCGCCCGATGACGCGAGGCGTTGCTTTCGACCAAGGTAATGGCTCGGCCCAAGATCGTGAGGTCGCGGGCAATCACGCCTCGAACGTAGTCCTCGATTTCAAGGGTCTTTCGTCGGGGCCGCGGGTTGGCCGGCGTCGCCTCGACGCCGGCTGTCCGCACCCCTTGCATAACCCAAGTAGTGAAACCGGCCCCGGCTGCGTCCGGAACCCACTCGGGACGCGGCTGAGGACAACCGTCATGGATGGTTGGAGGCTTGGCGACGGGTTTGCTCATAGGGCTCAAGCGGATTGGAGACGACTGAGCAGCAATTCGAGAACTTTGAGCGTGGATTTCGGAATGACCGTGCCCGGTCCGAAGACCGCACTCGCTCCATTTGCTAATAGAAACGCGTAGTCTTGGGCGGGAATGACTCCCCCGCACACAATCATGATGTCGTCCCGACCCAAATCCTCCAAAGCCTGGCGGAGCGCCGGCAGCAACGTCTTATGCCCGGCAGCAAGCGAACTCATGGCGACGACATGCACATCGTTTTCCACGGCTTGGCGCGCGGCCTCTTCCGGCGTCTGAAAGAGCGGACCGATGTCGATATCGAAACCAAGATCTGCCATCGCCGTCGCGACCACTTTGGCCCCGCGGTCGTGACCATCTTGGCCTAGTTTGGCCACCAATAGACGCGGCTTGCGGCCTTCGAATTCTTCAAACTCGACAATCTTTGCGCGGACCTTTTGCACTGTTTCATCCTCCCCAAACTCTTGGCGATACACGCCACTAATGGAGCGGATTTGCGCTTGGTAACGTCCGTAGACCTTCTCCAAAGCATCGCTGATTTCGCCCAGCGAAGCCCGCGCTTGAGCGGCGGTGATAGAGAGTTCGAGCAGGTTGCCCGTATTATTGCGGGCGGCGTCTTCGAGGGCTTCGAGCGATGTTTTGCAGGCGGTTTCGTCGCGCTCATCGCGCAGCGTTTTGAGGCGACTGATCTGCGCCTCGCGCACGGCCGTATTGTCCACCTCGAGAATGTCCAACGGATCTTCGATCGGCATTCGGTTACGGTTCAGGCCCACGATTACTTCCTTCCCGGAATCGATCCGAGCTTGGCGACGCGCGGCCGCTTCCTCAATGCGCAGTTTGGGAATGCCGGCTTCAATCGCCTTGGTCATCCCGCCGAGCGTGGCGATTTCCGCGAGATGCTCGCGCGCCTTCTCGATCAGATCATGCGTGAGGCTTTCCATGTAATAACTGCCACCCCAAGGATCCACGACATCACAGACTCCTGTTTCTTGCTGGAGATACAGCTGGGTGTTGCGGGCAATTCGCGCGGAGAAGTCGGTCGGCAGCGCGATCGCTTCATCGAGGGCGTTCGTGTGCAGACTCTGCGTGTGACCGCAGACCGCCGCCAATGCTTCGAGACAGGTCCGGCCCACGTTGTTGAACGGATCCTGCTCGGTGAGAGACCAGCCCGAGGTCTGCGAGTGCGTGCGCAAGGCGCGCGACTTCGGATTTTTAGGATTAAATTGATCGACGATTTCGGCCCAGAGCATCCGCCCGGCCCGCATCTTCGCGACCTCCATGAAGTAGTTCTTTCCGATCGCCCAGAAGAAGGACAACCGGGGTGCAAAGTTATCGACGTCGAGGCCGGCCTTGATGCCGGTGCGCAAGTATTCGAGTCCATCGGCCAGCGTGTAAGCCAACTCCAAGTCAGCGGTCGCCCCGGCTTCTTGCATGTGGTAGCCTGAGATCGAGATGCTGTTGAACTTGGGCATCTGGCGCGACGCGAAGGCGAAGATATCGCCGATGATTCGCATGGAGGGCTCGGGCGGATAGATGTAGGTGTTGCGCACCATAAACTCCTTGAGGATGTCGTTTTGGATCGTGCCCGCTAGGTCCTCAAGTTTGCAGCCCTGCTCCAGCGCGGCGGTGATGTAAAACGCCATCACTGGCAGCACCGCGCCGTTCATCGTCATCGAGACCGAAACCTTATCCAACGGGATACCGTCGAAGAGGGTTTCCATGTCTTGAATCGAATCGATCGCGACACCCGCTTTACCGACGTCGCCGACGACCCGAGGATAGTCGCTGTCGTAACCCCGGTGGGTTGCGAGATCGAAGGCCACAGACAAGCCCGCCTGCCCCGCCGCGAGGTTGCGCTTGTAGAAAGCGTTGGATTCTTCCGCCGTGGAGAATCCCGCGTATTGGCGCACCGTCCAGGGGCGCATGACATACATCGACGCGTAAGGACCGCGCTTAAACGGCGCGATGCCGGGCACGGTGTCCAACTCCGAGTTGTCGGGTAAGTCCGCTTCACTATAGAGTGATTTGAGCGGAATCTGCTCGTAAGTTTCACCTGTTCTCCCGGGCGAGTCCGCCGTTGCAATAGATGGTACCTCGATTTTATCGAATTCCAATTCAGCCAGATTTTTCATTTTGGTAGGTTCCTGAAGGATTATACTTCTAAAGCGGTTAGGAGACGTCCCAAGACGTCCGGCACGTGCGCTCGCACGTGGATAAATTCGTCGACTCCCGCACTCCGGAAACACTCCACCATCGCCTCTTCTCGCGGCAGGCCCGCTAGGACGATTTGCATCGCGGGTTTGGCGGCCTTGATCGCTCTCGCGATCTCCGGCACGAGCTCAGGATAAGTCTCATCCGTCGAGCAAATCACCGCGACATCTGCATCACTTTCAATCGCCGTCATCGCCGCCTCGCTGGCGGTCGCAAACGTCTGTTTGGCGGATGGGGCAAACCCACCCACGGAGACGAACTCCGTGGCGAATTCAGCGCGGGGTTTGTGCTGTTTAACCGGCCCCATTTTCAACATCAAGGCGGTGAGATCACGGCCGCGTTTGTTTTCGATTTTCTGAGCGCGACGTCGCAGGGTTTCGAAGACGGCAGCAGCCCGATAAGGCACGGCTGGCGTGAAGGTCGTCATGGCGATGGGCTTCGCTGGAGCGGGCGTTGCCTCGGCGACCGCAACCCCGTCCCGGATCGCAGCGACGGCCGCGCTCAAACATTCCGGCCAGGCCCGGGCATCGACGCTATCGAGTCCCACCGAGCAGGCGGTCGATCCGGCGCTTGTCGTTTCCGATAATCTATCCCGCAGGTTGGGAAACGAATTGGTTCCGATCATGCCGCTCTTGCGCACGGCGAAGTCGCTTTCGCGGGAGGCCACGACGGCTTGCACTTGGCTTTGCGGCCAATCCGCTTTCAGCGCGGCACGCATCCCGCCCTGTTTTTCGATCTCGCGGAAGACATCCCACGCGCCGCGGGCCAAGCTATCGGAGAGATTCTCAATATACCAGGAACCGCCCCCGGCATCCTGCGTATTACTGAAACCGAATTCTTCGCCGATGATCGCGTGCAGATTTCGCGCAATGCGTTCGCCCATGACCGAGTGCTCGCTGAGCACCTCGTCAAAACTGGGCACCTGCAGGCCGTCGACTCCGCCGACGATGGCGGACAGTGCTTCGGTCGTACTGCGCAGCATGTTCGCGTGCACATCGAGTTGAGATTTGTTCCATGCTCCGACCTGCGCGTGCACCGCCATACCTTGAGCGGCCATGGGATCTTCGCCCAAACCGACCAGCAGTTTGCTGACAACGACTCGCCAGGCGCGGAATTTCGCCAATTCGGTGAAGAATTTCGGCCCGACGCCAAACGTCACCAAGCTGTGCCGCAGCACAGTGAGGCCATCTAGCTTGCGGCCGGCGAACTCCCGTAGGTATTCCGCCATGGTGGCGAGGGCGAAACCGAGCTCTTGCGTCGCGTTGGCTCCCGCATCGCTCCAAACGGTGGCATTGATCGCGATCGTGCGCAGGCCGGGAGCATGGGAAGCACACCACTGCGTCCAGCCGTCGAGATTATTGAGTAGGGCCGCATCGTCGGTCGGAGCGCTACCGGACCGCGCCGACTCTCCGATGGGATCGGCGGCGACGCTGCCACTGAGTTCTTCGGTCGCCATGCCGCGGGCTTTAGCGTGCGCCAGATAAAGCGCGGCCGCAGGCAACGGATCGGCTCCCGTCCGCAGGTGCACAGGAACCGCCGTCAGCTCTACGTCGGCCAAAGCGGTGGTGAGGTCATCCAATTGATGCGGAGACCAATCTGATCCGGCTGTATCTACGTGCGGGAGGACCACGGCATCCTGACCGTTCATTAGCGCATGCTTGATCGCCGTATTGAAGGCAGCCGGGTCGGGACGTCGGATCGACTGCAGTTTGCGACAGGTCGGTTGGTTGACCAGACCGCGCCGAAACGGAGCTTCGCCGGGTTTCTCCCTCGTCGAAATTGAAGCAGGCAGATTCGCCCGGGTGTAGAGCGGTTGCAGTGCGATCCCCTCGGGGGTGCGCGTGACCAATCGTCGGTTAAAATCTGCTCCTTTGAGGTCTTTATCGATCTGCGAGCGCCAAGCGGCGAGAGCGGCATCTAAGGAGGTGGTGGAAGTGGCGGCGTTTTTTTCTGGGCCCATAATTGCGGGTGCGTTGAAGTTCTACTTTAGCGACCCCGAGTTTCCCGGGCTCTGCAGATATTGCGCTAACATAAGCGCCTGAACAAAAATCGAAAAACCGGATTTGGCCAAACCATGCTTACCCAAACGCAATCCATGCCGAGCCCTCGAGCCAAAATATAGGCAAAGTGCAACCTGTTCAAACCCACTAAACTTATGATCAACCAAATCGATCACCTCGGCATCGCCGTCAAAGACCTAGAGACCGCTATCGCTTACTACGAAAACGGTCTCGGCCTCCGCTGCGAGCACCGCGAAGAGGTTCCTTCGCAAAAAGTGCGCACTGCGTTCTTCAATGTGAGCGGCGTCCACCTCGAACTGCTGGAGCCCACTTCACCGGAAAGCCCGATCGCCAAGTTTCTTGAAAAGAACGGCGAAGGCATTCACCACATCGCTTTCGCGACAGATAACGTGGAAGACCAGCTCGCTCACGCTTCGGCTAATGCCATCCGCCTGATCCACGATAAGCCTTTTCCGGGGGCCGGAAATAAATTGGTCGCATTTCTCCATCCGAAATCGACCCATGGGGTGCTGACCGAGTTCTGCGCCCCTGCTCCCTCCCCTTCTGCCGGAGACTGAATCAACGCCTCGCGGCGATTCACCGAATTTTAAGCCCTCTCATGACAATTGATCCCGCCCTCCTAAAACGCCTCGTAACCGCTCGCAAAACTGCAGAACTCGGTGGCGGCGAAGACAAGATAGCCAAACGCCACGAACGCGGCCTACTCACCGCCCGTGAACGACTCAACAAACTCTTTGAACCGGGCACGTTCATGGAGTTCGGTAAACATGCGCAACATGACAGCACGCAGTTCGGCATGGCCGGCAAGTTGATGCCCGGTGACGGCGTCGTGACCGGCGTCGGTTATATCGATGGCCGTCCCGTAGCCGCCTTCAGTCAGGATTTCACTGTTGGTGGCGGAGCTCTCGGCCGCATCCATGCCAAAAAAATGTGCGACCTCATGGAATATGCCAGCCAAGCCGGCATGCCCGTGCTCGGCATCAACGATTCGGGGGGCGCCCGCATTCAGGAGGGCGAAGAATCTCTCTCCGGTTACGGCCAAGTATTCTTCAAGAATGTGCTCCTCTCTGGTGTGGTTCCACAGGTTTCGATCATTGCCGGCCCGTGCGCCGGTGGGGCCGCCTACTCCCCCGCCCTGACCGATTTCATCATCATGAATCGGAAGAATGCCCAGATGTTCATCTGCGGTCCCGAGGTGATCAAAGCCTCGACGGGCCAGGTGACCACGATGGAAGAAATCGGTAGCGCCGAAACCCATGCCGCGATTAGCGGCAACGTCCACTTCGTCGCCGAAGACGAGGAACATGCCATCGAGATCGCCCACAAGCTCTTCTCGTTTCTCCCCTCCAACAACGTCTCCGACCCGCCCCACGAACCCGTCGAAAACCTCGTGCTCGATCTCGATCCTGGGATGAACGACCTCATGCCGCAGGACCCGAAAGCTCCGCTCGACGTCAAAAAAATCATCTACCGTCTCGTGGATGATGCTGACTTCCTCGAAGTCCACGAACACTTCGCCAAAAACATCGTGGTGGGATTTTGCCGTATCCAAGGCTTGGTGACGGGCATTGTCGCTAATCAGCCTTGCGTCAAAGCCGGCACCCTCGACATCGACGCATCGGACAAAGCCGCCCGCTTCATTCGGTTCTGCAACATCTTCAACATCCCCCTGCTCACGCTAGTCGATGTCCCCGGCTTCCTGCCGGGCGTGGCTCAGGAACGCGGCGGCATCATCCGCCACGGGGCCAAGATGCTCTTCGCTTACGCTGCTTCCACCGTGCCTAAGATCACCGTCATCATGCGTAAAGCCTACGGCGGTGCTTACCTCGCCATGTGCAGTTCCGATATGGGCGCCGATATGGTCTTTGCCTGGCCGACCGCCGAAATCGCGGTGATGGGGGCCGACGGCGCGGTTAAGATTCTCTACAAACGAGAAATCGCTGCCGCAGAGGACCCCGAAAAAGCCGCCGCAGAATTCTCGGCCGAATACCGCGAAAAGTTTGCCTCGCCTTACGCCGCTGCCGCCAAGGCAATGATCACGGATATCATCGAACCCGCGCAAACCCGCGGCATCGTCGCTATGGCTTTGCGCAATACGCTCTCCAAACGGGAAACTCGCCCGCCGAAGAAACACGGCAACATCCCCCTCTAGCCCGCCTACCCCGCCTAACCCGTAATCCATCGATTAATGAAGAAGCTACGCATCACCGTAGACGGAAAAACCTACGACGTCGCCGTCGAGGTCCTCGAAGCAGCCGCCCCCGCCGCTACCGCTAGCACTCCCGCGCGTTCCGCTGCGGCTTTCGCGCCGATCGCCGTACCGGGAGCTCGATCGGCCCCGCCGCCGGCCGCCGGGGCCAATACGATCACCAGCCCGCTGGCCGGCAAGGTCGTCTCGATCGACGTTGCCGTCGGTGACGCGGTCAAGTCCGGCGATCAGGTCGCTACCATCGAAGCCATGAAGATGAATACCTTCATCTACGCTGAGATCGACGGCTCCGTCGATCAGGTCGTCGCGGCCGCCGGCGACATGGTCGAGGAAGGCGGCGTGCTCATCAAACTCGACTAACCCGATGAACTGCACCGCCCCCATTCTATTCGCGGAACTTTCGGCCCGACCAGGATTGGCCGAGACCCTGAAATTCCAAGCCACCGGTTTGGTCGTCGTCTTCGGCGCCCTAGCTTTGATCTGGGTATTATTGGAAATCATGGGGGCGATTTTTCGCCAGCGGTCGGCCCACAAAATCGTCCTTCCCGCCCCCTCCTCGGCTGCTGCCTGTCCGGACAGCGACGAATTCCCCGCCGGGGTCGTCGCCGCCATCGCGGCCGCCGTCCACATCACCTTGCGGGGACAACCGCATCAAATCACGTCCATCAAGGCATCGAAAAATAGTTCCAACTGGGCGGCCGAAGGCCGTCGCGAACATTTCTCATCCCACCGCGTCCGCTAAGGCTGCGCCATGATTCAAAACCTTTTAGATTTCTACCAAACCACCGGCTTCAGCCAACTCACAGTGCCTATGCTGGTCATGTGGGCCCTCGTCGGCGTGCTGCTCTACTTGGCTATTGCCAAGGGTTTTGAGCCGCTGCTCCTCGTGCCCATCGCCTTCGGGGCGTTGCTCGCCAATCTCCCCACCCGGGGCATGATCACCGTCGAAGAGACCTCCCCCGGCCAATACCAGTCGGCGACCTTTGAGATGGAGACCGAGGTCGTGGAAACGCACCGTGGAGCCGACGGCGAGATCGCCGGTCAAAAGATCCGGGTGATCAAAGTGGAAGGCGGTCTCTACGATTTCCTGTCCCAAGGCATCAAGCTCGAGCTCATTCCCCCGCTTATCTTCCTCGGAGTCGGCGCGCTGACGGATTTCGGTCCGCTCATTGCGATGCCGCGCACCCTCCTCCTCGGTGCTGCCGCCCAAGCGGGTTTATTCATCACCTTCCTCAGTTCCAGCCTCCTCGGGTTCACGTCAAAGCAGGCCGCGTCTATCGCCATCATCGGCGGAGCGGACGGACCGACCGCGATTTTCCTGAGTAACAAACTCGCCCCCGAACTCCTCGGTGCGATCGCGGTGGCGGCCTATACCTACATGTCATTAGTACCGCTCATCCAGCCGCCGATCATGCGACTGTTGACCACGGACAAAGAGCGCAAGATTCGGATGAAGTCCCTGCGCCCCGTGTCCAAGTTGGAGAAGCTGATTTTCTCCCTCATGGTCATGATCATCTGCGTATTACTCGTGCCCGATGCGACCGCGTTGATCGCGATGTTGATGCTCGGTAATTTCCTCCGGGAGTGCGGCGTGACTGAACGCTTGGTCAAGTCTGCCCAGAACGAGATCATCAACGTGCTGACCATCTTCCTGGGGACCAGTGTCGGTATCACGATGAGCGCGCAAAGCTTTCTCGCTCCCGCCACGATGAAGATTGTCCTGCTCGGCGTGGTCGCATTTTCGATCTCTACCGCCAGCGGCGTGCTCATGGCCAAGGTAATGAATCTGGTTACCCCCAAGAACCCGGTGAACCCCTTGATCGGCTCCGCCGGCGTCTCCGCTGTGCCCATGGCCGCCCGGGTGTCGCACAACGAAGGTCAGAAATACGATTCGGGTAATTACCTGCTCATGCACGCCATGGGGCCGAATGTGGCAGGCGTTATCGGCACCGCCATCGCTGCCGGTTACTTCATCTCCGCCTTCGGAGGCTGAACGGAGCAAAGCTCCGACGCGCCCCCTCCTGCTAGGGTCGACGTCGTTAACAAAAGAAACGAATCCCGTGAATGCGGGAGCGGTTCGCTTATTCCGACTCGACCCCTTTCTGCGCCCAAACGTCACAAGCTCACCAGCGTCGCCTTGATCTCCTCCCACGCATGCGAAAAGTAGGGTGTGATCGCCGAGCGCTCCGCTTCAGCCTAAACTATCGTATCCAGCGGTTTCGGCGGTTTTGGCAAAACCGCCCTACCTCTAAAACGGCGGGCTGACCGCAGGACGCGACCGTGACCCACCGCTCGCCGGAAGGATGAAACCTGTCGGGCGTAAAGCCCGGACTCACCCAGCAGGGCGGCTGCCCTAGCCCGATGTGGGGCGCCCTTTAAGCCCGACAGCTCCAAAAATCTGTTCCTGGCTCAGGCGATTGCCCTTTTCCTTGGTTCCCCTCGTCTCCTCCAGCGCGGAGCTAGGCCTCTACGCCGAGTTTTTCTAGAATCCGCTGCAGGTCGTCGTTGGAAGTATACGGGATGACAATTTGGCCTTTCTTGCCGGAGTGCTTCAACGCCACCTTGGCGCCCAAATGAGTGGTCAACCGTTTTTCGATCCCGGCGATGGCGGCCCCCGCCGGGGTGTGGCGACTCTTGCTCGCCGCTCGCCCGGAGCCCGACGTCTTGCGTGCCTGCACCAGTTTCTCGGTGCCTCGCACACTGAGCCCTTCCTCGATCACGCGCCGCGCCAATACCGTGCGTTCTTCTTTCGCCTCGATGCCGAGGAGCACCTTCGCGTGGCCTACACTTAAAATTCCTTTGGCCACGTAACCTTGCATCTCTCCGTCCAAGGACAGCAGTCGTAGCGTATTGGCCACGGCCGCGCGGCTCTTGCCCACGCGGTCCGCTGCTTGCTCCTGAGTCAGGTCAAAGTCCCGAATCAAGCTCGCAAAGCCATAGGCCTCTTCGATCGCGTTGAGGCCTTCCCGTTGTAAATTCTCGATCAAGCCAAGGGCCGCCGCCGAGGCGTCGGTGGCATTCACGACTCGAGCCGGAATCGTCTTAATCTTGAGACTCTGGTAAGCCCGCCACCGGCGTTCTCCGGCGATCAGCTCGTAGCCACTCGACGTCGGGCGCACCACGATCGGCTGCAACAGTCCTTCGGATTTGATGCTCTCGGCGAGCTCGGCCAGCTGCCCCGGTTGAATTTCCCGGCGGGCTTGGTACGGACTGGGTGAAATGTGATCCACCGCGACGTTTTCAAAATCAGTCGAAGGGGTCGCGCTCGATTTAGCCGGTTTAGGCTTGGCGCCGGAGCCGCTGGGTAAAGCTTCGTTTTTTTTCGCCGCCGCCACGGCGGTGGGCGATTTTGAGGAGGTCGATGCCCCGGCGATCAATCCGCCGAGACCGCGTCCGAGACGGGATTTGGAAGCAGCCATGAGGGGTTATTCTCCGCCGGGGATGAACAAGGTCTGACCCACCTGAATCCTCGTCGGATCCGTGATGCGGTTGGCGTTCAAAACCGTAATATCTCACCTGTCCCCCTTTTAAATCTCCTTTACGTCCTCTGCGCCAAAAGTGCAATTATACCCGGTATTCACGTTGTCCAACCAGACCCGGATGAATTGAGGCAACGAGTAAAGGAAGGTTACCGCTTTCTAGCCTACAGTCTCGATATTACGATGTTGTTGAGTAGTGCCAAAGCGGGAGTAGACACCTTTAGGGGTACGCGGTAAAGAAAGAGCCGAACGCTCGCAGCACAGATACGTCCGGGACTTCGCCCGTTCGTGGCTCACTGCGCACGTTCCGTAGCGAAACATTATGAATGAGAAAATTCCAGAGTTCGTAGTCGGTTGGGGCACTCTCGCTCTGATTAACTCGGGGATAGCCCAAGGAAAGAATCGCAGTGGTCTGAATTGGTTTTTCCTCAGCATCATGCTGGGACCGCTTGCCACCCTTACCGTCGTCTTACTCCCCAAACTTCCTAGCGAACCCGCTACTCCCGAGCGAAAATCGTTCAATCTCGAAGATCACCGACAACAGTGACAAACATACCGAACCAGCCAGGCGGGACAACGGCGGTGCCGTTGCCTTTTTTTTCGTTCGCCCGCTCGGCGGATGCCCCCCCCTAAATCACGCTCTGGCGTACCGGCATCGCACTTGAATCGTTCGGCAAAAATAAATGACTCGTCACGTAAAAATTTCCGTCGTTGGTTTCACGTGCGCGCTCCTCATCGTCGGCGCATACTTACTTAACCAAAAGATGGGAATCGCGGTAGCGGACACCGCCACTCGTAATCAGCTCCGAAATCTTTCCGCACTGGCAGACGATTATTTTGCGAAGAATGGCGTCATCCGTGTTTTCGTTACCCAGCTTGACATGACCAAACTTTATAGCGCGGGGATTCGAGGTCCGGTTGATGAAGTGAGGCCAGCTTTGATCCGCAAGGGGCACGCATTGGAGGCACCCCGTTTCGTTGGAAAGCAGACGGTTCGATTCTCGCCATGAATCAAAAACCGAAACCAACAGCCGAGGCCGGCTGAAGGAGTCAGGGTAATCCGGCAGGGACAGACCGCTAGATTGTCCGATCCTGTCTAACCGATCCCGCCCCGCTTAATTCGCCCACTCCGATGCGGACGGCCCAGCGGTCCGTCCCTACCTGTTCCGATTAGATCCTAAAACGGGGCGGAGGATATCAACGCCCGTGGAAAACTGATCCACTGCTCGGACCGAAAAAGAGGGCAGTCTAATGATTCCTAATTTCTGATTCGGATGGGCTGGCTTTGTTGTCTCGAGGTTACAGGCCACGTTGTCGCTATGCTCCAAGGCAGCTACCGGGGAACTGGCCCCCGCGCCGGGTTCATCATCCTTCGCCAAGGCTTCGGCACACATGCCGACTCCCGGCTGCAATAAGGAAACCACGTTGTTGCTACGCTCCAACGCGGCTACCGGACGCAGGCGAATAGTGATGTCAGGTGGACTCCCTGCCGGTTCAGCGTTTTTTGCGACCTAGGGGTAAAGCACCATGTTGCCTCTCCACGTCTGAACTCGATCTGGGTGCGATCGGTGGTGCTTAACCTCACCGATGCAGGGGAGGACTGCTCCGGCGATCTCGGGGATCGACCGATGACCAATCAGTCCTTTTCATTCTCTGGGCTTTGCGTCGCGAGCGTGATTTCCTAGCTTTCCTTCATGGCTTTAGTCCACTTCGATTTTCCCACCACGTTTCGCACGCTCTACAAGCAGAGCTATCAGCTCTATCAGGACGGCCAACGCGGGGCCGAAACCTTCTTTGACGCGGAGGGAACTGCTTGGCTCGCGGGCAACGGTATCACAGCGCAATACATGTATGACTACGCGGAGGATGACGTGGCCGAGGGTAGACCTGGCTTCGGCAACGCGCTGACCATCGAGGCGGTGAGGCGGGACTATTTTCTTTCCGTTCAACACGGCCTCCCCTCCCCGGCCGTGGACGATCCTGAGGATTGGCCCGGCAAAACCGTCGAAGCGGCGGGCATGCGTTGGCTCCCCCGCATTATTCCCAAAGCCAAGGCCAAGCTGCGCGGCGAGCTTCCGGCCAGTATGATGTATGCTTGCGGCGGCGATCGGGCTTTCTTTCATCGGCACAATATCATGCCCGCCGAATTTCTATCTCTCGTCTGGCGACATCTTGATGACGAAAATGATGACGCCATCATCGCGTGGGTTAAGTCCCGCAGTGCCGCTTAGACCCTTCCCTTTAATTCCTTAGTTTACTCCATGGCTTCCTATACCCTCAAAATCAACGGCGGCTCCCATGCGGTGGACGTCGCCTCCGACACTCCGCTCCTTTGGGTGCTACGCGATCACCTCAACCTGGTCGGCACCAAATACGGTTGTGGGCTCGGTCTCTGCGGTGCTTGCACGGTCCACGTGAACGGCGAGCCGGTGCGCTCGTGTCAGCTGCCCGTCTCTACGTTGGGGGCTCGAGCCGTGACCACAGTCGAGGGACTTGATCCGCGGGGCGCCAGTGCGGTGCAGGAAGCCTGGAACGAAGTGGACGTGCCCCAGTGCGGCTACTGCCAGTCTGGCCAAATGATGAGCGCGGCCGCCCTCCTCGCCAAGAGCCCCAAGCCTACCGACGAACAAATCGATGCGGCGATGGATGGTATTCTGTGCCGCTGCGGCACCTACGTTCGCATTCGCCAAGCGATTCATCTCGCCGCCGAGAAAATCGCCCAAGCCTGAACCGGAGCATCCCCATGAAAACACTTCCCCCCCCCTCGTTTAGCCGCCGCGGTTTTATCAAGACCACCGGGATAGCCACCTCGGGATTGACCCTTGGCATCATGCTTTCGAGCAAGGCGCGCGCCGCTGAACTCAACCCCGCCTTTCCCGCGCCAGACGAGGGAGACTTTGCCCCAAATTTCCACCTCCGCATAAGTCCCGCTGGGGATATCACCATCATCTCCCAAAACCCGGAATGCGGCCAAGGCATTAAGACGGCCCTGCCCATGCTCATTGCCGAGGAACTGGAGGTAGACTGGAAAACCGTGACAGTCGAACAGGCCGGGCTGGACCGTAATTATAAGCGTCAGGTCGCAGGCGGTTCTGGCGCCACGCCCGCCCACTTCATGGAGTTTCGCCGGCTCGGCGCGACTGCTCGGGAGATGCTGATCGCAGCGGCGGCTCAAAGTTGGGGCGTCGATGTCGCGGCGTGCCATGCGGCCAACAATCACGTCCACCATGAGGCCTCCGGCCGCCAACTCACTTACGGCGAATTGACGGCCGCAGCCGCCGAGTTGCCAGTCCCCGAGCCCGAGTTGGTCACGCTGAAGGAACCGGCCGATTTCAAGATCCTCGGCACCCGCGTCCCGGGTGTGGACAATCCCGAATTACTCACCGGCAAGCCCCTGTTCGGCATCGATCAAGTCATCGAAGGCATGGTCCACGCGACGTTCATCAAGTGCCCAGCGTTTGGCGGCAAAGTGAAGTCGGCCAATCTCGACGTCATCAAAAGGCAGCCCGGCGTGACCGATGCCTTTGTCATCGAGGGATCAGACAAGATCGACGAACTCCTGCCCGGCGTGGCGATTCTCGGCATCGACACGTGGTCGGTTTTCAAGGCGGCGAAATCGTTGGTCGTCGAATGGGACACTCCGGACGTGAGCGATCAGAGCACCGAGGCATTTTACGCGAAGGCGGAGAAGATTTCGGCCGGGGAACCGCAGTCGAATCTGCGCACCGACGGCGACGTTGAAATGGCATTGTTCAATGCTCCGCACGCGTTGGATGCCTACTACACCTACCCCTACGCATCGCATGCCAATCTTGAACCCCAAAACTGCACGGCAGTGGTCACGGCAGATCGCGCGGAGATTTGGGCCCCCAGCCAAGCGCCCGAATGGGGTCGCGGGATGGTCGCCAACCATCTGGGCATACCGGCGGAAAATATTTTCATCCATATGACTCGGATCGGGGGCGGATTTGGCCGCCGACTCATCAGCGACTACATGGTGCAATGTGCCGCGATCGCGCAAAAATCCGGCAAGCCCATCAAGATGACCTGGAGCCGCGAGGAAGACATGCAGCACGACCACTACAAAGCGGCCGGCTGGCATCGCTTAAAAGGGGCGGTCGATAGCCACGGCAAACTGGTCGCTTGGCAGGATCATTTCGTAACGCTCGGCGTCGAGTCCGACGAAGAAGCCGGTCGCGGGGCGGGTATCGACGCAGCGGAGTTCCCCGGCCACTTTGTGCCCAATTTTAAGCTCGATCAAACGATCATCAACACGCGGGTGCCGTTGGGTTGGTGGCGAGCCCCCGGCGCGTGCTCGATCGCATTTGTCACCCAGTCATTCATCGATGAGCTCGCTCACGCCGCGCAGGTCGATCCAACGGAATTTAAACTGAATCTCTTGGGCGATGAAGCCCGGCCCGAACCAACCGAAAAACGGCCCGGTTATCACGGCGGTCGCATGGCGGCGGTGGTGAAACTCGCGGCCGAAAAAATCGGTTACGGCCAGGAGTTGCCCCGAGGTGAAGGCATTGGGGTGGCGTTTCACTTCAGCCATCGAGGCTACGTCGCGATCGGGGCGCACGTGACGGTTTCTCAGTATGGAGCCCTGCAGGTCAAACGCACGGTGGCCGCCGTGGATGTGGGCGAGACGATCATCAATCTGAGCGGCGCAGAAAACCAAGTGGAAGGCTCCATCGTTGACGCGATCAGCACCGCCATGGGGCAGCAAATCACCGTAAAGAACGGCGCGGTGCAGCAGAGCAATTTCCACGATTACCCGTTGCTGCGTTTAACCGAAACGCCGGAGATTGAAACGCACTTCATATCGACGCCCTTCCCCACCACCGGATTGGGCGAACCAGCATTCCCGCCGGTCGCTCCCGCGATCGGCAACGCTGTATTTGTCGCGACCGGCAAGCGGATGCGCAGCATGCCGTTTAACCAACTCGATCTGAGCTGGAGCTAGGCCGCATTCGGCGGCCTAATCCCCGGCCGCTGCGCGCCGCTCACGGTTCCCGTGCGCCGCCACTGAACGTCCAACAGTTTCGTGATTTGTGGCATTGTCGCCGGGTGAATGAACCCTCAGTTTGAAACCCGTCCAAACAAATGGGTAAAAACTTAGTCGATTTAGGAGTATAGATAGGCAAAGCGTGCACAGCCAATTTTGTTCCTAGTCGGCTACAGTCGCCCCTGATTTCATCGCCTGAACTCCACCCCACCCCTATGTCCTCAAAACCTGCTCTCTCTCGTCGTAGCTTTTTGCAAAAAACCACGTTGGCCACGGCCGCCGTGTCCGCTTTCCCCGCCATCGCCAAAGCCAAAAAAGACGGCGTAGCGGCGAACGATCGCGTTGGGCTGGCTTTTGTCGGAGTCGGCGGACGAGGCCGCAGTGCTATCGAAGCGCTCGTCGACGAAAACTTTGTGGCCTTCTGCGATGTCGATGATGCCCTCGCCGCCGATGCATACGCAAAGTATCCGGACGTGCCGACCTTCCGCGACTACCGCGAGATGTTTGCCGAACTCGGCGACAAGATTGACGCGGTGGTCATTTCGACGCCGGACCACATGCACTTTCCGGTGGCGATGACCGCCATCGCTCACGGCAAACACATCTACGTCGAGAAACCGCTCACTCATACCGTGGAGGAAGCTCGACTCCTCACCGAAGCCGCCGAGAAGGCTGGCGTGATCACCCAAATGGGAAATCAAGGTCACAGCAACGAAGGCACGCGCTTGACCAAGGAGTGGATCCAAGCAGGCGTGCTTGGCGAAGTTCGCGAGATTCACAGCTGGACCAATCGTCCGATCTGGCCGCAGGGGCTTTCCCTCCCGGACCACAGCAAAATGATCCCGGTCGTGCCACCGACGTTGGATTGGGGGCTTTGGCAAGGCGTGGCCCAGAGCCGCGCCTATGACCCGGTTTATCTGCCGTTCGGTTGGCGCGGTTGGTGGGACTACGGATGCGGCGCGTTTGGCGATATGGCCTGCCACATCATGGACGCCGCCTATTGGGGCCTCGATCTGGGATCGCCGACCGCAATCGAAGCCTTTTCCGCCAAGAACAACGACCAGAGTTGCCCGATTAGCTCGGTCGTCCAATACGAGTTTGCGGCCCGCGGCGCCCAACCGGCGCTGAAATGGAAATGGTATGATGGCGGTCTCACGCCGCCATTCCCGGCCGACTGGGAAGACGGACGCCAGTATTACCGCGATGGCAGCGGCACCCTGATCATCGGTTCCGAAGCCAGCATGGTAAACTCTACCTACGGCGCTAGCCCCCGCATATTCCCTGAAACCGAGATGCAGAGAATCGCCCCAAATCTCCCACCCAAGACGCTGGAACGCGTCGAGACCAGCAACCATCACCTCGCCTGGTGCAATGCGATCCGCGACAATCGTCAACCGGCCTCCAGCTTCGCCTACGCGGGGCCCTTTACCGAGACCGTATTGCTCGGCAACGCCGCCATCCGCGCGAACCGCCGTCTCGAGTTCGACGCGAAAAACGTTCGCTTCTCCAACTACGAACCGGCCAACCAATACCTCACCAAGACCTACCGTCCCGGCTTCTTCTAGATCGCCCTCTTACTCAACGGTTCCACGGCACCGATCTTACCCAAATCTCTAATCTTGTTTTCTGTTTAAGCCATGAGCTCCCACTCAAACTCCAAATTCTCGCTCCCTGAGAATATCGCTGACACCTTTGGTTTTCTGGTGCTCCGGGTCTGGCTGGGCCTACGGGCCGTGCTGGCCGGTCTCGAAAAATACGCCGGCACCGCCGTAACCGAAGAGCCGCTGCTCGATGAGTTCGGCGATCCCGACATCAATGGCACCATGGTCGAAATCAAAACCAAAGTTTATGGCTTGGAGCACTACCACGGCTTGCCCCCGCCACTAGCGGACAAGTTTGCGGCGGAGCCCCTGCTGCCGAATTGGTCGCTGGGGGTTTACGATGTCATCCTCGGTCCCGTGTTGATTGCGCTTGGCGTCGCGCTGCTGATTGGTTTGGCCCCGCGGATCACGTTGTTCTTGCACGGCCTCCTCTACTGCAGCCTTTCGGTCGGCCTAATTTTGCTCAATGAAAGTGGCGGTATTGCCTGGTTAGGCATACATATTGTACTAGTCGTGGCGGCTCTGCGCCTCGTCAAACACGACCGCTTCGCGGTCTTACCCCGCTGGTAATCCCCCCCTCCGTTACATGGAACCCAAAGATTCAACGCTCCCTTCCCTGCCGTGGTCACGGCGGGGTTTTCTCAAAACCGGACTCGCCGCTGGCGGTATGGTGGTCGCCGCGCCGTCCATCATCAAAGCCCAGAGCTCGGGCAATACCCTCAACGTCGCCCTAATCGGCATCGGCTCGCAGGGTCGGGTGCTCATCGATTCACTCCTCAATATCGAAGACCTCAACTTCGTGGCCGTGTGCGACATCTGGGAACTCTCCCGTCGCTACGGCGTGAATCGGCTTAAGAAGGCCGGCTTCAACCCCAATGGCTACGAAGACATCGAGGAGATGCTCGCCAAAGAGACCGATCTTGATGCCGTGATCATCGCGACGCCCGATTTCTGGCACGCGCCGCACACCAACATGTGCCTCAAGGCGGGTATCCATGTCTATTGCGAGAAGATGATGGCCCACACGGCCGAAGCTGCGGCTACGATGGTCGTGGCCCAACGCGAGAGCGGCAAGTTGTTGCAGATCGGCCACCAACGCCGCAGCAATCCCCGCTACCTGCACGCGCTGAACAATATCATCAACAAGGCGCACATCCCCGGCCGCATCACCAATATCAATGGTCAATGGAATCGAGCCGTCTCAGGAGACTTGGGCTTTCCCAAGCGCTACGAGATACCGGCTGATACGCTGCAGCGCTACGGTTTCAAAGATATGCACCAGTTTCGCAATTGGCGCTGGTTCCGCGATCTGTCCGGCGGCCCGATCTCTGATCTCGGCGCTCATCAGATCGACATCTTCAATTGGTTCCTCGGCACCGGGCCGACCAGTGTCATGGCCTCGGGCAGTGCCGACTACTACCCGACCCGCGAATGGTATGACAATGTCATGGCCATCTTCGAATACGACACCGCCGAAGGTTCGGTTCGCGCCTTTTACCAAGTGCTCACCACGACCAGTGCCGGCGGCGGTTATTTCGAGCAATTCATGGGTGACGAAGGCTCGGTCAAAATTTCCGAAAACCCGAGCCTCACCAAGGTCTACCGCGAAGATCGCGCGCCCGAGTGGGACAAGTGGATCGACCTAAAGTATCTCCAGCAATCCGCCATGGCAGCTCCCGCCGATCACGCGACCGTCGATGTGCGCGAGACCGCCCCGCTGGTCGCCTACGATCTACCGGTCGTGCTCAACAAGCCCTTGCATCAACCGCATCTGGAGAACTTCTTCGGCGCCGTGCGCGGCGAAAATGAACTCAACTGCGACGGAGCCCACGCCTTCGCCAGCGAAGCACCGATCTTCAAAGTGAATCCCGCCATCGCAGCTCGCACTACAATTGCAATGAAACCCGAAGACTTTGTGGCCTGAGCTTTCGTTTCCACCACCCGCCTACCCGCCCCTCCCTTTTACATGAAAACACCCCTCCTCTCTGCTCTGCTCGCTGCCACCGTCGCGGCTTCCGCATTCGCGGCCGACACGACCGTCCTGCAGCTAGAATTCCCTCCACCAAAGGTCACCAGCACCCCGGCGCCGATTCGCTTGCCGCATCTGGAAATGCCCAACGTAGACGCTCCGGAAATCATGATTCCCGCCGATGTTACCAACGTGGCTGCCGGGAAAACGGTAACGTCCTCCGATTCTTGGCCCATCATCGGCGAACTCGATATGGTCACAGATGGCGACAAAGAATCCGAAGATGGCTACTACGTTGAGCTCGGCGAGATGCTGCAGTGGATCCAAGTCGATCTCGAAGCGCCGACCGAAATTCATGGTATCGGGCTCTGGCACTTTCACGCTCAACCCCGAGCCTATATCGATGTGGTTATCCAGGTTTCGAACGATCCTGAATTTAATGACGGCGTCATCACGGTGTTCAACAGCGACCACGATGATTCCTCGGGTCTGGGCCGGGGCTCTGATCCCGCTTACGTTGAGAAGAACCACGGTCGATTGATTCCCGGCAACAAGGCCGTGGGCCGATACGTTCGCTTTTACTCCAACGGCAACACCAGCGACGGTCTCAATCACTACATCGAAGTAGAAGTCTTTGGCCGCTCCGCCGAATAAGCGCGCTTGGTGGATCCTGACCGTGCTGGCGATCATCGTCGGCACGGGCTGGCGAGCAGCTCATTTGGAAAATCGCCCCCTGCACGCCGACGAGGCGGTGCAGGCGTGGCAAACATGGCAGCTCCTCGACGGCGAGGGTTACCGTTATGATCCGTGGGACCGACATGGTCCCACGTTGTATTTTGGGTCGGCTTGGTTGCATCAACTGCGCGGCGGTGACGCCGACGACTACGATGACCGCTCCGCCCGGCGCTACGCTCTAGCCGCCGGAATCGCGACGCTCATCCTGCTAGGCTTCGGGGCTCGATCCGCCGGATTCGCCGAAGGCACGGGAACGTTCGCAGTCGCGTTGTTGGCTTTTGAAACGCTCACCTCGCTCTACCATACTTATTTTATCCAAGAGGCTTCGTTGGCGTTTCTCGTCTGGGCGTTCGTTCTCTTGGCCCTCAGTCCCGACGGTAAGTATCCGCTCGGTAAATTGCTGATGCTGGGAATTCTCGCCGGGCTGGCACAGGCCACGAAAGCAACGACACCGCTCTATCTGGGTATGGCCGTGGGAGCCCTCGTGATCACCCGGGCGGCGAATCACGCCAAATGGAGCGTCCCCAAAATGCTCGTAGTTGCGCTCGGCGCATTCATCCCGTTCGCGTTTTTTTATTCCAGTTTCGGAGCCCATCCCATGGGCATCATCGACGGCGTGCGGACCTACTTCCTACAGGCAGATCGATTGGCCGAAAGCCCGCACACCTATCCGTGGTGGTATCAATTGAGAACCCTCGGAATCATTCCCTCTGGCGGGCCCAACTGGGGACAATATCTCCTCCTCGCTTTGGGCTTTTCGGGCGGACTCCTGGCCCTGCGAAAAAACGCGACCCGCGCGCACCGCGTTACTGCCCTGCTCACGTTCGCGCTGATTATCTTTCACTCCGCGCTCCCCTACAAAACACCGTGGCTCATGCTCACGCCCATGATCGGCGTCGTGCTGCTCGCGGCCAACCTGCTGTCCGAAATAGCGCGACGATCACGCTTCGCGCTGATCGGTGCGGTCGTGCTGGGCGGCCTGACTTGTGCGCAGTCCTACGCCAAGAGCCAACTGGCGCTCGGCCGCTATCCCGGAGACATCCGCAATCCCTACTTCTACGTGCAGGCACCCCGGGGACTGCTCAAATTGCCGGAGCGGATTAATCAACTGCAGGCCGCAAGTCCGGCCCCGTTGCGCATTGCCATTGTCAGTCCCGAACACGCTTGGCCGTTGCCGTGGTATCTGCGCGACCAGTCGCAAGTGGGATATTTTGACGAGCTCCCGCTACCCGCGGCAGCGTGGGATATCATCGTCTGGGACAGCCAACTCGGCGATGCGACCTTCGATCAATCAACCTTTCCAATCGCCGAGTTTTATGGACTGCGCCCCAACGGGCTGCTCTACACCTTCATCAATCGCCCCACGTGGGAACGGGTATTTTTTCCGCTTCCGGAAGGTAAACCATGAACCCGCCTCCCGTTTCGATCATCAGGCTCGTCGGTCTCGATAAACTGGCGCGTTTTTCCCACGAGGCGATGGCCACGCAGTTCGTCCTGCATCTCGCCCCACCGGCTGACGGCAATGATCTCCAGTCGATCGCCGAAGAGGCGTTTCGTCGGCTAGACCAGTTGGAGGATCACCTGAGTTTTTATCGAGAAGGCAGCGACGTCACGCGGATCAATCGCGCTGCCGAGGGTGAGTCCTTTCGCATCGATGAGGTAACCTACCACTGCTTGCTCAATGCCATCGAGGTATCAGCGGCGACCGAAGGAGCCTTCGATCCATTTGCCGGACACTCCGCGCTGTTGGCAAAAACCCAGTCCATTCCCCATCACCTCGCGGATCTGACCGCACCAGTAGCCGACGATCGGGAACCGGTGTTGGCCATTGATCCGGATCAGCCGATCATAACTAAGTTGGGCGGCCGGCGCTGGCTTGATCTCGGCGCGGTCGGCAAAGGGGCGGCTTTAGACGCCTTGGCCAGCCTGCTGCATGAATGGGATATCCCAACCGCGGTGCTGAGTGGCGGCGGATCTAGTCTCTTGGTGTTTGGCCCGCCGCCCGACGGATCTAGCGATACGTGGACCCTGCACCTCCCCCAATCGCCGGGCGCGCCCGCACTCCAGCTCAAAGCCCCGTTCGCGTTCGGCGCTTCCGGGGACGGGTTTCAGCCTGACCATATCATCGGCGAGCAAAAATGCCCGGCGAGACCGCAGTCTTTGGTTATGGCCCCCAGCGCGGCGCTGGCCGACGCCCTCTCGACTGCCGCAATCCTGCTGACCGATGCGCAGTTGAGGGCAGTGATTGGCGATGATCCCGAATTCGGCGTGTTCGCCACCCACGCCGAATCGGCTCCCGTGGTGGCGGGAGCGTTGGCCAAGCACCTGCAAAACGTCGGACCCGAAATATGTTTAGTCATACCCTGCTGGTGCGAATCCCAAAGACTACCGCCGTTCCTGCGTGAGCTTTGCCAAGCGATTGAGCGCGACAGCTTAGCCGTGGAGATTCTGGTCGTCGATGATGGCTCGCCCGCGCCGGAACCGAAACTGACCGGCGCCGAGATCGATCGCCTGCGCGGGGATTTTAATTTCCTGCGCCCGATGTTGGAGGTGCCCGTTCACCAAGGTAAAGGCGGCGCGATCTACCACGGTTGGCGCCACGCCTCATCGACGGCGCGCTGGTTGGCGTTGGTAGATGCGGATGGTGCGGTCCCGGTGTCAGCCGTTTTGAGCGGCATCACGACTGCCCTAGCGCCGCAAAGTGAACTACCGGTAATCGCCGCCAATCGTTACCATCGGAATCCGGCACTACCCGTCCACCGGGATTGGCTGCGACAACGCAGCGGCAGTTGGTTCGCGGGTTGGGCGAGGCGTAAATTGAAGCTCGGAGTTCAGGACACCCAGTGCGGATTCAAACTCGTGCCCGCCCATTGGTGGCGAGAGCGTGATCGAGGCGCTTGGACGGAAACGGGCTACGCGTTTGATCTGGAACTCCTCTTGGCCGCTCAGGCAGATGGCGTTCCCCTGCGGAATCTAGAAATCGCTTGGCGGGAAGTCGGTGGTTCGAACGTCGGATTGCGTGACGGTTTCGAACTCGTGCAAACGGTGCGACGATTAGCGCAAGGCACCTAGGTGACGGCGCTCCTCGGGGTCAGAGCAACTCGCCCTGTTGCTCGGTAGGCCGCAGTTTATCACCATCCAGAAAGCTTCCGTATTTGGTGACCCAATCCGCCAATTTTTTTAAGTAAAACGAGGGATCGTAGGGTGCTTGAATCGGATCGTAGTCCGCCACTGCTCGGGCGCGTTGCCAGTTGGTGGTCTGCCCTCTTTGTCGCGGTTGGATGTAATAGCTGATGCGATCTCCCATTCGAGGTGACGGATTCATCTTCAGTGCCACTTCCGCCGGCGCACGCCGGGGCTTTCCTCCTCCGGCGATAAACCGTTCATAGGTTTCCGGATTTTGGTTCAGGGTTTCGGTCTTGGCCAATTCGGTCACCGGTATGCGTATCGCTACAATTTCCTCGCGGTAGTGCAGCACCAAATCGGTGGGCGATTCACCGCCAGCCCCCAAGAGATTCGAAATGAGACTGTCGTTCAGTCGTTTGAGGTAAGGTTCAATGCCACGAGATCGGAGCGCGCTGCCTTTGAGCGTGACTTTCTTGCCGTCATACAACGCGTAGTTCTTCGCCTTGTAGCAGAACATGGCTTGGTAGCGGCCATCATACTCAAGCTCGATTCCAGTCGGCAGGACAGTAGAGACCTGCTTCAGCAATACTTCAGGGGCATCAAAATGCGCCGCGCTCGAAAGATAAATTCCATCCGTATCCGCCTCCAAAATAGTTGCCCCCAATTCAACCAAACGTGCGATCAACGACTGCAACAGGTCACGGCCCTGTTTGGTGACTTCCGCCGCGAGTTCTCCGTCACCGAATCGGGCCCCGGCGAATCCAAGATAGCCGTAGAACGAATTGATCAAGATCTTAAAACTGGCCTGACGCGCGTCCGCTTCCGCGCGCTCGTCCCGGTCCTCGGCCGTGCGGGCCAGTTGTTTGTAGCGCAGTCGGTATTCCCGCAGGTTCTGCAACAGTGGGATGAACACGCCCAATACATCGTTGGTCGGATTGCGGCCCATTTGCAGCAGGAGACTCGGATAAAGCGAGGCGACGTCGAAATGGAGCACATGGCGAAAGACGCCTTCCTGGAAACTCCGCGTGTAACCGCCTTCAAACGGAGTCACGACGGGGGGCAACGGCGTCGCCTGCCGCGCGTGATAATAGTGCTCCAGAAACAACAGGTCGATCTTGCCCGTGGTGCCGCGAAGGGTCGCCTCCTGAAACGTGATCGGAAAGGTGCGCACCTGTTCGAAATAGGTCGGCAGCAAGCGGTCGGCGATGCCCTTGGTTTCGCGGAGGTCATCCGCCAAGTAGGCGAGGAACGCCGCGCGATTTTCGCTGAACGCCTGGTGGATTTCGTTGCCCGGCAGATAGGTCCGCTCGCCTCCGTCTGCGGGGGTGATGCCGAAATGTTTCGCGACGTCTTTGAGCCCAAACGCGGTCAATTCGCGCGTGGTGATATCGTAGAGCTGGACCAGCAGGAACGTATCCACGACGGTGCGTCCGGGCAGGTCACAGCGCGGAAAATCAATCCAACGTTCGGCTACTTTGAGGCGGCTATGCCGAAACTTGGCCGGCTGACCAAACCGCCCCCAATGGCAGGGAACGCGGTGTCGTCTCGCTCGATTGCGTAGATAATCAAAATCGAATTTATAGATATTGTGTCCCTCAATCGTATCGGGATCTTCCTCGGCCAGAACGGTATTCAATCGTTCCAGCAATGCCTTCTCCGCCTGGTCCGATACCTCCTCGATAACGAGGGTGCGGTCGCGATCTCCGAATCTCAGGCCGATCGCGAGGACGCGGTCTGCGGGTTTGAGCGGATCGCTGAAATCCCCGCCACTGGAGGCAGTTTCGATATCGAGCTGACAGCGGTGCATCTCCGAGAATTTAACATCGGTGAACAACCGTTGCCGCGTTCGTAAGAGGAATTGTGATTCCAGCGGCGTGACTGAATCCACCGCAATCTGTCCCCGCAGCCGTTTGGTTGTGGCGGTTAAATCTCCCAGCGAATCGGTTTCCGCCAGACAGGTGAATGCGCCGTCACCCGCCAATTCTGAAAGCACCAAGCTATCGGGGAGAACTTCATCGGGGGCTTGGCCTAACCATGCAAACCACCGACCCTTCTCAGTGGTCTCAACACGCTTGCCGGTGCCATCAGCCCGGCTGGTCCAGACGACACCTGTAGCATCCACCCAGACACCGCAAAGAGGCTGTAGGGTGTTCATTGATCGCGTAGGCTCAGCCTAGAAGCGGTAATAGACGGCCATAATGGCCACGAACAAGATGGTCAAAATCACCGCCATAAAAAGGCCGGTCCGACCTCGTTGCCGGTAGCCTATTCCGGCCAGTGCGCTCAGCGCTAACCAGCAGAGGAGTTTGACGATCGCCCATACCGGGAACCCGTAACCTAGCTTGTGCAGCAATCCAATTCCGCTCACCAGTTGCAGGACACTCGCGATCCCGGTGATCATGAGGACCTTTTGGCGGGTACCCGGTGAACCAGCGAATCCGTAAAAAACTCCGCCGGTTACGACGATAACCGAGAAAACGTGGAGGACATGGTAGAAAGCTGGGGACATATTAGAAGAGGTTCACACCCCACTCGTGCCGTATGTCAAAAGGCTCAGGACCTTTTTATATTAAGGTGGGCACCTCCAGCAGCAGCTCCTGCCTTCCGATTTACGGCCCGGCATTCACCACCGCCTCTCGGTTCCCTAAGAATCTCAAAGGCGAAGAGCGGTATAAAGACACCTCGAACACAGCAGGGTGTGAATGCACCACGGTAGGTCACCCAGTCGGTTCGTCAAATGCTAACCCACGCTTAGCCAAACAGGATGAAGCGCTAGGAAACCGACGGTTCTAGATGCTCGATCACCAACTCCTGCACGGTGGCCAGAAACAAGTAACACATGAAATAACGACGTTCATCATCCGGCATGGCTTCCATTTCAACCTTGCCTGATTCGAGCGCCTCGTCGGCCAAGGCGGAGAGAAACTGTCCCTTCAATTGCAACCTCACGGCGGCGCAGGCGCGGAGGATCGCATCCGCGTTGCTTTCGTCGAAATTGACGACGCCGGAGGCAAAAAACTCGGAGTCGAATAGCGCGAGCAGACGTTGCACCTCTCCATTTTGAGCAGCGACCAGCTCGTCTCGCCACTCGTTCCGCAAATCGGCGTCGACGCGTTCGAAGTCGACGGCTGCCGCGATGGTGTTGTCGAGCGATTTACTCACCGACTTGATGACATCAAGTAGCGGGGCGACCACCGCGAGGCTCAGTTTTACTTCAATCCGTTTCATTTTGTTCCAGCACCGCAGATAGATGCCACTGGTGGAGCGTGAAAGCAAAGTGTTCAGCCTGCTCGCGCAGGCCACACCACACCACCGAACGACCGTCTTCGTGGACTTCGAGCATGTGCTTGCGAGCCCGAGGTTCGTTAAAACCGAAGACTTTTCGCAGCACCAATACGACGTAGCTCATCAAATTGACCGGATCGTTCATCACCACCACTTTCCAAGGACCGACCAACGCAGTCTCTTCAAGACTGTCGATGACAGGAGCTGTCGTAGTTTGAGCTTCGTCGATGGTCATATAGGAGTGGGACGGGACCTCGCCCGGCCGGAACGTAGGAAGAGCTGAATGCCGGTCAACTACGTGATGCTCAAAAGATGCGCTTAGGCACCCGCTTCCGCTGACTCAACCAGCGCAGCTACATGGCTGGCCGCCTCGACCACGGACACTTTTGCCACGCTGTCTTCATGACGCCATTTCACTTCCACAATGCCCTCTTTGAGCCCCCGCCCCCCAATGGTCACGCGCAGCGGAAACCCAATCAGGTCGGCATCCTTAAACTTCACGCCTGGACGCTCATCACGGTCATCGATCAGCACATCCGCGCCAGACAATTCTGCGGCGACCCCGATAGCCTGAGCGAGCTCCCGCGCCTCGGGCACTCCCGGATCCAACAAGGTAACGAGTACCTGGTAAGGCGCGATCGCCCAGGGCCATACGATGCCATGGCCATCGCGGCTCTCCTCAATCACGGCCTGCATCGTCCGGCTAATCCCGATGCCATAACAACCCATGACCAGCGGGTGCGTTTGCTTCTGATGGTCCATGTAGGTCGCCTCGAAACACTCGGCGTATTTGGTGCCCAACTTGAAAATGTGCCCCACCTCGATTCCGCGGCGACTCTGTAGAGGTTGTCCACTCTGTGGGCAAGGTTCGCCGGCCTTCACGGTGCGAAAATCCCCCCACCCCGTGATCGCTAAATCGCGGCTAACGTTGACGTGGCGCAGATGGAAGCCGTCTTCATTTGCGCCCGTCGTACCATTGCCAATGAGCTTGATCGCGTGATCGGCGTAGATCCCGGCGAGCTTGCTTGGGGCTTTAATGGTGCCCTTGACCGCGCCAAGACTGCCGGGTTTGGCTCCCATAATGGGTTCGATTTCCTGCGGCGTAGCAGCTCGAACCACCGCAAATCCCAGCGAGCTGAGTTTGGTCTCTTCCAAGTCGTCGTTGCCCCGAATAATCACCACGAACGGCTGCTCATCCCCCATGTAAATCAACGTCTTGAACTGTTGATCCGCCGGCACGCCATAAGGCTCTTTCGCTAATTTAGCGATGGTGGTGACTCCCGGAGTCGCAAACTTCTCGACGTCGGCTTCTACCGCAGCGGCGGCGATATTTGTGGGCACCAAGCCGCTGGTGGCTTTCTCGCGGTTCGCGGCGTAGCCACTTTCTTCGCAGTAAATCACATCGTCGTCGCCGACCTCCGCGGGCACCATAAACTCGTGGGAATAGCTCCCCCCCATCACGCCG
>Ga0075118_10000184_pt1 | contig 63490 bp, 65 predicted proteins | sample AntAceMetag02UKE_FD_69794 | JGI IMG/M metagenome (GOLD analysis project Ga0075118, IMG submission 69794) | Saline lake microbial communities from Ace Lake, Antarctica - Antarctic Ace Lake Metagenome 02UKE | ecosystem: Environmental > Aquatic > Non-marine Saline and Alkaline > Saline | place...
ATGGGTTTTAATATCTGGTAAAAACAAGTGTGTTATCATGACTAAAGCCACCATGTTAAGCTGCATCTGACCGAAGTAAAAACTCTCATCTCTACTCAAGAATGCTCCTGAATTGCCAAGTCCAGCATTATTCACAAGAATATCTATAGAATAGCCTTTGGCTTGACACCAGTCGTATATCGCTTGAGGGCTGTCCTTGTCCATCATGTCGGTGCCTAGTGCATCAAATGATTGAGATGGATATTGCAGTTTGAGCGCTTCTGTTACTTCATCGAGCTTTGCCTCAGGAAGTGCAATAAGAAGTACATTGTGACCTCTGGCGGCACAGTTTTCGGCTAAGGCTTTTCCTATTCCGTTGCTGGCACCTGTTATTAGTGAGTATGTGTTGTTTTTATCAGACATCGTTAGCTTTCAGCCAGTCTACTGTATTTTGAATTCCTTGTTTCAACGGAGTGACTTCGTAACCTAGCTCACTTTGAGCTTTGGCACTTGAGACACTCCATTTATAAAGATACTTTCTTACCCATCCTGGAGTAATCATTGGTTGTCTACCGAATTTTTCGGCCATGAATAACTGCATCTTTCCAAACGTCAATAAAACACCCAAAGGCATTTTATAGAGCTTGTATTTAGTGCCACCAATATCGGCTATAGTATCAAATAACTCGAAATAAGTGGCGTCATCACCACCAAGAAGGTAGCGCTCACCTGCTCGTCCGTTTTTCATCGCAAGTATATGCCCATTGATGACGTCATCTACATAGACATAGTTGCCTGTACTGAGGCCATCGCCAGGAATAAACTTCCATTTCCCATCTATGTATTGCTTTACAAGCTTTGTTACGGAGTTACTAACATTCAATGGCCCTGGTCCATAAACCCGAGTTGGATTTACAATCACCACATGTTGACCATTGGCTACACACTCTTTAATTTTTAACTCTGACTCGTATTTAGTGCTTTCGTATTCCGTAAAGAAGTCCACTTGTCTTGGTGTGTCTTCATTGACAGGCCCATCAATTGCAGGTCCAATGACGCCAGCTGTTGACGTTACTACAATTTTTGATATTCCTTGTTGCTTAGCAGCATTTAAGACATTGAGCGTTCCGTCAATGTTCACTGTTTTGAATGTATCGTCTTTAGCCCATACACTCGCAAATGCAGCGAGGTGATAAACTTCATCACAACCCTTCATCCCATGCTCGAGTGCTTCAATTGCGAAAAGATCACCTTCTACAAAGGAGATGCGATCGTGTTGAAGATCTTTCGCTTTACTCATTGACCTAATGAGCGCCACCACTTCATTGCCCTCATCGGCCAATTTCATGGTAAGTTTTCTACCGATAAATCCGGTACTACCTGTTATGAATATACGTTTCGACATTAAATAACTTTCATTTCAGGGTGATGCCTCAACGAGAAAAAGAAGTTGGACAAGGCTAATGTAATATGGACGAAGAAAGCGACCCAAATGGTTCCCGTGGTTAACGTAACAAGACAAAGAATAATTCCTAAAGGAACTGCTCCGATGGTTTCTTGTAAATTTTTTGGTACATGTACTAAGGCATAAAAGGAAGCATTCAGAATAACTGCTGGCCATTCTCCAATCAAGGAGACAGTTGCAAACAGCAAAATGCCTCTGAACATAAGCTCATATCCGAATAGATAGGCACACCAAGTGAATGCATTTTTTGCAACCATTCCTTTTGTCCATTCTTTTTCTCTGACATTAGGATAAAAAGCAAGGTTCTTTTCTTTCTTACTATTGAAGAAGTTCATTGGGATAATGATCAGCGCTAGACCGAAAATCCAATATAAAGAGATGTCGTGATTCTGGAAAGTCACACCGTATTCAGACAAATTTTTGTCCAAAACTAATACCATAATAATTGCTGGAATGATCCCAATGGTCATTGCACCCACGTAGCGGTGTGCCCAAGTAGCCTTTGTTTGACCACGCGTTTCTCCGAATTTTTTAACGAAGCTTTCTTTAACTTTATCAGAGATAGAGTAAAAATGATAAATGCTAAAGCCCACTGTTACTAACGCAATTGCGAGTACAGGTTCTAAATATTCAGCCTTCCAAACGGGGATATCCATGCAAGAGATTGTGCTATGAGAAGACAAAAATAAAAACATCTACTGGAATAAAGGCGCAAGGCTTTATAAATTACAGTTCAATCGATTCCTATGAAGAAGTTATTATTGAGTCTCGCTATTTGTTTTCTCGCTGCATCCACCTATGCCCAGTCCATTACTGCCGATCAATTGGTGAACAGAACCATCGCATTTCATGATCCAGATGGCTGGTGGGATCGTGTAAAAATGGATATGGTGATAGAAATGAAAACACCGAATCGCCCAGCTCGATTGAGTAATGTGGTGGTGGATAATATCAATGGAGGCTTTGAAATATCTGTATTGAATAATGATAAGTTGCTAGAATGGAGGGTTGATGGTAAAGATTCATGTGACTTTAAAGTAAATTTTGTAGCACCAACGGTGGCCCAAGCCGATTCATTGAACTTAACCGTAGATCGTGCAAAGTTCCTTAGGAACTATTATACCTACCTATATGGCTTGCCAATGAAGCTTAAGGACGAGGGTACTAGGATTGACGATGAGGTTATTGAAACAACTTTTATAGGCAAACCTGTCTTAGCATTAAGGGTCACATATGATGAGTCTGTCGGTGAGGATATATGGTACTTCTACTTCAACCCAAGTACATATGCTATGGTAGGCTATAGATTTTACCATGATGAAGCTAAGAATGACGGGGAGTATATCGTATTAGAAGATATGGTTATTGAGCAAGGATTTCGTATACCAAGGAATAGGAGTTGGTTTACAAATGCTGAAGATAAATTGCTAGGGACTGACTACTTGAAAAAGTTTAAAGTAGATAAAGGCTGGTAGTATGGATGGTCCGCTTTTGAGGATCTTCGAAAATTAGAGTAGTGAATTTCTTGGGCTGCTATATACTTAGTGCTATAAACTAAATACCCTTTGTTACTACTTCTTCTTACGCTTGAGGGAATTGATGAATTGCGACCATGCAAATGGGTTTAAAAGTGGATTAGCTCTCGGTCCAGCACTGTTCTGGAGATTTACAAACTGCTGATTTTGCATAAACCTGTAGTTTGCACTTGGGCTAGCATTTAATGGTGTAGATCTTATCAACTCTTGAATTACTTCCGGTGCAAAACTATTGATCACGTTCTGTTGATCTTGATTCAAATTCATTGCCAATATGGCTTCTTTGAATAATTCTTCGGATGGGAAAGGATTAACCTCTACTTCCCCTAAGTCAACAAAGTCTTCTTTTAGCGCTAATATGACTGTCCAACGATCACCGACATTTTCTGGTACCACGACTTCTCTGTTCTCGAAACCTATTGCACTAATGATTAATACATCTCCTGCTAAAAAAGCCTTACTAATCCAGCCTTTATAATCAGTGATGTCTCCTCGTCCGCTTCGTTTATTAAAGACGTGTACTCCAGGAATGGTTTGTGTACTATCAGCATTCATCACAAGCCCAGATACTTGAACGATGTGTAACTCTTCCTTGTCCTGAGCATAGCCTACCTGAGGTAGAAAAGCCACTGACAGCAATACCATGGTAAGAATGAGATAATATTTCTTTTTAATTTCCTTCACTTATAAGTCTCTAACGCAAAGTAAGTCAAATTGATTTAACTAATTGATTTACTCTACCCTACAATGATAACACGCAAAAACCATATTTTGATTGGTGAAATACATTTATTCTTTTCAAATTAACAATTGTTAACCCATGCGTCTCAAGAATTTCAGTCTCAGTTTTGGAAGCCAAGTCTTTAAGTCAGTCTCTGATGAGTCTAGGGTAAGAATACTCCATTTGCTTTATAGAAATGGTGAATTGACGATTTCTGATATAGAACATATTTTAGAGTTCACTCAAACGAAGACTTCTCGTCACATTACCTATTTGAAGAATTCGGGTATGGTCAGTGCACGCAAAGTAGACCAATGGGTGTTTTATAGTATCCGTGAGGAAGTGGAAGAGTTGACCAATCGCGTTTTGGAATTTTTGGTTAAAGACATAATTCTTCAAAAAGACCAAGAGACCTTCGAGGTACTCAATTCGAACCGAGAGCTTGCCAAAAGTCGACTTCAGAATAAACAGTTGCTGCGCTAAACTAAGCTTCAATTTTATGGTTAATTGACAAACCATTTTCTTTTGAGTAAATACAAACATATTTTCTTCGATTTAGATCACACCCTTTGGGACTATGACACCAATGCGACCGATTCATTATTTGAACTCTTTGATAAGCATCAATTGGATAAATTAGATCGTTTTGGTAAAGAAGATCTAGCGAAGACTTTCTTCGAGGTGAACTATGATCTTTGGGATTTATATAACGTTGGTGAAATTCAACGACCTGATATTCGTGAGAGAAGGTTCCCAGCCATCTTTGACAGACTCGGTGCCAATAGGGCAGATGTACCTGCGACCCTTGAATTGGAGTATGTCTCACTCGCACCAACAAAATCCGCAACCTTTGTCGGTGCACATGATATTTTAGAATACCTCTCTGAGAAGTACGAACTTCACATCATTACAAATGGCTTTGACGATATTCAGGCCATAAAGCTCGAAAGCTCGAATATGGATCAATTCTTTGATGTCATCATTACATCAGAGACCACTGCTTACCGCAAGCCAGATAAAGAAATTTTCGAATTGGCAATGGACAGAGCAGGTGCTCAGCTAGAACACAGCATGATGATTGGAGATAATCTTGAATCTGATATTAAAGGTGCCATGAATGTCGGTATGGACCATGTTTGGTTTAATCCAGAAGGAAAGGATGGAAGGTTTACAGTTCAGCATGAAATACAGAACTTAATTCAGCTAAAAGGCATTCTATAGATGTCGGTTTCATAACAGCATTTTGAAACTGTATATTTGCAAACTCAATTGATTAAACCATAAAAAAGTAAACTATGGCAACAGGATTTTTCAACGTACCTACCCCAAAGAACGAACCAGTATTGGACTATGCTCCAGGTTCGAAAGAGAGGAAGGAAGTAAAAGCTGCCTTGGCAGAAGCTAGAGCAAAACAAATTGATGTACCGATGTACATTGGTAACCAAGAAGTAAGAACCAATGATAAAAAGCCGATGTCGCCTCCACACGATCATCAGCATATTCTTGGTCATTACAATGCTGGTGATGCCTCACATGTAGAAGCTGCAATTGACGCTGCCATGGCTGCTAAATCTGCTTGGGCTGATATGGGCTGGGAGCACAGAGCTTCTATCTTCTTAAAGGCTGCCGAACTGATTGCCGGCCCTTACAGGGCTAAGTTAAATGCAGCAACCATGTTGGGTCAATCAAAGAATGCTTACCAAGCAGAGATTGATGCCGCATGTGAGTTTATTGACTTTCTAAGATATAACGTTCAATACATGACTGAGATTTATGCTCAGCAGCCAGCCTCTGGTCCTGGTGTATGGAATCGTCTAGAACAAAGACCTCTGGAAGGATTCGTTTTTGCATTGACTCCTTTCAACTTTACAGCAATTGCTGGTAACCTACCAACTTCAGCTGCCATGATGGGTAATACCATCGTCTGGAAGCCTTCAAATACTCAGATCTATTCTGCAAATGTATTGATGGAAGTTTTCAAAGAAGCGGGTGTTCCTGATGGAGTAATCAACCTTGTATACGTTTCTGGCCCCGTGGCAGGAGGTGTAATCTTTAATCATAAAGATTTTGGTGGTATTCACTTTACCGGGAGTACAGGTGTTTTTCAGAACATTTGGAAGACCATAGGAGAAAATATTCACAAGTACAGATCTTACCCTAGAATTGTAGGTGAAACTGGTGGAAAGGACTTTATCATGGTGCACAAATCTTCTAATGCTAAAGAAGTAGCAACATCTATCACTAGAGGTGCATTCGAATTCCAAGGACAGAAATGTTCGGCTGCTTCAAGGGCATATATTCCATCTAACCTTTGGGAAGAGGTGAAGGGTTATGTTAAGGCTGACTTGGCTACGTTCAAAATGGGGCCAACGGAAGACTTTTCAAACTTTATCAATGCAGTAATTGACGAAAAGTCATTTGATAACATTGCTAAATACATTGATGATGCCAAGGCAAGTCCAGATGTAGAGATTATTGCAGGTGGCAACTATGACAAATCGAAAGGTTATTTCGTAGAGCCAACAGTGCTTTTGGCGAAAGATCCTAAGTATACTACGATGTGTGAAGAGATCTTTGGCCCAGTAATTACGATCTATGTGTATGATGAGAACGAATTTGAAGCAACATTGGAATTAGTCGATAACACTTCTCCATATGCATTAACAGGTTCAATTTTCAGTGGAGATCGCTACGCGCTAGAGCAAGCAACTAAGGCACTTCAAAATGCTGCAGGTAACTTCTATATCAATGATAAGCCAACAGGTGCTGTCGTAGGGCAGCAACCATTTGGCGGAGCTAGAGGATCAGGCACTAACGATAAAGCAGGTTCAATGATCAACTTATTGCGCTGGGTATCGCCTAGAACAATCAAAGAGACATTTGTTCCAGCGAAGGATTATAGATATCCTTTCTTATCAGAAGATTAATGAATTGAAAGCCCCGCTAGTCGGGGCTTTTTTTATGTTTAAAATTTGATTCACTTATTTTTATAACGAGAATGCTATGCATCATAGGGATATCAATTTTGAAACAGAAAGCCTTTTGAATTGACTTTAGTTCCTTCGCTGTGCTCAGGATGGAAAGCCATAAAATCAAATTGTCAGATAACTAAACAGTTGATAATTAAATGAGTAACCTTAGTTTTGAGAAATGGATGAACAATTAATAGCGGTTGAAAAGTTTTTTACAGAGGAAGTGCCCAGCTTACTCGAAAACCTTGATGAAAATCAGCAACCAGTTTGGGGAATAATGACACCTCACCACATGATCGAGCACCTGATTGTTACTTTTAAAATGTCCATCGGTCGGATCAAGATTCCGGTAATTTCAAAGGAAGAAGACTTCCCTAAGCTAAAGGCCTATTTGATGAAAGATAGTCCGATGAGGAGGTCAGTTCCTGCTCCTACAGGCAAAAATGAGTTGCAACCTTTAAGGGCGGGTAGTCTTGAAGAGGCCAAAGAAAAGCTGATCAAAGAGACTGATGCATTTCTTGCTTTTATGAAAGCCACGCCTGATTTTGTCGCAGACCATCCCTTTGGAGGACCAATGAGGTCAGAAGAATGGATTTTCTTCCATAAAAAGCATTTCAAGCACCACTTTATCCAGTTTGGTCTTATTCCGGATTATGAATAGTGAGCATTTTTCTCGTTTAGAACGCATTTTTCATTTAGCGCCTATTCAGGACTTATTGAGTGGGGCGGAGATAAAAGTAGAAAACAAGAAGGCTACCTATAAACTGAATATCTCTAAATCGTTTTTTCATGCTGCGAACGCTTTGCATGGTGCCATCTACTTCAAACTCTTGGATGACTCGGCCTATTTTGCAGCAGCTTCAATAGAAGAGACTTACTTTTTACTTACTAAATCTTACACGATTCATTTTAAAAGACCTGTTGAAGTTGATGCGCTAACAGCCGTTGGTGAGCTTATTTCAGAGAGTGAAGGAGAAATAACCTGTAGGTCTAGAATAACCAATAATGCAGGTAAGATTGTCGCAGAAGGGGAAGGGATTTTTGTGAGGAGTAAGAAATTGCTAGCGGAGCAGCTATCATTTGCAAATGCATCTAGCTAGCAAAACCCATTGCTTGGTACTTCTGAGATACTGAAGATTCAGGATAAATCAATGTTCGAGAGAACATTTGCTTAAACTTAGCCACTCCAACAATCCCCAGAATTATAGGCTTCATAATGTACCGAAAGGTGATATGATGCTGGCCGTCAATATACTCCATAAGTGCGTCTGCATACTCTTGACGCAATGCCATAATCGGCTCATTATCACCTACAGAAGTTTCTAGTTGTTGTTGAAACTGATCTAAGCTATCACTATCGCTATGCCTGACAAGTAATCCTAGCAGGGAATAGGCCGTTAAATAATAGGACTCGCCAATAGATTTGGATAAGGTTTCATCGAAATAGCTAAATACCCAGGGATCTACATTAGCGATCTGACCAGATGCCTTAAGGTATCTTACACGATCTCTTAAGGAATAAAGCGTGTATTTGAACTTCTTTTGTGAGAACACCTGATGTTGATGTCTAATCATAACGACAATCAACAACATCATTAGACTTACTGATACCCAAAGAATCATAATACAATATTAATCAATTTCTTTACTGGAATTAAGCTTTTTATCAAACCAAAGCTGCTCCCATTTCGTTTTTTCTGCTCCTATTCGGTTGTTTTCCGCCTTCATGAGACGTTCCGTGCGTTTAAACCACACGCTGGTAATCAAAATGATTAACATGAGCCCTACAATTACAATAACGCATGCAGTCTGGTGATCATTGTCTGTTTTAAACAGTATATATTGGTCAATAAACTCTCTCTTCTGTGCTTTTGTTCCGTATATCATAAATAACGTTGATATAAACGCAACTAAGAAACCTGGTATGCCTATCACTTTTATGGCTGCCACTATGGTCTTAAACCCTCCAATATTAAAGTTAAATGTCTTTACATCTTCTGCAGATTTTTCAGCACCTTCTTTAGTCATAATTATTGCCCGATTTCTATTTCAGCGCTTTGCCTAATCCTTGGGCGAAAACTCGCTGCTTATATGTGTTAATGAAAATATAAGGTATAATAATAACAATCAAGATGCAAAGGATGCAAGCGGCCCAGACAAGGATAAGCGGTTGTATTTGGTTTTCATTTAATAAAAGCTACTGACTCCATGATCTTTAGAGTTTTCCGTCAAACTTCTAATCCCTACCATTCAGGTAGACCGTGTAACTTTTTTTATTTCTGGAAGTCTTTATAAGGAACACTTATTAAATCAAACCACGGTCAAAATGAAAAAACTCACAACAACACTATTACTAGTAATGGTTTGTGCATCACTTTCTGCACAATCAAAGGTTCGCGAAAAGGATATTCTTGGAGAATGGGATCTTGTCATCGATTTAAAAGAGGTACGGGATGAAGTTGAAGAAGAACTCGAAGAAGAGGAGTCATGGTTAGCTAGGAGATTCGCTAGTGGCATCAGTAGCTTCGCAATGGATATTGTTGAAAAAATTGACATCAAGTTCGATTTTAGAAAAGATGGCGAAGTAAAATTAAGCATCAACATTTTTGGAGAAAGAGAAGTCGAATACCTGGATTGGTCAATCAATGATGATGGACAACTTATCATCGAAGACAAAGATCACGATAGAAGAGACGACCGAAGAAGCACTAACTCCTTTGACTTTTCAGACGATGATGATGTATGGATGATGAAAAACGGGAAACTTCAAGTCTTTGAAAAAACCAGAAGAGGAAGACTGGAAATAAAAGAAGAAATCTATCTCAAGAGGAGATAAAACAGTAAAGGGTTAACGAAAATATGGCCCCGCCCCGAAGTTTCGGGGGTCGGGTCCATATTTATGTCAGCTATTGACCAAGTATTTGAGCTTCTCATGTGTCGCATGATCCATCTCTGCAATCTTCTCTAGGTTATGGTTTTTGAAGAAGTGTTCACGAATTTCCAATAGCTCGTCATAAGGTCCTCTAGGAGCGATCAATTTCACAATGATGGGTGTACACTCTAGCATAATGAATAGCAGCATAATAAAGATGTTGGCTATAAAAATGGCCCGATTCTCTTCGCCAAGTATGCGCAGGGCTTCCAGTTGAGCGGCCATTCCATTCCAAGGGTTTCTTTTGATCTGAGCTAATTCAGCTTCCTTTTCGGCAATCATTTTAGTGTACAGTGCTTCTTTTTGTTGAATTACTGGAGCATTTCTGCCCTCAGCAGCAACAAGTTCTTTTTGCGCTTGGTCGGCATCTGCTTTTTTAAGCTGATAAATTGGGCCAGCAGCGCGTTGCATAGAACCGCCAGTGCCGTCTGCTTCGCTGCGAGCAGCAGCAGCTAACTCGTCTCTGGTTTGTGCTTTATCCGTGACTTCTGCCTTGAGTAGTGTGATTTGATTTTGCAACGCTTGACCTTGGTTTTGATATCTGCTCTCGATAGCCGATATCTCATTTTGAAAAATGCCTTCCTCAAGTATAACCAACTTTCGGTCAATCTCTTTTGAGAAGATTTTTAGCTCTAGAGGCTTGGAGATGACTATGGCGAGCATTACGGCCAATACGATTCTTGGTGAAGCAATGAAGAGCTCTTTCGCCCATCCACCTTTCTTTTTGCGCATGGTGGAAACGATAAACCTATCTAAGTTGAAGATAATTATTCCCCAAACGAGCCCGAAGGCTAATGCCCAGAAGGGGTTTTCGAAAACGGTAAAGAATGCGTAACCTCCGGATAGTGCTGCTAGTAATCCGGTAAAGAATACTGCAGCACCCATCCCGGTGTATTTGGAAGCATCCGTTGGGCAACGCTTGAGCAGGGAAATGTTGGCTCCAGAACAGAACCAAAAAAATTCTTTGAGTGACTTCATGTTGTTTTGAGTTTGTTTGTCCTTTGGGCAATACACCATAAGACAGAAGTCCTGCAGAATATGTTACAAAGCCTATTGTAGAGGGTACAACGCGGCCAAACTCAATATGTTGTGTGGGATAGTACCTATTTATACATAGTACCTAAAAATAATGAGGTACACATATTTATAAGTGTTGAAATTTACAATCCGTACTGATCGATCAGATAAATCACCGAGGCCATGGCGGCTGCGCCTAATTCAAGCTCCCTTTGATTTACCACTTCGAAATTGTCAATACCGGTGTGGTGATATTTGAAATAACGTTGACTATCAGGAAGGTAACCGATGGTCGGAACGTCTTGCGTTCTTAATGGGCTAATGTCAGCACCACCGCCACCTCTTTTGAACTGGTAAATGTTATAAGGTTCGAACAGTGGTTTCCAGCTTAGTAATTTGTCCTGTTGCGTTTTGGTACCAGAAATACCGAAGCCAATAGGCAAGAAACCTCCTCTGTCAGACTCCATAGCAGCAATGTGGTTTTCATTGTTCTTCGCAGCTAGTTCGGCATACTTGCGACCTCCCATTAATCCGTTTTCTTCATTCATGAACATCACTGCACGAATAGTTCTTTTTGGTTGGTAGTCCATTGCTTTCATAATGCGGAGCACCTCTATAGACTGCACACACCCTGCACCATCGTCATGCGCACCTTCTGACAAGTCCCAGGAGTCTAAGTGACCGCCTGCTGCGATAATTTCATCTGGAAATTCAGAACCTTTGATTTCACCTACCACATTATATGACAGTACATCTGGTAACATCTCACAGTGCGTTTCTAAATAGAATTTTAAATCAGCATCGTCTTTGAGCAGACTGCTCAACAAATCAGCCCCTTCTGTACTAATGGCAACAGCTGGAATTTTAGGGATATTCAATCCGTAGCGCGTACCGCCTGTATGGGGCACATCGTCCGTGAATGAGCTTAGTGACCTAACGACTACACCAATTGCTCCGTACTTGGCAGCTTCAGATGGGCCTGATCCTCGTTGGTTAGAAGCGCCACTATAGGCTGCAAAAGTATCCATGAGTTTTGGATCCATTGGTCTATTGAAGAATATGATTTTCCCTTCAATCTTGGCTTTACCGAGTTTGGCGAGTTCTTGAAAATCCTGAACCTCTATGATATTTCCTAGCACGCCAGCAGGCCCTGAGCCTACAGAATTGCCTAAGGCAACTACATTGACATTTACCGCTCCGAGTTTTTTCGAGTTTACAATTCTTCCTATTTCCTTTTTACCTCTTACCCAATGAGGAACCATTACTGGCTGAAGATATACGGTGTCAAAACCGTAAGTCATCATTTGTTGTCTGCTCCATTCTACAGCTGCCGCAGCTTGTGGTGACCCACTTAAGCGACCACCAATATTTTTGGTGAGATACCTTAGCATTTCATAACTATCACCTCTTTCAAGCGCTTCGTCAAATATCTTTCGGATTTGAACTTCGTCTTTACTGTTTTGGGCAGAAGAAGAAATGAAAACTAGGGTAAGTAAGAGTGTTAGCAAATGCTTCATGGCAATGGATTTTAATAGAGGCAAGATTGATTAGTTAATCAATTCTGCTTTCTGAAGAATGTACATCAGTTTCAGGGGGTCATCGGCATTGATGTTTAGAATGCCCTTCACTTTGATCCTTTTTTCTGTGAATTTTATGTTCTTTTCGGAGAAAACTTCCAGCACTGTTTCAGGCCCTGCACCTCCACAAAAGAAGCAATTGGCAAAGGGTAGAGCGGAGAGCACGAAATAATTTTCACCTCGAAGCTCATCCAAAGGGATGATCCAACCTTCTAAAACGATTTCTTTTCCGTTAAGCGCTTTTACCTCATCGCTGAAAGTGGGAAAGTCGATTTCATAGTTCAGAATTTCGTCAAAACGTTTTTCTATCTGAACCTTCGAAAGTACCTTCCAAGTACTCTTGTTTTGACCCAATGCAGTAAAACAAACTACAAAAAGGAGTGCTATAGTGAATAATCTTCTTTTCACTAATTAATCAAGTCAAGTACTCTGTTAAATCTAATACTCTGGAAGAAGCCAGCATTTGGATCTGTTCTATCCATAGACCAGAAAATAAACAAGGGCTTTCCAACGATATGATCGTAAGGAACGAGCCCCCAAGTTCTTGAGTCTTCCGAGTTGTGACGGTTATCGCCAATCATAAAGTAATAACCTTGTTTGAAAGTGTAAGTCTCAATTTTTTCACCTTCAATGAAGATTTCGTTGTTTCTAATCTCTACCTCATCATTGTGCTCATAATGCTGAATAGCCTCACCGTAGAGGGCTATATTTTCGGGAGTCAAGTCAATAGTTTCGCCTTTCTCTGGCATGCGTAGTGGACCAAAGAAATCACGGCTCCAGTTAAAACCTTCAGCATTTGGGAAGATTCTTCCATCCTCGCCCTTCTGATGAAAGATTTCTTCTACGTTACTGATAAAGTTAAACTCAGCTAGTTTATCTGCTTTTTCTTTAGTGGTACGTATGAAAAAACCTCTTTTCCCTTTGTAACGATAATCCGGGATTGCAGTAGTTGCGTAAGTGTCATTCGGATTCTCATCGGTATAGTCCGTAATACCTACTTCCTTCATGTAACGCGGGTGAACTCCTCTATCTGCCTGAACAAAAAAGCTTGTCAACATACCAGGAGGATTTTCTGCTGCTTCTCCATTGATGAAAATCTGCTTATTTCTAACTTCAAAGATGTCACCTGGTGTAGCCATGCATCGTTTTACATAAAATGTCTTAATGTCTAATGGATAACCTTTGTCATAATCAGGCGGGTAATTAAATACTACTGGTTCGCCTACACGTGGGTCTCTCAAGCCAGGAAGTCTAAAGCTAGGCGCCTGAATGATCTTGCTATAGGAAGGGATATCGGTACCCCAAAATTTCTGATGCGCTAATGGAAATTGAATTAATGTAGTGGGCGTTCTAGGGCCAAAATGAACTTTGCTCACGAAGAGGTGATCACCGATGAGCATAGAGTTTTCCATGGATCCAGTAGGAATAGCATAAGCTTCGATAAACAAACCCCGAATGATCGTTACAGCGATTAGGGCAAATAGTAAATCGTTCGCCAATTCCCTGAAGAACCCTCTCTTCACTCTAGGTTTTGATTCGGCTTTCTCTTTGCGCTTTAAGAAGTCGAGCATAAATAGATTTTTTTTGGCTTTACGTAAGTAGTAAAGGTATTATTAATTTGTCAAAAACAGATGTGTAAAAGTGGTATAGATGATTTGATAACGTATAAAACATTTCATGGGTTTTCGTAATACTATGTGATCGGTTTTATTAATTAGGCTAGCTTCCGTTAATTTGATTTTCAATTCCAAAAAGGCATGATCAGTATCGATGGTTTGAGTTTCGGGTATTCCGATCAAAAAGTGCTCTCTATCCCCCAGATGGAGGTTAAAGAAGCGGAGCATTTGTTGATTTTAGGGAACTCGGGAAGTGGAAAAACCACCTTGCTCCATATTTTGGGTGGCTTGCTTCAGCCAAAAGAAGGAAGAGTGGTGATTGGTAATACTGATTTGTACAGTTTGTCTGGTCACCAAAGAGATAAGTACCGTGGCCAAAATATTGGACTTGTTTTTCAAAAAGCACATTTAATCAGTGCGCTATCGGTAGGCGATAATCTCTTGCTTGCGCAATATCTTTCTGGTACTGCCCAGGACAAAGGAAGAGTTTATGAAGTATTGGAAGAACTCAATCTTGGGAATAAAATGGACAAAAGGGTCAGAACCTTAAGCCAAGGTGAGCAACAACGCGTTACGATTGCGAGGGCATTGTTGAATCGACCAAGGCTAATTCTTGCCGATGAACCGACCGCCAGTTTAGACGATGATAATGCCATGAAGGTGATCGCTTTACTGAAGAACCAAGCGGATAAATACAAGGCGTCATTGCTCATCGCTACGCACGATCAACGTGTGAAAGAGCAATTTAAACTTCAACTTAACTTGAGCACATCATGAATCTCATATCATTAAGTTGGAATTATATCAAGAGCAAACCGCTAAATACGGCTCTCAACGTATTGTTGATGAGCTTGGGAGTAGCTATTATTTTAGTGCTCATCCTGTTAAGCACTCAGCTTGAAGAAAACCTCTCCAAAAATAAACGAGGGATTGACTTAGTCGTGGGAGCGAAAGGGAGCCCTCTTCAACTGATACTCGCCAACGTTTATCACATTGACTTCCCGACAGGAAATGTAAAACTCGATGAAGCGAAAGCAATCACTAGAAACAGGTTTGTTAAATCTGCCATTCCATTAGCACTTGGAGATAATTATGGTGGCTTTAGAATAGTCGGAACTAACCATGACTATGTGAAGCTCTATGATGGCCAAATAGAAAAGGGTGAGCTCTGGACGTATAACCTGGATGTAGTACTGGGAGCAAATGCAGCGGCCAGACTTAAACTTGAAGTCGGGGACAACTTCTTCGGTGCCCATGGGCTCTCTGTAGCCGACCTAGAACATGACGAGCGAAAGTATCAAGTAATTGGAATCCTCGAACAAAATGGGAGCGTTTTGGATAATCTAATCCTCACAAATATTGAAAGCGTTTGGGCTGTGCATGCGCATGAAGATGAGGACCATGAAGAAGAATCTAATGATACAAAGGTGCTAGGTTCTGCCTTCGAAACTGGATTTCCAGATGGAGATGAGGCCGATGAAATTACCTCTATGCTCATACAATATCGTTCGCCAATGGGCGCTGTACAGATGCCTAGAATGATTAATGCGAATACAAACATGCAGGCAGCTTCTCCCGCTTTTGAAATACAAAGACTCTTTTCGCTGCTAGGCATTGGAGTAGAAATGCTCAGAAGCTTTGCCTACATCATTATTGTAATTGCCGGCTTAAGCGTATTTATTTCTATGTACAATGCGCTCAAGGATAGGAAATACGACTTGGCGATCATGCGATCATTAGGGGCTACTCGAGGGAAGCTATTTGTACATGTTATCATTGAAGGAATTATCATTACCACCCTTGGAGGTATCTTAGGTATCATATTGGGTCATGGACTAATGGAATTGCTGGCTAATTCATATGAAAAGTCAGATGAAATTGGCGTGACTGGATGGATATTTGTGAACCAAGAATTCTATGTATTGTTAATCAGTTTAGGCGTTGGTTTGATCGCTTCTCTGATTCCTGCGTTTAATGCTTATAAAACAGACATATCGAAGGTTTTGGCCCAAGAATAAATAAAGACAAATGAGAAAGGTATTTACATTGATCGTTTTATTAGTACTAGGTTTTTCATCTATGGCACAAGATGTTAAGATGAAAGGAGCTAAAGTTTGGAAAGCTCTCTCTGACGTGAAATACGATATTCAGAAAGATGAGTATGGAGATGTCTTTGTGCCTGTTTTCGGCAAGGAGATTACAGGTATTGCTGATCAAATCGTTGAGATAGATGGATTTATAATTCCTTTCGATGGTATGTTTAAACCAACCGAACTGATCATTTCTTCATTGCCAATAAGTGAGTGTTTCTTTTGTGGTTCTGGTGGCCCTGAAACGGTGATGGAAATCTCAATGAAGGAAAAGATTAAATACACAACCAAAAGGGTTAAAATTCGTGGAAAACTGATACTGAATGCCAGTAACCCTGACAAGCTGATGTACCAATTAGTTGAGGGAGTTTTTGTTGGCTTAGCTGATAATAGCTACTAGATTTACCGAAAATTATAGTGTCATGAAGAAGGTTTTAGGATTAGTACTGATTGCGATTTTCACGTTCTCTTGTGGAAGTGGATTTGATGCAAAAGTAGAGGAGGGTAAGATCTTAGATGTACATGATGAGGTAATGCCAAAACTTGGAGAAGTTATGAGCCTAAAAAGACAGGTGCTTGCGAAGGCTACTGAAATAGAGGCTGACAATCCTGGCGCTGAAATCTTAGATGAATTAAGAGACCTTGCAGGTGAGCTAGATGCCGCCCGTGAAGGCATGATGAAATGGATGAATGACTGGGCTAAAGGCAAAGAAACCTATGTCAATGCGTCTACTACCGAGGATGAACAAATAGCATTCTTTGCAGCTGAGATGGCTCGTGTCACTAAAGTGAAGGAGGATATCAATTCGACAATTGCTGCTGCAAAAGAAATCTTGAAATAGCTACCTCAGCCGAAATTCTATTCGTTTGATTACTTGAGAATCAACTGGTTTTTCATCGATCATTGCAGGGATCCAATCAGGGGAGGTTTCTACCATTCTAAGTGCCTCTTCGCTTAAAATCTCATGAGGGCTATTTATTACGCTTAGGTCTTTAATTTTTCCATTAGAAAGAACAGTAAAGGCCATATAAACATAACCTTGATATCCAGCACGTTTAGCACCTAGCGGGTATTTTAAATTATTTCTTAAGTGAAGATTCCAACCTTCATCGCCTCCGAAAAAATTTGCTCTCGACTCTAATTTATTGGAGCTATTATCAGCTTTGACGAAACTTGCTTGATCTTGTTTTTGAATCAATTTTCCAGAATCGTCATATTCTTCGGTCATGAGCATTGACCCATTGTTATCAAGAATCACCCAAAATCCAGTCTTTAAGGAATTATCATAGTCACCATAAATTATGACTTCTCCTGCCTGGTTATATCGATAATAGGGTCCCTTTTTTTCTCCTTTGACGCATCTTGTCAACTCTGTCAATCGTCCCGATTTTGTATATCGTTCAGTCTTTCCGTTAACTCTTTTTTTTCGGTCTAGCTCTCGAACTTCATAGGTTAAGTAATCGGATTGATTCGTTACTAACTCGCCAGTATTATCATAGTAAACCGTGTCAGTTCTTATTTTTTGGCCCTTACTATGTTGGACGAAAATAACAGTGAGTAGTAGTAAGAAAATAGATTGGTGTGCGAATCTGTCCATCTTGAATCTTTTACTTCGGTTTGAGCGCTTGCTCAATTTCTTCTAAAGTAACAATCTTAGATTTATTTCCCCAAGCATTAGAAATGTAAACGAGTAGCTCTTTGATCTCCAAAGACGTCAAATCGGGGTTGGCTGGCATCGGCTGATTGTAATCAAGGTCATTGACTATAATGGGGCCTCTTAAGCCATATTTAATGGTTCGGCCTGCAGCAGCAACATTATTAAGTAAGTAATCAGAGTTCTGAAGTGGAGGGATCAATTTGCCCAAACCTTTACCATCTTCCATATGACAGTTTTGGCAATATTTAATGTAAAGCTGTTTTCCGCTAGAAAACTCTTGCAAGCCTCGCATGTCTAGTCTGTCTTGAACATCCTCATTATTGCTCGTCTTACCAGATCCACAGGCCATAAGAACAAGCAAAGGAATCAATACCAAAATTTTCAATCTGGCTACTTCAATCTGGCTACTTCTCATACTCGGCTAATAGCTTTGGTATGTCGTTCATCAGTGCATCTACCTCAATTGCTTTTGTGCCATCGTACAAGCCTCTGATTCGTTTTTCTTTATCGATAAGTATAAACGCTCCACTATGAATAAAACCACCTGGGGCATCTGAATCTTCTCCTACTGGAACTAAGTAGCCTTCGGCACTTCCAATACGGTATATTTCATCTTGATCGCCAGTCACAAATTTCCACACCTTACTATCTGGAACACCAAGGCGCATAGAGAAGTCTTTCAAATAAGCGACAGTATCGTGGGCCGGATCAATGGTGTGTGAAAGAATACCAAATTCAGGATTGTCATTAAATCTCTCATATACTCTCAACATTTGTTGCTTCATGACCGGGCATATGGTGGGGCATGTTCCAAAGAAGAAATCTGCTACATAAACTTTTCCGTCAAAAGAGGCAAGTGTCACGGCTAGGCTGTCTTGGTCGTAGAAGGTGAAATCAGGAATGGTATGGTAAATAGTATCTACTTTGCCATCAACTTCTTTGAACTCTTGTCTTCCATAAATGGGAAGTTTTTTTACTCCCTTTTTTCCTTCGCAAGAAGAAATTCCAATCAATACAATTAGGACAACAATTGGTTTTAATCCTCTCATTTCAATTCTCTTTAGCTTTTGCTCTCAGTCTCTTATAAATCCTAATTCCGATCATCAAGGTGATGGCTACAAGCATAAACCCTAGCGTTCCTTTGATCCAGTTGAACTCATTCTTTAATACGATAATGAAGACTACTGAGATGAGAATAAGTGTAGAAATCTCGTTCCAAATCCTTAGCTGATTTGAGCTATACCTTTGCTGATCGTTTTGCAGTTGATTGTAAAGCTTATGGCAGAGGAAATGATATACATAAAGCAAGACCACGAAGGTCAATTTGATGTGCATAAAGGGTAGTTCAAGCATCGAAGGGTATTGGTAAATCATGATGCCACCTAGTATTAAGGTGATGATTGCGGAAGGCCATGTAATGATGAACCAAAGCCGATTTGCCATGATTTTTAACTGGTCTCCAAGAATAGTTCTGTCTGGTTCTGGTTTATCGAAAGCCTCTCGTTGATATATGAATAATCGAACGATATAGAATAGGCCTGCAAACCAGGTGACTATAAAAATAATATGGAGTGATTTGATATAAAGATCAGCCATAATTCGCTGTTACAAAGGTAGTCAGTATTCAGTAACTTATTATCAACAGATTCCTTATTAACTACTCAAAAGTGCCGGTCTTACTTTCTATAACCTTCACGGTATCACCCACACTAATCATTCCCTCATTCCCTGGAATGAAGTTTTCTCCGAAAAGTATTTTGTTACCAAGTTTCCGGTAAGCGGAAAGTGTCTTAAGAGGTTCTTTTCCCTTTTGAGCAGTATCTACATCAATGGTGGTCATTATACAGCGAGCACATGGTTTTACGCCATGCATTTTAATAGTGCCAATGGTGATTTCTCTCAATGTATCCTCTTCGTGAGCCTCACCGCCAGAAATGATAATGTTGCTTCGGAATCTGTTCATAGGGATATGTTCCTCCGCCTTACTATTAAGAAGCGCGAGGGACTCTTCACTGATCATAAGCACTGGATAGCCATCGGCAAAGCTCACTTTATCTGAAGCTTCGATGGCAAAGCGCTGATCAGCCTGCCTTACACTATCCTCGTGCATGTAGAGTAGCCTTACTTTCTTACCAATGATTTGACTGAACCACACATCTACTTTTTCACTAACAGGCTTGGCAATACATTCATCATCCCATACAGTGACGGATACAGGAGTTGAAGTTGGCTCAGTCATTTGGAAACTGATTGGTTCGATGGCCTTCGTTTTGTGCTTGATGGTCATTACATCGCCATTAATTTCAGGCTGAAGCAACGCCATTTCTGGGTAGTCACGCTGATGGACAAAGATTCCGTGCTCATCTGCCAGAACCCACCTTCGGTCATATTGAAGACCTCTTTTTTCAACCTTGGCTTCGGTGAGTTGAATTCCAGCAATTGATTTTATGGGATATATCCAGAGATCGGTAATCTTAAGCTTAGACATGGCAGACGTTTTGTTACTTTAAAATAGAGAGACTTAATCACTTATCGCCAGTACTGATATCGACTTACTCGGTTGAGTTTTAAGTTATAGCCATACCAAGTGGTCTGTGTTTGCAACAGATTCGGATAAGCCTTGTCGAAGGTATAAGTATTGACTTTACCTTCTTCCAATAGGGTTTGGACGTGCCACACGCTATCTTGATCGCTTACAGTGAACTCGGCATTAAAGACCTCAGGTGTACGGGTTTTTGTGTTGATTTGACCACCTACTACCTGCTTCGAAAACTTAAGTCCATCGGCAAACTTGGTGGCTCTTAACAAATAAGAGAGCTGGTCTTCCCAAATTAGACCTGTCCCTTCAATGGTCATACGTCCATCGCCATAGCCATCAAAATAGCTATTATAGTCATATGCATAGCCGGTTGGAGTAAGCTCAAATTGCTTGAAGGTATTTCCACACCATTCTTGACCGGTATGGGTCATTTTATGAAGCTGCTCTGGCTTATCTCTCTTAAAGAAGATGCTTGTGAGGTAATGATAGGGATAGTTCTCCGTTTCAAAACTACCGAACTTGTTGACCTTCATAACACTGAATAGATCATCACGATTGTAGTCATTCGTTTTTACATTAAAGTCCTCATTAAACTCTTCTTTGACCGTGATATAAGCATTGTCAAACTTTCTCACCTTTCCATAGACGATCATTTCGGCATCATAGTGAGCTACTTCAGCTTGTCCGTCTTCCCATATTTTGTCCATCGCCCAATCATGTTTGAATACTTCACTGGCAGGGTATTCGATTGAAGTTTGCACAGGTTGTTCGCAGCCAAAAACTGCTATCAGAAGTATGGTAAGGAGTAATAGGATGTGCTTTTTCATAAGCTTATGTTTTTATCAATTCATGACTGAGTCGGCCCAAGGGCCAAGGTCACCTTCAGTATCTACGTCATTGAGTGTGGGTAAAACCTCATAGCTAAGTGCAAGGTTTTCAAAGTTTTTGATGGTATCTGCTCCGACAGTCTCGGTACTCCAAGCCTTATCTTCAAAGAGCTCGGGAATAAAACTTGACATACCAATGGTATAATACCCACCATCTACAGCGGGTCCTATCACTGCATCTTTGCGCTGTAAGGATTCGAAAGCATTTTCTAAATGAGCCTGCGACATTTCCAAGCAGTCACTACCAATGATGCATACGCGTTGATATCCATTTTGAAAGGCCTTTTCAAGTGCCGAAGACATCTTAATGCCTAGGTCACCGGCAACCTGAACTTCTTTATTATATGAATGATTGTCCCAGAGGTCTGAACTGTCAATATGATCTGAATAGTAGACGACCTTATCTGTTTCCAGGTTGATTGTTTCTTGCTTGGTCTTCTCTAATAGTAGCTTGTAGACCGACAATGCCCGCTCATCTCCTATAGTTGCAGCGAGCCTTGTCTTGACTTTACCAAGAACTGGGTTTTTTACGAAAATGATCAGTAAGTCAGTTTTCATATCAATAAACCGGAGTTCCTTTCTTCAAGAACGTACCGAAGTATTGATTATAGACATGAATGCTATCAGTGATCTTATTTGATGAATTCACCATCGGCAGTTGAGCATTTGACCAACCAATCAAACCGTCCTGCATTTCTATGATTTTCTTGAAACCTAGATCGCTTAGGGACTTTGCAAGCTTGTTACTTCTAATTCCAGCAGTACAATAAATCAAGAGTGGTTTATTTGGGTCGAGATTTTGAAGAAGACTTTCATCGTAACGTATTGCTCCATTAATGTGACTTACGTCAAATTCGTTTCCTTCCCGCACATCCAAAATGGTATATGCTTTTTTCGAAAGAAGTTTTTCAGCTTCAAGGGCATCTACTCTTTCGAGGTTAGAGTTTCCGAAAAAAGTATAAATACCTCTTTTATACACTTGATAACCAACAATGGCCAAAAGAATTAATACGGCTGGAATGATGTATTTTAAGTATGTCATTAGTTTAAGGACTCAAATAAACTACTTCTTTTCCATTCAATTGTTTTTAGAATCTTAGAATTTCCAGTATTCTACTTTAATGAAGGTTATATGACACTTGAATTTATTATTACCTTGCTAACCATAGATGAAGCGTAGAAAACTCACAACGGAAGAGCTTATTAAAGGCGTTTTAGCGGGTGACCGACTGGTGCTAAGCCGGGCGATTACACTTTGTGAAAGTCAAAGGGCTGAAGACATCCAAGCATCTGAAAAACTGATGACAGCGATCTTGCCTCACACAGGCAAGTCAATGCGTATCGGTATTACGGGCGTTCCTGGTGTAGGGAAGAGTACTTTTATCGAATCTTTCGGGACACTCGTAACGGCAAAAGAGAAAAAATTAGCTGTCCTTACAATTGATCCAAGCAGTCAAAAAACTAAGGGGAGCATACTAGGGGATAAAACCCGTATGGAAGAATTGGCCCGAAATCCAATGGCTTTTATTCGACCTTCCGCTTCTGGTAGCACCTTAGGAGGCGTAAGCAGTAAGACAAGAGAAGCCATGTTGCTTTGCGAAGCAGCAGGATTTGAGATCATATTCATTGAAACTGTGGGTGTGGGGCAGTCCGAAACGCTCGTGGAGGGTATGGTCGATTTCTTTTTGCTTCTAATGTTGGCCGGAGCTGGAGATGAATTGCAAGGCATTAAGAAAGGGATTATGGAGATGGCCGATGCTGTGGTCATTAATAAGGCTGATGGCGAAAATCAGATGGCAGCCAAAAGAGCTAAGGCTGAATACCAGAGTGCACTGCACTTATTCCCAATGGATGAGTCAGGTTGGCTTCCTCAAGTCAAGACTTGCTCCGCTTTACAAAATCAGGGCTTAGATGAAATCTGGGAAATGCTCAATGAGCATCATCAGGCTATGAGAGCAAATGGGTTCCTTGAAGAAAACAGAAAACAACAGCAAGTCAATTGGTTCAAAGAGAATGTCAACGAAATGCTAGGGCATGCATTTTATCAAAACGATAAAATCGCTCAAGCCTTACCAAGTATTCTTGAGCAAGTTGAGAGCGGTGAGTTACCTGCACTGAATGCTGCTTACAACTTAATCCAGAAGTTTTTAGATAAATAGGGAGGGCCTAAAACAAAGTTCCCCTGCCCTTTAAGGTCGAAACCTCTCTAAGCAAGGGATATAATCGGTCATGATTATATTACCTTATAATCTAACCTTTACGGACGCTAGATGCGCCTGAAGTATCGCTATCAACAGAAGCGCCACCTTTATATCTTACACTTGATGCACCTGAAGCGCGAACGTCAAGTTTATCAGTAACATATACATTTACGGAGCAGGCTCCACCTATGCGGATGTCTGCGTCAATAGTTTCAAAGTCGTAAGCCCGATAAATAGACGACCCACTCATTCTAATCTTTTGAGTCTTAGCAGAACCTTCAATATTCACAACACTTGCGCCAGAGGCTTCGAAAGAGAAATCATCCGTTTCGAGCTCCATGCTTACCACTGAGGCACCAGATAAATTAAGCTCCATACTTTTTGATTTTAAGATATCAAGTGTACGCAAACTTACAGCACCACTTACTTGAATTCTATCAAGTGTTTTTACAGTGATATAAGCCTTAGGAGATTCACGCATTCTTCTATTCTTACGGCTGTTTTCTAAGCCAATGATCAAAGTACCGCCTCTTACTTCCGCGATTAAGTCATCTCTAAATTCACTTTCGATTTCAATTTCTAATGACTCTTCACGGCCTACGCTAATTTCTACAGCAAAAGCAGCACTCACACTTAGGGCGTGGAAGTCTGGAACATTGATTTTCTGTCGGTCTTGAGCAAATGTTAAACTCGTGATCATCAACATAGCCATGGCTAATACCGTAGATCGCAAAGACTTCATTTTTATATTCTTCATCACTTTAATGATTATTTGTTCTAAAGATAATGTGGATCGGCAAAGGTTGCATGTCAGAAATAAATTCTTTTGACTCTCCGACACACTTTGACTTCAGCTTTAAGTAAATTCAAGAGGCTAATGTTTCTTTCTGTCTCTAGTACGACATCGGATGAGAACTAAATTTAAATTTTATCTATTATTAGACTTGTCATGCAACACATTGTAATCATAGGAAACGGAATTTCAGGAATCACTACCGCGAGGCACATCAGAAAGAAGAGTGATCATCGGATAACGGTGATCTCTGCAGAAACTGATCATTTTTATTCGCGTACGGCCCTCATGTATATTTATATGGGTCATATGAAATATGAGCACACGAAGCCATATGAGGACTGGTTCTGGACAAAGAATCGAATTGAACTCAAGCGAGCCTATGTCAACAAGGTTGATACTGTCGCTAAGTCTTTATCCTTTGCGGATGGATCTTCAATGGCCTACGATAAACTTGTTGTGGCCACAGGCTCTAAGTCTAACAAGTTTGGCTGGCCTGGCCAAGATTTGAAGGCTGTTCAGGGCTTGTATAACTACCAAGACCTCGAGTCAATGGAAGAATATACCAAGGGCATCTCTAGAGCCGTGATTGTTGGTGGAGGATTGATTGGTATTGAGATGGCTGAAATGCTCCTAAGCCGAAATATCCCTGTCACCTTTTTAGTGAGAGAAAGCAGCTTCTGGAATAATGTCCTACCCGATGGAGAGTCAGAAATGATCAACCGACATATTCGAGAACATCATGTCGACTTAAAATTAGGTACTGGATTGAAGGAAATTTTATCTGATGATAATGGTAGAGCCCGAGCAGTAATAACTGATCAAGGGGAAGAAATTACTTGTCAATTTGTAGGCCTTACTGCAGGTGTTTCTCCGAATATTGGGTTCTTGGAAGGCTCAGGAATAGAAACGAACCGAGGCATTTTGGTAGATCCTTTTCTGGAAACCAATATCAAGGACGTGTATGCAGCAGGAGATTGTGCAGAATTCAGAGAGACGAATGGGGAGCGTAGAAACCTTGAGCAAGTATGGTATACTGGTAGAATGATGGGAGAGGCCTTAGCCGAAACGATCTGTAAGAAGCCTACCAAATACGATCCAGGACACTGGTTCAACTCAGCCAAATTCTTCGATATAGAATATCAGACTTATGGATGGGTTTGGGCTAAGCCAAAGGATAATGAAAATGACTTTTATTGGGAACATGAAAGTGGTAAAATATGCCTCAGACTTCGCTGGGACAAGGAAACCGATAAACTGCTCGGTGTCAATAATTTCGGCTTCCGCCTAAGACATCATGCTTTTGACAAGTGGTTCAAACAAGGAAGAACAGTACAGTATGTGTTAGAGCACCTGAAGGATGCCAACTTTGATCCTGAGTTTTTTAAAGCACATGAGGAAAGTATCGTGTCTCAGTTTAATACTGAAAATGGTACAAGCATCAGCGTGAAGAAGAAAAGCTGGCAAAGAATTTTACAACTAGTCTCAAATTAGAATTACAAGAAATATGTCATCAGTAGATCCGAGTTTATCTATCGCTAACCCAGACCCAAAGGATACAGATGCTATCCAAAAGGCAGGCTTGGCACTTGCTGGTTTGGGAGTATTAGTTCTCTTTTTATCATGGGGAGGGGTTGGAATCCCTGCGGCCATTGGTTTGCCAATAGCCCTATTGGGCATTTTAGTAGGTACAACTATATATTCTGCAAGGATCTATTTGAACCAACCAGAAGGTATCAAAAACAATGGTGTTTGGTTTAAGAGTTTAACCAGTAGGGGAGCTTTAGGCTGGGTAACGGGTATTGTGCTTACGGGCTTCTATGTGATCCTTTATTGGTTTCCAGAATACATTGGTTTTAAAGCCTCAGGGAACGAAGGTTTTGTTGCATTGTTCGACCCTTTGAGCATGTTTTTCAAGGGGCAGCAAGCGAGTCAATGGTTCCTATATGGAACGCTCTATACACTATGTATTACCTCTCTTGGTGTCAAATTTCTTTTTAAATACCGACATAATAGATACCAGTTTATAAGAACACTGGTGGTTATAGCCAGTCAATTATTCTTGGCTTATTTGATTCCAGAGATATTGGCGGGACTAAATTATAATGATGTTACGAACGCGAGTGGTGAGTATTTGGGATACTTCAATACTGATATAAAGAATACCTGGCCACTTGACTATGACTTTTTCTATGATTGGCAATTAAATGCCTTTCAAGAGCCTTCATATCAGCCAGTGGGTACACTTTACCTCATCGTGGGCATTGCCATGTTCTTAGTGGTGACACCAGTGATTACCTACTATGTGGGTAAAAGATGGTATTGTTCATGGGTTTGTGGTTGCGGAGGCTTAGCCGAAACTGCTGGTGATCCATTCCGACACTTATCATCCAAGAAATTAGGTGCGTGGAAGTTAGAACGATGGCTGATTCACTCCGTGATGGTTTTTGTTTTTGTCATGACAGCCGCTACGATTTATGGCTATTTCTGGAATACTGGAGAGGTATTCGGGCTGAACATCTATAAGAATTTTCAACAGCCTTATGGCTTCCTCATTGGTGCCACCTTCTCGGGTGTGATTGGTGTAGGTTTCTATCCGATGCTCGGTAATCGTGTTTGGTGTCGCTTCGGCTGCCCAATGGCGGGTTATATGGGCATCATCCAACGCTTCAAATCAAGGTTCAGAATTACTACAAATGGAGGTCAGTGTATCTCTTGTGGCAACTGTTCTACCTATTGTGAGCAAGGTATCGATGTAAGAGCTTATGCGCAGAAAGGACAGAATATTGTTCGCGCCAGTTGTGTAGGCTGTGGTGTTTGTTCAGCAGTTTGCCCTAGAGGCGTGTTGAACTTAGAGAATGGTCCCGAAGAAGGAAGAATTGACTTACCATCAATTATCATTGGTAACGAAAGTATTAAAGTAGCTGATTAGTACTTAGTATTAAGATTTTATAAGAGGTTGCCTGATCAAGTGTGACCTCTTTTTTATTCCGAGTTTACCGAGGAATCTGACAACATTATCTCGGTGTGTTGTTTTTATATTAGATGCTTCGCTAAGCTCAGCAAAAGAAAGGGTTACGCAGATACATGCATTAAGAGATTCGCCCTACTCAATATCATGTACTCCCTACGCCTCATCATCCATACTCAACACTGCTCTCACTTGTCCTAAGTGGTGCTTTAGGTGCACCACATAGTCCTGCATAAAGTAGTCAAGCGTAGCAGCCTCATTCTCTTGAACAGGATTGTAGGCAATTTGGTGGAGGTTATGATTTGCGCGCTCCTTAGTCCGGATGTCATCAGGCGTTTGGCTCATCACATGCGCGAGATGAAGATTAAACTGACGCCACAGAATGATCAAGTCATGCCAGTTTTCTGCCTGGTAGTTCTGTGCAGTCACCCACTCATCTTGATTATAACCAACCCCAATCAGGTCGTCAGATTCTTGCGCTCTTACAAATCTACCATGGTTGTTGGAGGCTGAATCAATAAGGTGGCCAATGATTTCTTTTGCCGACCATTTTCCGTAAGCAGGTCTCTTTTCAGCATCTGCTTCTTCTATCGTCATAAACTGCTCAAAAGCAGCTAATACGACTTCCTTAAGATTATAATCTCCATTCATGCCTTAAAGGTAGTGGAGTTAGAGGCAATTCTGTTCCTCATGACCAAGACTCTTTGGAAATTTTAATGAGCTTGACTTTGGGTCACTTTTTAGACACTATTAACAAAAATGCCATCTCCTTTGAGAGATGGCATTGTTTCAACTAAACACTAACCTGATTTTATAACTATTTTAACCAGCGAAAGCCTAGGTTAAAAGTTTGTCCTCCGCCATCATTTCGTGCCGCGAAGAAGTTGCTGTACGATAATTCCATTTCCAGTTTGCTGTTCAACTGGTATTTCAAGCCAATACCTGCTTGCTGAAACCATTGTGCTAATCCGAATTGGTCTTCAAAACCATTTGATACTTGTTCAAACCTTGGTGAATATTGATAAAGTGCGAATAGTGATGCTTTACCACTTGGTAGGAAATAAGAAACGATGCCTGTCACTGGAGTTCTAAAGAAATCTACTTGATCGTCTCTACGAGCGAACCTATAGATCAAGTCGGCTTCCAAAAATAATCTCCATTTGGTGTTGAGCTCCATGTCATAAAATACCTGAGTAAATGACGTATACCGATCGTGATTAACGAAGGATCCATTTCTGTCTTCAAGATTACTTGCCCCAGGAAACCAGAATGCAGATCTTACCGAAAGGTTTGGTACTTTTTTTAATGGGGTAAAGCGTATGGCTGGGCCAAAAGCAGCTAAGGCAGCTTCATTTCGGTCTCCTGACTGAAAGATTGGAGACAAGAAGCTTCCATCAGAAAAGGAACTCGCAATTACATCAAGTCCAATATTAAACCTTGCGGATTTTGATGCGCCATAGTTCACCATATACATAACGTTAAAAAAGCTTTGTCGTCCGTCAATTGCTACTTTATCGCCTTCTCTATTTCTAATATTACTTTGTGTATAGATGTTGTAAAAAGACCTGAGCTCTACTTGTCCTTTTGCCAAGAGTACGGAAGGCGTGAACACTTGAAGGTTTGAAGTAGGCTCATTTACCTTTTTTGGCGTTTCAGCGTTTGAGCTTTGAGCGTTTAGGATCCAATTGTATGTATAATAGGTAGTCTTGTAATTTGCTGGAATTTTTTTAGTTCGGTACTGATTGATATAGGCCACAATATTGTCTGCCTGGTCTTTGAAATCACCGGGGTACCATTTGAAAATCTCAGAAATTCCGACAGTCTTTTTGTTATCATCTACCTGAATGAATTCATCATTAGAAAGCGCCATTTTAGTTCGCTCTAAAATTTGAGCCTCAAGTTTTTCTGGCCTGTAAGCAAATGTTGCAATCGGAGGGCAACTTACGGCTGCACACACTAACACGAAATGTAATTTTTCATCGCCTGTTACTTTGAGCAGGTTCTCTTTCTCCAATTCGTTGAGCGTCATTTGCTGCCCAGCAACCTGATGTTTCTTGCTATCAAAAAATCCACCAATCTCTAATGGAGAATTAGTTGGGTATGCCTTGATAATTCCATTGATCACAGAGATGTTGTAAGCATTTATAAAAAATGCTTTTCGCTCGATGTCGCTAAGGCTACTTGTATTGAATGAACCCACTTGGCGGACAAGGCTTTTCAAGTCTTGTCCGCCCTTAACTATTCCTTTATAGTCTACCTGTCCATTGGACACATGCTTCTGAAAGAAAGTATCGGTTTCATCTAAGAAGCTATTGAGCGATTGGGTATGGGCTACAACACCGATAAGTAACCCAAATGCGGTTATGATTAACTTTTTCATTATTGTGATTTTGATAATATCTTGTTTGTGATGTTTATTAAAGGTCGTACTGGTAGATGCCTTCGATATCCAGCATTTGCCCGAAGATTTCCACCTGACCGATTAGCTCCATTCTGTTGTCTTGAAGACCAGATATAGTGGCGCTATTTGCTAAGGATGTACCACGATCGAAAACAATTGTGAGATTATCAAAGTCGATTTCCCAAACTCCAGTTTTCACGCGTTGATCGTCTGCACCACCACAAAGCACTGTACCACCATCGTACCTATAAGTGCCATCGTTGAAAAAAGAAAAGCTATCGTCCAGACGACAGTTTTGGAGTCCATTAAGGCCCTCAAGTTCGAAGGTCACTGCATCCCATTGTCTGGCGCCATCATTTGTGAGTGCCGACAAAAGTGAGGCCTCTGAAAGGGGTGTTCCAATAGGCGAGTCCACCTCAGCCGCTGGCGCAGGGGAGTCTAACTCTACAAGGCTACAGCCACATAGCGTTGAGATGCTAATGAGCATTGCAATTAGTTTTGTTATTTTCATGGTTTTTAATTTTCGAATTCATCTATAGAATTCGAGTTATTAATGGATTGAACGAATTAATAGTTCGTGGCAATCCAAAGAGTTAAGGCAAAGTGACGCGAGGATGACATTTGACTACTACTTGGGATAAATGGGTAGAGTAGTCATAAAAAAAGCCACCCCAAGTAGTCGGGGTGGCTTTACTGATAGGTTTTTTTTAATTACTTAAAATGCATAGGCACCTCAATTGCTAAAACTTCAGCGTAAGATTTTGCTTTTAAGTTGATTTCAGTAGCATCTGTTATGCCAACAGCATCTCTTAAGTCTAAGATTTGGTCAGCGATGTTGATTTCTCCATTAAGTACAAAGAAGTAAACGCCATTGCCTGGCTTTTGAACCTCATAATTTAATGCCATACCAGCGTCAAGATTGGCCAGACTAAAGTAGGCATCTTGATTAATCCAAAGCGCATCTACTCCTTCTGGAGAAACAACAGTTTGAAACTTGTTCATTCTATCTTCTGGATCGAAAGTCTTTTGTTCATACCTCGGAGTAATGTCCCTTTCTTTTGGAAATACCCAGATTTGTAAAAACTGTACTTCTTCTTCCTTGCTGTGATTGAATTCGGAATGTCTCAAACCCGAACCTGCAGACATGATCTGGACGTCACCAGTTTTAATGACCTCACCAGTGCCGGTGCTGTCCTTATGCTCCAAGTCTCCAAATAATGGAATGGAAACAATCTCCATATTGTCGTGTGGGTGTGTGCCGAAACCGTTACCACCAGAAACGAGATCATCATTCAATACCCTAAGGGCCCCAAAGTGTACTCGATCTGGATTATTGTAGCCCGCAAAGCTAAACGTATGACGACTTCTCAACCAACCATGGTCGGCAGAACCTCTACTTTCTGATTTGTGTACAACGGTATTCATCTTGTTTCCTTTCGTTTATGTTAAGTGTATATGTACATACATACAACTAAAACACTGTCTCTAAAGTTTCTGTGCCTTAATAATAATCTACGATGTGTATACTTTGTTATCCTCGAGTTTATTTTTGCTTGTGTAAGGTAAATGACATCCACGGATTATTGAGTATAACCAGGGAACTATAACGGAAGCTTCTAACTTATTACTCCTCGTTTATTTTTAGCTTAGCACGGAATTTTGAATACCCAAGACAGACCACATATTAAGGTAGTTATACCTGCTTTTAACGAAGAAAAGTCCATTGGTCATGTGATCAAGGACATACCTGATGATTGGGTTGTAGAGGTCATAGTAGTGAATAATGCATCTACAGATAAGACCATAGAAGTGGCTGAAAAAGCCGGTGCTACTGTACTAACAGAGCCTACGCCAGGTTATGGTAATGCATGCTTGAAGGGGATACGCTATTTAGAAGATATCAAAAGACGCCCCGAGATTCTGGTATTTATCGATGGTGATTATTCTGACTATCCAGAACAACTACCTGATTTAGTGAAACCAATTATTGAGGACGGGGTCGATATGGTAATCGGTTCTCGTGCTTTAGGAAACAGAGAGGGTGGGTCAATGACTTTTCCTCAAATTTTTGGAAATTGGCTGGCAACTACATTGATTACGTTATTCTATAAGGTCAAATACACAGATCTAGGTCCATTTAGGGCAATCAAATTTGATAAGCTCATTGAACTGCAAATGGAAGATCGAACCTATGGTTGGACGGTCGAAATGCAAGTGAAAGCAGCAAAATTCAAAATGAAAACTATAGAAGTACCAGTAAACTATAAGAGACGCATAGGTGTTAGCAAGGTGTCTGGCACAGTGAAAGGTACTTTTATGGCGGGCTACAAAATTTTATACACGATTTTTAAGTATTTGTGATGTATTGGCTTGAACTCATTGTACTGATTTTATATACAGGATCGCTGTCGTTCATTTTTGTCTACAGTTTATCACAACTGAGTCTAGTCTTTATTTATCGCAAAGCGAGGAGAAAGAAGACAATCGCCAAGGCAGCCGTTATTACTGATGATTATCAATATCCGATGGTAACAGTCCAGTTGCCTATCTACAATGAGCTATATGTAGTGGAAAGATTAATTGATGCTGTAGCCTCTTTTAACTGGCCAAAAGAGAAACTTGAAATTCAGGTACTTGACGATTCTAATGATGAAACGGTTGAGCTGATCGCTAAAAATGTTGCTGATTGGCAGTCCAAAGGCATAAATATTATTCAAGTTCAGCGGTCGGCTCGAAAAGGTTACAAGGCAGGTGCGCTCCAATATGGCATGAAAATCGCCAAAGGGGAGTTCATTGCCATCTTTGATGCAGACTTTGTACCTGAACCGGATTTTCTAAGGCAAACTATTCCCCACTTTCAACAAGACAAAAAAATTGGTGTAGTGCAAACCCGATGGGGCCATATCAATGAAGACTATTCCATGCTAACCAAGCTTCAAGCTTTCGGTTTGAATACCCACTTTTTTGTTGAGCAAAATGGCCGCTCGCAAGGAGGTCATTTTCTTAATTTCAATGGTACAGGTGGGGTTTGGAGAAAAACATGCATTGAAGATGCGGGTGGATGGAAAGCTGATACACTCACTGAAGACCTCGACTTAAGTTACAGAGCTCAGCTCAAAGGCTGGCAGATTTTCTACACGCCAGATATTGTGGCCCCCGCAGAGCTTCCCGCAGCGATGAGTGCCATCAAGTCACAGCAATACCGCTGGACAAAGGGTGCTGCGGAAACTAGTATTAAGCTTTTGCCGAAAGTATTGAAAGCACCATTGTCCCTAGGGACAAAATTTCATGCAACGTTCCACTTATTAAATTCTGCCGTTTTCATTTGTATTGTGATCACTGCGGTTCTGAGCGTCCCCGTATTATTGATAAGAAACTTATCCGATAATTGGGAAACTTTGATGAACATCTCGATGATTTTTTTGATGGGCTATGCCTTCCTAGTCGTCTTTTACTGGAATGGTTTCAGAGAAAAACGTGAAGGATTTTGGAAGACAGCTAAGCAATTTGTGCCTCAAATGTTCATGTTGTTATCTGTGTTTCTTGGGCTCAGCGTACACAATGCGGTTGCCGTGTTTGAAGGCCTAATTGGTAAGAAAACACCCTTTGTGCGTACGCCAAAGTTCAATATTACAGATAAAAAGGACACTTGGAAGGATAACAAGTACTTCAAAAAGAAAATTAATCCGTTAACAGCCTTAGAAGGATTTTTAGGGGTCTATTTCATCGGAGGACTGGTTTTGGCATTTTATTTCAATGATTTTGTCCTACTTCCTTTTCACTTACTCTTGAGTTTAGGATTTTTGCTGGTGTTCTATTACACTGTACAGCATACCCGCCATGCTTAACAAGAATTCTCCATGGGTAAATTTGGCTTACATCTTAACAGGTGGGCTGACCATTTACATTGGTTACTTTGTTACCCGTGAAAACACTTGGTTATTACTCAGTCTATACACACTACTTTTTGCATCAGTTGTAGTTATCATTAGGAATACGAATAGCGAAGATGTTGACTTAGGTTATTATTGGGGTGTTTTATTACGAATTCTACTGATCGCATCTTTGCCCAAACTTTCGGATGATATATATAGGTTTATTTGGGACGGAAGATTGCTGCTCAATTTTGAGGACCCTTACAAATACCTTCCTGTCCACCATCTGGGTCAGGGTTTAACAGGAATTACGCAAGGGCTTTATGATCAGTTAAATTCACCTGATTACTTCACAGTTTACCCTCCTCTCAATCAAGTCATATTCTTTATTTCAACACTTTTTTCACCAGGATCAGTTATTTGGTCTGTGGTGATTCTGAGAGTGATCATGATCGTATTTGAGTTGGGTAATATCTCGTTGATTAGAAAGCTACTCAAGCATTATAAGCTCCCCCAGGCCTATGGTCTGATCTATGTATTGAATCCTCTGGTGATCTTTGAGGTAACTGGGAACCTTCATTTTGAAGGCATCATGGTTTACTTCTTGTTGATGGCCATCTGGCAATATGAACAAGGCAAGCTCCATAGGTCAGCAATATTCTTCGGCTTATCCGTTGCAACAAAGTTTCTACCACTCATTTTCTTGCCTTTATTATTGCGAAAGATTGGCATCAAAAAGACAATGATTTACGGACTGATTGTAGTCGCTACACTATTAGTCACCTTCTTGCCATTGATTAATACGGCACATATTTGGGCCATTAGGGATAGTATGGAATTGTACTTCCAAAAATTCGAATTCAATGGGAGTATCTACTATTTGGCCAGGTGGTACGGTTTTGAAACGGAAGGCCATAATATTATTGCCAAATCAGGTAAGTGGATGATGTACGCTACCATGGCTACCATTTTCCTTTATTCATTGATCAGTAAAATGAAGGATTGGCCAAGGCAAATGGTTTGGGTGTGGACACTCTATTTACTCTTCGCTACTACTGTCCATCCATGGTATGTTATACCACTTTTGGCAGTGGCGGTATTTTCTAAAGTCCGCTTTCCGTTTTTATGGTCTTACCTCATTTTTTTGACCTATGCAAATTACCTAGGAGGAGCATATACAGATCGAATAGAAATGGTAATCGTAGAGTACAGCTTGGTTGGACTGATCGCTTTGTGGGAAGTATTTGGAGGATCTTCTGAGAAACTGTTCTTCGGAAAGAAGACTACTTAAGTTCCATACGATAGGTGATGTGCTTTTTAGAAGGCACTGCACCAAGACCTTTGTGTATGGCGATCATCTTATCATTAAAATCACCTACCCAGCTTAACTCAACTTCGTTCAAAGGGGTGTTATTATAAGAGTATTCAAATGACTTATAGGTGATAACTGACTCTAAACCAATGCCCTGGAATTTAGGGTGAGTTCCCATAACTACCACGCGAACTCGATCAATAATATTCTTACGCTTAAGAAGTAAAAATCTAATCTTATTTATCAGGTTTAGCGTACCATTGAAACGCTTGAAGATCTGATTTACATCTGGTAACGAGATGACGAAACTGGCAGGTTCACCACTGACATAAGCAAACTGCACCAAGTTAGGATCAAGCACGGGCTTCATTTTTTTGAAGGCTTCTAATACGTACTCTTTGTCAATGGGTGTGAAGTTTTCGAACTCCGCCCATGCTGCGTTGTAGATGTACACGAAGTCTTCGGCATACTTGTCTATGCGTTTGGGGTCAAAGCGCTCTGTTGTGATGCTCGGTTTTCTTTGTACGATGTATTTGGCGATTTTAACAAATCGTGGGCTAAGACCTTCCTTTAGAAAGAACTTATTCGTCATTTGCTCCATCTTCACTTTGAAGCCATAGTCTTCAAAGAATTTCTGATAGTATGACGCATTGTAGGCCATGCCATAAGAAGGAGAGGTGAATCCTTCAACTAAAAGTCCCCAGAACTGATCGTTTTCCCCAAAATTGATGGGACCATCTACGGTATTTACTTTTCTTTCTTTCAGCCAAGTTACGGCCGTATCAAATAAGAGTATTGCAGCAGATTTATCTTCTATGGATTCAAAAAAGCCAAGGCCCCCAATACGTTTATCACCGTAGTTAGCCTTCTTCTCATTGATGAATGCTGCAATACGCCCGATCAACTTTCCTTCGTCATCCTTTAATATCCAACGAATAGCCTCACCGTGATTAAAGAAAGAATTTTTAGCTGGGTTGAATACGGTACGAATATCATTGTCCAAAGGGCAAACCCACTCAGTATCATTAGCGTAAATAACGCGCGCCACGTCTAGAAATTCATTGGCACTCTTTTTATTCGCTACTTCGAAGATTTGCATTTGACCTGTTGCTCTTGAAATGTTTAACAAAGAAATCTGATTATTTCGAATCTATAAAGTTGATGCATGTTTTTTTTACTCAGAGGCATTAAAGTAGACCTTTCGTTCTTAAATCATGAAATATGATTTTATCTACGTGTGAAGTCTTGTCCATTTCATCGAAAACTAGCCAAGCAACTTCTTCAATCTCAGCAGCAGCCTTCATTTCACCATCATATTTGCCTTCATAGCAAGTCATCTGGACGATTATGCCCTCTGAATGTCCATGTGCTTGTGCCGAAAAAGTACCGTAATATTTTAAAGATTCTGGTTTTAGTGATACGCTCAATTCCTCTTCAATTTCTCGGATTAAAGTCTGTTGATCGCTTTCTCCAGCCTCTCTTTTTCCACCAGGTATATAGAAGGTCTCTTTGCCTTTGCTCCGAGCGACAAGGATTTTTTTATCCTTTATCTCGATCCACGCAATTTTGTCTATTGTAAGGCTCAATCTTCCATCATTTGTCTTAAGATCTCTTGAGCTGCTTTAGCAATGACAGTTCCTGGTCCAAATACAGCTGAAACACCAGCTTCGTACAAGAATTCATAGTCTTTAGGTGGGATTACACCACCTGCAATCACCATAATGTCTTCTCTCCCGAGCCTTTTTAATTCATTAATTAATTGAGGGATCAATGTTTTATGTCCGGCAGCAAGACTAGATGCTCCAACCATATGTACATCATTCTCAGCTGCTTGAAGTGCTGTTTCTTCTGGCGTTTGGAATAAGGGGCCTATGTCTACATCGAAACCCAAGTCTGCGAAGCTGGTGGCGATGACTTTGGCACCACGATCGTGCCCATCTTGGCCCATTTTAGCGATCATGATACGAGGTCTTCGGCCATCCAATTCTGCAAATTGGTCAGCCATTTCTCTTGCCTTCTTAAAGTCTGCGTTGTCTTTCACTTCACTCGAATATACACCAGAAATGGTTTGTGTCACAGCTTTGTGTCTCCCGAATATTTTTTCCATTGCCATGGAGATCTCTCCTAATGAGGCTCTTTTTCTAGCTGCATCTACTGCTAAATCAAGTAGGTTTCCTTGTCCAGTTTTGGCAGATGTTGTTATTGCGGTTAATGCTTTTTCTACCGCGTCAGTGTCTCTCTCCGCTTTTAACTTTGCTAAACGCTCTAGCTGAGATTTGCGTACAGCAGGGTTATCAACTTCGAGTAAATCAATGTCAGTTTCTTCCTTGACCTGATATTGGTTCACGCCAACGATAACGTCTTTTCCTGAGTCTATACGTGCTTGCTTACGAGCAGCGGCTTCTTCAATTTTCATTTTTGGAAGACCAGCTTCGATGGCTTTTGCCATTCCACCCATTTCCTCCACTTCTTCAATCAAGGCCCAAGCCTTCTCTACCAATTGATCTGTTAGAAATTCGACATAGTAGGAACCTCCCCAAGGGTCGATTACACGATTGATGCCAGTGTCTGATTGAAGATACTTTTGTGTATCTCTTGCGATTTTAGCAGAGAAATCAGTTGGAAGCGCAATGGCTTCGTCCAGTGCATTGGTATGCAAAGACTGTGTATGTCCAAGTACAGCCGCCAGTGCTTCGACACAAGTTCGTGTGACATTATTGAATGGGTCTTGCTCTGTTAAACTCCATCCAGAAGTTTGGCAGTGCGTACGAAGTGCCATGGATTTTGGGTTCTTTGGATTAAACTGTTTCACCAGCTTTGCCCATAGTAACCTTCCCGCTCTCATTTTAGCGATCTCCATAAAGTGATTCATGCCGACTGCCCAGAAAAATGATAGTCTCGGAGCAAAAGTATCAATGTCTAGGCCAGAAGCCACTCCTGTACGGAGGTATTCTAAGCCATCGGCTAGCGTATAGGCTAATTCAAGATCAGCTGTAGCACCAGCTTCTTGCATATGGTATCCTGAAATGCTGATCGAGTTGAACTTCGGCATATGCTGCGAAGTGTACTCGAAAATATCTCCAATGATCCGCATAGAAGGTGCAGGAGGATAAATGTATGTGTTTCTCACCATGAACTCTTTCAAAATATCATTTTGAATGGTTCCGCTGAGTAAAGACTTATCTACGCCTTGTTCTTCGGCCGCGACTATGTAAAATGCCATGATAGGAATCACTGCACCATTCATCGTCATGGACACAGACATTTTATCCAATGGTATTTGATCGAACAATACTTCCATATCGAGTATGGAATCTATCGCTACTCCAGCTTTCCCCACATCACCAACTACTCTTGGGTGATCAGAGTCATAACCCCTGTGAGTAGCCAAATCGAATGCTACGGAAAGCCCTTTTTGACCAGCAGCTAAATTTCTTCTGTAAAATGCATTAGAGGCTTCAGCTGTCGAAAAACCAGCATATTGTCTGATTGTCCAAGGCCTAACCGTGTACATAGAGCTGTATGGCCCGCGTAAGTAAGGGGGCTTACCTGCAATGAATTCAAGGTGTTCGGCATTGATGAGGTTATCTGCCGAAATTATTGGGGGTACTGATATCCCTTCGGCTGTTTCCCAGTTTACAGGGACAGTAGGTTTTGTTTGATTCGAGTTGGATGCGCTCGGGGTATTAATTTGCTTGAGGACTGAGGTCACTAATTCTGCAGTCGCACTTTCTAGATAGTATGCACCTGCTGCTGGATCTACGTTCTTACCTAGGTAAGATTCTTCGGATAAGATATTTGATATGTTGCGCGCCATGCGCTCGGCCAAGATGTGGTTTTTAGGAAATACTGAATAGAATGGATTGATCAATAGCCCATCAGCGCCACCAAGGATTGCTGACATGGCCATTGTAGTGGCTTTTAACATAAAACCATGTTTGTCTTCAATAGGCTCGGTCCATGCTGGGGAGGTGCTTAAAATACTGCAATGATACTGGACAATACCCAAGTTTTCAGCAACACCATTAACGATTTCTCTAAGTGCTCTTAGCCCTGAAATCTCAAGGAAGTAATCTTTTGAGATAGTTTTTTCAAAGGCGAGACAATTAAAACTGGCTTTTTTTGATAGTGTTGAGTCTTCGGTGAGTTGAATAGCTGATTGAACAAGCTCAGTGAGTGCGGCTACCAGTTCGCCATCATGAGTATTGGCTTTAACTACACAGGTTTTCAGTCCAGCAATCGCACCTTGGAAGAAAGTACCATTTCCTTTGATGAACCCTGATACCTTCGATAAGTCGATGCCCAGTTGACTTAGGTAGTCAAAGTAACCCTCATATAAGGTAGCAGTTTCAGTTGCTTGGGATTGAAATGAAACTTGGCAATACTCGAGATTAATGTCTTGTAGCAGGGAGTTGAAGTCTGGCAATCCCGTAAGCTCAAAAAGAATGCCGCTAACACCGTTATTAAGGGCGTTTAGTGCTTTCGCATTTGCTGCCTTTTCATCATTGACATTGATCAGTTGATAGTTGGTCCAATAGCGATTGCCGAAGGCTTCTGGTTGTGTATGAATATTGGCTGCACTCGGTAGTGGATGGGGTAAATCAGATTTTGAATAAAAGGGTTTTCCCTTAAATCCCTGACTTTCCCAAAGTAAGTCTTCAAAAGGTTTTCCGTTAAGATCTTCGACCAGTTTTGACTTCCATGCCTCGGCTGTCTGCGGCTCGAAATTGGCAAACATTTTTTCCTTCATTTCCTTCAATTTACTCGTGCTAAAATAAGCCTTTTCTTTACGGCTTTAAGATAATTTCGGCCAATTGATATTTACCTTGTTTCAATATAATTATGGGCGGAAGGCAATAGTTATCCACAAAAAATATGTGGATAATCGCTTTTTAAAGGGGAAAACTATTTTGTCTCCCGAGCTCGTTTCACCTTTCATGTTCATTTAATTTTTATCATTTTTGTTCCCCGCCTAAAAAAATATGTTAACGCCTTATTGCAGAATGATTAGATGGTAAAAAGTGAAGTATCGGTTTGGGAGGATTGCCTCAGATTCATCAAGAGTCAGGTTGGAGAGCAGAGTTTCAAGACATGGTTCGAACCGATAAAGGCATTAGGGCTAAAGGAATCGACAATTACTATTCAAGTGCCGAGTCAATTCTTCTATGAATACCTTGAAGAGCACTACGTACACCTCCTGAGGGAATGTGTACAAAATCAATTGGGTTCGGAAGGAAAACTTGAGTATTCCGTAATTGTGGATAGCGGTAGTGTGCAAAATCAACCTTACATGGTGACTTTGCCTAACCAGAACAAGAATCAGAATAATAAATGGGGGAGGCAACCTACGGAGCCTGAGATGATCAACCCATTTAAAATGCAGTCTTTGGACAAAGACTCGAGGTATTCGAATCTTAATCCGAATTACGATTTTGAAAACTACATTGAAGGAGATTGTAATAGACTGGCAAGGTCTGCGGGTATCGCTGTCGCTGAGAAGCCAGGGATTACTTCGTTTAATCCTTTAATGATTTATGGTGGTGTCGGTTTGGGTAAAACGCACTTGGTTCAAGCCATCGGTAACACAGTCAGTCAGCAATCAGAAGACAATTTTGTCTTGTATGTTTCTTCTGAAAAGTTTACCACGCAGTTTACTGACGCCATTAGAAATAATAATATTCAGAGTTTCACCAATTTCTACCTGCAAGTAGATACACTCATTATTGATGATGTGCAGTTTTTTGCGGGTAAAGAGAAAACTCAGGAAATGTTCTTCCATATTTTTAATCACTTGCACCAAAATGGTAAGCAAATTATCATGTCAAGTGACAGAGCACCAAGAGATTTGAAGGGACTGCAAGATAGGTTGCTATCAAGGTTCAAATGGGGGCTTACTGCGGATTTGCAGATGCCAGATTTTGAAACCAGAATGGCGATTATTATGCGCAAGATGCAAGCAGATGGAATTGACATTCCAGATGATGTGGTAGAATATTTGGCTTACAGTGTGGACACTAATGTTCGTGAGCTAGAGGGAGTATTGATATCGCTGATTGCGCACGCAACGCTCAACAAGACAGAGATCAATTTAGAGTTAGCAAAGCAGACGCTTAAGAATATCGTTCATGATATTGAATCTGAAGTAGGGGTTGATTATATCCAGAAGACTGTTGGAGAGTTTTTCCAGATTAGTGTAGAAGACCTGAAAGACAAGACCCGTAAGAAGGAGATTGTGATTGCGCGTCAAGTAGCAATGCACTTATGTAAAGAATACACAAATCATTCCTTGAAATCTATTGGCTACCATTTCGGTGGTAGAGACCACAGTACTGTGATTCACGCAGTGCAGTCGGTAAGTGATATGATGGATATCGATTCTAAATTCGCCAACTCAATGGATGAACTTAGGAAGAAGATGAAAATGAAACTGGTTTAGCCAGTTAGTGCTTTAGTTTTTTAGTGCACAGAAAGGGTATAAAAAAGAAAAGGGGCCAACGGCCCCTTTTTCAATCTAACTAATCCTAGTTATTTAATCGAAACAGATTGCACAAAGTTTCGACCGTTTGTTCTCATTTTAACTGTATATAATCCCTGCTCAAGCTTTGAAAGGTCAAACCTTTTCATTGCTTCGCCATTGAAGCTTTCCGTTGACAACTTTTTGAAGTTGCTATCGAAAATTGTAACTGATACTTCATCGTTGTTTGCAACTGGCATGATGATGTCTAGTTTTTCACCATTCTGACGAATTACAGGTTTGATGATTGTTACTTGATCTTCACCATTAACCCATGCCGAATCGGCATTAATAGATAATGGTGTAGCTGTAAAGCTCATCTCATTTTCAACCTCGATGGTATAGTTACCAGCTTCGAGTGCTGATAGGTCAAACCTTTTTGCAAAGTTTTGTCCTTTTACTGATTGTGCACTGTATAATACTGATCCGTTTTCATCCTTAAGTTGTACATGAGCCCTAGCTTCACCTAGCCCCTTGGTAGAAACTACCACTGACTTTGTCCCTACTTTCTCTACTTTAACACTTGGTTTTGTGTCATTAGCAATTACGAGCGTTGATGCCATAACCATTACAGCAGTCAACAATACTTTTCTTATTGTTTTCATTCTACTAATTGTTTAGTGTTTAAACTAATTATGAAACAAAGGTATGTGAAGGGTGGTGTCTGTACTACTTCAAAATTGGTCAATATATGTGCTATATTAACCCTTGTATTTTTACTTGAGCTTAATTATGGTAAATATGAACACTTTAGCGTTAATTTTGTTGATATTTCTTGAACTTACTGAGTATAAATTGGTTATTTCATTATGAATAAGCAGGCCTTGGCTGCAAAGCCGTCTTTAGAGCAGATTTCTCCAGCATTTGGTAGCAGCTTCCTTGTTAGGAGATATGCTAATTCTTGTGAGAATGAACTAGCCAATTGGCATTTTCACCCTGAGCTCGAGCTAGTCTATGTGCATGGAGGTAGTGGAAAGCGTCATATAGGAAGGCATATGTCTTATTTTAATGATGGGGAATTGATATTGATGGGAGCCAACCTTCCTCACTATGGTTTTACAGATCGCCATAGTGGTAATAAATCGGAGACAGTAATTCAATTTCAGCAAGATTTTTTGGGTCCAGATTTCTTTAATATTCCTGAAATGGGTTTCGTAAAGCGATTGTTGGAGCTATCAAAGAAAGGAATTGCCTTCAATGGGGATACAAAGGAGCGTATAGGGAAGAAAATTGAGGCATTAACTTGGGCCGATCAATACGGCCGCCTTATTGGACTCCTATCTGTTCTAAAGGAGTTAGCAGAGTCTCAAGAGTACACGGTGTTAAATGCAGATGGCGTAGCCGTAGCAGTAAACTCTAAAGAGAATGATCGGATGAACTTAGTCTACAATCATATAAGGTCTAATTTCAAGGAACACATTTCGCTAGACGAGATTGCTGATAAGGTCAGCATGACGGTACCCGCTTTCTGTCGCTACTTCAAGAAGATATCTAGAAAGACCTTTACCAAGTTTGTCAACGAGTTCCGTGTAGTACATGCCTCCAAACTATTGGCAGAGACATCCTTGTCCATCACCGAAGTCAGTTTTGAGAGTGGATTCAACAACTTCTCGCACTTTAATAAGTCTTTCAAGGAGTTTACAGGAAAGAGCCCTTCGGCTTATCGCAAGGAATTCAATAATATTATTGATGAGGCGTAAAAAAGCCCGATTCATTTGAATCGGGCTTTTTTACTATCGACTGAACCTATACGTCTCGGTTCGTTGTGTTCCGTTTTTATCTACGATTTCAAAGTAGATCTTACCATAGTATTGTTCAATATAATTGGCTAAGGCTTGCGGATTGTTAGCGTTTTGAGTAGAAATGGGTTAAATGATTGCTCTGATGCCTTTAGGCATGCCTTTTTTAACGCAATGAATGCAAGAGATACTTATTCTTTTATTGCTGATGCATTCGGGTGGGCTCATGAATGTGGAGTTTCAGAGGAGAAACAAAAGGAAAAGCAGATGGATTTACGCAATAATTCAGTTGGTAATTCTATAGGGTCTCAAAATAAAGGTGCCTCTGATGAGGAATTGGCTATATTAGTTCTTGAGGCAATAACAAGAGGGGAAATGAAAATTCTAAATAATTTAGGCTCAGCTGGCGCTCTCACATTGGATAGCGACCTTATAAACTCAAGTAACTGTTTATAACTATGAAAAGGATAATTGGAGCCTTGTATGTGGTCTTATTGCTTTCCTTCACAAATTGCGGTCTGCTGAATAATTCAATCTCAGAAGAGATAGTTGTTAATGATTTTGAGGGCTTATTTTCACACGAATTTAAGTTCGATATCAATGATGATCAACACTATGTTTATAAGTACAAGCTTTGTCTATCTGGTGAGATTGATGGTAAATTACTAGTTGACAATATTTACAGTATTGAAGGAGATGTCAACAAGTGTTTTTCAGGCGATTATTACTCTAGCTTTTATAAACTAACATTGAACCCTAGTGAAAAAAAAATTAAAGGGGAGCTTGAAATCAAGCTTACCCTTTATTATTAGGCCGGTGGCAAGAATCTTATTGAATACTAGAATGTAGCTTTAAATAGTCCTTTAGTACCAAAGAATAAAGAAGAAAAGGACGTAATGTTAATTTTTCTTAAGTTTTTTACTATCGGCTGAACCTATACGTCTCGGTCCTCTGTTTTCCGCTTTTATCTACAATTTGGAAATATATCTTACCATAGTATTGTTCAATGTAATTGGCTAGTGCGGCTGGGTTATTGGCGTATTTTCCATTGACCGCTACAATAATGTCTCCTTCCTCAATGTCATCAAGTTTTCTAAAGAAACCACTCTCCATGTCAATCTTGCTCACCTTCACGCCATAATTGAGTCTTAAGCTTTCTCTTTCGGATTCGGTGAGTGCTCTAAACTCTGCCCCTAGGTAGCCTGAGAAATAAATGTCGTCCTCATTAAGAGAGTTATCTCTACTGAGGATATCTGTGTTTCCCAGTATATTTTCAAGTGTTAAATCGGCTTCGTACAGTCGGTTACTTCGTTCATATTGAATTCTTATATTATCTCCAGGCGACATTGAATTGATGACTTCCTCAAAACTTGCTTTGCTTGAAATGGATTTACTCCCGATCTTTTTGATTACATCACCAGATGCTAATCCAGCCTTGTCAGCAGCACCGCTTCTACGGATGGACTGGATGAGGACACCTTCTAAGTTGCTCAGTTTTTCTTCCTTGGCGACTTTTTCGTCAATCTCTATGACTTCGGCTCCGGTGTATGCCTTTTGAACCACCTTATACTTCTTCAGGTCCTCAACGATTTTTTCAACTACATCTGAGGGTACTGCGAAGCCATAACCTGCATAAGAACCTGTGCGTGAAATAATAGATGTGTTGATGCCAATCAGCTCTCCATCGGTATTCACCAAAGCACCACCGCTGTTGCCCGGGTTGATGGCTGCATCGGTTTGGATGTATAATTTGATAGGGAAGTTTTCGCGAATCGCTTTCGAGTCGCTACCAATCGCACTGACTATACCGGCCGTAACCGTTGAAGTTAAATTAAACGGGTTACCAACTGCGAGTACCCAGTCTCCGACTCTAACATCATTACTAGGGGCTAGATCAATGGCAGGTAAGTCATTCGCTTCAATTTTGAGTACAGCTATGTCCGTGCTTGGATCACTTCCTACCAATCTAGCTTGATAAGTTCTCTTCTCATGCTGAACTTCGATGGCATCTGCCCCTTCAATTACATGGTGATTGGTAATGATATATCCATCCTTAGAATAAATTACACCAGATCCAGAACCTATGGCTACACCACTATTTGAGCTGCTTCTGCCACCATTGAAGTACTCCATAAAGCTCATGCTTCTTCGGCTTCTTTGAATGTTTTTGATGTAAACAACGCTACTAACTGACTTTTCAGCCGCTAGTCGAAAGTCAACAGGGATAGCAGGTGAGGATTCCTCATATCTTTCTCTGGACTCGTAATTAGCTTGCTGAAAGTTTGCCGGTACTTCACGTATCACTTCAGTGATAGTGTTTATACCAGATAGTTTTTGATAAGTAAAAGCTCCTGCGATTCCACTTGTAAAGGCAATCAGGACAATAGCAATCTTGCTCTTCATATTTATTTCTTTTAAAAGCTGTTTAAAAAAGTGCTCTCGGTTTCAACTGAAATTTAGAGCACGATGAATTATCAGTTTTTCTTATTCAAACTTACGTTTCACAGATTAATTGGGTTTATCTAAGCTGTTAATTAAAGTTAAAGGAGAAGTCTGAAAGATAAACCATGTTAAAAGCCATTTTGTTGGCTAAGGGTATTCTGTAATACTCATCGACAATAGCATTTGGTGACCTTTTAAAAAGGTCTAAATTTGCACCGCTATCAGCCAATTCAGGGGCAATACCCTAGGCTGAGTAGAAAGTCAAAAAAAATCCATTTGTCAGAAAAAAAACATATCGCCATTCTTGGCTCAACTGGTTCTATTGGTACGCAAGCCCTTGATGTAATCAGGGCCAACCAAGATAAATTTGTAGTTGAGGTGCTGACTGCGATGAACAATAGCCAATTGCTTATTGAACAGGCAAAGGAATTCAAGCCAAACACAGTTGTTATCACAAATGAAAGTCTTTATGATCAAGTGTTTGATGCACTAGATGCGTTGGACATCAAAGTGTACGCGGGTGCAAATGCCTTGAATTCTGTTGTTCAAATGGAGGATATCGATATTGTTTTGACAGCATTGGTTGGCTACGCGGGTTTAAAACCGACAATTTCGGCAATCGAAAGCGGTAAGAACATCGCCTTGGCGAATAAAGAAACGATGGTTGTGGCGGGGGAGTTGGTGACCAGGTTAGCACAAGAGAAAGCTGTGAATATTTATCCAGTGGATTCAGAGCATTCAGCAATCTTTCAGTGTTTGGTGGGCGAATTTCATAACCCAATTGAAAAAATTATTCTTACGGCATCAGGAGGCCCGTTTAGAGGTAAAGATCGAGAGGCATTGCTTCAAGTAAAGAAAGAGCAGGCGCTCAAACATCCGAATTGGGATATGGGTGCCAAGATTACGATCGACTCAGCTAGTCTTATGAATAAGGGACTTGAGGTGATCGAAGCCAAATGGCTTTTCAACCTAAGAATGGATCAAATTGACGTGATTGTTCACCCACAATCCATTATTCACTCAATGGTTCAGTTTGAGGATGGTAGTATCAAAGCTCAGATGGGCTTACCTGATATGAAGTTACCTATTCAATTCGCATTGAGTTATCCTGATCGTATCAAATCTGATTTTCCAAGATTCAATTTTGTAGACTACCCGCAGCTAACATTTGAGCAGCCGGATATGGAAACATTTAGAAACCTTGGATTGGCCTTTGAGTCAATGAAACAAGGAGGTAATATGCCTTGTATCTTGAATGCCGCTAATGAAATTGCGGTAGCCAAGTTTTTAAAAGATGAAATAGGCTTTTTGGAAATGTCTGACCTTATTGAGAATTGTATGGCGAAGGCATCTTTTATCAAAATGCCAACGTATGAGGACTATGTCTTGTCCGACAAAGAAACTAGAGAATTAGCAAAAGCATATAAAAATTAATGGAAACCATTGTTCAAATAGCCCAGCTACTGCTGGCGCTTTCAATTTTAGTAGGGATACACGAAGGTGGTCACATGGTGACGGCCAAAATGTTTGGTATGAAGGTCGAGAAGTTCTTCATTGGTTTTCCTCCCACCATATTTTCATTCAAAAGGGGTGAAACGGAATACGGTTTAGGGGCTATCCCTCTTGGGGGCTTTGTGAAAATATCCGGAATGATCGATGAATCGATGGATAAGGAGCAAATGGCTAAACCACCTCAACCTTGGGAGTTTCGTTCTAAGCCAGCTTGGCAACGACTGATCGTTATGTTGGGCGGTGTTATCGTCAATGTTATAGCAGGTGTGGTTGCAATGATCATTTTGACTTATAACACTGGAGATGAGTATGTGCCTAGTGAGGTTGTATTAAAAAGTGGAATCCAGGCCTTTGACTATGGGGAGCAATTTGGTTTCAAAACAGGAGACATTGTCCTTGATATAAATGGAGCTCCCTATGAGCGCTTTCGTGATATTACCAATCCAGCTGTTTTTCTAGAGACCAATGCCTATTATACTGTATTAAGAGATGGACAAAGGGTTAAGGTTTCTGTTCCCAGTGATGCATTAGACATAATGTCTAGTGACAAGGGCTTTAGAACTAATTTTATCAATCCGAGACTTCCGTTTTTAGTAGCATACCCCAAGGATGAGGAATATCAAGCGAATTCAAATGCGAAGAATGCAGGGATTCAAATGGGTGATAAGATCACCTACATAGAGGGTACGAAAATTGATTATTGGGATCAAATGAGACCAACATTGTCTAATTATGCCGGTGAATCTGTGATTGTCAAAGTTGATCGAGAAGGTCAAGCAATGGAATTTAACATAGCTGTTAATACAGACACCACAATTGGTATAATGGTGGGTTCTACTTTAGAGACAGCTGTAAAAGATTATACATTTGGAGAGGCAGTTACAAAGGGAACGGGTGATGCTTTTGGTATGGTGATTTTGAATGCTAGGGCTATGGGCAAAATGTTCACTGGTGGTCTTTCAGCAAGAAGCCTAAGTGGGCCTATTGGAATTGTGGAAATGTTCCCTAAAACTTGGGACTGGAATGCCTTTTGGTTTACAACAGCCTTTATTTCAATGATATTAGCTTTTATGAACTTACTACCAATCCCAGCATTGGATGGTGGTCACGTAATGTTCTTGCTTTACGAAATGATTTCTGGTAAGGCGCCTTCAGATAAGTTTTTGGAAGGCGCTCAGAAAGTAGGGATGTTAATCTTGCTTACGCTGATGGTGTTTGTCTTTGGTAATGATATTCTGAAGCTATTCGGGATATAACTTAGTTATTGCCATTGTTGAATTGTTCTTTAGGCGGGTTTCGATAGATTTCGAATTCAACTCGCCTATTTAGTTTTTTATCCTCTTCGGTTTTTTCGTCTTTAATAATGGGCATTTCACTCCCATATCCCATAGCAAAGATTCTTTGTGGATTAATAGAAGATCTATTGATTAAATAGCGTTTAATGGCATCAGCACGCTGTTGAGATAGCTTTAAGTTTGATAAAGCGTTGCCACTTGAGTCGGTGTGTCCTGAAATGTTAAGATTGAAGGTTGGGTTATCAATCAGAAAGTCAATCACCTTATCAAGGTCTGTCTCCATCACAGGTAGGATCTTGGAGCTGGCATTTTCAAATTCAATCGTTGAGAATTCAATTTTGCTGCCAACTTGTTCCACGACCCCTTCATAATCCGTGTCACCATCAAGAAAGAATAGCTTCTCTAACCTGAAGAAATCATCTCCCTGAACGATCAGTAAGTAATTTCTCTCGTTGATCAAGTCAAACTCAAAAGTGCCGTCATCTCTTGCGAACTTCGGTGCTACTTCAATGCCCTCATCTAAGTCAATAATAGACACAATAGCATTTTTCGGTATTTTTCCTGTCACCTCACTAATCCTTCCACTGAACCTGGTCGTGGCTGAAGGTTGCCCAGCCATTGGCAATGGAAAGGAATAAAGGTCCAGGTTCTTCATACTTTCTTCTTTTGACCGAGAATAAAATATAAACTCGGATTGCTGATCAATGCTAAAGTAGAATTCTGTACCGATACCATTAATTAATGGTCCGATGTTAATGGGCTCAGACCATTGATCTTTCTCTTTATAGGCTTTGTAAATGTCATAGTCTCCAAAGTTGAGCAAGTGACCATTGCTACTGAAGTAGAGCACATTGAATTCTCGATGATAAAATGGGCTCACTTCGTTATTTCGAGTGTTGATGATTGGGCCTAAATTTTGAGCTTCACCCCATCTTCCCCTATTGTCTTTGACACTGAAGTATAAATCGGCAAGTCCAAAGCCACCTCTTCTGTCGGAAGAAAAGTAGAGGGTGTCTTCTGTGGCGTTAAGGCTTGGATGTGAATCCCATTGATCTGAGTTAACTTTCTCTCCAAGGTTTTTAGGTGTAGTCCATAGTGTGTCTCCTTGAAAGTTGGACATATATAAATCACAATTGCCAAAGCCATCGGGCGCCTCGCAACGAGAGAAGAAGAGTGATTTTCCACTCTGCGACAAAAAGCCAGATCCATCGTTATATCTAGAGTTGATATTAGGTATGATCTCGGCCTTTCCCCAGCCATTTTCAGTATTTAGTGTATAGAATAAATCTTCGTTCACAGATTTATTGATGCCAGTATTCACAGAATTTCTCTTTGATGTGAAAATCAATACGGAATCATTGCTTGAGACCATTGGAGCGTAATCTTCGCTCATCGAATTGACTCGAGGGCCCATACTTGTGAGGACACTGCGGGGAGGGATCAATGTATCGACTTGTCTTCTGAAATCAACAAGGTCATAGTAATATGCTAAGGGTACGTAATAAGACTTTTTATCTCTATTTAAGGAGTCATATCTAGCTGTAATGGAGGGCACATCAAGCCCTTGGCGAGTGTGCTTCAGCACAAGCGCGTAAAGTGGTTTTGCTTCTTCTGGCGATCCAAATATTTCAGTAAGCTTAGCTAGTCGCCAGATATAATAGGATTGGAAGGCGAAGTTCTGTGTTCCGAAGTTAGAGACGTACTTCTTTAATTCGGGATAAAGGGCTTGCCAATTACGTTCTTTGTCGAGTTTAGCAATCTTTTTCTCAAGCTGTTTGTTCAGGTAAACGGGTGTTTTATTGATGTTTGGGAAAATAAGGTCAGAAATATCAACGGCTACGGAATCAGAACTCAGCACCATCGTTTTAGTCCGTCTTTTGAATAACTGTCCATGTACTGCTAAGGAGCAGTTGAGTAATATGAGTGTCAAGACAATTCCTCGTCTGAGCATGGATTGATAATGATTGATTCTAGGTGAATTTATGAAAACAAAGTTATTCGTTTTGCGGAACTATGAAAAAGGAGTTCATGACACCGAAACGATTGGCATAGCGCTTGCATTATGGGCATCTCGTAATTATTCTAACATTATGTGTCAAATTGACACCTCAATATGAAGATTGATAATAACACAATAGAATCTATTTTGGCTGCAGGGTTAAGTGAGGAAGATAGTGGGGAGTTCATCCAGATGATTTCTCCCGAAGAAGAGGATAGTACACAACTAGCGGACCTTCCCGATGAGCTTCCAATTTTGGCGGTGAGAAATACGGTGCTATTTCCAGGTGTGATGATTCCAATCACTGTTGGCAGACAGAAGTCAATCAAGGTTGTGAAACAGGCTTACAAGCGAAATAAAATTATTGGAGTTTTAACACAGGAGAATCCTCAAGTTGACGACCCTAAGCCTGATGATCTTTTCAAGGTAGGTACGGTAGCTAAAATTATTAAAATGCTCGTCTTGCCTGATGGAAATACGACCATCATCGTTCAAGGGAAGCAGCGTTTTGAGGTAAATGAATTCACTTCTGAAACACCCTATCTAAAAGCTAAGGTCACCTACTTGGTAGAGAATTTTCCCAAAAGGTTTTCCAAAGAGATAAAGGCATTAATTCAATCTATTCGTGATACAGCGAACCGTATCATGAAGCTGAATCCTGAGATTCCCAAAGAGGCCCAGGTGGCCCTTCAAAACATAGAAAAACCAAGTTTCTTGGTGCATTTTCTTTCTTCCAACATCAATGCAGAGTTAAACGAAAAGCAGGAATTGCTGGAGATAAATGATGGTGTTGAACGCGCAACAAAGCTTTTGCAGTACTTGATGAGAGAAGTGCAAATGCTGGAGCTTAAGCACGAAATTCAGAATAAAGTCCATTCTGACATCGATCAGCAGCAGCGTGATTATTTCTTGCGCCAGCAAATGAAGGTCCTTCAAACCGAGCTTGGTGATGGAGGCCCTGAACAAGAAGTTGAAGCACTAAGAAGAAAGGCGAAGGGCAAGAAGTGGCCAGAGAAAATCGCCAAGCATTTCGATAAAGAGTTAGACAAAATTCTTCGCATGAATCAAATGGCTGCAGAGTATCCAGTGGCTATGAATTATGCCGAACTGATGGTCGATTTACCTTGGGGTGAATACTCAGAAGATAACCTAGACCTAAAGCGTGCTAAAAAAATTCTCGAAGAAGATCATTACGGATTAGAGAAAGTTAAAGACCGTATTATCGAATATTTAGCTGTGCTCAAACTAAAGAATGATCTGAAAGGACCAATCTTATGTTTGTACGGACCTCCGGGAGTAGGTAAGACATCGCTAGGTCGTTCGATTGCTAAAGCACTAGATCGCCAGTATGTCAGAATGTCACTCGGTGGGGTGCATGACGAAGCAGAAATTAGAGGACACCGAAAAACTTATATCGGTGCCATGCCTGGAAAGGTGATTCAGAACATAAAGAAATCTAACTCCTCGAACCCAGTTTTTGTACTAGACGAGATTGATAAGGTGAACTCTAATTTTAGAGGCGACCCGTCTTCTGCATTGCTAGAAGTGCTCGATCCAGAACAAAACCATGAGTTTACGGACAACTACCTCGAAGTAGGATACGATCTGTCGAAAGTGCTGTTCATCGCAACAGCGAACTCTTTAGATACCATTCAGCCTGCGCTAAGAGATAGAATGGAGATCATCGAAGTCTCGGGATACACTATTGAAGAGAAAGTAGAGATTGCAAAGCGACATCTAATCCCTAAGCAAAAGAAGGAACATGGCTTGAAATCGAGAGATGTCTCTTTCGACAAAAAGGCCATTCAATTTATTGTCGAAGGGTATACGCGCGAATCAGGTGTCAGAAGTCTTGAAAGAGTTGTTGGTTCAGTGATTAGAAGTATCGCTAAATCTATCGCTCTGGAAGAAGAGTACCCTAAAAAGATTACTACTGAGTTCATTGAAAAAGTTTTGGGTGGCCAACGCTTCGACAAGGAAATCTATAATGACAACAAATATGCAGGTGTAGTCACAGGCTTAGCTTGGACGGCTGTAGGTGGAGAAATTCTATTTATCGAATCTAGCTTGAGTCGAGGTAAAGGCAAACTCACTTTGTCAGGTCAATTGGGTGATGTAATGAAGGAGTCAGCAATGGCGGCTATTTCTTACTTAAAGTCCAATGCTGACACCTATGGTATCGACTATAGAGTCTTTGATAAATATGACTTGCACATGCATGTGCCTGCTGGAGCAGTTCCAAAAGATGGACCTTCTGCTGGTATCACTATGTTGACGGCTTTGGCTTCACTCTTTACACAAAGAAAAGTGAAAAATAAGCTTGCGATGACAGGAGAGATTACGCTAAAAGGTAATGTGTTGCCAGTTGGAGGTGTTAAGGAGAAAATATTGGCTGCCAGACGTGCTGGGATCAAAGAGATTATACTTAGCCAGAGAAACGAAAAGGATATCAATGAGATTGATGAGCAGTACACTAAGCACTTGACTTTCTACTTTGTAGATAAGGCAAATGAAGTTTTGGATATTGCTTTGACTAATCAAAAAGTTGATAATCCAATCAAATTTGTGGTGGAGGACTAAAATTCAGCTTATTTTAAATAGTTACCATTTTTAAATGAGGAAAATCCAACTGGTGCTGATAGTCTGTCTCTCTTTGTGTTGGCAATCTGCCAATGCACAGCTTGGTGGTAGTCGGGCTTTTGAATACCTCAATCTTCCGAATAATGCGAGAATGGCTGCATTAGGTGGAGTCAACGTTACTTCAGGATGGTATGACCCAGCCCAAGTAAGTTCGAACCCAGCCTTACTAAATGATACAATGCAACATCAGCTCGTCATTTCAAGGCTTGGTTACTTAGCAGATATCTCGAATACCTCGTTGACTTATGTTACTCCCATTAAGGATTACGGAACTTGGGCTTTTCATTTGGATTACCTGAATTATGGAAATATTCAGAGCTTCGATGAAGCAGGTTTTTTAAATGGTGACTTTAGTGTCAATGAATACGCCTTTTCAGTGGCTAATAGTCAGACTTTCGGTCCTTTTAATGTTGGGGCTAACCTGAAACTGGCAGTTTCGGACTTAGCTTCCTTTCAGGCTTCTGCCATGCTACTCGATGTAGGGGGGACGTTTCTTCATCCTGAAAAGGACCTAACCATTGGCTTTGCGATAAGGAATATTGGTTTTCTACTCTCTGACTATACAGAAGAGAATAATAGTCAACTTCCGACAGACATTCAATTAGGCGTATCTTATAAACCCGAGTTTATGCCCTTTCGCTTTTCGGTAACGGCTAGAAACTTGGTGAGGTCAGATGTTACCTTTTTTGACCCATCTACCAACTCATTATTTGGACAGAATAATGAACCTGGTTTTGGGGAAGATATTTTTAGGAGATTAGTATTCGGAGCTGAGCTAATGGCTTCTCCGAATTTTCAGTTGAGATTTGGTTATAACCATTTACTAAGACAAGAACTTAAGTTAGAGAATGCTAGCGGTGGCGCTGGTTTTTCTTTTGGCTTTATGTTCAAAGTAAAAAGATTTGAATTTGCCTACAGCAGGGCCCTTTATCATACTGTTGGTGGCAGTAATACACTTCAGATGAATTTGAATCTGGACGGTGTCATAAACAAGAATTAAGATGATCGATAAAAGTTATTTAACCCCACGGCAGATCGTTGCCGAACTAGATAAATACATCATTGGACAAGCTGATGCTAAAAAGAATGTGGCGATTGCACTGCGTAATCGTTGGAGGCGGATGCATGTTAAAACAGAAATCCAAAAAGAGATCGTTCCCAATAATATATTGATGATTGGTCCAACGGGTGTTGGTAAAACAGAGATTGCTAGAAGATTGGCAAACATAGCTGACGCTCCTTTTACTAAAGTTGAAGCTTCTAAGTTTACCGAAGTTGGATACGTAGGTAGAGATGTTGAAAGCATGGTGCGTGATTTGGTAGAACAAGCTGTCAATTTGGTTAAGCACGCTAAAAAGGAAGGGGTTAAAGAGAAAGCTGAGCAAGCGGTTGAAGACATTATTTTAGATGCCTTGATTCCTCCTGTTCGATCAGTAAAGGCCAACGCTGGATTTCAATCAGAAGATAAAGAAGCCTCCCAAATGAGCGATGGTGAGTTGAACGAAAAGACACGCGAGCGCTTTAGAGAAAAAATTAGGTCAGGTGAGATTGATGATCGAAAAATTGAGATCTCAATTAATGCTTCTTCCAATGGAATGGGCATGGCTGGTGGTGGAATGGACGAAATGTCTATGATTAACCTTCAAGACATGATCAGCAACGTAATGCCGAAGAAGCAGAAGAAAAGGAAAGTCACTATTGCTGAGGCCAAAAAACTATTGATCGAAGATGAAAGCACTAAACTCATCGATATGGATGAGGTAAAGGAAGAGGCAATTAAGAAAGCCGAGAATACAGGCATCATTTTCATTGACGAGATTGATAAAATTGCTGCCGGTTCTGGAAAGAACGGTAGTGGACCAGATGTGAGTCGTCAAGGAGTTCAGCGAGATCTACTCCCTATTGTAGAAGGTAGTGCCGTGAATACTAAGCATGGTATCGTACATACGGATCACATCCTCTTTGTGGCAGCGGGTGCTTTTCATGTAGCTAAGCCATCTGATTTGATTCCAGAGCTTCAAGGAAGATTTCCTATTAGAGTAGAGCTGAATAGCCTTACGGTGGATGATTTCTATCGCATATTGAAGGAACCAAAAAATGCATTGACCAAGCAGTATGAAGCATTGATTCAGTCTGAAGATGTCTCTCTAGAATTTACGGATGACTCATTAAAAGAAATCGCACGATTGGCTTTTCAGATTAATTCAGAGGTAGAAAACATTGGAGCACGAAGACTGCATACTGTAGTGAGTAAGCTTTTGAATGACATCCTCTTTGACATTCCAGAAGAAATTCCGCCAAATGCGAAAGTTTCAATTACCAAAGAAATGGTGACTGAGCGCTTGAGTGGCCTGATTGAGGATAAAGACCTGAGCGAGTTTATGCTTTAGACTTTGGGAAGTCATAATATATCTTTTCTCCTTTTGTGGTGAGAATGTCTTTCCAAGACTCAAATGGAAATTCGATTCCACATATCGCACAAGTAGGCAAGTTGTAGAGGTTGAAATCTGAAAGATACCCTATAAGTGAAGTCAACCCTGGGTTATGTCCGAAGATCATAAGGTGCTCAATATTGTCATCTACTTTTGAAATGACTGCTTTAAGAGTTGAAGGACTGGCATGGTAGAATCTTTCGTCATCAAGAAAATATTCATCTGCTATTTGAAGAGTTTTTGCGAAGCCTTTTGCAGTGGTCCAAGCCCTTTCAGCGGGTGAAGACATTATCAAGTTTACTTGATAATGCGTTTCTAAAAATCGACTTGCCATGTCAGGTAAATCTGTTTTACCTCTGTTATTTAAGCCACGATCAAAATCTGAGAGATAGGGTGAATTCCAGCTTGATTTGGCGTGGCGTACGATAAATAGCCTTTTCATGCCTCTAATTATGGTAAGTCCCAAACTAATTACTAGTTTTGAGCTTTATTTATTTTATCATCTTTTAATACATATTACAATGAGAACAGGTACCGTAAAATTCTTCAATGATGAGAAAGGCTTCGGCTTTATCGTAGATGACGAAAATGGAGCTGAAGTATTCGTTCATATTTCTGGTACAATTGACGAGATCGCCAAAGGTGATTCCGTGTCTTTCGAGATTGCCGAAGGTAACAAAGGACCTAACGCAGTAGACGTCAAGAAAATATAATCACAAGATTTATAGATTTTTGATTACCAAACCCCGACCTAATAGGTCGGGGTTTTTTATTTTCGTTGATTCATCATTCTGAATTTGTCTTTCTGCCGGCAAGGCAGGTTTCAGAATCTCTGGATGACTTCAAAATGATTAAGAGAAATAACGACTAGTTATTCCAAAGTGCATCAGCTGTATAGAATCCGCCTTCTCTTTCCCAGAATTTACCATCTAAGAAGCGATAGCCCGTGTCCAGGTTATTGATCTTAGACATTTCTCCTTCACTTAAAGTAATACTCGCTGAATCAAGGTTCTGCTTCAGCCTGGCCGGATTAACAGACTTTGGAATCACACAAGTACCCCTTCCTTCAGCCCACTTAATCAAAATTTGCGCTGGATGAACGCCATGTTCCGAAGCAATTGACTTCAATACCTCGTTTTCGAACATGTCTGGCTCTGAATCACCTTTCATGCCGGGAGCTCTATCTCTAGAGCCTAATGGAGAATAAGCCGTATAAAGGATTTTGTTATCGTTACAGAATTGAACTAGATCGTTTTGTGCTAATAGCGGATGAGACTCCACTTGATTCATTTCAGGGACAATTTCAGCGGTTTCCATCAGTTTTCGAATTTTCACCACATTGAAATTTGAGACACCAATGTGTTTTACTAATCCTTTTTCAACTAGAGCTTCCATAGCCTTCCAAGTCTCAGCAATAGGGTAGTCTTCTATTGGCGCAAAGCCAGAAGCATCTTCCGAAAAAACCACATCAGGTTTATGTGCAATTGGCCAATGGATGAGATAAAGGTCTAGGTAATCTAATTGAAGCGCTTCGAGTGATTGGCGAACCGCTTTTTCTACATCTTCGGCTGCGTGAAATGAATTCCAAAGTTTTGAGGTGATGAATAGGTCTTCCCTGGCAACATCTCCAGCGGTAAAAGCGGCTTGAAATGCTTGTCCTATTTCGGCTTCGTTCTGATAAATCCAAGCACAATCGATGTGTCTGTATCCAATTTTGATGGCTTCGCGCACCGCTTGGCCAACTTCTCCAGGTTCTGACTTCCAAGTTCCTAAACCAATGGCATCTATCTTATCTCCGTTTCGAAAGGTCAGTTTGTTCATGTTTTTATGTTTTGTGTCTGAGTTACTAATTAAATGGTTATGTAGTTCGAATCAATGCTTTTTTACTTGGAATATTATCAAGTTTTATGCTCTGATGCGTTATGCTTGTATGCATTTTGTATGGAGTACCGACAAAAAAATATGATAGGGCAAACAGATGTTAGCTGCTAGCCATGAACTACCGATGGTAACAACAAGTGTTAAATAGGGCTTTTAAATGTTATTTCTATCTACTTTTATCTTCACCGAAAGCCAAACCTCTTTTCATGAAAATCAAACTACTGTTTTTGCTTTGCTTTTTTTCAGCACAGCAATTAGCCGCCCAAACTAAAGCGACTATCTCTGGCCAAATTATAGAAGAGGCGACTAATCAACCCCTGCCTTTCACCACTATTGCATTGAAGACAGAACGTGATAGTACTCTGGTTACTGGCACACTGACAGAGGATAATGGTAGATTCACCATGGCAAATGTTGATAAGGGTAATTACCTAGTAGTTTGCTCTTTTATAGGCTATGAGCCTATAATAGTTGGCGTAGTGGTTAACGGGAAACAACCCATTCTTTGATTTGGGAAGGATTATGATGAAGGCAACATCCGAGAGCCTTGAGACAGTGACCGTAACTGGAGAAAGAGAAACAGTTGCCGGGAACCTCGAAAAGAAAGTTTTTAGCGTAGCAGATAACGTCACTCAAGTGGGGGGATCGGTGCTAGATGCCATGAAGAACTTACCGGGAGTTTCGGTAGATCAAGAGGGAAAGATAATCCTAAGGGGCAGTGATAAAGTGGCCGTGCTGATTGATGGCAAACAGACGGGGCTAACGGGTTTTGGGAATCAAAAAGGCCTTTCTACTATTCCTATGGCCAATATTGAAAGGATAGAAATCATTAATAATCCCTCTTCTAAATACGATGCTACGGGAATGGCGGGTATTATCAATATCATCTATAAAGAAGAAACACGTAAAGGATGGAATGGAGATGTTGGTTTAGCCTTGGGTTTAGGTACACTGACTAGAAGAAGAGCTGACCTTCCTTCAGAGTGGCCAAGTTTTAACAATAACCCAAAGATCACTCCGAGTATCAATTTGAATAAGAGGACAGAGAATTCTAATTTCTTTTTCCAGTCGGAAATGCTGTTTCAAGACAACCTTCCTAATAACGAATTTACAACACGATTTTTCGATGATGGTAGAGTCATTGCTTCTCAAGTTCCTGAAAACAGAGAACAAGTGCGATACATTGGAAAGACGGGGGTCGATTTGTCTTTAAGTGATAAAAGCACATTAAGCTTGTCCAGTATTTTTGATTATGAGGTACATACTGATACCGCTCAAGTTCCTTATATAGACCAAGGAACAGGACTCAGAAATCGCTTTTGGGCTTGGCGAGAAGAGGAAGTTACTGGTCTTTTTAGTGTTATGGCAGACTTCAAACATCAATTCGATCAACCAGGTCGTGAGCTAAAGGCCAGCGTTCAGTTTGTGCGTGGCTGGGAAGACGAAGAGTATTTTTTAAACGATAGCTCGGACATTCGAATATCCAATGACCGTACTCATTTAATAGCCAAAGAATTCACGGTGCCATTTACATTAGATTATACTCAGCCCTTAAGGAGTGGAAGGTTCGAGACAGGTGCTAAACTTCAGTTTAGATGGCTACCAATTACTTATGAGGTGGGCCGAGGCAATCAATCGGTGATATATCCTGGGCTCGGAGACTATTCAGACTGGTCTGAGAACATTTACGCTGGATATTTTAACTATGTCTATGAGCAAAAGAAATTTGATATCGAGGCGGGTTTAAGGGCTGAAAATGTAGTGGTGACCTATGAATTAGATCCGGCCAATATCTATTATGATGAAGATGACGCCTATAACTATTTTGAGCTATACCCCAATGTTCGATTCAGTTTGCGTTTTGATGATGCTAATCGGCTATCAGTGTTTTATAATCGCAGGGTAGATAGGCCTGGAGAACCAGAGTTAAGGGCATTTCCGAAGTTCGATGATCCTGAGATTTTGAAAGTGGGCAATCCTTACTTAAGGCCTCAGTTTACACAGACTTTTGAGGTAGCGTATAATACTGATTGGGCTGGTGGATCAGCCTTCTTATCTGTTTATCATAGAATCATTGATGATCCATTCTTGAGAGTTTTTGCAATTGATAATTCGAATCCAGATTATGATATCCTCAACAGAATTTATCAAAATGTCGGAGGTGGAACCAATACAGGGCTGGAGCTTTTGCTTACCCAAGACTTAACGCCCTGGTGGAAAGCATCAGGAAGTTTAAACTGGTATATTAATAAGGTAGATGCCATAGTAAATGGAGTAATTCTGTTTCCGATAGAAAGAAACTTCAATATCCCGTCAACCGAGGACAATACATGGGATACTAAAATCAACAATCAGTTTACGCTATCGGAGAATTCAGAACTGCAATTGAATTACGTCTATTTTGCACCTAAGAATATTCCCCAAGGAACACAGTCTGCTAGGTCTTCATTAGACATTGGTTTCCGTCACTTTATCATGAACAAAAAAGGAGAGCTTACTTTTTCCTTCTCAGATATTTTCAATCGCTTTGGTTTGCAACAGGAGTTGAGCGAAGCCGGTTTCACAGCGGTATATCAGAATTTCTATGAGACACAGGTCATGAGACTCGGGTTTAAATATAAGTTTTAGGCCAATTTCTGAGAAACTTGCGAGAATCTGGCTTTTCAGTTTCAAAATCTTTTTCAAGCACATTTAAAATTCATTTCTTGAATCTCTCCCTCGGAGGTTTTCTATTTTAATTCGAGTAAAACGACATTTTCCACATGACATGTTTGTTTGATTAAAAAACCTTCATTACATCCTTTAGAGGTCGATTTTTAATTGCTATTGTTCCTCTCGGACAAAAAGCGGACAAAAGCATGTTCGTTTCTCAGTATTTTCTCATTTGAAATAGGAAATGAATGAGAAATGCTTCCTATTTATTGAAAAGATAGGAAATGAATAGGAAGAAGCGCCTTCTAGTTGAACCATCCCTAACTAATTTTAAGACTGATGAAGGCCCCCTATGGGACTTCAAAGTACCCTAGATGAAGCTTGCGATTCGACTTTACTATTTTCCAAGACCGTATAACTGGGGCAAAAATAATCTGCTAAATGGGTAGAGTGAGGTACGGAATGGTTTTGTGATAAAAAACCTTTAACTGATTAGATTGATGCTTTCCATTTTATTCAATCTTGATTTAACTTCAAGCCCAGAAATATAGTGTAAGCACTGAACTCAGCATGACTACATTCTTTGAGTAGTTAATCGTCTTTCGAGAAAGTCTCTTTAAGTGTGTTCTCAAGTTTAAATTGTTTCTTTCTATTCTCAGCGTTTGATAGGAGTCTCTAACATGGATTTCTCTTGGTATAAGACTTCTATACACCATTAGACCATCCGTGGCTATGAACTTTGGCTTAAAAGTCAAAGCTCTTGAAATCATTGGTTTAAGAGATTCACCATTTCTGCGGCCAACTACAAAATCGATTACTGATTTGTTTGTTCTATCATAGATATAGGTTATCCATTGCTGATTCTTCTTTGATCCACTGAATGTCCACATTTCATCAATTTCATAAATACTGCCTGTTGATACTGTTGTTGGCTTTTTAACTGAACTGGCAATTGATTTGATCCTTGTTAGAACAGTGTTTTTAGAAATAGATAGCAATCGACCGATACCACGAATACCCACACCTTCTTTTACCATTGAAACAATCTCATCATTGATATTTGAATAATAAGCTTGATTATCATAACTGGCCTGTTGATACTTTAGGCAATTTCGGCAACGGTATTTTTGTCTGCCATTCTTTTGTTTGCCACATCTATTACATGGTTTGGAACAGTACTTACAATTCATCAGATACTTTGATACATGAGGTTTCTTAAAACGAGAAATAAGCCCTTCTAAGATATCATTCCTGTAAAAAAGAAAGTCCTATACGCTTTAGCAGTGTATAGGACTTCGTAAAAATCTATTGATTATCAATTACTTAGCTCTCAAAAAAAGCAAATCAGATACTTTGATACATTACTGGCTAGTTGAGTTCTTCCAATATTTGCCTGATAAGAAATTGGAACCACAGATAATTGATCATTAATCATATTCTTATGATCAATTGCCTCAATTGCCTTTTGAATACAAGATGAGCAATCTCCTCCCGTAAAATACAAGATTAGATGAGTATCGGTGAGGTTGCTATAAGTTGTGTCAAGTAACAAATCGTAGCCGGCTATTTTTTTCCCTTCTAGGGATTTCTTCATCTTTTCAATCTTTGAAAAAAAAGCGGTAGTATCGATACTCGAATGGGAAAGATCAGGTTTCTCGTAAGTTTCTTTTTTAAAGTCACAAGCCACAGCGAATATAGAAATTAACAAAACCAGTACTAGTTGATTTGTAAAGTACTTCATATTTAATTATCTAATGAGTATTCCTCAAGGGATTGTGTAGAATAGTTGTATGCAACAAGGCGATTTTTACCTAGTGAAAAACTTAAATAATATCCGCTGGAATTCAGCGCGTATATGACTTCAGGTTTTATAGCACTATTAGTTACAGAGCATTTTAATATCTTATTAAAACTGACTTTACCTTCATCATTATGTGAGGTAATAAGCATATACAGATTATCATCATCTAACTGTACATCTTTCACAACAACCATAGAAGTGTTGCGTCTGGGTAAAACTTCCTCTTTATATTTAATCATACTATTTGTAAATACATCGAGGTAGCTCAAATCCAAAGTTTGAACAAGCTTATCAGATTCACTATAAAGTTCTATAGTCGGGATATCTGATTGATAAACCACTATTATAGAGCCCTTTTTGTCTACAAGAACATGACGCTCAACATCAAATGATTTATTTGACCATTCTCTGCTCCTGCCAAAATATTCATTCTTTCCATCTTGACTATGATACTTTAATAAGGGCTTTTGGTTTCTGAAATCGCTTATGTAAAAAGTATTGTTCGCCACCGAAAAGTCCGTGCTAATAGCTATTGTCGGTAGCTTGTACGATTTAATGAAATCTCCGTCAACGGTTGAGTATTGTTTTATCGAACTTGAGCCATTATCAAGTATATATAGACTTCCATTGTATAGGCTAAAATTAGCTGAGGATTTCACCTCTTCTGGTCCAGGCCCAGCCTTTGAAAGAATACGATTGAATGTGAAATCCTCCGAGATAACGTTTACTAAGCCCGATTTTCCATCCAAATAATAATATTCTCCATCTAAATACTCTATATCTTCGATTCTGTTAAAGAAAATACTATCCTGAATCACATCAACTGAATTGAGTATGCTCAATTCTACAATTGGAATTTCTTTACTTCTTGTTCCACAAGAAGTACCAAAAATAATCAGAATACATATGACAATATTTGATTTAGCCATAGTCTAGCTATTGGATTATTGGGCCTTCACAATAGGTACATATATCATCACAACACGCTTTTATCCAAGTGAAAGCATAACAATCTTCACCTTCACATTCTATATTTTCGTCCAAGCATTGTGCAGTAATTCTACAGCTTGAATACAGATTTGAACTTGAAAAAAACATTGTTGATGCTGTAAGCAAAATCAACATAACTAATATCTTACTTTTCTTCATAATTTATAATTTAACTAACAGTAGGGTTAGGACAGTACCATCTTAGGCCATCACATTCTATCCACGGGCTTGCGCCGCCACCACTAGAACAAGAACTAATCCCACTGCAGTGGGGTATGGCAGTGATCTCCGGACAGTCAACCTCCACGTAGCAGGCTTCTATTGATGGGGTAGTAAAAAGCCACACTGAAGCAGCACATGATAACACACAGAATAATTTAAATTTTTTCATAACTACAAGTTTAAGTTGGCCCTTCACAATATTCACAAACACCATCACAACAGACTCTCAAGCCAACTTGTGCCTCACAAAAGGCATAATCATCCGTGCCATTACAGCTAAGCATTATGCCATCACCACACATAGTATGAACTATACAAATTGATGGCTTTAACGTGAGAGAGAATGAACAAAGAAATAAAACGAGCAAAAATATTTTTTTCATAACTCATGATTTTAATTAGGAACAATGGGACAATCCCAGCGAGTTCCATCACATTCTACATAGCTTCCTGCAGGTGTCGAAACAGATTTGCAATCTATAGTTCCAGTGCAGCCAAGAATAACTATTCCTGCATTACCATTTGGACAACCAACACTCCCTGTACAATCCTCAGTAGATTGACCAAACCCGGGAACAGTCAGCCATATTAGAGTTACTATTAAACTGATTAACGATATTTTTTTTCTGATCATACTTTTAAATTTAAGTAAACAGAACTAGATAAATGTCTATTTAGTACATGAATAATATACGTGAATGATTAAAGTTATAGCTGAGTTCAACCGATAAGTGCAACAGTTTTATTTTTTAGGGTTTCAATAGGGTTGTTGTAATTGAACTTTCTAATAGGTCGGTAATTTATCAATTTTTCTACTTCTTTTATTCTCT